>WNGB01001059.1_pt1 | contig 44850 bp, 34 predicted proteins | sample 5400681 | NCBI WGS metagenome assembly WNGB01 (sample SAMN13153367, study PRJNA577476) | soil metagenome | isolation source: 115 cm soil or saprolite under grassland replicate 2 | place: USA:California | collected 2016-06-15 | reverse complement strand
TGACCGCCCGCAACGTCTGGATGGGGCTTGCGGGCTTCTACATCATCGACGACCCGGACGACCCGGCGACGCTCCCCTCAGGGCAGTTCGAGGTTCCGCTCGCCATCGCCGACCGCCAGTTCGACGCACAGAACCAGATCCCTTACGTGTTCAACGCGATGGGGGTCACGGGCGACAAGATCCTCGTGAACGGCGTCTACCGGCCTTACCTCGACGTCGGGGACCGAAAGTATCGACTTCGGATCCTGAACGGGTCCAACGCGCGGATCTACAGCCTGATGTTGTCCCCGAGCGGCACCTTCACCCAGATCGGGACCGAGAGCGGGCTCCTTCCAGCGCCGGTGGCCCGGACCCAGATGCGGACCGGACCCGCGGAGCGGTTGGATGTCGTCGTCGACTTCGCGGGGAGGCTGGGACAGACGCTTTATCTTACGGACTCGTTGAGCGGAACGGACATCCTGCAATTCCGTGTGACGCAGACCTTGAACGACGACAGCAGTATTCCGGCGACGCTGCGCGCGTTGCCGGATCTCGGCAACCCGACGGTCACCCGGGTCTTCAACTTCGACCGGACGGCCGGTCACTGGACGATCAACGGCCTGAGGTTCGACACGAACCGCGTGGACGCCCAGCCGGTCCTCGGCACAACGGAGAAGTGGGTCTTTTACAACCCGACCGGGGCGGCGCACACGGTGCACTTGCACGGCATTGATCAGCAGTGTATCAGCCGCAACGCCGGGCCTTGCTATCCCTACGAGGCGATGAAGGAGACGTGGTTCCTGGACTCGGGAGAGACGGTGGAGGTCAAGCTCAAATTCACCGACCACACCGGTCGCTACGTCTTTCACTGCCACATGATCGAGCACGAAGACGACGGCATGATGGCCCAGTTGGAGGTCGTCCTGCCGACTTCGACGCCGACGCCGACTCCGACGGGATCCGCGACTCCAACGCCGACGGTCACGGCCACGCCGACGACCACGCCGACTCAGACTCCGACAAATACGCGGACGAACACCCCAACCAAAACCCCCACGACCACGCCGACTCGGACCCCGACGAATACGCCGACTTGGACACCGACGAGCACTCCGACCAACACACCGACACCAACGCCTTCGAGTGGTTCGGTCGTGGTTGCGTCGAGCGATTTTGATGGGGACGGTGTGGCGGACAAGGCCGTGTTTCGCCCGGCGACGGGGACCTGGTACGTCAAGAAGTCCAATGGCAGCGGTGATCTTTCGGTGCAGTGGGGAGTCTCCGGCGATGTTCCGGCGGCGGGCAACTACGCGGGCGACGCCCGGACGGACTTCGCGGTCTTTCGTCCTTCCAATGGGACTTGGTATGTGCGCTCCGCGGAGGGGGCGAGTCAACCCTCCATGCAATGGGGTGCTTCGGCCGACGTTGCGGTTCCTGGGCAGTACGGGGGGGACACCCGGACGGATTTCGCCGTGTGGCGTCCGAGCAGCGGGACGTGGTACGTGCGAACGGCGGAGGGAACGTTGCTTCCCTCGGTGCAGTGGGGGGCGGCCGGGGACATTCCCGTGCCCGGTGACTACGACGGGGATGGGATGACGGACATGGCGGTGTTCCGCCCGTCGAACGGGACGTGGTATGTGCGTTTTTCCGGAGGCGGGACGGCGGCAATTGGATGGGGTGTCTCCGGGGACATTCCTGTCGTCGCGGATTTTACGGGAGATGGTCGGGCGGATTACGGGATCTACCGTCCGTTGACAGGGACGTGGTACGTCAAGTCCAGCGCCAGCATGTCCGAACTTCCGTCGGTTGCCTGGGGAGCGTCCGGGGACGCGCCGGTGCCCGCGCAGATGGCGGGGGATTCCAGGGCCGACGATGTCGTCTGGCGGCCGTCAAACGGCAGTTGGTACGTACGCTCCGCGGAAGGCCTCCCGTCCTCCATCCCCTGGGGGACCTCTGGAGACATTCCGTTCGCTCGCTGAAACAATCCGCTTGAGCAGGCGGCATGAGGGAGGCGGCTCCGACGTCGGGGCGGGTTACCACCCAGGTCCCCCGACGAGAAAACTTGACTCATTCGTGATGAAGTCACCCGTTGAAGGGATCTAGCCGGAAGGGCTCGCTCCGGCGATGATGGAGAAGGATTGGAGATAGCCGATGCCGGCTCAGGATGACTTTCTCGACAACTTCCTTCTTCCGGCGTTCCCCGGGCAGGTGTCGCTCGTTGGCAAGTACGCGGACCCGGCCCTCGGCTTTGCCGAGAACGGGCCGTTGCGTGTCTTCTTCCCCGACTTCCACTGGATGAGCGCCTCCTGCCTCACGCGGTACACCGGCGGCTACCAGTTCAACGGCAACCGCAAGCTGCCCGACGGGACGCCGCTCTTCGCGACGTTCCTGGACGTGCTCGAGCGCTTCACCGCGGCGGCCGGGAACGTTCTGGAAGCGTACCAGCTTGGCGATCGCTACGATCTGTGGCGGGAGCTCACGGCCGAGGATGAGGGCAACGTCATGGCCGCGTACAGCCGGATCCGCAATGACCCCGGCGTGAGCGGCCTGGCACCGCGGGTCGACGCGCTGGGCGCCAAGTACATCCGGGGTAATCACGACAACTGGCTCGGCAAGATCGAGGCTCAGATTCCGGATCCGGCGTTCCCTGATCTCGAGAGCACCGATGGCAAGATCTTCCTGACTCACGGGCACCGCTACGACACGGTCGAAAAACTCCTGCCCGACGAGGTCAAGATGGGGGGCGTCTGGCTCTGTCCCAAAGTCAAGCCCGGCAAGCACGACATCGGTCCCTTTTCGCGTTCGAACATGAACGGCATCAAGAAATTCTTGGCGATCCGCAACAAGATCGGGCCGCATCAGGGGCTCTACCCGACCGTTCGGCCCGACGGCGCGATCCCTCTGGCGGGAAGCGGGGATATCGCCGCGATTGAGCAAACCCGGACCACTTTCCTGGACCTTACCCAGTTCTGGCACGGGACCGATGATCGCAACGACTTCGAGCACATCAGCTACCTCACCTTCGGGGACCAGATCCTGAAGTTCGAGCAAAACCACGGCAACGATCACTGTCTCCATGTGATCGGACACACCCACCATGCCCGGCTTCTCGTGGATCGGCTTCCTGACGGAAACCCGCTCGTCATCATGGACACGGGAGGGTGGATCGAGGACTGCACGATCCGACTGCCCAAAGGCCAGGCCTACCGCGCGCCGTCGGCCCAGTTTGGCGTCCAGTGCGAAAACGAAGTCCGCCTCTATCAACTGGGCGGTGTGATTTCTTAGAAAACTCCTCTGTCAGACGCCGAGGACCTTCGAGACCATTTCCGTTCCCCTGACGCGCGCCCGAATCTTGGCGAAGGCGGTATCGGGTCGGTAACTCCGATGAAGATCCGGCGGCGCGGGAAATATATGATTTGGCGAGCAATCCGGTCGGCGGCGCGCGGATCGGGGGACCACATGAAGGTCTCGTCAGTTCCTCGGGGGACCCCAACAGGGCGATCGGGGGTGCTCTGGCGATGAAGCGCGCGAGAATGACTCCCTGGTTTTCCCCCTTCGAGCTCATTCGCCACGCGCCCGACGTGCTGGCCGCCGCGGTGTTCGGACAGCGGGCGGACCCGCGCCTGATGGAAGCGCTCGCGGTGCCCGATGCGCGCTCCTTCGACTATTCCGGCGGGGATTCTTCCATCGAGGAATTCTGGATGGACTTCGTGGCGGACACCGGCGACGGCTGGAATTCGACGTACGCCGTCGCGTTCACAGTGGCGCAACCGGAGCTGACTCTGCGGGACTCGAAGGGGTTGGATCACCGCACGATCCGGGGCCGGCTTCTCGTCTTCGGCGGCGACCAGGTCTATCCTGCGGCGAGCCGGGAGTCATACAAACAGAAGCTCGTGCAGCCGTGGGAGACCTCTCTCCCCCGGACCGATCCGCCCAATCCCAAGGCCTTCGCGGTCCCGGGCAACCACGACTGGTACGACAGCCTCCTCGCGTTCACGCGGCTCTTCTGCTCTCACGATTGGCTGGGTGGCTGGGAGACGCCGCAGACGCGCAGCTACTTCGCGCTGAAGCTGCCGCGCCACTGGTGGGTCATCGGGACCGACGTGCAGCTCGGATCCGACATTGACGCGCCGCAGGTCGAGTTCTTCAAGCGCGTGGCCGGAGAGATGGAGCCGGAGGATCGGATCATCCTCTGCACGGCCGAGCCGCATTGGATCTACTCCCGCGTCTATGCGAAGTACAACGCCACCGTGTACAGCGAGAGCAGCCTGCGCTTCCTGGAGGAGAGGGTCTTCGCGACGCCGGCCCAGCCCGGCGGACGAATTGCCCTGTTCGTCTCGGGGGACCTGCACCACTACCGGCGGCACGCGGCCGCCGACGGCCGGCAGAAGATCACTTCGGGAGGAGGAGGGGCCGCTCTCCACCCGACCCACGGGCCCGAAGTCACGGCGCTCGAAGGGGGATACACACTCGCAAAGAGCTTTCCCGATCCGGCGATTTCGCGCGCTCTGTGCTGGCGCAATCTTTTCTTTCCCTGGACCAATCCCACCTTCGGCCTCCTGACCGCGTTTCTCTACCTTCTGACCGCCTGGGCCGTCGGCGCTGACATCGGCGGTTTCGGGACCTCCGATTTCGGTCAGGCCGTTTCGACGACGTTCCTCGCCGTCTTGAACAAGCCGCTCGCGGGCTTCTGGGTGATCGTGATACTGCTGCTCTTCTTCCTTTTCACGGACACGCATTCGAAAATGTACCGAATTGCCGGAGGCCTGGCGCACGGCGTGACTCACCTCGGCGCCCTGTTCTTCATCAGTTGGGGCGCCACTTACTACTGTGTGTCCGTCAAGGGCTTCGAGCCCGGCTCGTTCGAATATATCTGGCGCTGCACCCTCGCGGTCGCCGCCGGAGGGTGGTTGGCGGGATCTCTCATCATGGGGATCTATCTGCTGATTTCGCTCAATCTCTTCAACCGCCACTCCGACGAAGCCTTCGCGGCCCTCCGGATCCAGGACTGGAAGCAGTTTCTGCGCCTGCGAATCGACGCCGCCGGAGACCTGACGATCTTCGCGATCGGCATCCGCCGAGTGCCGCGGAGATGGAAACCGCGGCCGGCGGGCGAGGCCGGCCCGTCCCTCGTCCCCGACGACCCGCGCGCCACGCTTCCCGCGCTGATCGAAGACCCGATCCCCATCCGCCGCTCCGCGGCTGGTTGTTGACGTTTGTGCGCTGACCGGGTTTTGGCTCGAGGAGGAAAGACATGAAGAGGATCAGCGATAACCGGGACCTGTTCGAGGCGGCCAGGGGGGAAGACATCACGGTCAGAGTCGAGGCCAGCAAGACGCCCTGTCAGACCACGTTCGCCGATCTCGAAAGCGGCGGCCAGTGGACGCTGGTTCAGGAACCGACCCCGGAAGAGCCCGTCGAGAAGCGGGAGTTTACGATGCCCAGCGGCGCGAGGGAGTTCTTCCAGATCGTCTACTCCTTTCCGCCGGCCGGCCAGATGGACCCTGACGCGAAGTATCAGGTGAGCTTCTCCGGAAAAGGTGGGACTGGCGACGGGCCCAATGACGTCTTTCCGCCCGTGGCCGGCGACCTCGTCCAACTTTCTTATGAGTTCCGGCGGGGGAAGCGATGAAAGAGCCGGAAGGAGCGCGACACACAATGCGGTTTTCTACCGTCTGCCTGATCTCCATTCTCGCGGTGATGGCCGAACCCTGCCGGGCACAGGTCTCGGATACCTGCATGAAGTCCTTTGTCGGTCCCTCGGCGGACATTGCCGTCGAGAAACTCGAGAAGGCGAAGCAGGAAACCGAGCCTTCCATCAAGGACAGAGGCATCCGCGATGCCAGGGCGTTCTTCAGCCAGAGACTCAATGACACGACCACGATCTGGGCCTGCGCTGGCGGCCTGGACAAGAAGTTCGCCGGAATCCTGGAACGGCGCCGGATCGACAAACAGGTGGGGGCGGCGAGCGGCGCCGCGGGCTCCACCAGCCTTGTGCCCGGCGGCTCTGTCCCCGCCCTGATCGGCCTCGCCGTGGAATACGGAGGCCTCACGCAGGCCTTCGACGGCACGACCGTCACGTTCCGCACAACCCCGGCCAAGCTGATCGCCGCCCTCGCGAACGCTTACGGGCCCAATGCGCCCGTGCCCAGCGACAACACGCTGGCGGTCCTGCAGCGAGTCAGCTTCTCGGTGTCGTTCGATACGAGCCGGACCGATCAGGCCGACACGGCCGGCGGCTCGACGTTGCGCGCGAATTACCAGCAGCTCTCCCACGCCGGCGCGCGAATCCTTCTCGTCCACGACCGGGATCCTCTTGCGGCGAAGAACTGGCGGAAGATCCGTGACTTGAGCACGTCGGCGGCCGCCCGCTACGTGGCCAACCAGGGCCGCGACCTGATGAGTCCCCTGACAGCGCTGCCGGCCTTCGACACCGCTCTGGACAGGGCCATGGAAGTCTTCGACAAACACAGGAACGATCCGGACAAGGCAGTTCTGAGCCGCGCGTTCACCGCATACCTCGGGGAGATCCAGGAGCTCACGGCCTCGATCCCGAACTGGGAGCAGCGGCTGGAGGCCTACGGCGCCGCGAGGCTGGCGCTGGACGCGATGAATCGAGAGCTCTACAGGGAGATCTCCAAGGCCCCGAGCCTGACTCTGGAATATGACTTCAACCGCCCGCCGGTCGTGATCGCGGCGGCATCCTCCACGACGACGCCGGCCGCTGCGGTGACTGCTCCGGATCTCTCTTCGGTCCGGCTGGTCTACGTCGCCAGCCTGATGGAGAGCGAATACACGGTGACGGCCTCGGCGAATTTCTTCAACCAGAGCCGGCCGGGAATGGACGGATCCTTCCGGGACTTTCAAGTCGCCGCCAAATGGGACGTGGCCGTCGGCCGCCTGCCGGCCTTCATCGCCAAAGGCGTCCTCACGTTCAGCGGTTTGTATGAGCACCTGCATCAGAAGCCGATGGGAATCGATCTCCTGATCAACGACGAGAAGGTCAATCAGCCGGGCAACATTGCCGTGCTCCAGGTCAAGTACTCCATTCCCGTAGGCGACTCGGGGGTTTCGATTCCCATTTCCTTCACGGCGTCGAACCGCACGGAGCTCATCAAGGAGAGGAACACCCGAGGCAATATCGGGATCACGTTCGACCTCGACAAGCTTCTGACGCCGAGGTAGGCGAGGTTGGCCCAAAGAATCTCCGCAGGAATAGACGGGACCGCGTTTACAATAGTGTCGGACAAGCGAGTTGGTCCATGAGCCCAGGCGCCTTAACCGTGAGCGTACGGGTACGGCGCGGGAAGACCGTCGATGTTTGATGCCAGCTCGCTCCGCAAGCTGAAGCTGCCGGCGCTCGTCGCGCTGGCGCTGCTCATCGCCGTCGCGGGCTACTACGTTCTGCTCGCGGTCAGGCGAAGTACTTATCTGACCACCAGCAATATCCGGCTCCTGACGACGATCGGCCATCAGTTCGACGACTGGGTGCGGCGCCAGGAGCAGATCTTCAGGATTGTGATCGAGTCGAACGACCCCGACGCGATGACAAGAGGCTGGAGGTCGTCCCCAAACTGGAAGTTCGGTAAACGGCAGCCTGCGGCAGATGCGCCTCCCCTTGAAGTCGAGCCTCCCACGCTGCTGGTGGACTCCAGCGGCAAGATGTCTCTAAAGCTGGAGTCCAATTGGGGCGACCGGCGAATCGTCCCATTCAACGCCCCCATCTTCGAGGCGCTTCAGAGAGATGTTTTCGACGTCGTTCTTCTGGCTGCGCCCGACGGCAGAATCCTGAAACAGTCCGGCCAGGCGGACCTCTATCTGGCGGGCCTCGGCCGCGTCGTCGCGTCTGGCGACTCCGCGGTGAAGTCGGACACGACGGAGGTGAAGGACCTCTCCGGGACCAGCTACAGACTCTTCATGCAGCCGTGCTGCGGCCGGCTCCGCGTTCACACGGATGCCGGCCAGCCGCCGGCGGAAACGACGCGGCCCTCTTCGGGCGCAAACCGCAAACCCGCCGAGACGCGGGAAGGGAACAATCCCGGCACCGGAGGACTCGACGGCGGGGGCGCCGCCAAATACGCCGCCGGGACGACCCGCGCTGGACTGGTCGTGTGCGGTCTCGTTTCCAGCGCCACCCTCACCGAGCGGCGGTTCGCGGTCTCCTTTTCCACCATGCTCATCATCGCCGGCATTCTGCTGATGGTCGTCGTGAGCTGGCCATTCCTGAAACTGGCCCTGATCGGCAACCGCCAGCGGGTCCGCTTGATCGACGTGCTGCTCCTGGGAATCTCCGGTCTGCTCGTCCTCTCGATCGGCACCCTCTATCTCCTGGATTTCTATGCGTACACGAGGCTCAAGACGCACATCGATGAAGGGCTCCAGACTCTTTCCGAGGCGATCCGGTCCAATATGAGGAAGGAAATCGCCGCGGCCTACAGCCAGCTTCGCGCTCTGCAAACAGCGGCGCGCGCCGAGAGCCGGGCCGATTCCAGGGTCCTGGTCGATGTTCTCCAGAAACATCCTGACCCGGACTTCTCCTTCTATCCCTTCTTCGACGCTTTTTCGTTGATCGATTCCGGGGGCCTTCAGAAGACGAAATGGAGCATTCGCCAGCGGGCCCAGTCCCCGCCGCCGATTCCGGTGAAGGACCGCGAATATTTCCTCCGGGTCAAAGATGGCCGAACCTGGTCGCTGCCGCCAGAATGCAACAGCTATCGCAAGGACGGCAGCTGTGAGACGTGGCTCCCCGAGATCGACCGGTTCGCGCTGGAGTCGATCCGGTCCATTACGAGAATGAACACCCAGGCCGTACTGGCGATACCCAACGATTCCCGCACGGAGGACCTTCCGATTGCCGCGCTCGCCTTTCCGATGATCTCCCTCATCAAGCCAGTCGTGCCCCCCGGGTTCGAATTCGCGGTGATCGAGGACGGAGACAACGGCCGGGTGGTGTTCCACCACGACGAACGCCGGAACCTGATCGAGCAGTTCTTTCTCGAGACGGACATGAACCGGCGCCTGCGGTCGGTCATCGCGGCCCGCCGCGCGGAGTTCATGGATCTTCGGTACTGGGGTCAGGACTATCGCGCCTACGCCGCTCCTCTCAGAGGCTTCCCCTGGTCTCTGGTGACACTTTACGAGAAGGACATGGTTCGAAGCGTGAATGTGGACTGGATGGTCACGACTCTCCTCTTCCTGATTCCCTACATGCTGGGGTGCGTCGGCGTCTGCTTCCTGATCCTGATCTGGCCCCAGAGGCGTGCAACCTGGCTGTGGCCGCATCCCAGGGGTCTGACCGCGTATCTCCAACTGGCCCTTCTCTATATCGTCGTCATCGGCGTTTTCGGTGCGGCGATCTATGTCGCCGGGCGGGAGCTGGGTGGGAGGAGAGTGCCCGACTCGCTTCTCCTATTGGTTGCGTTCGCCTTTCCGCCGCTGGTGTGGCTGTTGACGTACTGGCGCCTGAGAGCGGCGCGGCGAGCCGCCCCGATCGCCGGCGACGAGAATACCGATCCGACGCGGGATGCCAGGGAACGAGCCTGGGGGGAGCCCAATAATCTGCTTTCACGTTCCTACATAGGCGCGGCGGCTCTCCTCCTGGTCATCACGGCGGCCATGCCGACCGTGGCCTTCTTCAAGCTGGCCCACTCCATTCAGGTCGTGCCGTTCATCAAGAACAACCAGGTGGAGCTCGTGGCGGGGCTCACGGAACGCCGGCAGCGCGCGAAGAAGGATGCGACATTTCTGTCGGACAAGAGCAAAGAGGTCGATCTGTCCGCGAAAGGAGAGACGCCGGCGGGGATATCCGCGCGGCGGATCGGGATCGGTCGCACGCAACTCCAATTCGACGACGAGAAGGGGAACAAGGGCCAGATTCCGCCGGTTGACATCTACCAGCAGCCCTTTGGCACCACGATCCAACAGCTCTCCGGCACCATCGCCAGGAGTGGGGGGGAACCCGGCTCATCTCACTCTCACGCAGCCGATCCTCTGCCGGGATTCCTGGAGCCGTATTTGCCCTATTACTCGGAGTTCTCGGTCGAAAGGCGCGAGTTGCTCCACGACGAGTCCGACGACAAGAGCCGTTCCTGGAAACGCGCAGCGGGGAACCGGATCGTCCTGACGAGCACGGGCTATGAGGACGGCGCGCTGGAGATCAGCTCCGTCGTTCCGACGTTTGGGGGTCTTCCCGCTCTCTTCAAAGAGAGGCGCCCGGGGCTCATCTTCGTCTTCGGTGCGGTCGTTTGCCTGGCGCTGGCGATCATGGTCTTCGTGGCCCGGCGCGTCTTTCTCCTGGACATGCCTTTCTGGTCTTCCGGTTCGGGGGGGTTCGCGCCCCCCGGCCAGAGCGTGTTTGTGGTGTGCCGGAGGGAGAACCGAAGGAAGGCGTATCTTGCCGGCCGCAGATTTAAGGAACTGGATCTTGAGGCGCTCGTTTCCCCGACCGCGAAGCCGGAAGACTGGGACACGGCTTTGTCCGAGGCGGAGAAGACGCTTTCGGGCGAGCCCATTCTTCTCGATCACTTCGAGCGGGGTTCAGGCGACAGTCGATTGAGCGCGAAGAAGCTTTGGCTCGTCCAACAACTCGTTGAAATCGAGCGCCGCAAACTTGTCATTCTCTCCACGATCGGCCCGTTCCCGCTGCTGCACGGAAGTCTGCCTGCCGAGGCTGGCTCGAAAGCCGACGAAGAGCCCAGCGCTGAACAGAGGTGGCAGTCTCTGCTGACATCGCCGTCGTTCGTGGTCGTAGACCTCGACCCGCGGTTCGAGACGGATCTGGACGCCGCGTCAGAGGTGCCGGGACGGATGACAAGGCTGGAACAAACTCTGGGGAAGGGCTGGCTGGCATGGTTCAGGAATTTGGTGAAGGGCTGGCAGGCCTTGTTCGGGAATTTCTCGGCCTGGGTCAAAGTCCGCCAGTATCGAGAGGTCCGGCGTGTTCTCGAGAGGGAATGCGCCGGTAATCCGTATCTCTCTTCCATCCACGACGACCTGGATCGGATGATCCGGCGGCGGGGAGAGGAGGGACTCGACAAGGAGGAAATCCTGGCGGAGCTCGAGGAGCGCGCGTCGAACTACTATGAAGGTCTCTGGGCTTGCTGCTCGCCGGTCGAAAAACTCGCGCTCGAGCATCTCGCCGAAGACGGTTTCGCCAACTACAGGGACGGCAAAATCGTCAGGCGTCTGATCACTCGCGGCCTGGTGCGGAGGGATCCCCATCTGCGGCTCATGAACGAGACGTTTCGACGCTTCGTCGTGTCCACCGTCAGGCGAGAGGAAATCGCCAAACTGGAGAAGGAAACACAGGCGAGCGCGTGGGACCACTTTCGGCGGCCCTTCGCGACGATACTGGCGCTCGTCCTGGTGCTCTTCGTAGCCACTCAGAAAGAGCGTTTCGACGCCACGATGGCGATCATCCTGGGGGCGACAGGCGTTCTTCCCTCGCTCCTCAAGCTGGCAGGGCTCCTGATCGGCGAGAGGTCATCGCTCCCTGCGAAACCGAGCTAACACGGCCGGTATCACCACGGCGAGGGCTGGTGTGCCGTGGCGTTGATGCGGGCTGTCCTGCAGGCGTCACACGGGAAGTTCTGGTCTACAATCGTCCGGCGTCCTCCGGGATGGAGCGACCTGAGGTATTCGGGATACGCATCGTGGCGGTCAGGGGGTCGCGTCCCCGGAGGTTAGGAAAGGGCGACCGAGGAGGAGGACCATGAGGACCGGAATCGTTCTTTCGGCATTGTTCGTGCTGGTTTCTTCGACGGCATTCGGGGCTGCGGTCGCGCACCAAGCATGCGGCGCGAACGCGGCCTCGATCCAGGCGACCGTCGACCAGTTGCGTGCGGATCTTGGAGCCCTGAACCCCAATGTCGCTGGGTCATTCCCGAGCGGCCGCCGCGAGATCAACTGGGACGGAGTGCCCGACGCACTTTCGGCGCCGAACAACCTTCCGGCGAATTTCTTCAACGTGAACTCCCCGCGGGGGGTGGTCTTCTCGACGCCTGGCACTGGATTTCAGGTCAGCGCGAACGCCGGCGTCGCCCCTGTCCGCTTCGACAACATCAACCCGACGTACTCGACGACGTTCACGACCTTCTCTCCGCAACGGCTCTTCACCGCTCTCGGGAGCAACGTTGTCGACGTCAATTTCTTCGTGCCCGGCTCGACCACCCCGGCGACGACATCGGGTTTTGGCGCGGTTTTCACGGACGTTGACGTCGCTTCGGCAACGTCGATCCAGTACTTCGACTCTCTGAACGTGAGCCTCGGGACTTTCCCGCTCGGTTCTTCCTCCAGCGGCGGACTCTGTTTTCTAGGTGTTTTCTTCAATGCCGGCGAACGCGTAGGCCGGGTCCGTATCACGAGTGGCAATACCGCGGTCGGCCCGAACGACTTGCCGCCGGGTCAGGACGTCGTGGTGATGGACGACTTCATCTACGGCGAGCCACAGGCGGAGCTCGTGACTCCCACCCCCACCGTTACCGCTACTCCCTCCGCGACAGCGACGACGACGGCAACCCCCACCACGGTTGCGCCGACCGCAACGCCGGTTCCGACGCTTTCCGCCAGCATGCTCGCGCTGCTGGCAGTCGCTCTCGCGGCGACGGCCGTGCTTCTGATACGGCGATAACAACGGGTTCAGTGCCGCAGCCACCGCAGCTGCCACGCGCCCTTCCGACAGACCTCGCTGCCGCGGCTCTACTCTCTTGCGGTTGCCGTCGGCCAGTACTCGCGCGGGTTGTGGGAGCCGTCGATGCCCCGCGCTGACGTGCGTGGACAGGTGCAGCTTCCCGTGGAGAGTCGCGTCGATTACCAGGGGATGTCTTTGCCGTGGCGGTCGAGGAAGCGGCCGGTGTCGGAAGGAGCGAGGCGGTCGATGACTTTGAGCATGGCGGCGACGCTGTCAGCCGGGGAGACGGAGGCGCCGGGGCCGCCCATGTTGGTCTTGACCCAGCCGGGGCAGATCACGATGCAGATGAAGCCCTCGTTCTTGAGCTCGCCGGCCATGGTGCGAGTGAGTTGATTCAGCGCCGCCTTCGAAGCGCGATAGGCGATCCAACCTCCGCTGTCGTTTTCGGAGATGGAGCCGAGGCCGCTCGAGAGATTGACCACGGTGCGCCGCAGTCCGGCCCGCAGGTTCAGCAGGAGAGCCTGGGTGATGGCAACCGGGCCGGTGGCGTTGACGCGGAAAGCCTGATCGAGCTCTTTCATCGAAAGGCGCGCGAATGCCGGACCCGCGTCGCCGATCCCGGCATTGTTGATCAGGACGTCGAGCGGCTCGCCCTCGATGCGGCGCGCCAGACTCGCGATGCTCTTCTCGTCCGCCACGTCGAGTTGCTCCAGGCGCAGGGAAAGCTTCGCGAGGTCGCGGGCTTTCTCAGGATGCCGGGCCGTGGCGATGACCGAGTCTCCCCGCTCCGAGAGATGCCTCGCGAAGGCCAGGCCGACCCCGCGGTTGGCGCCGGTGACGAGGTACTTGAGAGGGTGATTTTCCTTCGGCATGGCGCTCGGTTTCGAGGCTGCAACTTCCGGACCGTTCACAACCGGCTGCTTCGCGGATAATCGCCTGCCATGGCCGGCATGTCCCGGGCGTGGTTCGTGGACCGTTACGGCGGTCCCGAGCGGCTGGTTCTGCGTGATCGCCCGGATCCCGCCCCGGCACCCGGCGAGGTTCTCGTCCGAACCGCCGCGATCGGCCTGAACTTCGCCGATCTCTTCGTTCGCGCGGGCGTGTATCCGCGCACCCCCAAACCTCCCTTCGTGCCGGGCATGGAGATCTCCGGCACGATTGAGACCGTCGGCGAGGGCGTCGCGGAGCTTCACCCCGGCCAGTGCGTCGTCGCGGTGCCGCTCTTCGGCGGCCACGCCGAGAAGGTCGCCGTGCCGGCGCCCTGGGTCTTCGCTCTCCCGGACGGCGTGGACCTCGTTGAAGCGGCCGCCATGCCGGTCGCCTTCCTGACCGCCTGGTACGCGCTCGCCCGCGCGGAAGTCGGCTCCGGAGACCGTGTCGTCGTCACGGCCGCGGCCGGCGGCGTCGGGACGGCGCTCCTGCAACTCATCACGCTTCGAGGCGCCAGGGCCATCGCTCTCGCCGGTTCGGAATCCAAGCTCGCCCTCTGCCGCGAGCTCGGCGCGCTGGACGCCGGGCTCTACGCCTCCGCGGACAGGCTTCTTGCCCGACACTTCGGCAAGGCCGATGTCGTGCTGGACGCGATCGGCGGAAGACTCTTCCGCTCCCTCTGGCGCCGGCTCGACCGCGGAGGCCGCTACGTCCTCTACGGCTTCGCCGCCGCCGCCGGTCCCCGCGGCGTCGCGCGCCTAGAAGCCGCCCGCGAATACCTCGCCATGGGCCTCCTCATTCCCTACCGCTTTGTGGAGACCTGCCGCACCCTGATCGGCTTCAACCTCTCTCTGCTCCCGACGAAGACCGGCGAGCTCCGCCGCGCAGCCGAGGCCCTCTTCGACCTCTGGAAGTCCGGTCGCATTCGTCCGGTCACCGGCCCCCGCTTCGATTTCACGCAACTCCCCGAAGCCCACCAGGTCCTGGCGTCCCGCTCCACCACCGGGAAGGTCCTGATCGAGGTGAGAAAGATATGAGCATCTGTCCACTCGCGGAGACTGAGCAGGAGAACTGATCGGCGAGTGGCTGGCGGACAGCCGCATTTCCCCTGAGCACAAACACAAAGGACTTGATGACGATGTCAGGCGGCAGGCCTTCGCTCGCCACTTTGGACGGGTCCTCGAGAGAATCAAAGCATATAGAGACGAAAGTGTAGGAGACCAACGTCCAATTGATTCAGTTCAGGGCACATCTCACAATCATCGAAACACAGGAGGGGAAAACAACCATGGGTACGCTACGCTTGAAGATCTCACTCGGACTTTCGGTACTTCTGGTTCTCGCAAGCGCTTCGGTGCAGGCCGCCAAACCCTCAGGCCAAAGTGGCGCGACCCTCCAGGCCTTCAAGACCATTGATATTTGCGATCTGGGAAACGGCAAATGGCGCTACTCGGGCGTCGTATCCGTGTGGAACGAGGGCTCGACGGACACGCAGGGCTTGAAGATCGTGGACTGTGTCCAGAACAAGGTGAGTGGCCCGCACTTCACGGATCAGTATTGCTCCACACTCACTGACGGAGGCGTCGTCGTTATACCGGCAGGGACGACCGCCGGGACCGCGATCACATTCCACTACAGCTTTGTCCAGGACTCGCTTCCCGGCACCATCCGGAATGACGCCAAGCTCACGATCACGAATCACTCCGGTTCGCTCGGTACGCCGTTCGGCCCGGAGCCGAAGGCGACCTGGGTCGGTGAGGTTGCTCCCTGCCGCGACGACTGCGTTTGCGTGCTCTCTTTCGGCTACTGGACTACGCATAACAACACCGTGTGTGATACCGACGCGACAAGTCCGCTCTGCGCCATCTGGCCGGGCGGACGCCTGCCGGCCGATACGTTCTTCCTGAGCGGTCAGACGTGGCTTCAAGTCCTGCAGACGAACCCGGCGGGGGGCAATGGATACTACATTCTGGCTCACCAGTACATCGCGGCGGTGCTCGACGGGGCCTACGGAGCGTGCGTGCCGAGCGGCGTGCAGGACACGCTCGACCTCGCGGCGGCATGGCTCGCCGTCAATACGCCGGGTGCCTGCAGTGGACCCGGGTCGTGCGGGCAGCAGAAGGATTGGGCGGCCACTCTCGACCTCTACAACACCGGCAACTATCCGGGCGGTCCGACCCACTGCGCAGGCGAGTAGCCCGGGACTCCCTGCGCAAGTGGCGCTGATGGCCGCCCTCCGCCCGGGCGGTCGCGCCAAAAAAGGGAGGCGAGCGGCAAAATTGAGGTCATTCCCTCATTGCTCGCTTCCATCGCTGGAAAAAGAATGGTGGCGAAGGAGGAGACCTTCATGAACCGCCGCTATTCATTGCGCGGATTCCCTGGGAGCCTTCCCCGCCGGGCGCTGTCTCTGTCCCCGAGGGAGAGAGCCGTCTCCACGGGACGGGTGACGGGTCCTCGCGCTCAGCCGAGCGGTTGAGGTCTGAAGAACGTAGATGACTGCCGCCAAGCCGATACGCCTGGTGCTGGCCGGCAACAACGCGATCGTGCTCGCCTGCCTGGAACAACTCTTCGCTCTGGAGGAGAACTTCGCCGTCGTCGCGCTCTGCAAAAAGGGAGAAAACGTTCCTGGCGCTCTTCGATCGTTCAGGCCCGACATTCTGCTTCTCGACCTGCCTCCCTCCTTCAGGGAAGGACTGGCGGTGCTCCGCGAAATGAGGGACGCGGCGCTCCCCACGCGCGCCATCTTTCTGGCCGAGTCGCTTGCGGAAGACGAGAGGGCGGCGGCGGTTCGTCTGGGCGTTGCCGGCATCGTCCCGAAAGACGTCGCGCCGGATCTTCTCGCGCAATGCGTCCGAAATGTTCACGCCGGCGGGGTCTGGCTGCGGGGAACCGCGGCCTTTCCCGCGACGGGTCGTCCAACGGCGACGAGGAGCGGCGCACTCACGCCTCGGGAGATTGAAGTTGTCCGACTGATCTGCGGAGGCTTTGGCAACAGGCAGATCGCGAGGCAACTCCGCATCGGCGAAGCCACGGTCAAGACGCATCTGCACCAGATCTACGAGAAGTTGAGACTCCGGGACCGGCTGCAGCTCGGTCTCTACGGCCGGCAGAAGGGATTGACGTCCACGAATCGGTCGAACATATCGGAGTGAAGCGGGTCGCGGCGGCCGAGCTCGCCGCGGATAATACAGGAAGCACACGATTGACCCCCAACGGCCGTAGATAGGAAAGCAAGAAGCCGCGATGACTCAATAATACAGGATGTACACGGTTGACCCCGTACCGGGACCGGGGGGGACCGGGGACAGAATCCTCGGCCGCCTGGCTGCCGCAAACTCAAGGGGTCTCGACGAGATTGGAGAGTTCGCGTAGGCGCGTATCGCGTGCTCTACGCCGATCTTACTTGGCTTTGATGGTTACGTTGGTCGAGACCCCGACCTGTCCGGTCGTATCGTAGGCGTTGGCGTGGATCTGGTAGCTTGTGTTCGCCTTCGACGGCACTTGCCAGTTGCAGCTGTAGGGACTTGTGGCTGCGGAGCAGACCACGCTCGAGCCGACGATGAAGTCCACCCGGCTGACCGGGTTGGCAGTGGGCGTAGCCGAGGCCTGCAACGCGACTTTGGACTTGCGCGGCACCGTGGTCCCGTTTGTCGGGCTCGTGACAGATACCTGCGGGGGTACCGGGATGCTTACGGTGATACCGATTGACGTGGAGGTCCCGGAGTTCCCGGCGTTGTCGGTAGCAACAGCGTAGAGGCTGTGCGCGCCAGCCGAAACAGCGCTGGCGTCCCAGGTGATGGTGTATGGTGAATTGGTCGCCGTTCCGGGAAGAACGCCCGCGTCCAGGTAGAAGATCACCTTGCTGATCCCGGAGGCGCCCGAGGCGCTGGCAGTTACTGAGACGCTTCCCGACACGGTCGCGCCTGGTGTCGGGCTCGTGATGTTCACTGTGGGGGGCGTCTTGTCGCCTCCACTCTGAACGGGCGTTGCTACGACATAGGCGGAAACAGCATCTACGTTGCCACTGTTGTCCTGGACCTGGAGCAGGATCCAATAGGTTCCTGGAGTGTTGAAAGTGCAGCTTCCGACCGGGCTCGATGATGCAACGGATCCACTGAAGCAGTCGAAGAAGTAGTACTGGACAGTCCCATCCGGATCGGAACTCGAGCTCATGTCAATGTTCACCGTAAGAGGGGCAGGGCCGGTTTGCCTGTCAAGCGTGGCGCCCGCGATTGGAGGTTCGCCCACGGCGCCCCCTATGCGGACCACCGTACTCTGCCGAGTCGAGAGGTTGAGCATGCTGTTGATCGCCTGTGTCGCAAACCGGTAGACCCCAGGGTTGCTAAGCGTGACCATCGTCGGGGAGGCAGTGAAACAGCACCAACCACTCGCGCCCCCTCTCTCGCCGACCAGGAGGTCCCATGCCACGCGGCCTCCTTCGGGATCAGTGGCCGGGAAACTCACTGTAATCGTGGACCCGGCGGGAGCATCCGTGGGCGACACTGTCAGGGCACCAGTCGGCGGGAGCCCCGCGCTCAGAGCGGGAGAGACCGTGACGTAGTCGCGGCCATGGGACCCTCCACCCCGCCCGTCCGCCACCGAGGCGTCGTACGAGACTGTCACCGTTCGCGCGATAGACGGAGTGGCAAAGGAAACCGAGCTCGCGGCGGGGTTCGGGAAGAGGGAGTCGAGCATCGAGCTGAAGAGCCACAGTGATCCGGAGTCCACAGTCTTGGCCCAAGTCATCCGGAGCGAATCATTGTCCGGATCGGACACGGTCGCGCCTAGGTTGACCTGGCTCCCCGCCGAGGCGAAGACATCGGGCCCCATGGTGAGCACTGGAAAATTATTTAGCCTGGGAGAGAGGAGAAGTGGATTGGCGAGGGCTTTCGCGAAGTTCAGCCGGCCGCCGGTCGAGGTGCTCTGCGCCTTCGGATCACTCAAGGCGTCGTAGCTCGCCGGGTCGAGGATGACATCGCGCGCCTCATTGCTCGAGAGCGCCGGATTCTTGTGGAGAAGGGCCGCCAGGACTCCGGAGACGTGCGGCGTCGCCATCGAGGTTCCGGAGAGAAACTTGTAGCCGCTCGGATCGCAGAGCGGACAGGTTCCAGTCGGGACCGTGGAGAGAGTGCTTACGCCTGGGGCCGCGATGTCCACGCTCGCCAGGCCGTAGTTGGTGAAATAAGCGCCCACGTCGTTTTGGTCGGAGGCCAGGACGGAGATGATTCCGCGATTGTCATATGCCGCGGGGTACATCGGCGAGGCGTCGGCATTCTGCCCGCTGTTGCCTGCCGCGCAGACGTGTACGACTCCGGCGGTCTCGGCCTGCGCCATGGCGTCCTTCAAGGACTGACTGAAGCCGCCGCCACCCCAGGAGTTGCTCGTCAATCGGATGTTGAAACCCTGCTCCTTCAACGCGGTCACTTTCTGGAAGCAGAGCACCGCGTCCGAGATATAGCCGCTCCCGTTCGAGTCGAGGAACTTGAGCGACAGGAGCTGGACCTTCCAGTTGATTCCGGCGATGCCGATCCCATCGTTGGTGGCCGCGCCGATCGTTCCCGCCACGTGCGTGCCGTGCCCGAAGTCGTCCGACCCGCCCGCCGCGCACGAGCCGTTCATGCAGGTGAAGCCGTGGGAGCCGTCTGAAGGGTTAACCCAGAGGTTGCCCTGCAAGTCCGGGTGCGTGAAATCAATTCCGGTGTCTATCACGGCCGCGATCACGTCGCTCGCGTCCGTCTGGCTGTCCCAGGACGTCGGGCAGGAAATCTTGACCATGTCCCACTGCTGACTCCAGAGCGGGTCAGTGGGGGTCCCGGTGACCTCGACCAGGAAGTCAGGCTCGGCATAGAGGACATTCGGATTCGCGTGGTAGCGCCGCACGGCCTCAGACACGGAGAGCCCGGGTGGGTTTTCGACCAGGAAAAGGTTCGGATCCCCCGGGAAGGCCTTCGCGGCGCCGGAGCCAGGGAGAAAATCTTTCGGCGCTCCGTTGCGGAGGTGAACCAGGGCGCGTGACGGGTGATGAGCAGGAGCACCGGTGCCCACGGTGGTGGCGACCGGGACTCCGTGCTCGACGATGGAAATCGAAGTGGACACCCGGTGAGCTGCCTGGGCCTCGAGCGCCGCCGGCGTCAAAGCAGCGACGGCGGCACAGAGCGCGATCGAGAGAGAAACCGCATGAGGCCACGAACGGTAGGGCATGGCATGTCTGTCTCTTGGGCAAGAGGAACCAACCGCAAGACACCGGGTGATCATTTGAGCCCACCCCCCCTCCTCGAGCGCACTGTCCGCGTGGATTTCACGGAGTAGTAAGACGCGAGGCGTCGCCCGTTCAGGATGAGGGCCGGAGCTCGTTCAAACTACTGGTCAGGCGTCCAAGAATGGAACAGGCCGCACACCTGTGCCAGCACCTGACCGTAAGGTCAGGTCCGCTTTGTCTCGCAAATGGGGGAGAAGCGACCGGCAAAATGAGGGCATTCCCTCATTGGCCGGCTTCCGCCGCCAGAAAAGAATGACCATGAAGGAGGAGACCTTCATGAACCGCCGCTATCCATTGCGCAGCGAGAGAGCCGTCTCGGCGGGAGGGACGACGGGTGCTCGCGGTCAGCCGGGCGGTTGAGGTCTGAAGAACACAGGTGACCCCCGCGAAACCGATATGCCTGGTGCTGGCCGGCAATAACGCTATCGTACTCGCCTGTCTTGAACGGCTCTTCGCCCTCGAGTCAGACTTCGCGGTCATCGCTCGTTGTGGAAGGGGGGAAGACGTTCTCGGCACCCTCCGCGCCCTGAGGCCGGACATTCTGCTTCTCGACCTGCCTCCCTCGGCCGAGGATGGTCTGGCGCTGCTGCGGGAAATGAAGGAGGGTACGCTGCCGACTCGCGCCGTATTGCTGGCAGGGGCGCTTGCGGAAAACGAGCTGGCGGCGGCGGTTGGTCTGGGCGTTCGAGGCATTGTCCCGAAGGAGATCTCGCCGAGTCTCCTGGCGCAGTGCATCCGCAAGGTTCACGCCGGCGGCTTCAGACTGGTGCACGGCGGCGGGACCCCTGCTTCTTTCCCCGCTATTGGTCGTCAGACCGCATCGGGGGGTAGAGGCAGAACACTCACGCCTCGGGAGCTCGAAATTGTGAGACTCGTCTGCGATGGCCTGGGCAACACACAGATTGCCAAGCGGCTCCGCATCAGCGAGGCCACCGTCAAGACACACGTGCACCGGATTTACGAGAAGCTCAGACTGCGGGACCGTTTGCAGCTCAGTCTCTACGGCCGGGAGAAGGGGCTGGCGTCTACGAATCGGTCAGACACATCTGAGTGAAAGCGGGAACTAGGAAACGACGGCGAGCCGGAAGGGGCGGACGCTCTGGATCGCCTCGAAGTCGGCCCCGTTCTGTGTGATGACGGTCGCTCCAATGGTCCTGGCAGACAAAGCAATCAGAACGTCGTTCGTCAGAGAGTACGCGCCGTGAAGCTCGTAATCCCTGTCCGTTTGCAATCGGCGCAGGACCTCGCCGGCTTCTTCATAGACCTGGGCCGTTGGAAGGAGTATTCGGCCAGCGCGTCGGAAGGTCAAGAAGAGCGCTCTCAAGGCCTTCCTGTCATGGAGTGACCAGGCTCCGGCGGATAGCTCCATTAAAACCACCGCGCTCAGATACCGAATCGAGTCCCGCTGGAAGAGGACTTCCTCGTGCTGCCTCTCATTCAGCCAATCGATATAGAGGTTGGTATCGGCAACAATCTTCAGCGAAAGACCTTCCGAAGACTTGTCTTCCCACCCAACCGGCGGAGTACCGAATCGAGCTGGGCGTCGTTCGAGACGAAATCGAGCGCGCGCTCGAGGGTTTCTCGGTCCGTTCGGGTCTTGAGGGCCTTCCGAGCCCGGTCGAGCTTTCGCTGGTCAAGGACGACATGTTTGTGCTTCACGCTCGACATTAATCACCTCCGAGTTAGTGTACATTAATCTGGATTTCATGTACACGGCTGGCCGCGCCAGTACTGCTTCAGAAAAAGGGGCGTCCGGTTCCGCCACCCGGCTTGAGTCCCTCGAGGGAGGCCCGGACCTCGGACCAGGGGCGTTCGTCTGAAGGATTCGCCTCCGCGTCAGCCAGACGGCGGTCGAGTTCGATGCGCTGCTCATCGGTGACCGGGACGGCAGACGATTCCGCCACGACACTGTCCCAGATGGCCTGTACGAGCTCGATGCGCTCGGCAACAGGGAGGCGTAGGGTCGGCGGCGGGCGGCGCCAGCTTTCTCCGCCGCTTGCCAGTTCGCCATGCGGATTGGGAGAGCAGCTCAACCCGAGCTTGGGTTTCCGCGTAAGGAGCCGGGCTCGTGGCGAAAAGGGTTGATGACGACCAACCCCTCGAGATTCTGTCCGTCTTGAAGGTCTTCGGTCAGAAGATAGTCGCACCCGCCGGCCCTGGCCGCCGCCACGATCAGGGCATCCCAGAAAGAGAGATCATGCCGTTCCTCCGCCTCGAAGGCGCCGTCGAGAATCCGAGCATCGAGGGTCGTCGGGTGCCAGGACATCAGTTCTCGCACGTCCGCGCGGGCGGATGCCGGCGCGAGGCCAGGTTTCAGCTTCCGCGTCACCGTCACGTAAAACTCCTGTAGGACCTGAAAGCTGAGACGACCGGTCTTTGATTGCCAGAGGTGTTGCATCCACGCCATTGCTTGGCGCTGCTTCTCAGCCTCTGAGGCGTCTCTGGCATAGGCCAGGACGTTCGAATCTACGAAAACTCTAGCCGGCATTACGGCTATCGCTCGTGCAATTCGTCTCGAGAGGGATAGCCGCCGGATTTCTTGAGGCGCCTGGGCTTGCGAGAGAGGTAAGATTTCATCGCGGCGTCGTATCCCCTCTCTGCCAACATCTTTTCGCGAAGGACTTCACCCAGCAGCCGGGAAACGCTCTTCTCCTCCCGGGCCGCGAGGAGCCGCGCCCATCTCGCCACCTCATCTTCCAGGGTGACCGTGACATTCCTCATGACACGAGAATAGTGTCACACGGCCCTCGTGTCAAGCAGGGATTCGTCCTGATCGGGAGGAACTTGGGTCCTGTTGACACCGCCGAACGCGCCAAAGCCGCTATGGCCGACGGCGCGCGGCGACGGCCCTCCAACCGCTATAGCGCCGCCGCGAGTGACTCGGAAGCCTGCCTGTCATCCTGAGGAGGGACTCGGAAGCGACGAAGGATCTGTGGAGTCTGTCATCCCGAGGAGCGTAGCGACGAGGGATCTGCTCTGTAAAGTCAGGGAGTGACAGGCGTTGCCCAAAGACGTTGACCGAGACCGTGGCCGGCCCAGGAACGGAGGCAAGACCGTAGATTGCACAGACTCCGAACAAAGCGGAGCTGGGCTCACTTATATCGTTGGATAGAGAAAAAGCTACCCTCCGGGCGATAGATTCGAAGTCTCGCCAAACATACTGTCCCATTTCAAGAAACAGCTTTGCGACTGTCCGTCGGGTGGGGAGGACAGATAGGTCTCGCTTGAGGCTCGGCTGGGGGCGGAAGAAGGAGCTCAGGATGCAACACTCAATTCGACTCCGCGCGGTGCTCGTGGCCGCTCCAGAGCGACACGTTTGGCCTATGACGTCGGATACACAAAAATCTATCTGGCGCTGTATGGCTCTTATCGTTCCCGCCTCGTAGCATATCGGTCAGCAAAGCCAAAATGCTGCGACAAGCAAGAACCATTGAACATGCGACTTCACAATCCGAAGACTGAATAGCGCCGGAACCGAAACCGGCATTGAAAGGTTTGAAGGAGGAGTGGCAATCATGAAACCCTCGGTTAGGTATTCCCTTTTGACTCTTCTGGCAGTGCTCTGCGTGGGAGTGGCGCTTTCAGCCAGCAGGCTGAAGCTGCCGGCGTTCACCCAGAGCGCAGGCGCGTCAACTCAGGCTCGACCCGTCGTCGGAGGGGACGAAGCCGACGATCCAGCGAATTCCGATCGCAGCGTCTTCGTCCAGACCGACAAGATGGACTACGCGCCCGGTGAAGTTATCATCGTCAGCGGCGGGGGCTGGGACCCCGGCGAGGCCGTTACCCTGTTTCTTCACGAGGAGCCAGCGATCCACGCAGATCGCAGGGTTACCGTCTTCGCCGACGCTTCCGGCAACATCTGGGACAACCAGCTCATGCAGGACGCGCACGACGGCATGCTCCAGCTAACCGCAACAGGGAGAAACTCAGGCCTGAGGACGCAGGTGGCATTTGCCAACCCATCCGCGAACCTCGACCAATGGGCGAATCGCGACGCCACCTGGGTCAACGGCAACCTCGGTGCCAGCAAGGCGGCGTACTTGGAAGGAGACTCCATCCCTTACCGGCTGCGTTTCGGCAGCCTGACCTCCGGCTCTCACACAGTCATTATCGAGTGGGATACGCTGAAAGGCGGGAAACACGCTCTCGACTATATAACAACCTTTAACCGATCGGTGCCGCATAGTCCTCTGTTGCCGGGGGAAACGAATACCGCCCCTGACCCGTGCGCGGGCGTCACCTTCGCGGCATCCCCAGCGCCGCCGCCATGCAGCTCGGCTTCTTTCGACCCTGAGCCTATCCCTGCGCCCCAACCGGGTGCTCCCCTGTCGCAGGTCGCCGGCGAATTCAGGCTCTACGGCGGGAGTATCGTCAGCCTAAGCTGCCCCGTGACCCCCTCGAGTCAGTGCAGCGCGAACGGCTACTTCGTCAAGTCTTCTGACTCCGACCATCCGACCAGCATCGCAATTAACTTTACGGCGAGCGTAACGAATCCCGTGCTCACCTGGGGTGGGCACATCGCGACAAGGCTAGATTGGCCGGGCGCTTCTGCGATCAACATCTCCGGCTCTCCGTACCATACCCGTCTCGTCAGCCTCGACGGGGCCGGCGGCAACCAGGACCGCTCGCTCTCATCGGATGCAGCCATCTTCCCTGCTTCAATCACGATCATCAAGAGTACGTCACCCAAGGACCCCACGGTCTTCAACTTCACGACGACGGGACCGGATCTCTCAGGCTTCCAGCTCGTGGACAGCGATCCAGCTACAGTTCCCCCGGGCAACACAAAAGTCTTTTCGAACATCCTGACCTTCGGCAATACGAATACACGAACCGTCACCGAAACCAATCCGGCGCCGGCCTTTCTTCTGACGGGGCTGGCGTGCACCTCGGACACGACCCCGAGTGGCGCGACTACGGATCAAGATAACCGGAAGGTGACGTTCGCACTCTCGGAAGGCGAGAACGTCAGCTGCACCTTCACGAACACGCGGCAGAATGCCACCCTAACCGTCATAAAGCACGTGGACAACACAACCAACGGCGACGGCGGCAAGACGGCAGCCAATTTCACGATGAGCGTGAACGGCGCCAGTCCGAGTCCAGCTTCATTTGCCGGTGATGAAAACGGTACGAATGTCAGCATAACACCCAACACCGCCTACAGTGTCAGCGAAGGCGCCGTGACCGGGTACAGTCAGACCAGCAGCACGACCGGATGCTCCTCGGCGACGGGCATCGCGCCGGGTGGCAGTGCCATTTGCACCATCACCAACACCACCAACGGGGTGACGTTTACGGTGATCAAGCATGTGGACAACACGACCAATGGCGACGGCGGCCAGACGGCAGCCAATTTCACGATGAGCGTGACCTCGGCCATCGGTAGTCCGAGTCCGGCGAGTTTCCCGGGATCGGAGGCCGGGACGCCGGTCACGATCAAGGCGAATGCTCCCTACAGCGTCGGCGAAGGCGCCGTGACCGGGTACAGTCAGACCAGCAGCACGACTGGATGCTCCTCGGCGACGGGGATCGCACCAGGCGGCAGCGCCACCTGCACCATCACCAACACGGCGGACAAGCAAACGCCGGACATCGCCACCACCATGAAGTGGGTGCTCAAGGATAGCGTCACCGTCAGCGGTCTCCGTCCATTCGCGTCGAACGCCGGTGACGCCTACGTCATCTTCACTCTATACGGGCCATTCAACCCGGCCGATCCCGTAAACGATCCTCCGGGCTGCACGAGCAAGCTCATCTTCACGAGTCTCCAGGCTGATGGAGCCCTCACGTATGCACAGGACGGTAAGAGCGGTACGGCATCGACCAATGGATTCGAGGTCCCCGGGCCGGGCATTTATCTCTGGCAGGCCCACTACTCAGGGGACGCCGACAACAATTCGCAAGACACAGTCTGCGGAAGCGAGAAGACCGAAATCAAGGACCTTTCGTCCCAATAACTCAGGGACCGAAATGAAGTGAAGAGAGGCCGGCTGGAGACAGCCGGCCTCTCGCTTGTATGCCGAGCATGTTCGACCATTTGTGTCGAGAAGGGTCAACCGTGCACATCCTGTATTGTTCAGAGGATTCGCAGCGACTCGCGCCCTCGCTCGCGTCACGGCGAGAAGCGAGGAGCGCTGATATTTCAGTGAGCAGCGTTATGGAAAAGGCGTGCGGGCCGTTACTCGCCGATAGGAAGAGGGCGTCGCCGAATCGGCTTCGATCGACGACCGTTATGGAGCGTTGTAGATCCAGGCCACTTGCGCGGGTCAGAACTCTGTCGAGGAGCAGAAGCATCTGGTCGTCCGAGTAGGAGCTACCTCGGAAGAGAATAAGAAGGCAGAGGGTCAACCGTGGAAGGCAGAGGGTCAACCGTGTACATCCTGTATTATTGAGACACGGTCGGCACCCCCGGGAGAAGTTCGACTTCCGGCTTCTTGAATTCCGCTTGATGAACTGGTTGATCGCTCAGGCTGGGGAGCGGGAGCTTAATTAAGCGCAGGCTTTGATCAGGCGACCCGGGTCAAGGTGAAGCCCTCGCGCTTCGCGGCCGCCGAGAGCCTGCCGTCCAGGCAGACGAACTCGAGACTGGAGGGCTGGCGCTCCGACGCCAAGAAGGCAGCAGCGAGCTGGAAAGCGTCCGCAGCACGCAGGTCGTGCACTCGCAAGAAACGCGCTGCCGTTTCCCGTACCTCTTCCACCGGTTGAATCTCATTCCAACTCCTGACGAAAAGGTCCAGATTGGTCAGAGCCGTCATGGCGGCGTCTTCGGAGAGCTTGCCCTGTCTTTCCAGGCGGCAGACCGCCGACACGCATTCGATACGAGTTCCCCACCAGGCTAGCACCGCGGTATCCCGCCGGTAGAGAGTGAGCACCGAAGAGGTCACAGTCTCGTCGAGCAGAAGTGGAACAACGGCGGAGCTATCCCAGAACCTCAACGGCCGCGTCTCCTTTCGTCCAAGAGCGCCTTCAGGAGGCTGGCTCCCCGCTTACCCCGTGGAGGTCTCCCAGCGAGCAGGGGCTTCGGTGCCGGCGCCGCCGCCCGCCGAACAAGACCCTGGCGCTCCAGCCGAGAAAGCCGTCCGCCCGCGTCCTGGGTCGGCCCGGCCATGGCCGATTCGAGGCGCGCGACGGGCCGACCGCGGTCCAGGATGAGGACGGTATCGCCATGCCGCACTCCATCGATCAAGGCGCTCAGGCTATTCTTTGCTTCAGTTATACTGGCTTTCTTCATAAAGCCATAATAGCCTGATCGCTGTCTGGCCCGCAAGCCACCCGCCAGAATTGCATCTGAATATGCTTCTGATCGCATCATGATATGATGCAGATATGGGCCGTCGTGAAACTAAAGCTATCACTCTGCGAGGGGTTCCTCCGGACGTGGCTCAGGTCATCCGGCGGAAGGTGGACGAGACGGGCGAGAGCGTTAATCGCGTCGTCATCAGGCTGCTGGAAGAGGGCGCCGGCGTCGGCAAGAAGCAGAAGAACGTCCTGCATCACGACCTGGACGGTCTTATCGGCGTCTGGAGCCGTGAAGAGGCAAGATCCTTCAATCGAGCGCTTGAGGATCAGCGGAAGATAGATCCGGACCTCTGGAAGTGAGTCGGATATTCCTCGATACTTCCGCCTATTCGGGGATTCTCCGCGGGGACATGCGGTTCGCGCGCGCGATGCAAGAGGCTGACGAGATCGCGATCAACGCGATCGTCCTGGGTGAACTGAAAGCGGGTTTTTCGAGGGGCCGTCATCGGGAGCGCAACGAGCGGGAACTCGCGCAGTTTCTTGCTTCGCCTCGCGTCCGGGTCCTCGGACTCGACGAGGAGACAGCCGACCGATACGCCGTCATACTGAATTTCCTGCGAGCGGCGGGGACTCCGATTCCGACGAACGATGTCTGGATCGCGGCGAGCGCCATGCAGCACGGTTTTCGGGTCGTTACAGCGGACCAGCACTTCCAAAAGGTTCGACAAATCCTCGTGGATTTCTTCGGAGAGGAGGGCTGACGGTCTGGACGCGACCGGCTTCGGGGCAGATCCTTCGCTCCGCTCAGGATGACAGAGACGGCAAGCGGTAGAATCATTGCCAGGGTCGACTTGGAACAGACAATGATCTCTCCCGGGTGCTGTTTGCCGCCCCGGCGGGCGTTCTTGGGCCACGCCCCGACCGCATGGCCATGAACCGTTTTTCGTCTCATAGCCGGGCGGAAAGGCTGATCGCGGCGGGCCGTGTGGCCCTGGCGGCGTTCTGTCTTCTGGCCCTGCGTCTGGATCCGTCCGAGCCGGCCAGATACGCGTGGACTGCCTATGCCCTCTTAAGCGCGTACGTTGTGTACGCTCTCGTCCTGCTCGATTTGCTGTGGGTCATTCGGACGTTCCCGAACTGGTGGAAGCTTGCGACACACATCTTCGACCTCGCGGCGTTCCTGGTCTTCATGTATTTCACGGAAGGCCCCAACAGTCCCTTTTTCATGTATTTCACCTTCTCGCTAGCCTGCGCGACCCTGCGCTGGCAGTGGCGCGGCACGCTCTGGACGGCGGTCGTGGCGATCCCGGCCTTCCTTGCGATGGGCTTCTACGCGGGCGAGGTGCTGCGCGATTCGGCGTTCAATCTGAACCGCTTCATCGTGCGGAGCGCATATCTTGTCGTCGTGGCGGCCCTGCTCGGCTTGCTGGGGACCTCCCAGGAGAGGCTGAAGACCGAGAGGTCCCGGCTCGCGGCATGGCCGCAAAGGGACGCAGGGGAGGCGCCGAAAGTCGTGCGGGAGTTGCTCGATCACGCGGCGGAGATTCTCCAGGCTCCGCGAATGATGATGATCTGGGAAGAGCCGGAAGAGCCGTGGACCCGCGTGGCGTGCCGTTCGGACGGCAAGTTCGATTTGAGCGACGAACGGCTCGGGGCTTTCGGCCCGCTGGTCGACGCGCATCTCGCGGGAAGGAACTTCCTTTGTGCGGACTCCGCAAGCGACGGCGTCCCGGTCCTCATCGCCTCGCGCGACGAGAGGGAGGAATGGAAGGGGACTCCGCTCAACCAGAGATTGCAGGCGCGGTTCGGCATCGGCCCGGTCCTCTCCTGGAGCCTGCGCGGACAGGCTATCGAAGGGCGGCTCTTCGCGCTGGACAAGCCGGGGATGACATGGGACGACCTCGTGCTCGGCGAAGTCGTCGCGGGGCTGGCCGTCGCCCGCATGGATCACCTCGCTCTCCGCGAGCGGCTGCGAGAGGCCGCAGCCGCGGAAGAGAGAGTCAGGCTGTCCCGCGATCTCCATGACGGCCTGCTGCAGTCCCTGACAGGAATCGCGCTACAGCTTCAGGTGTGCCGCCGCCTGCTCGAGCACGACCCGAACGCGGCGAGAGAGCGGCTCGCGGAGATCCAGGCCTCCATAGCCGGCGAGCAGCACGACCTGCGCTCCTTCGTCAACCGGCTCAAGCCTGCTCCTCCCGACGGATCGGCGGGTTGGGAACTGCGCCCTCGCCTGGAAGAGGCCTGCAGCAGGATCGAGCGGCAATGGGGTCTGAGCGTCAAGCTGAGCAGCCAGGGGCTGAATGACGAGTTGCCTGCATCCGTTTCCGACGACGTCTTTCGAATCGTTCACGAAGCCCTCGTCAACGCGGCCAGGCACGCCGCGGCCTCCTCTCTCCGGGTAGACATCTCGCGCAGCGCGGGCGCGGTGTTCATCACCGTGGCAGATGACGGGCACGGGTTCTCATTTCAGGGCACGCACGACCTCGCCACTCTTCAAAAGTTCAAGGCGGGACCGATCACGCTGAAGGAGCGGGTCTCCGCGCTCGGCGGCGACCTGGTCATTTCCTCGAGTAAGTCGGGGGCTCGCCTGTCCATCACCCTCCCGGTGCCGCAGACTGTCGCCTGACATGCCGATCCGCTTGCTCCTGGCTGATGACCACCCGATCGTCCTGGACGGGCTGGAGCAGCTGTTCCGGCTGGAGGAAGACTTCGAGGTGCTCGGCCGCTGTCTCCGCGGCCAAGAAGTTGTGCCCGAGCTCCTGAGGCTCAAGCCGGACGTCCTGGTTCTCGACATGAGGATGCCGGAATATAACGGCCTCGCGGTGCTGCGAGAACTGAAAGGCCGGCCCCACCAGACCCGTGTGGTGATCCTTGCGGCCACCCTGACCGAAGAGGAGATGCTCGAGGCGATCCGGCTCGATGTCCGCGGCATCGTCTTGAAGGAGATGGCGCCGCGCCTCCTGGTCGAATGCATTCGGAAGGTGCACGGCGGGGGGCAATGGCTGGAGAAGTCCATTGCCGGCCCGGCCCTCGACCGGCTCGCGCGGCGCGAGGGCGCCCGGAAGGAGCTCTCCGGGATTCTGACGCCCCGCGAAGTCGAGATCGCCCGTCTGATCGGCACCGGTCTGTCTAACAAGGAGATCGGCGACGCCCTCTTCGTCAGCGAGGGCACCGTCAAGAGCCACCTCCACCGAATTTACGAGAAGCTCCACATCCACGGCCGCCTGGAGCTGGGCCTCTATGCCCGGGACAAGGGTCTGACTTGAGCGGGACTGAAGACCCGGGGGACTAGGATGACGCCTTGGTGGAGTGCTTCCCCTCCGACCGGTTTCGCAGCCCGGCCTGTCACCGAGGCGGAGTCCTTTCTCGAAGAGTTGCGGGTTTCTGGTAATATGATGGTATGAAGACAACCATTGACAAGGCAGGCCGTGTGGTTATTCCGGCTGCGGCGCGCGAGCGGGCGTGTCTGCGGCCCGGCACCGAGCTGGATGTCGTAGTGGAAGACTTTTCTGTCCGCCTGGTGCGCCGCACCCTGGGACCAAAGCTCGAACGCGTGGGCCGCCGGCTCATAGCCCGACCCACGGCGGCCGGCAAGAATCTTCCCTCGGTGAATGTCGCGCGACTCGTCCAAGAGGAACGAGAGCGGTGGCCCTGATAGGCCCTTACTTCTTCGACACGAGCGTGTTGCTGGCCGGCTTGATCGATCTCGGCGCGACGGCTCGTCCGGCCCAGCGCGTCTTCGACGCGATCGCCGATGGACGGCTGTCCAAGCCGCATACAGCCTGGCATTGCTGCCTGGAGTTCTACGCGGTCTCGACCCGCCTGCCGGAAGAGTTCAGGCTCACTCCAGCGGACTGCTGGCGGCTAATGGAAGAAGAGATCCTGGCGCGCTTCGATATCCATCAGCTTCCAAAGAAGGCCGGTAAAGATTTCTTCCAGGCGGCAGTGGCCGACCAAATGACGGGCGGACGTATCTATGACGCTCATATCGCCGAGATCGCCCGTTTGACGGGAGCCGGTACCGTCGTAACGGACAACCGCCGCCACTTCACCCCGCTCCTTCGCCACGGAATCCGCGTCTTGAGCACCGAGGAGTTTGCGACCGGCCTGGTCTAGCCCGCCAGGCGGCGTTTCTCCTCCCGCACGCGGTTCTTATCCGGAGCTGTAGAAATTGGTGTCGGCGACCGTCTTCAGCGCAAGACCATCTGAAGAGTCAACGTTCCGCCCAACCTGCGGAGATGGGCATTCAACCTCTCATCGGTTGCGACGACGTCGAGGGCCTTCTCGATCGTTTCGCGATCCGTTCGAGTTCCCAAGCCTCTTCGAGCCCGGTCCAGCTTTCGCTGGTCCAGAACAACATGCTTGTGGCGAACAGCGGATATGAACTGCCTCCAAACGAGAGTGTAGATGAAAGCCTCTAGTATGTACATCGACCCGGGCAGCTCGTTGCCGCGCTCCGTCTGCCTCGATTCTTGCCTTCCAGCTCAGGAGCGAGCTCTGAGAGGTCGCAGAAGGGATCTGCTTTGGTCGCGATCAGGTGATATTTGACCGGAGCAGATTCTTCGTCGCTTCGCTCCTCAGAATGACAGCGAGGGTCCCCGTCGCACTCCTGTCATCCTGAGCGAAGCGAAGGATCTGCCCTGGTCAGAATCAGCCGATTCGACCGGACCAGATTCTTCGTCGCGGAGCCTGTCCCGACTTTGAATGGCGCCGTGGTCACGATGACCAAGGCAGACTCCTCGCTTCGCTCGGAGTGACATAAAGAGCGGAGGGGCTCCTCAGAATGACAAGAAGGGCATTTGCGGTCCGGTGAGACTTTCTAGCAGTAACAGAGAAGGCTTTTCGATGAATTTCGCCCTCGCATCTATACTTCCGGGCGAAAAAGCGGCGTGCTCTAACGACTCCAAGGAGGTCTTCGTGAGAGGTCTGCGGAATTTGTTCGTTCTCGGTGTAATCGTGACCCTGCTGTGTTCTCCGGCGCAGGCGGTTCTCGGGGCAGCGGGAAAGGAAAAGAAGCCGCCGCGGGGGATCGAGGAAACCAAGAAGCCCAAGACGCTCTCGGATTTGTTCGAGGGGATGGAGTTCCGGTGCATCGGGCCCTATCGGGGCGGGCGCTCCATCGCCGTCACGGGGGTGAGGCACGACCCGCTGACCTTCTATTTCGGGGGGACGGGAGGAGGAGTCTGGAAGACGACGGACGGCGGTTCGAACTGGGAGAGCGTCTCGGACAAGGACTTCAAGACGGGGTCGGTCGGAGCGATCGCGGTCTCGGAATCGGATCCGAACGTCGTCTTCGTCGGCATGGGGGAGGCGGCGATCCGGGGCAATGTGTCGCACGGGGACGGAGTCTGGAAGTCCACCGACGGCGGGCTGACCTGGAAGAACGTGGGGTTGAAGGACACGCGGCAGATCGCGCGGGTCCGGATCCATCCGACCAATCCCGACATCGTCTATGTCGCGGCGCTGGGGCACGTGTGGGGGCCGAACCCGGAGCGCGGCATCTTCCGGACGCAGGACGGCGGGAAGACGTGGACGAAGGTGCTCTTCGTGGACGAGAAGACGGGGGCGTCGGATCTCTCGATGGACCCGAACAACCCGCGCGTCCTGTACGCGGGGTTCTGGCAGGTCGTGCGGCGGCCGTGGGAGCTTGTCTCCGGCGGGCCGGGCAGCTCGCTGTACAAGTCCACGGACGGCGGCGACACCTGGAAGAGGCTGACGCGCGAGGACAACGAGGGGCTGCCGGAAGGGATCTGGGGGAAGGCCGGCGTCGCGGCTTCGGCAGGCAAACCCGGCCGGGTTTATGCCTTCATCGAGGCGAAGAAGGGCGGCCTCTTCATCAGCGAGGACGGCGGCAAGAAATGGAAGTACGTCAACGACGAGCACAAGATCCGCGAACGCGCCTGGTATTACTCATGGGTCTATGCGGATCCGAAGAACGCGGACACCGTCTATCTGCCGAGTGTTTACATGCACAAGTCCACCGACGGCGGGAAGACGTTCGCCAATCTCTCCGTGCCGCACGGGGACAACCACGATCTCTGGATCGACCCGGACGACCCGAGGAGGATGATCCTCGGCAACGACGGCGGCGCGACGATCACCTACAACAGCGGCAAGACCTGGTCCACGCAGAACAACCAGCCGACGGCGCAGTTCTACCGTGTCACGACGGACATCCGGTTTCCGTACTGGGTCTACGGCTCGCAGCAGGACAACTCGAGCGTGGGGATCCCGTCGGGCGTGTCCGGGGCGGTCATTGATTTTTCCGACTGGCACTCGGTCGGCGGAGGCGAGAGCGGCTGGATCGCGCCCTCGCCCAGAGATCCCGAGATCGTCTTCGGAGGCGAGTACGGCGGGCAGATCACCCGGTACGACAACCGCACGAAGGAGACGCGGGCGGTCATGGCCTGGCCGCAGCTCGCCGACGGCCACGCGACGAAGGACCTGAAGTACCGCTTCCAGTGGAACGCGCCGATCGTCCTTTCGCCGCACGACCCGTCGGTCCTGTACCACGCCTCGCAAATCCTGCTGCGCACGCGCGACGAGGGGGAGACGTGGGAGGAAATGTCCTCGGACCTGACGCGCAACGACAGGGCGAAGCAGGGCAAGTCCGGCGGGCCGATCACGACCGATATCACCGGGGTCGAGGTGTACGACACGATCTTCGCGCTCGCGCCGTCACCGCACGAAAAGGGCGTCCTCTGGGCGGGCTCGGACGACGGACTGATTCACATGACGCGCGACGACGGCAAGTCCTGGCAGGACGTCACGCCGAAGGGGATGCCCGAGTGGATCCAGATCAACTCGATTGACGTCTCGCCGCATGACAAGGCAACGGCGTACGTCGCCGCGGTCATGTACAAGTTCGACGACTTCCGGCCCTACCTCTACAAGACGACGGACTATGGCAAGACCTGGACGAAGATCGTCAACGGGATCCCCGACGGCGCCTTCACGCGCGTCGTGCGCGAGGACCCGGTCCGGCGCGGCCTTCTCTACGCGGGCACCGAGACGGGCCTCTACGTTTCCTTCGACGACGGAGCGAGCTGGCAGCCCTTCCAGCGGAATCTCCCAGCCGTGCCGGTTACGGACCTGACGGTCAAGAACGGAGATCTCGTCGTCGCCACACAGGGGCGCTCCTTCTGGATCCTGGACGACCTGACTCCGCTGCGTCTCTGGAACGAGAAGACCACGCGAGCGGATGTCTTCCTCTTTCCGACGCGGCCGGCGCACCGCGTCCGCGTGGAGAAGCTCGACGAGGAGGAGGAGCCGCCCAGGGGAGTCGGCACGAACATGCCCAACGGGGTCCTCATCCATTACTGGCTGAAGGAAAAGCCCGCGAAGGACGAGATCGTCAAGATCGAGGTCCTGTCGGGCGACAAAGTGATCCGCTCCTTCTCGAGCGAGAAGAAGGAGGCCGAAGGGGACTTGAAGGAGCAGGCCGAGAAGAAGGAGCTGGAGAAGGATAAGGACAAGCCGCTCGAGCTCAAGGCGGGCGTCAACCGCTTCGTCTGGGACATGCGGGTCTTCAAGCCCACGCTCGCGCCGAAGGCTGTCTTCAACGAGGGGGACAAGTCCCCGCCCAAGGTCGGGCCCGGGACGTACAGGGTCCGGCTGACCGTAGGTGCCAGGTCTTTCACCGAGGAGGTTGAAGTCCTGCCGCACCCGCACGGGCCGGCGACGGCCGGGGACCTGAAGGAGCAATTCGATCTGCTCTCGTCGATCCGCGACCGGTTGTCCGAGACGCACGAGACGGTGCTCAAGATCCGCGACGCGCGGGAGCTGGCCAGAGATCTGGGAGAGAGGGCCCAGAGGCTCGGCAAGGGGGACGCCCTGAAGAAGCGCGCCGAGGCGCTCGGCGAGAAGCTGACGGCCGTCGAGCTCGAGCTGACCAATCCGGAGATCAAAGCGGACGAGGACGATCTGAACTACGAGCCGAAGCTCGATCACGACTTCGTGAATCTCGCGGGCGTCGTCGCGAGCGCGGACCGGAAGCCGACGGCGGGGTCGGTCAGGATGTACGCGGAGCTGAAGGCGAGGCTGGAGGCGATCGTCAAGGAGTACCAGGCCCTGCTGGAGAAGGACATCGCTGAATTCAACAGGGCGGCGGAGGAGGCGAAGCTGCCTCGCGTCGCGCCGGCGCCGAAGATCGAGAAGTGAGGATCCGCCGAGGTCGCTGACCGGCCGCCTGATCTCCTCTCCTGAACGAGTCTTCAGGAAGTCTTCAGACTCGCTGCGCCGACGCGGGCGTAGCTTCCTTTCAACCTCCGCGATTCTCCGCGGTGGACTCCATGGCTGCTGAAGGAGGTTGGTTCATGAGGAAGCGAAACCGGCTGACCCTCCTGGCCTTCGCGCTCGCGGTCGCGGGCGTGACGGCGTTGCCCTCCGGGGCGCTGGCGCAGGAGGAGTGCGCGTCATGCCACGAGGCCCAGGTCAAGGCCTTCGGGAAGACCGGCCACGGCCGGTCCTTCGCGGCCGAGAAGTCCTACAAGTCGGCCAACTGCGTCAGCTGCCACGCCGGCGCGCAGGAGCACGCGGCATCGGGAGGGGAGAAGAAGCCGGCGAGCGTGACGAAGGGGCGCGAGGCGAACGCCGCGTGCCTCTCCTGCCATTCCGGCAATCCGAAGCAAGCGCACTGGCAGGGCAGCTCCCACGACCGAGCCGGCCTCGCCTGCGCGACCTGCCACACCGTTCACAAGGAGCAGGTCGGCACTCCGGAGAAGGCGAAGACGCTGCCCGGCGCGACCGGGACGACGAAGAAGTGCCTCGAGTGCCATGGCGGCGTCCGGGTCGCTCTCAACCAGCGCTCGTCGCATCCCTTGCGGGACGGGCAGATGGACTGCGCCTCCTGCCACGACGCTCACGGCACGAGCGGGGAGAAGCTCATCCGCCAGGGCTCGGTCAACGAGCTCTGCTACTCCTGCCACCAGAACATGCGGGGCCCGTTCCTCTGGGAGCACTCTCCCGTCCGCGAGGACTGCCTGACTTGCCACCGGCCTCACGGTTCGAACTACCAGCAGCTACTCCAGGCGCGGATCACCCAGCTCTGCCAGTCCTGCCATCAGCAAGGGCGCCACCAGACGATCCCCGGCCTGCCGACGTCGATTTGGTTGAACAACAAAGCCTGCTTGAACTGCCACATGAACATTCACGGGTCCAACCATCCCTCGGGCCCTCTGTTCCAGCGCTAGGGAGAGTGAGCCATGAAAAGCACGAAGACCTTCATCGCCGCAACGCTCGCCGCCGCCTTCGTGGCCGTGTCGCCGGCGCGGGCCCAGCAGGCACAACCCGAGCAACCGTCCACCAACGTCGATGCCGTCGTCGGCGGCCAGTGGGTCAACGATGTGGACGCGCGCGGCAAGGCGCGCTTCGAGGAGTTCCGCGACGTCCCGGAGGGCGCTCTCCTGGAGTTCGGGAGGTTCAGCTGGACCCCGAAGGACAGGAACTTCGACCTCTCCCTGACCGCGATCGATGCCGGCCAGCGTGACCAGCGGTATTTCTTGAACGTCAAGGTGCCCGCCCTCTTCACGTTCAAGGCGAGCTACGTCGAGCTGCCCCGTTTCTACTCGAGCGGCTCGAAGGCGCTCTGGTCGGGCATCGGCACCGGCCACCTGACTCTGTCCGAGGCCTTCCGGCAGGGGGCAGAGACTGCCACCGGCTCCCCGTCGGCGCCATTCGCGTCGCCGGCCTTGAAGACATACATCGACGCGGCGCTCGCCGCGACGAGCCCCTTCGACCTGAAGACGAAGCGCAAGGACTTCAACGGCTCGCTCGACTTCCGGCTGGCGTCGGCGTTCTCGTTCGCCGTCAACGGCCGCCAGGAGCTCCGCGACGGGACGAAACCCCTCGGGTTCGGCACCTACATCCGCCGGCAGGCCCTCTCGGGAACGCCAGGGACGGGCGCCGGCAACTTCTGGCGGGAGACGATCGAGGCGCGCGGCAACGAGCTCGTCGAGCCCGTCGATTACAAGACCCTGGAGTTCGGAGCGTCGCTCAAGTGGTCGCAGGACGGCCACTCGGCCTCGGTCGGCTGGTTCGGCTCGCGCTTCCGCAACGACATCAACGCTCTCTACTTCGACAACCCGTTCGAGGCGACGCCCGGACGGTCATCCGCCACCATCTTCGATCCCGCTTCGGACCAGGAGCCGGCCGCGCCCAATGGCAACAACAATCTCCGCGGTCTCTACGCACGGTCCGTGCTCCAGCTCTGGCCGGACAACGACTACGAGCGGATCTTCGGCAACGCCTCCCTGCGCATCGCGAGCGCGACGCGCCTGACCGCGACCTTCGCTCGCGGCTTCTTCAAGCAGGACGATGCCTTTCTCCCGTACGCCGAAAACGACCAGGTCGTCTTCTCCGGCGTGGCCGGGCAGCCGGGCGTCGTCTACGCGAAGGACGCGCCGCTGCCGCGATCGAGTCTCGACGGCAAGATGGACACCACGCAGGCCGACATCCGGATCACCTCCCGCGTGCTTGATGCCCTCGACCTGCGCGCGGGATACCGCTACTACGATCTGGACGATCGGCGGCCAACGATCGTTTTCCCGGGCTACTCCTCCTCGGGCGACTCCTATTTCCGGCCGGGCATCGGCCAGAGAGACGCGACCGGCAAGCGGATCCTCTTCAATGAGGTCGGCGGCTACACCCGGCACCGCTTCGACGCCGGGGCCGCCTACCGCATCGGCCGGTTCACACTCGACGGCGCGTACACGCGCACCAGCCGGGACTACGACGCCCGCCAGGTGAACAAGACCGTGGAAGACGCCTTCAAGGGGACCGTCCGCGTGGCTCTGGGCGACGCCAATCTGAACGCTTACTACCTCCGGGCCGACCGCGACTACCGCGGCAACTACGCCGTCGGCCTGGAGACCTCCGGCGTGCGCGCCTTCGACGTGTGGACCCGCGACCGCGATCAGTTCGGCGCCGACCTGGACGTGCCGATCGGCGGGAACATCGTCGTGGGACTGGGCGGCAGCTACTGGAAGGACAGGTACCCGGGCGAGGTCAAGAGTTTCACGTACGGATATGGGCTCCAGGACAGCAAGAGCGGCTCGGTCTACGTGTCGGCGAACTACACCCGCGGCGACCTTCTCCTGGGCGCCTGGACCGGCTACGACCGCTACGAGTGGAACAGCTTCCAGGTGACCAAGACCAGCCTCGGCGCGGACTACAACCCGACCAACCGCTGGACCCGCGATTCCTCCGACGACACTTACTGGATCGGGCTCGAGGCCGTCGTCCCGCTGTCGAAGAGCGTGAAGGTCCGGGGCGACATCAACTACCAGAAGTTCACGGGCGACTGGACAACGACCAACCTCGCCACGCCCGACATCAACAGCGCGGTCGCATATTCCTTCCCCGAGCTGTCGGACAGCACGCTGACAACCCGGGTCTCCGTTCTCTGGAACGTCACGAGCCACGTGACCGTGGAGGCGCGCTACTGGTACGAGCCGTACCGCCTGAACGACTTCACGTGGGACTCGATGCAGCCGTACATGCAGGGCGTCTTCAAGGAGACCCGCAGCTCGCCGACGGACATCGGCGACATGAACGTGAGCCGGTTCCTCTTCCTGGACAGCCGCTACACCGATTACACGGCCCATGTTCTGTCGGCCTTCGTTCACGTGACGTTCTAATAGTGTGTCCGGTGCGCCCGCAGGGCGCAGATCCCTCGCGCAGCCGAAGCGACGGACTTAGAATGCGTTGTGCGCAGGGCGGTTATGTCCGGCGGCGTTGAGGCGTCCTCCGCGCCTCGGCTCCTCGTCGTTGAGGACGAGCCCAAGGTCGCCCGCGCTCTGCAGCAGGGGCTGGAGGCCGAAGGCTACCGCGTCAGCCTGGCCCGCACCGGAGAAGACGGCTTCTTCCTTGCCTCCACGCGGCCGTTCGATCTCGTGATCCTCGATCGGATGTTGCCGGGGCGAGACGGACTCGAGATCCTCGGGGCCCTGCGGCGGAAAGGCTTTCTGACTCCGGTCCTCCTGCTCACGGCGCGCGACGCGGTGGAAGACCGCGTGGCGGGTCTCGACGCCGGGGCGGACGACTACGTGGTCAAGCCCTTCGCGTTCGCCGAGTTACTCGCGCGAGTGAGGGCGCTTGTTCGTCGCGGGCGGGGCGACCAGCTGCTGCGGCTCTCCGTCGCCGATCTCGTCATCGATGTGCCGACGCGCGCTGTCAGCCGCGCGGGGCAGCCGGTGGACCTGACGGCGCGCGAGTACGAGCTGCTCGAGTATCTGGTGCGTCACAAGGGCACGCTCGTCTCCCGCGAGATGCTCGCGCGCGACGTGTGGAAGGAAACCGAACGCTGCACGCCGCTGGACAATGTCATCGACGTTCACATCGCCCACCTGCGAAAGAGAGTGGATCAGTCGTACGCGGTGCAGCTCATCCACACGGTGCGCGGCGTCGGCTTCATCGTCCGCGAAGGCGAGGTATGACCAGCGGCGCGGCGTCCGCCCCGGCCCGAGGCCGTTTCCGAAGCCTGAGGACCCGAATCACGGCGTGGTACGGAGCCATCATCGCGCTCTGTCTGATCGCCTATTCCGCCGCGGTCGGAACCTCTTTCATGGCCCACGTCCAGGCGCAGCTCGACCACCGCGCGCACGAGGACATCGAGCTCGCTTCGCGCGCGATTCTCGTCGACGAGCGGGGCCGCCCCTCCTGGCCGCGAGGGTTCCTCGACAGACAAGTGCACGAGGAAGAGGGTGGAGGCCACTGGATCGAAGTGTTGAGCCCCGGCGGCGAGCGCCTCCTGACCCTGGGGACCAAGGAGACGCTCTCCCTCCCTTCCGGTGAAGACGCGTCCGGGTCGGGTGACTCCCCCCGGACTTTCCGCCTCCCGACGGGACCCGTGCGCGTCATGACGGAATCCATCGAAATCGAGGGGAGGCGCTTCCTCGTGAGGGCGGCGGTCTCCGAGGCCGGGGCGCGCAAGCAGGTCCGCCGGCTGTGGCTGGAGCTCGCGGCCCTTTCACTGACTGTCCTGGCGCTCGGTGGTCTTGGCGGATACCTTCTGGCTCGGCGGGCCCTCGGTCCGCTGGCGCGCATGGCCGATCACGCCCGGAGGATCACGGCAGAGCAGCTCCACGAGAGACTGTCGCTGGAGAAGTCGAGCACCGAGGTCGATCAGCTCCGCGACGCGTTCAACGACACGCTCGCCCGTCTTGAATACTCATTCGACCAGCTCCGCCGTTTCACGGCGGATGCTTCACACGAACTCCGCACGCCCCTGACCGCGCTGCGCAGCGTCGGCGAGGTCGGCCTGCGCCGGGCGGAGACCGCCAAGGATTACCGCGAGGTCATCGGGACCATGCTCGAGGAGGTTGATCGGCTGTCGCGCCTTTCCGACGTGCTGCTGATGCTCGCGCGGGCGGACGCGGGGCAGGCGCAACTCCGCCGCGAGCCCGTGGACCTTTCCACTCTGGCCTGCGAGGTCGCCGGTCAGCTTTCCGTCCTCGCCGAGGAACGCGGGCAGGCGCTCGCGGCCCACTGCGAGGGGCCGGTGCTCGTCGAAGGGGACCGGCTCGCCCTGCGGCAGGCCCTCTTGAACCTCGTGGACAACGCGATCAAGTATTCGCCGGAGGGAGCGCGCGTCGGTGTCGCGGCGGGCAAGCTCGGGAACCGCGCTTTCGTCGAAGTGCGAGACGAAGGCCCCGGCATCGCTCCCGAGCATCGAGAGCGCATTTTCGAGCGCTTCTACCGTGTCGGGGGCAGCCGTTCGCGCGAGATGGGCGGGAGCGGACTGGGACTCTCGCTGGTAAAGTGGGCGGCCGAGGCGCACGCCGGACGCATCGAGCTGGAGACCGAGGAAGGGGGGGGCAGCACCTTCCGGCTCGTCCTGCCGATCACCCAAACTCTCGCGACGTCCACACCCAGAAAGAAAGAGACAAGCGGCGCTCATACTCAGTCAGAGTAACTCCAGCGAAAAGGCAATGAGAGGCGCACCGGAGCTGTTGTTCGGCGGTTTCTTTCTGTTGGCGGGTGTCCAAACAACGGTCGCTCAATCCCCGCCGCCCTCTCCAGCCGGAACAGAGGCAGTGTCTCGAGGCTTCGAGGTGGGGGCGGCAACGCGGGCTTATCTGGCGCGGATGACGCCGGAGAAGAAGGCGCGGTCGGACGCCTACTTCGAGGGCGGGTACTGGCTGCAGCTCTGGGAGTTTCTGTATGCAGTCGCCGTGGCGTGGCTCCTGCTCTGGCTCGGGTGGTCGGCCTGGATGCGCAACTTCGCCGAGCGGGCGGTCAGGCAGCGGGCGCTGCAGACCTTCATCTACTGGGCGCTCTACTCCACCGTCACGGCTCTTCTCATCTTCCCGCTGACGGTGTATCGAGGTTTCTACCGGGAGCACGAGTACGGCCTCGCGACGCAGACCTTCGGGCCGTGGTTCGGCGACCGGTTGAAGGAGCTGGCGATCTCGGTGATTCTCGGCGGCGTCGCCGTGGTCGTCCTCTACGGCGTCCTGCGGCGCGCGCCGCGGACCTGGTGGATCTGGGGATCGCTGACCGCGACGCTCCTGCTCGCGGTCTCATTCCTGATCGCTCCGCTCTACATCTTTCCGCTGTTCAACAAGTACACGCACCTGCAGGATGAGACGATCCGCGGTCCGATCCTCTCGCTCGCCCGGGCCAACGGGATTCCCGCCCGGGATGTCTTCGTCTCCGACGCCTCCCGGCAGACGACCCGTATCTCGGCCAACGTCAGCGGCCTCTTCGGGACCGAGCGCATCACGTTGAACGACAATCTCCTGAAGCGCTGCTCGCTCCCGGAGATCGAGTCGGTGCTGGGGCATGAGATGGGGCATTACGTTCTTCATCACCGTTCCAAAGGAGTCGTGTTTCTCGGGATCCTGATCGTGATCGGGTTCGCGCTCCTGCGCCCGGCATTCCACGCGATGTCGCGCCGCCATGGAGGGCGATGGGGAGTGCGCGACGTCGCCGATCCCGCGGGGATGCCGGTCTTCGCGATTCTCATCTCCTGCTACCTCTTTCTCCTGACGCCGGTCACGAACTCGATCACGCGCGTGCAGGAAGCCGAGGCGGACCTCTTCGGCTTGAACGCCAGCCGCCAGCCGGACGCTTTCGCCGAAATCGCGTTTAAGCTCTCCGAGTACCGGAAGCTCGATCCGTCTCCCCTCGAAGAGTTCCTCTTTTACGATCATCCGAGCGGCCGCGCCAGGATCTTCGCCTCGATGCGCTGGAAGGCAGAACACCAGGTGAAGCCCCGGTAGGGTCGGCTGGAGGAATGCAAGCTACTGATTCGAAAGCAAAAATAGTTCTTGACAGGGCAATAGCAATTTGCAAAAATTCGATTGCAATTTGCTATGAAGCTTGGCGAGAAACTCCGCTACCTCCGGTTGGTCGAGGGGACGCTCCGCGGGCTCGAGCGGGAGATGACGCAGGCAGAGGTCTCGCGCACGCTCCGGCGGGAGCTCGGCGAGTCGATCAGCCAGGCGTACCTGTCCCAGATCGAGAGCGGCGCGCGCCCCCATATGACAAACAAGACACGCATGCTTCTCGCGCGGTTCTTCAAGGTCCATCCCGGCTATCTGGTCAGCGACCCGGATGGCTTCCACACGGAGTTGACCTCGCACGTTCTCTCGCTCGAGAACAAGCTCGACCTGTGGCTCGTCCAGGGAGCCGAACGCTTCCGCCGCGACCCGGAGATCAGCCGGGCGCTGCTCGCGGTCGCCAGGCACGCCGACTCGCGCCGGTGCCTCATGCTGATGCGCGGGATCCTGGAGACGCCGAACCTCGCCGAACGCCTTCTCCAGGTCTTGAGGCCCGAGACGCCGCAACCGCCGCCGCCCCTCCGGAAGAGGAGAGAGAGGAGGCCGTCATGAGCTGGGACAGCTTCTATCTGGTCTGTTTCGCAGTTGGCTTCAGTCTGAGCGTGCTCGCCCTCCTGGGCGGCGCCTTCCACTGGTCGGCCGGGCACGGCGCTCACTGGCTGCACTTCGACTCGCACGGCGTGGCTCCCGGCCATGGCGCAGCGGACGCGGCCGGACATGGCGGGTCGGTCTCACCCTTCAATCTCGCGACAGCCATGGCCTTTCTCGCGTGGTTCGGAGGGATGGGCTACCTGTTGACGGGGCGCGGGCATCTCGGCCGACTGCTGGTTCTGGCGGCTGCGCTCGTGTCCGGCGTCGCGGGATCGGCGATCGTGTTCGGTTTCCTGACGAAGGTCCTCTTGAAACACGAGAAGTTCCTGGACCCGGCGGACTTCGAGATGACGGGCGTGCTCGGCAACGTGACCGTGCCGATCCGAGCCGGGGGGACGGGCGAGATCGTCTACTCGCAGCAGGGCACGCGGCGCAGCGCCGGCGCGCGCAGCGAGAACGCCAGCGCGATCCCCCGCGGCAGCGAGGTCGTCGTGACGCGCTACGAGAAGGGAATCGCCTACGTGCGCCTCTGGGACGAGATGGCCAACGACTCGAAATCGGAAACGAAGTCGCATTGAAATGAAGGAGGAAACGATGAAGAAGATCCTCTGGCTCCTGGCAGCACTCGGGGCTTGCCTGGTGGCGGCCGCCGCCCTGTCCGCCGATCAGGCGGGGGAGGAAGCGGCCAGGAAGGCCGCTCGGGAGGCGGCGAAGAGCTGGCTCGGCGTCGTGGACTCCGGCCGGTACGCCGAGAGCTGGAATCAGGCGTCCGCGCTCTTTCGCAAGCAGGTCTCGGCGGAGCAGTGGGAGAGGGCCGTCCGCTCGGCGCGGGGGCCGCTCGGAAAGATCCTCGCGCGGGACTTCAAGAGCGCGCAGTACTCGCGGACGCTGCCGGGCGCGCCCGACGGGGAGTACGTGGTTCTGCAGCACGACGCCTCGTTCGAAAACAAGAAAGAGGCGCTCGAGACAGTCGTGACCATGAAAGAGAAAGACGGAACCTGGAGAGTCGCGGGCTACTTCATTAAGTGAGCCACAAGGAGGCCTTATGTTCGGATTAGCCATGGGGACCTGGATCATCATCGGCTTGATGGTCCTCACCCTCCTGTTCCTCCTGGTCATGCTGGCCAGGATGTTCCGGAAGGCGGGGCCAAACGAGGCGCTCATCGTGTATGGGTTCCGGGGGACGCGGGTCATCAAGGGGCACGGCACGATCATCTTTCCGATGGTCGAGAGCTGCCGCGAGCTGTCGCTCGAGCTGATGTCCTTCGACGTCGCGCCCCAGCAGGACCTCTACACGAAACAGGGCGTCGCGGTCACGGTCGAAGCGGTCGCGCAAATCAAAGTCAAGTCGGATCGCGAGTCCATCGAGACGGCGGCCGAGCAGTTCCTCACCAAGACGCCGCCGCAGCGGGAAGGGTTGATCCGCCTGGTGATGGAAGGGCACCTGCGCGGCATCATCGGACAGTTGACGGTCGAAGAGATCGTCAAGCAGCCGGAGATGGTCGCCGACAGGATGCGCTCGACCTGCGCGGACGACATGAACAAGATGGGGCTCGAGGTCGTCTCCTTCACGATCAAGGAAGTCCGCGATAAGAACGACTACATCACCAACATGGGGCGGCCGGACGTCGCGCGCATCAAGCGGGACGCCGATGTCGCCACGGCCGAGGCGGAGCGCGATACGGCGATCAAGCGGGCGGTCGCTCAGCGCGAGGCCGCCGTGGCCAAGGCGGGGGCAGACCAGGAGCGCGTGCTCGCCGAGACGCTTTCGCTGGCCAAGCAGGCCGAGTCGCAGCGGGACATGGAGGTCAAGAAGGCGGCCTACCTCGAGGCGGTCAAGAAGCAGCAGGCCCAGGCGGACAAGGCCTACGAGATCCAGACCAACATCATGCAACAGCAGGTCGTCGCCGAGTCCGTCCGGATCCAGCAGGTCGAGAAGG
>WNGB01003187.1_pt1 | contig 44919 bp, 40 predicted proteins | sample 5400681 | NCBI WGS metagenome assembly WNGB01 (sample SAMN13153367, study PRJNA577476) | soil metagenome | isolation source: 115 cm soil or saprolite under grassland replicate 2 | place: USA:California | collected 2016-06-15 | reverse complement strand
GGAAATACCGACACTGGCCGCTACCTGTCCAGCACGCCCGGCTGTCTGCGAAGCTCAAAGGTCACTATGCCTACTACGGCATCACGGGGAACAGGCGGCAACTGCATCGGTACCGCCAGCAGGTCGCAAAGATCTGGCGCAAGTGGCTGGAACGACGGACACGATCAAAGCGGCTCACGTGGGCACGCTTCAACGCGTTCCTCGCACGCCGCCCCCTTCCGCCAGCCCGGATCATCCATCGCTACGCTGCCGTGAGCGAAACTCTCTCGTGAGGAACCGGATGCGGGAAATCTGCACGTCCGGGCCTGTGGGGGGCGAGGGGGGCAACCTCCTCGCCTACCCGGCGCTGTTTGACATCGTGAGAAGTTGGGTTCGTTCCGCCAAAATGGCGGTTGGGTTCGTTCCGCCAAAATGGTCGTTGGGTTCGTTCCGCCAAATGGCAATTGACGGTGGAGAGAACCACGCAATCCAAAGCGCTCAAGTGCCGTGAGCGTTACACTTTCTTGAACGCCGGCATCACGTCCTTGGCAAACCAGGTGAGCTGCTCCTTGAATTCCTTGGGCGGCAGCCCTTCGGCCCAGTGGATCATGAAATTCTCGAGCCCAGGATATTTGTCGGCGATCGACTTGATGCCGTCGATCACCTGCGCCGGCGGACCGCAGAACCAGGCCTTCTGCGCGACCCCGTCGCGCAGCGAAGGCACCCCTGCGGGCGCTCCGGGCGTGCCCCAGGTGCGCCCCTGCGCGTCGGCGTAGCGCACGAACCCGAACGGCGCGAACCACTTGAAGCGTTCGTCGTGCGCCGGCTCGAGCTTGCGGATGGCTTCCTCCTCGCTTTGAGCGAGATAGACGCCGGCGCCCCAGATCATGTCCTCGCCGAGCTTCTTGGGCCGCCCGTGCCGCTCGCACGCCGCGTGGTAGGCGCGTGCGACGTCGTCCAAGATCTTTTGCCCGTTGAGCGTCACCATCGCCTTGAGGCCATAGCGCGCCATCAGGTCGATGGTCTTGCCGCTCGCGATCGGCATCCAGATGTCGACCGGCCGGTGCTTGGGCCGCGGAATCACTGTGATCTCCTGCAGGCGATAGCCGCGGTAATCGACCGGCGGCGGACACTCGTAGTATTTGCCCTTGTGGTGAAAGGCGCCCTCGTTGAAGCACTTGAGCAGGAGCTGGAGCTGCTCCTCGAACAGCTCGCGGTTGGCCTCGGCGTCGAGGAGCGGCGCGCCGAACGTCTCCACCTCGCGCGTGTGATAGCCGCGGGCGACGCCCATGATGACGCGCCCATCGGTCACGATGTCGGCCATGGCGTAGTCCTCGGCCAGCCGGATCGGATGCCACATCGGCAGCACGTTGAAGGCGCAGCCGAACTTGAGCCGCTCGGTCTGGGTCGCCAGCCACAAGCCGAGCTGGATCAGGTTCGGCAGGCACTCGTAGCCCTCGCGCTGAAAGTGGTGCTCGGCCGTCCACAGCACGTCATAGCCGAGCCGGTCCATGGTCTGCGCCACGTCGCGCGCGGTCGCAAAGGCCTCGCGCAGGCGCTCGTCGGAATAGCGCCGGTCGTTGGCCGGCGTGCCGGCAAGGCCGATATTGTCGAGCTCGATCTGGCCGACATAGAGGACGTGGAAGTTTCTGATCATCGCTTCAGTCCAATCGCATCGGTATGGCGGGAAGGCGAGGATAACATCCGGGAGGGCCGCGCATTTAGGGAAGCATGACTGGCCAATCTGTCAACCGGTCCGGCAAAATCGCTCATGCCGAGGGATCGACTTGCAGCATTCTGCGTTTGCAGTACGATCATGCAACCGGAGATTTGCCATGAAAATGAGATTGCTGGCGCTCATCGGTCTCCTCGCGATCGTGGCCGCAATTGTTGCCGCGGCTTTTTTCTTTGCCGGGTTCTACAGCGTCGCAGCGACCGAGAAGGATCCTGCCATCGTCGACTGGGCTCTCATCAAGGTCCGCCAGGCGTCCATCTGGCGGCACGCGACCGACAAGCCGCCGACGTCGCTCGAGGATGCCGCCGTGGTGCGGACGGGGGCGCGCGCCTACGCCGAGCGCGGCTGCGTCCATTGTCACGGCGCACCGGGCGTCAACTGGTCCAAGTTTTCCGAAGGCCTGCAGCCCGATCCGCCCGACCTCAAGAAGATCGTGACCGACCGCGAGCCCGGAGAGCTGTTCTGGGTCGTCAAGAACGGCATCAAGATGACCGGCATGCCGAGCTTCGGTGCCACCGGGGTGCCCGATCAGGAGATCTGGTCGATGGTCGCCTTCCTCAAGAAGCTGCCGGGCGTCTCGCCCGAGGACTTCAAGGCCTGGTCCGCACCTTGATTGCGTTTGACTGATTCTCGACAACACTCGGCGGCGTGACCGTGCGGTTTACCCGGTTGCGGCTCCGTATCGCAACATGGTCAAGCTCGGCGGCCCGTTCGGGCCTCGAAACAGCACGAACAGCTTGTCGAACTCGTTTTCGGCAATCGGATCAACGGGCCCTGAGCCCAAACCCTGCAAGATAGGTCCAACGGTATTGCTGTGACTCACCACCGCAACCACGGCCGCAGCCGGTTGCGATTTGACGAATTCGACGACTTTGGCGACGTGAGACGCCACCCCATTCGCACCCTCAAATCCCACCTCCTTGACGATCAGGGCGTTGCCGAGCTTTTGCTTGAGCGGCTCGACGGTGCGCGCGGCGCGCACCGCATCGCTCCGGAAGACGACACCGACCCCGCTCTCCGCCAGCATTCGCGCCAGCAGCTGCGCCCGCTTGCGGCCCGCCGGCGATAGATCGTCGGCGGACGTTCGGTCGGCGTGTCGGAGTGCGAAAACGATCATGCAACGCTCCTCATTTGCGCGTTCGCGCCGGTGAGGTGCACCGGCTGCTTCATTTCCGATCGAGGGCGTCCGCGACGAACGCCGTGTTCATTCGCAATATCTCCAAAGCCAAGTCGAAATTGATGTGGTCCAGCGTATCCCGCGCCGTATGGATCTCGTCGTTGGTGCTGTCTGCGCCCTCGATGGTCAGGACCGCGGGCACTCCTTTGTCGATGAAGGGAACGTGGTCGCTGTTGAATGGATTGAGCGACGTCTCCACGGTCAGCCCGGTGTAAGTGGCTGCGGCGGCGGCGAGACCGTCGATCACGGTCTGCGACAGCGGCGCCCCCTCCAGCAACACCGTTGGAGCGGGGACGTTGAGCGTTCCGATCATGTCCATGTGGACCACGGCGCGCACCTTCGATCGCTGCGCTGCCGGCATGGACGCGACGAAACGCTTGCTGCCGAACAAGCCCTGTTCCTCGCCGCCGAACAGCACGAAACGAAGATCGTGGCGGCCGGCATGATCCTTGAGCGCGCGGGCAATCTCGATCGCTCCCGCGCTGCCGCTGCCGTCATCGTCGGCGCCGGGCGCGGGCGAGGAAGCGCCGCCCTCGTGGTTGACCGAATCGAGATGCGCGGTCACCAGGACCATGCCGCGCGATGCCGGACCCGAGCCGTTCCGCCGGGCAACCACGTTCTGGCTCGGCTTGCCGTTGACGGTGATGGTCTGGCGAGAGGTGGCGTAGCCGAGAGACGCGAGCTGCTGGTCGACGAAATCACAGGCGGCTTTGTAGTGGGTGCTGGTTGAGAGGCGCGTGGGAAACGTCGCCAGCCGGGTGAGGTCGGCCTCGAACGTCGCACGCGAAATCCGGTGCACCAGCGCCTGCACGGTCGGGTCGGACGCCCGCGCCGCCGCGCGTTCCGCGGCGCGGCTGCGCGTCTCGAACACGACGCGGTTGCGGCCCTTGGCGCCTGACGGGTCGAGCGCGTCGAGGCCGCGCACCGAATAGCAGGGCTCCTTCTTGCGGCCCAGTTTCCGCGCCGCCCGGGGATCAATGTCGACCAGGAGAAAGCGACCCTTGTCGACGAGAACCGGCACGTCGGGATGCTCGCGCTGGAACAGCCGGCCCTTCTGCACGACGACGTGCAGGCGCTCGCGGTCGATGGTGCCGGGGCGCTCGCGCAGCGCGACGCCCGCCCGGCTGACGGATTCGGTCAATCGTGGCCAGTGCTGGGCCGTTCCGTAATAGACCAATTCGTCGCCGAACTTCATCCATGAGACGCCCCTCGGTGGGGTGCCGCTCGCGGGAGCCGCGGCCAGCGCCCGACCGGCCGTCGGGCTCGGCGATATCCGACAGGTCGCAAGTTTCACCGGTTCCATTGCGCTGCCTTTCTCCGGCTGGCGGATCACGGCACGTCGAAGCCTTCGACGAGCGCGGTCAGCGCAGCGGCTCGATCAAAATGGTTTGCAAAGCTGTCGCAAGCGGCAACGCAAATCTATGATTTCCGCCGCTTTCCATGTGTGAGTTGCCTCACACACCCGGGCGATTCGGCAAGCACATGCGCACGATTCTCCGCCTCCGCGAGCGGCGACGCGCCGTGAGCCTCGAGTTTTTCGGCTTAGCCGCCGCGGCATCCGCCACGTGGAGGCCAACACGCTCCAGCCTTTCGAGCTGGAGCAGGAAGCTGAGCAGCTCTTCCACAATCAAGCGCTAGGCCACGCCCTCGACGATCCGCATGTCGCGTTCGGCGGCGTTGCCGAACACCTTCAGCGCCGCCTGGTAGCCCGGGCTGTCATGAGCGGCAACGGCCTTTTCAACGCTGTCGAACTCGATCACCACGATGCGCTGGGTGAGCCCGGATTCGTAGGCTTTGGCGGCGTTGCCGCGGGCCAAAAAACGCCCGCCCGCGGCGGCGATCGCCGGTCCCGCGAGCTTCGCATAGGCAGCCAATGCATCCGGATTTGAAATCGAACGATAGCACGCCACCCAATACGCCTTTGCCATTGTGATCTCCGTTGTGTGCTCGACCCCTGCGGGAGCGCGCCGGGAGCCTACCGGATCGCCGGCGGGAAGGCGATGCTTTCGACATGCTGCGGCGCTCGAACAGGCGCGATGAGCTGAACTTGCGCGAGTGGCCGGAGGCTGGTTCGCAGTAGAATAGCGTCAACGTAACAAAGCTGGAGGGCGCTACTTCGCGCCGGAGCGTCGAAGGCTCTTGATCGGGACCGTCGGCTGGCCCGATTTCTCGGCGATCGCGCGGTCCTGCTGCTCGAGGATCGTGCGCGCGGGCGCGTCGCCGTCGAGGCCACCCAAGACCTCGGTCGGAACCCGGCGATTGGATCGCTGCGAGCCGTCCTCATAAACGACGTCGAACAGCACGAATTCAGCACGCGCTCCCGGTTTGCGAGCCATTTTTGTTTGCTCCTGTTGGCGGCGCGGCCAAACCCTAGGCCGGCGCCAAATCAATGCATGCCGCAACCGGCGGGTGTCTCGAATATCGGTAAACAAAAGCCCGGCACGTTTGCGCCGGGCCCCTCTCGGACGGCATCCATATAGGGCTGATCGAGATGCTTTGCAACGGTCATGGGCGGGCGCGCCGGCTGAGCAGCCGAACTGATATCCACAGTGCCGAAATCCGAGTCGTCAACGGCGACGCCGCAGCGTAAGCCGATACGCGGAGAGGGCGCATGGGAGGCTTGAGCTTCGACATCTGGTCTTTGCTGCTGGGATTGGGCGCCGGCCTAGCCTGCGGCTTTCTCAACACGGCAGCGTCGTCCGGCTCGGCCGTGTCGTTGCCGATCCTGATGATGGGCGGGCTCGATCCGGTCTCCGCCAACGCCACCAACCGGATTCCGGTGCTGATCGGCGCGCTTTCGGCGACCTGGAGCTTTCATCAGCGCAAGGCGCTGCCGTGGGATCTCGCCGCCAAGGTGAGCCTGCCGGTCGCGATCGGGGGGCTTGCCGGCGCCGGCTTGGCGGAAATTCTGCCGGGTCGCGACCTCGCGCTGATCATTACGGCGGCCGTTCTGGTGGCGCTGGTGCTGCTGTTCACCAAGCTCAAGCAGGCCATCGAGTCGGCGACCTCCGACACCGTCCGTTACGGCACCCGCGAATTCCTCATGTTCATGGCTATCGGCGTCTGGCTCGGCTTCATCGTGCTGGACGGCGCCACCTATATGTTGCTGGCGCTCACCCTGGTGGTGGGCCTTCCGCTCATTCACGCCAACGCCATCAAGAGCGCCGCGCTCGTTCCCACGACCGTCATTGCGATGCTGGTCTTCGCCTACAAGGGCAACGTCGATTGGCCGCTCGGGGCGATCATGGGTGCCGGCAGCATCGCCGGCGCCGTTCTGGGCGCGCGATTGGCAACGTCACCGCAGGCGCGGAAATGGGTCTTTCTGCTGCTGGTGGTGGTGATCTCCCTCGAGCTCGTGCACCTGGCGATGCATTACGTCTTCAAGACCCATTAGGGGGCGGCGTCCCGCCGCCGGTCGTCACCAGCTCACCTCGAGCTCCTTGGCTGGATCGAGCGCGTTTTGCAGCGCCGCGTTCACGACGTCGAACACGCGCCGCGCGCCGGACATGCGGATGGCCTCGCCCTGTTCGAGGCGGTAGATCGACGAGATGCTCGGCTTGTTGCCCGGCAGCCGGTTCAGGATATCGACGATTTCCCAGCCCAGCTGCTCCTGCCGGATGCGCCGCAGGCGGGGAAATTTGGCTTTCAGCGTGCGCGATTTCGAGCGTCGTGCCATGCCCGGTCGCGTAAGTTATCGCGACCGTGAACGCAAGTCATTGATTTCGTTTACATTCCATAGATTGCAAATGCTAGTGTTTGACAATCAATGATAATCAACTGTAACTAATGGTTGCAATAGAGAGTCGTCCCCGCGCGCGCTTGCGGCGCGCGCAACGCGATGAGAGGCCACATGAGTCGCGGACATTCCACACCGCCGGACGCCGGCGACGTCGCCGCTGGCCAAGCCGGCTGCGCCGGAGCTGCGCGCGATCGCGCCAAGACCGCCGAAGAGATCAGTGCGCAGGCGCTCGAGCTGGCGCAGCGTGCTCGCGCCGCCGGCCTCACCGCGCTCAGTCATGCGCTGGAGGCCGCAGCCCTGGAAGCAGCGACGGTGTGTTGGCCGGGAGATGAAAGCGCGTGACGCGTACGTGAGACGTGGGGCCCGCGGCGCGCGCGTCACGCGACACGCCGAGGGCCGAACCGCTCACCCTGGCGGATTTTGCCGGAAATATTCGGCGTCCTGCGGCGACTGCTTCCATTCCGCATTGCCGCGCCACTCGAAGTGGCGGCTCGCCATGTCCTCGCCGTAGCGCACCCGGAACAGCAGCGTGCGCTGCGGCCCGTTGATGTATTCATGCAGCTCGCCCGGCGGATGCACCACGAACGCGCCCGGCACGACGTCGATGATCTGCATGGGCGTGCGCATCTTGCCGCCGCCCTCGAAGCAGAAATAGATCTCGGTCGCATCCGGATGACAATGATAGGGGCTGATCTGGCCCGGCTCCCAGCAGGCGACCGTGACGTCGCCCGCGCCGATCTCGCCGAGGATCTTCTCCACGTGCCGCTTGGAATTCCACTCCTGCTCCTCGAGCAAACTGAAGACCTGCATGGGCTCCACCTCTTGATTGTCCTCAACGATGCGAATGATCTCATCGAGCCGGCTTATCATCCACGCCGGAGATAGCGCTTGTCGAGCATCACGTGGATGCCCTTGTTGCCGTTGACGACCTGCGTCACGCGCAGATCGGCCGCGAGACTGCACAATGTGTAAGCCTGGTAGCGGTCGAGCCCAGCGCGGGCGCAGATCAGATCGAGCATCTGGCGCAGCGCGATCACCACGCAATCGTCGAGATCGGGATCGAACGCCATGGTGATCATGTGGGTGGGCGTCTCGGCCATCGGCCATTCGAGCCGCATGTCGTCGCGCACGGTGAGGCGGAAGGTGCCGGTCAGCCCGGTCTCGACCGCGGTGATGCAGACCTCGCCGTCGCCCTGCGCGCCGTGGCCGTCGCCGACCGAGAACAGCGCGCCGTCGACGAAAATCGGCAGATAGAGCGTGGCGCCGGCGGTGAGCTCCTTGTTGTCGAGATTGCCGCCGTTCTTGCGCGGCGGCGCCGTCGAGAGCATTCCCCAGGCGGGCGGGGGTGCCGTGGCCATGACTCCGAAGAAGGGCGCAAGCGGCACCTCCTGGCCCCACGGCAGCCGCCAGGCCTTCTTCGCGCGGTCGAGCACGATGTGGATGGTGCGGGTTTCGGGAAAGTCGTCGGGCAGGGCGCCGGCCAGCGGCCGCACCGAGTTGTAGCCCCAGTCGTAGAACACATCGATCGCCTCGATGTCGACCTGCAGGACCTGCCCGGGCTTGGCGCCCTTGACGGCGACCGGGCCGGTGCAGATGTGCGGCCCCATCTGGCGCGGGACCTTGGCGTGGATGGCAGGCAGCGCCGGCGGAACCACGAGCGGCGGGCCGGGCATCAGCTCGGGGCCGCCCGACACCGTCGAGATCGTCACGCGTTCGCCGCTGTCGACGGCGAGCCGCGGGGAAAGGCGGGCATCGAAATAGCCCCAGTGCACATTGTCGGGTCCGGGCTCGAGGCGAGGAATGGGCATTGCGTTTGTCCGCGGCAAAGGAGGGCGGACAAATTCAGCACGTTTTCGCTGCCCCCCAAGGGGTGGCTGCGCGCAGGTCCAGCAGTGGGGTCACGCCGCTTCGTCGGCGTCGCCCGCGACCTCGGCCTTGAGCCGCTTGAGCACCTTGCGCAGCGCCGCGATCTCGGTTTCGAGCTTTTGCACGCGCCCGGCCAAATCGGCGACGTCGGTCGGCGGAGGTGCGCCGGAAGATTGCGCGCCATGGGTGAAGGCGACGCCAATCTCGTCGCCGTGACGCCAGTGCACTTGCGCGCGCAGCGTCTGCTCCTTCTGCGGAATGTAGAGATCGACGACGTCCGGGACCGTGACCGTGTCGGAAAAGATCAGCCGGGCGCCGCTCGCTGAAATGTCGCGGATCAGGCAATCGAGCGCGGAGCGGCGGTTGTTGAAATAGATGCAGCCGCGCAGGAAGCTCTTCTGGCGCGTTGCTCGTCGGCGTTCGGTCATGGCGGTCCCCCGGTGCTACCGGCCCGAGCGGGATACGCTAGCGGCATTGGTTTAAGGAGTTCTTTACTGCCGGCCGAGCCGGCCGGGAGCAGCGCCGATCCGGGGCCGGAACCGGCTGCACATGCCTGTCATGAGGGGGGCGCGCTTGACCCGCCGCGGCCGCCGCACGTATCTCCCCGCGGTGGGTACTCCTGCGAACATTTCCGCGCCTGGCGCGACCGGCCGTGACTGGACAAGCGAGCTCGATTCGCCAGCCGCCTGGCGGCGTCTTGCCGTGGCGGTCGCGCTCGGCACCATCGGCAGCGTCGGCATGTGGTCGGTGCCGGTGGCGCTGCCCGCCGTGCAGGCCGAGTTCGGCGTCGCGCGGGCGGACGCCTCGCTGCCCTATACGCTGGCGATGGTCAGCTTCGCCATCGGCGGCGTGCTGATGGGGCGGCTCTCCGACCGGCGCGGCGTCGTGGCACCCCTCATCTGCGGGGCGGCCGCGCTCGGCTTCGGCTATGTCGTGGCCGGTCTTGCCGGCAGTCTCACGCTGTTCGCCCTCGCACATGGATTTTTGATCGGCGTCGGCGCCTCCGCGACCTTCGGGCCGTTGATCGCCGACACCTCGCAATGGTTCGTGCGCCGGCGCGGGATCGCTGTCGCCATCGTCTCCTGCGGCAACTACCTCGCCGGCACCGTCTGGCCGCCGGTGCTGCAGCAGTTCATCTCGACCGCCGGATGGCGTGCGACTCATATCGGCATCGGGGTCTTTTGCGCGGTGACCATGCTGCCGCTGATCTGGGCGCTGCGGCGCCGTGCGCCGATGCGGGAGGAAAGCGTGTCGGCGGGTGCGGCGAGGGAGGCGTCAGCGCGCGCGCTCGGCCTGTCGCCGAACGCGCTGCAGGCGGTGTTGTGCGTCGCCGGCCTGTCCTGCTGCGTCGCCATGTCGATGCCGCAGGTCCACATCGTCGCCTATTGCGGCGACCTCGGTTACGGCGTCGCGCGCGGCGCCGAGATGCTCGCGATCATGCTGGGCTTCGGGATCGTGAGCCGGATCGCGTCGGGCTTCATCGCCGACCGCATCGGCGGCGTGGCGACGCTGTTGCTCGGCTCCGCCTTGCAGGGGCTGGCGCTGTTTCTCTACTTGCTGTTCGACGGGCTCGCGTCGCTCTACGTGATCTCGGCGCTGTTCGGATTGTTCCAAGGCGGCATCGTTGCGATGTACGCCATCATCGTGCGCGACTATTTCTCGCCGCAGGAAGCCGGCACGCGATTGGGCTTCGTGCTGATGGCGACGCTGTTCGGCATGGCGCTGGGCGGCTGGATGTCCGGCATGATCTTCGATCTCACCGGCTCGTATCGGGCGGCTTTCGCCAACGGCCTGCTCTGGAACCTGCTCAACGTGTCGATTGCGCTGTGGCTGCTGATGCGGCCCGGACGGCGGCTGGCGCCTGCGTGATGCGCGAGGCCGCGCATCACCGGTTCTTGCTCGCGTTCTTGCTCCGTTGGGACTCGCTCGGTCACTTGAGCTGATCGGCTACCTTGTCGATCCCGGCCTTCACGCAGGCCTCGTCCTTGTCTCCGCCCGGCGCGCCGGAGACGCCGGCCGCGCCGATCACCTCGTCGCCGATCTTGATCGGCAGCGCGCCGGTCGCCGTGGTCACGTTGGTGAGAAACACCGCGCCGAGCTGCGGATTGTCCTTGAGGCGCTTGGCGATCTCGCCCGATGGAACCCGGAAGGTGCGCGCGGTATAGGCCTTCTTGAAGCTGTTCTCCATGGTGTGCGGCCCGGTGCCGTCGCCGCGGATCTGGACAAGGACTTCGCCGTTGCGTCCGACCACGGTCGCGGAGACGCGATAGCCGTTCGCCGTGCAGGTCGCGATGGCGGTTTGCGCGATCGTCAGCGCCATGGCCGCCGACAGGTCCTTGCGCTGCAGCAGCTGGGCATCGGCGGGCGATACCACGGCGCAGGCCAGGCCGATGCCGGCCAGGCGATACAACACCACAGACATGATTGAATCCTCCCTTGGTCCTTTGTCACCGAGACCGCATTGGTTGGGATGGCGGTCTACGCACCGAGCCTAGCCCATTTCAGCCGGCTTGTATGGCCCTCAATGTCGGGGTGTCCCGCCCGCGCTCCCGATGTGGTATCTGCGGGCGGCGAAATAGGATTAGCCCGGCATGCGGACGGAGACGACACCTTGCCTAGCGGCCGGTCCGCTGCTTCGGGCCGCGGGAACCTCATCGTGATCCGTGTGGGTATCGTCGGCTGCAATTACGGGCGGACCGTCCTGCTGCCGGCGTTCCGCACCGATCCGCGCTGTGAGGTCGTGGCGCTGGCCGGGACCGATGCCGCGCGCACGGCCGAGCTGGCGCGGGCGGCGAACGTGGCGCGCGGCGGCGGCGATTGGGCCGCGCTGGTCGAGGACGTCGATGCGGTCGCGATTGCGGTTCCGCCCAGCCGGCAGCCGGAGATCGCCCGGCGCGCGCTCGAGCAAGGCAAGGCGGTGTTCGTGGAAAAGCCGCTCGCCGCCGATCTCGCGGGCGCCGAGGCGATGCTCGAATCGGCGCGAAAGGGTGGGCGCCCGGCGATGATCGACTTCGGCTTTCCCGAGATTGCGGCCTGGCAGCGGGCCAAGGCCATGCTCGCCGACGGCGCGATCGGGCGGCTGCGCCACGTGGTCGTGACCTGGAACGTCGAAAATCAGGCGACGCGCTTACGGCTTACGAGCTGGAAGACCCGCGGCGACGACGGCGGCGGCGTGCTCGGCAATTTCATCAGCCATTGCTTCCATTATCTCGAGTGGTTCTGCGGGCCGATTGCCGGGCTCAACGCCCGAGTCTTCCACTTGCCCGATGCCGGCCGCGACACCGAGAGCGGCATCGTGCTCGCGCTCGCTTTTACGTCGGGCGCCGGCGGCAGCCTGCAGATGAGCTGCGCCTCCTACCTGGGCTCGGGTCACCGCATCGAGTTCTATGGCGACGACGGCACGCTGATGCTGCCCAACCCGTCTGCCGACTACATGCGCGGGTTCGCGCTCAATCATGCCAACCGCTCCGATCAGGCCCTGCGACCCGTCGCGGTCGACAATTCTTTCGCCGATCAATTCTCCGACGGACGCATCGCCTCGGCGTCGCGGCTCGTGCAGCGTTTCCTCGATGCTTGCGCGAGCGGCGGCGCTGCTTCGCCCGGGCTTACGGAAGGATATCGCGCGCAGGTCTTGATCGACGCAGCGCGGCGCGCCCACGCCGCCGGCCGCTTTGTCGACGTGCCGCCGGCCGACGCCGGGGAGGCAGCGCGGTGAGCGCCCGGCGCATTCTGGTGACCGGCGGCAGCGGCTTCATCGGGGCCGCGTTGGTCAGGGCGCTCGTGCGCCGAGGCGAGACGGTGCGGGTGTTCGACGACAATTCACGCGGCGCGCTGCGCCGCCTGGCGGGTCTCGACCGCGAGCTCGAATTCGTCAAGGGCGATATCCGCGATGCCGCCGCGGTCGACGCCGCCATGCGCGGCATCGAGGAGGTGCATCACCTCGCCTATGTCAACGGCACCGCCACCTTCTACAGCGCGCCGGAACTCGTGCTCGACGTCGGCGTCAAAGGCATCGTCAATGTCATCGATGCCTGCCGGCGCCAGGGCGTCGGCACACTGGTGCTCGCCTCGAGCTCGGAAGTCTACCAGTCGCCGCCGCGCGTGCCGACCGACGAGACCGCGCCGCTCGTGATCCCTGATCCGCTCAACCCGCGCCTCTCCTACGGCGCCGGCAAGATCATCAGCGAGATCATGGCGATCAATCACGGCCGCAAGCATTTCGAGCGGGTGCTGATCTTCCGCCCGCACAACGTCTATGGCCCGGATATGGGCTTCGATCACGTCATCCCGCAAATCGCGGTGCGCCTCAAGTTGGCCATCGCCGCGCACCCGGACGGCGTGCTGCCGCTTTCGATCCAGGGCAGCGGCGAGGAGACGCGCAGCTTCTGCCACGTCGACGACCTGGTTGGCGGCGTGATGATCATGCGCGAGCGCGGGGAGCACCTCGGCATCTACCATGTCGGCACCACGGACGAGATCGCCATCGCCGACCTCGCCCGCCGCATGGCCAGGATCGCGGGACGCGAGATCGCGTTGCGTCCATCCGCCTCGCCGCCCGGCAGCACACGGCGCCGCTGCCCCGATATTTCGAAATTGTCCGCGCTCGGCTATAGACCCCGCGTCACCCTCGATGACGGCTTGCCCCCGACGATCCAGTGGTACTGGGAGCACGAGCACTTGGCTCCGCTGGCCTGATCGGGGCTCGAACAAGGAGATCGCGTTGTTTCCCGAAAAAGTCGCGCGTGCCGCCGGCACCGGAGCGAGCGTCCCGGTCGAATGCTGCCAGGTCTGCGGGCATGCGCCGCTCGACACCATGCTCTCGCTCGGTTACATGCCGCCGGTCAACCAGATGGTGTCGATCGGCGCGGTGCCGCGGCAGCAGCCGTGGTTCCCGACCAATCTGCTCCATTGCCCGAAATGCGACCTGGTGCAGCTCGGTCTGGCGGTCGATCCGGCCATCATCTTCCCTCCGGAATATCCGTATACCAGCGGCACCACCAAGGTGCTGCGGGATAATTTTGCCGACCTCTATTCCGAGGCTGCGGCGATGCTCGGGCTGGGACCTGAGGACCTCGTCATCGATATCGGCTCGAACGACGGCACGCTGTTGTCGAATTTCCAGAATGGCGGCCACCGCGTGCTCGGCATCGAGCCGACCGAGGTGGGCAAGATCGCCAATGGCCGTGGCATCCCGACGCTGATGCGCTACTTCACGCCGGCGACGGCCGCCGAGGTCAAGCGCGAGCATGGGCCCGCGCGGGTCGTGACCGCGGCGAACTGCTTCGCCCATATCGAGGACGTGCACGCCATCGTCGAGGGCATCCTCGATCTGCTCGCCCCCGACGGCGTGTTCATTTCCGAGTCGCATTATCTGATTGGATTGCTGGAAAAGCTGCAATACGACACGATCTATCACGAGCACCTGCGCTACTATTCGGTCGGCAGCCTCGCGCATCTCCTCGCGATGCACGGGCTCGAAGTGTTCCACGCGCGGCCGATCCCGAGCCACGGCGGCTCGATCCGCGTCTACGCGGCGCGGCAGGGGACACGACCGGTGAGCGACAGCGTGGCCAAGATGCTCGCCGCCGAGCCGCGCGGCGAGGCGATGCGCGAGCGGCTGCGAGCCTTCCGCCACGACGTCTTGCTGTCCAAGCTCCGACTGCTGGCGATGATCCGCGACTTGAAGGAAAAGGGCGCCCGCATCTGCGGCATCAGCGCGCCCTCGCGCGCCTCGACGCTGGTGAACTATCTCGGCCTCGATGAGGCGATCATCGACTACGTGTGCGAGATCGCGGGCTCGCTCAAGATCGGCAAGTGCATGCCGGGCACGCTCATCCCGGTGGTCGAGGAAGGCCGGCTGTTCACCGACCAGCCGGACTGCGCGATCGTGTTTTCCTGGCACATCGCCGACGAGCTGGCGCCGAAGCTTCGCGCAAAGGGCTATCGCGGCATGCTGATCACGCCGCTGCCGGTTCCGCGCGCCTTGTGACGGGCGGGGAGGGGCTTTGCATAAAGGGGCCGGCGGTCTTTTTGGCCGGCAATTCATGACCGAGGTCTGGAATCGCCAAAGCCTTCGTTCCAATCGAGTTTCCCATCGGTTACCGCAATCAGCAATATCGATGCTCTCCACGCCGGCGGCGGCTGCCATTGTCGCACGCGGCTGGTGGCGCGCGCCAAAACATGTTTGGCTTGGCCTAAGCAGAGGGAGGGAAACCATGAGGGGAATCTCGCAGGTCGTCGTCGCCGCAGCGTTGGCATGGGCCGCCGGTGTCCCCGCGCGGGCCCAGGATTACCCGACGGCGCCCGTGCACATCATCAGCGGTTTCCCGGCGGGCACCACCGCCGATATCTCCGCCCGCGTGGTGGGCGCCAAGATCGGCCAGATCCTCAGGCAGCAGTTCGTGGTCGAGAACCGGCCCGGCGCGGCATCGAGTCTCGCGGCGGCCGCGGTCGCGCGCGCCCCGAAGGACGGCTACACGCTGTTTGTCGGCTCCGCCGCCAATGTCATCAACGCGGCGATGAACCCCAATTTGACCTTCGATTTCGTCAAGGATTTTACCCCGATCACGCTCCTTACCTCGACGCCGACCGTGCTTGTCGTGAATCCCGAGTTCGGCGTGAAAAGCGTCAAGGACCTGGTCGCGCTCGCCAAGGCCAAGCCGGATTCGATCTCGTTCGGTTCCTCTGGCGTGGCGAGCTCCACGCATCTCGCCCTCGAACTGTTCAAGTCTCTGGGGCACGTGAAGATCACCCACGTGCCCTATACCGGCAGCCCGCAGGTCGTCACCGATCTACTCGCCGGCCGTATCCACGGCTATTTCTCCCCGGCTTCGACCGTGATGGAGCACGTGCGCGCGGGCAAGCTCGTCGCGCTCGCCGTCACCGACGCCAAGCGCAGCCCGATCATTCCCGATCTTCCCACCATGATCGAGGCCGGGATCCCGGGCTTCGAGTCGGTCCTGTGGTTCGGATTGGTCGCGCCGGCGGGCACGCCGCAGCCGATCATCGACAAGCTCTCGCGCGCCGCCAACGAGGCGCTCGAGTCGGACGAGGTTGGGAAGGCCCTGCAGGCGCAGTCCGTCGCGCGGATCGGCGGCACGCCGGAAGAGTTCCGCCGTCACATCGACAATGAGAACAAGCGATGGACGGCGGTCGTCACGGGCGCCGGCCTGAGGAAATGAACCGGCCCAGGCCGACCGGCGCGCATCCCGATTGAGTTGAATCGTGATGCGCTTTGGCTTCTTTGACTTTGCGCATGTTCTATTCGAAAAATCGGTTCCCATCCCGGATCAAGTCCGGGGCAGGCTTTTTCCGGAACATGCGCTAGCGGACGTTGGAAATGTCACCGCGGATCGCTGTCTTCACCAAGAACCGCACCAATCCGGCGTATGAGGCGGCGCGGATCGGAGCCGACCGGGCCGCAACACGGCTGGGCGCATCTACTTTGCACTATGTGCCCGAGCAGCCGGACAATGTGCGGGAGCAGATCGCACTCATTGAACGCGCGATCACGGAACGGCCCGACGCGGTGGTGTTCGTGCCCGTGCATGAAACCGCGGTGAACGATGCAATTCTCGGCTTCGACGCCGCGCGCATTCCATTGTTCAACTTCGTTACTCGCACGACTATCGGGCAACGAGTGTGCTTCGTCGGTTCGGATGATCATGCCTTGGCGATGAGCATTGCGCGTCATCTTCTCTCGAAGCTTTCTGGACGTGGAGAGATCGTCATTGTTGAAGGGACGCCGGCATCCGCGACAAGCCGCGAGCGGCTTAATGGGTTTCATGATGCGCTCGCCGACTACCCTGACATCAGGGTCCGATTGTCGCTACGTGGCGAATACCAGCGCGACATCGCTCGCGCTGTCTTTGTGGACGCGACCGATAAGTTGCAGAACGTGGACGCAGTATTATGCGCCAACGATTACATGGCGCTGGGCGTGTTGGACGTGCTCGGGGCTGTAATGGGTAATCTCGATATGCCGCTGGTGGTCGGCGTAAACGCAATTCCCGAGGCGATTGCGGCGATTGAAGCTGGACGGATGCTGGCCACGGCGAACTTCGACGCCATGACGATGAGCGGCATCGCGACGGAGGCTGCTGTTCGGCACTTGCGAGGCGAGACAGTTCCGCGCGAAATCATTCTTCCGGTGCAAATCGTCGACGCTACCAACTATTCGGCATGGAACTTGCCGTTCGAGGCGCGCTCGTGCCCAAGCTGGGAGGCCGTGACCAGTCTGCCGCAGCCGACTTGGGTGGTCGGCCCCCCGGAAAGCGCGCCCATGTAGGAGTTGGGGCGCGTACCGTAGCCAAGTGGACGCGATCTGCGCAGGCTTGATTGCGTTCTCAAGACCGGTTTCCACTTTGCGGAGCACGCTCTAAGGTGCGATATCAGTCGGACCGCGCCTCCGCGCGGCGGCCACGCGGCCATGCTAACTGTCGGAGTTGTCAATTGAATTTTGCCGGTCCCCAAGCAGGTGTGGTGACGGGTTCGCCGGTCGGGACGGCGGATCTGACGATCGTCGGTGGCGGCGGTCACGTCGGCATCCCGCTGGTTCTGGCATTCGCCGAGGCCGGATACCGGGTCAACGTCCATGACCTCAATCGCGACGTGCTCGAGACCTTGAAGTGCGGACGTCTGCCCTTCATCGAGCACGGCGGCGAGGACCTGCTCGCCAAGGCGCTCGAGCAGGACCGTCTGGTGTTCACGAGCGCGCCGGCCGACATCTCCGCGCCGGGGCCGGTGATCGTCACCATCGGCACGCCGATCGACGAGTTCCTCAATCCCGTCCGCGAGGCGGTTCAGCGTTGCATCGACGCGCTGCTGCCGCATCTCGCCGACGGTCAGCTCCTGGTGCTGCGCTCGACGGTGTTTCCCGGGACGACCGATTGGCTCGATGGCTATCTCAAACGCAAGGGCCGCGATCTCAAGGTCGCCTTCTGTCCTGAGCGCATGATCCAGGGCCACGGCATCAGGGAGCTGAAGGAGACGCCGCAAATCATCAGCGGCACGACCCCCGCGGCCGAGGCGGAAGCGGCCAAGCTGTTTTCCACCATCGCCTCCGAGCTCGTGGTGGTGACGCCGCGCGAGGCGGAGTTCGCGAAGCTGTTCAACAACGCCTATCGTTATATCGAGTTCGCGGCCGCCAACCAGTTCTATCTGATCGCGAAATCGGCGGGCCTCGACTACCGCCGGGTCCTGGATGCGATGAAGCGCAACTATCCGCGCGCCCGCAGCATCCCGACGCCGGGCCTGGCGGCCGGCCCGTGCCTGTTCAAGGACACCATGCAGCTTGCCGCCTTTGCGCAGAACCAGTTCAGCCTTGGCAACGCCGCCATGCTGGTGAACGAGGGGCTGGTGCTCCACGTCGTCGATGATCTCCGGCGCCGCTACGATCTGGCGCCGATGACCGTCGGCCTCCTCGGCATGGCCTTCAAGGCGGAGATCGACGACATCCGCGCGTCATTGAGCTACAAGTTCAAGAAGGCGTTGGCGAGCCATGCCCACGCGGTCCTCACCACCGACCCGTTCGTCACCACCGACCCCGACCTGCGGCCGCTCGACCAGGTGATCGCGGAGAGCGATCTGCTCATCCTGTGCGCGCCGCATTCGACCTATCGCGAGCTCGATTTCGGCGGCAAGCCGGTGGTCGATGTGTGGGGCTTTCTGAAGAAAGCGAACGTGATCGCGTAGCCGAGCGCGGTGTCATAGCGTTTTTCCGGCGAAAGCCCGCCCGGACTTGGTCCGGGGTGGCAACCGGTTCGCCGTCGAAAACGCGTCAAACGCAATAACGCCAGCTCACGATATCGAAAGCAAGACGAACGCGACGGCGGCCGTGCTAGCGAACTTTGTCATCGATGACATCCTTGTCTGGTGTGATTGACGGGCCTGAAAATCGCCCATCGAAGTCTGCCCGCGAGTCTAGGCTAATACGCCGTCTTGTCGATCTGGCCGTTCGAGCGCACGAACCAGTGCTCGCTCGCGAACGGCTTTCCGGCCAGCCGGTCCGCCAGCCAGTCGGCCACGAGAATTGGCGGGAACGGTCCGAGATTGGCGGCCGGGACATTGCCGACCGAATGGCGCGATTCCTGGTAGACCACCATCTGCTTCGGCCCTTTGACCGTCTTCACCAGCCGCTCGGAATGCTCGATCGGGCTGAGCTCCTCGCACTCGCCGGCGACGACCAGGTAGGGGACGCGGATCTTGTCGGCGTGGCCTTCCCAGGTGATGGTCTTGCGGAATGCGTCGAACTCGTCCTCGTCAGTGATGCCCGACATGTACATGAACCGCTTCTTGAAGGTCGGCGACGCCTCCTGGAAGATGGTGTGGCAGCCCGGCTCATGGCACACCGACATCGCCGCGAAGGCGCGGATGCGCGGCTCGTGGGCGGTGAGGATGGTGCCGAAGAAAGTGCCGAAGCTCGTGCCGGAGCAGCCGATGCGCTCGGCATCGACCTCGGGGCGACTGCTGAGCCAGTCCACCAGCGGCTTGCCGGCCGCAATCCAGTTCTCCACCGAGAAATAGACGCCGAGCATCGGCGCCTCGTATTGCCCCGGGCCGTCGATCGCCAACACCGCCATGCCGCGATTGAGGAAGCGGTCGCCGTAGAGCGCCACCTGAATTTCCTTGAAGCTGTCCATGCCGGGGATCGCGATCACCACCGGGATACGGCCGCCCTGGTAGCTCGGCGGCAGGTGGAACCAGGCCGGGATCGCCTTGCCTTGGAACGGCACCCAGGCCGGCTCGACGCGGTGGTCGGCGAGACCGGCATATTTGGTGAAGCACTCGCGCTTCTTGTTGTTGTAGGCGATGTTGGTCTCGTCGTTCTGGTCATACGGCCACTGCGCCGCGCCCCAGTGCACCGCCGCCATGAAGTAATTGTCGCGCGCGGTCACCTTGCGGTCGGCCTCCTCGGCGGCCTTCGCCTTGGCCTCGCGGCGGCGGGCGACCGCCTCGAAGGCCGGGCCGATGTCGGCCATCTTCTTCACCCGCTCGCGGATGCCGGCGAAATCGGCATTGGCCTCGTTGCCGCAGGGGCCGCTGAGATAGAGCGATCGCGGCTGGTCCCAGTCGATGCCGTTGGCGCGGATGATGTTGTCGAGCAGCCAGCGCTGCTCCTCGAAGCGGCGCACATGCGGCTCGCCGCGCTTGTCGAGGATGGGTTGCACAGGACGATTCATGGACTTCTCCCATTCTGTTTTGTCCGGACGAAGCGTTGGCCGGACACTGGATCGGAGCGCGCGCATCACCGCAGCAGCTTGGCGGGCATGACCTCCTCGGCGTCGCCGACGTCGCGATATACCTCCTCGCGGATCAGGCGCTCGGTGATCGAGGAAAGATACTCGATCAGCGCCGCATTGAGCGCCTCGAACTCGGGCCACAAGACGTTGTCGATGAACGAGCGTGGCGCCTTCACGATCACGGTCTGGCGATGCATGCGAGGATAGCGATAGGGATTGAGGCCGTAGCGGCGGCACAGCGCGAGCAGGAGCTGCCGTGACCAGGTGTCCGCGATGCTGAAGCGGACCTCCACCGGCGGCTCGGTCTTGGCGGTGGCTTGGAGCCGCGCGCGGATGCGCTCGGCGGCGGCCTGGGCGGCGGTTCGTTCCCCGGCGGTGGCGCCGCCCGCGAACAGGGCCTCGATCTTGCGCAGCTTTTCACGCAGCAATGTCTCGGCGGTCATGATCGCGTGGCTCGGGCGTCATTCCGGCTTGGTGCTGACGCTCTTGAGGATCGGCGTCCAACGCACGAGCTCGTCCTGGAACACGCCCGCCGCCTTGTCGGGCCCGACGCCGAGCAACGGCTCGAAGCCGAGCCGCAGCAGCTCCCTCTGGAACTGCTCGTCCGCCATCACGTCTTGGGTGACTTGATTGATGCGATCGAGTATCGGCCGCGGCGTGCCGGCCGGCGCGAAGATGCCGAACGTGGTCTGCGCCACCATGCCCGGCAGCCCGGCCTCGATCGAGGTCGGGATGTCGGGCGCGGTCTTGAGCCGGGCCAACGAGTTCACGGACAGGATGCGGACCTTGCCGGCACGATGCAGATCGAGGATGTGGGCGGTGGCGTTCGCCGACATCATCGGGATCTGACCGCTGACGAGGTCGACGACCACCTGGCCGATGCCCTTGTAAGGCACGTGCACGATATCGAGGCCGCCGGCGCGCTGCTTGAACAGCTCGCCGGCGAGATTGGTGATCGAGCCGTTGCCCGCAGATCCATAGGACAGCTTGCGCGGATTGGCCTTGGCGTAGTCGATCAGCTCCTTGAGCGTGCGCGCCGGCACCGACGGATTTGTCACGATCGACGTCGAGCTGTAGGCGAAGACAGTGATGGCAGCAAAATCCTTGACCGGGTCATAGGGCGGATTGGCCAGCAACGGCGTGATCAGGACATTGGTGGTGGTGCTGCCCATCAGCAGGCTGTAGCCGTCGGGCTGCGCGTGCGCGATGTCGTTGGCGGCGATCAGGCCGCCGCCGCCGCCGCGATTGTCGATGACCACGGTGCCGAAATGCGGCTTGATCCGCTCGGCCCAGAGGCGGCCGATGACGTCGTGCACCCCGCCCGCCACCGCGGGAATGGCCAGGCGGACCGGGCGAGACGGATAGCGGTCCTGGGCGAGCGCCGTCGCCGGCATCGATGCCATGATCGAGGCCGCGAGCAAACCGAGCATCAGCAGATCCCGCCGCCTCATCGCGCTTCTCCGTTTTGTTGTTAGTGTCGCCCGCATGGTGCGAATGTTAGTGAATGTAGCCGGAAGTGCCAATGATCATCGTGGCAGAGGGCAGGGCGCTCGTTAGACGCCGCGCACCTTGGGCAAATCGATGAACTGCCACGGGCTCGGCATCTCGCCGACCGGAACCTCGATCAACGCCGGTTCGTTGCGCGCCAGGCTGCGGTCGAGCGCGTGGCGCAGCCCTTCCGGACCGGTGACGCGATGGGCGGCGATGCCGAAACTCTCGCCGAGCCGCACAAAGTCCGGGTTGGCGAGATCGGTGCCGATCACCCGATTGCCGTGCAAGCCCTTCTGCATATTGCGCACGTTGCCGTAGGCGCCGTCGTTGAACACGATGACGACGATGGGGATGCGATGGCGCACCGCGGTCGCGAGCTCCTGCACGTTGAACATGAAGCCGCCGTCGCCGCTGATCGCCACCACCGGCACATCGCCGAGCGCGTGCTTGGCGCCGAGCGCGGTAGCGACGCCCCAGCCGAGCGTGCCCTGGTAGCCGGACGAGATATAGGTGCGGGGCTTGCGCGCCTCGTAGCCGCAGCGCGCGCTGTAGCCGACCTGGGTCAGCTCGTCGATCACCACGCCCTCGTCGGGCAGCACATCGCGGATCGCGCGTAGATAGCCGAGCTGCGGCGCGAGCACGGCGACCTCGGCGGCGATGCGCTCCTTGAGCGCGCGGCTCTGCGCGAGGCGATCCGGCCGCATCGGCGGCACGCGGGCGAGATGCTCGCTGAGGCGCGCGAGCACGGCGGCGGCGTCGCCGGCGAGCCCGATCTCGGGCGTGCGGATGCGGTCGAGCTCGTCGCGGTCGATGTCGACCTTGATGATCTTCAATTTGTCGTCGGTGCCCCAGGCCGAAAGCGGCAGTTGAATCCGCGTGCCCACCGCCAGCACCACGTCGGCCTTGGCCCAGAGCGCGTGCCCGCCCGGCAGCGTGTGACTGAGCGGATGGCGCTCGTCGAGCACGCCCTTGCCGCGGCGATAGGCAACGACCGGGGCGGTGAGGCGCTCGGCGAGCGCGCGCACTTCGTCCGCCGCGTCGAGTGCGCCGCCGCCGACGAAGATCACCGGACATTCGGCGTTCGCCAGGAGATCGGCGGCGCGCTCGATCGCATCCTCGTCGAGCGGCGGTTGCGGCTCGGGCGCCAGCGGCGGCGTGAGTTCGACCTCGGCGCGCGTCGCCAGCATATCGGGTGGGACCTCGAGCCCGACCGGCCGCGGCCGTCCCGAGCGCAGTTCCCGGAACGCGCGGCCGACCCGACCCGGCGCATCCGGCGGCTCGCCGACACGGTCCGCCCACTTGGTCAGCTTGCGCAAAATGCCGATCTGGTCGGGAATCTCGTGCAGGTAGCCGTGGCCTTTGCCGATCGCGTGGCTCGGGATCTGGCCGATCACGGCCAGCACGCGCGCGCCGGTCGAATAGGCGGTGGCGAGCGCGGCGGTCGAGTTGAGGAAGCCCGGGCCGGGCACCACCGAATAGACCGCGGGCTTTCCCGTCGCCAAGGCGGCGCCGAGCGCCATATAGGCCGCGCCCTGCTCGTGGCGCGTATGCACCACCGCGAGCGCATCGCCGACATCGAACATGGCGTTGAACAGATGATCGCTCTGGATGCCGGGCAGGCAATAGATCGTCGAGATGCCGTGACCGAGGATCGATCGGACGACGGCATCGCCTCCGCTCATCAGCGGCATTGTGTCCTCCGGCTATGGGCTAGTTTGCGACGGGCAGCGATTGCAGCAGCTCTTTCCACTTTGCCGCTCGTTTGCGATCGTCCGGGCGATGCCATCGGCCGACGCGCCCGGCGCAAACGGCACGATGATCTGCATCGATTTTTGCGAGGGCTGCGCCAGCGCCGAGTTCGATGCGAGCAGCAGCGCCGACAGAAAAGCGCGCCTGAGCAGCATCATGTCCTTCCGGTTTTCGCCTGTGCCTTGGCGTCCTGGATCGTCTTCCAGATAGTGTAGGGCGTTGCCGGCATCTTGATGTTGCGCACGCCATAGTCGCGCAGCGCATCGACAATAGCACCGATGACGACCGCGGGCGCCGCCGTCGTGCCGCCTTCGCCGCCCGCCTTGATGCCGAGCGGATTGGTCGGCGAGAGCACTTCGGCGATTTCGGTCTTGAACGGCGGCACGGTGTCGGCGCGGGGCACGCCGTAATCCATCAACGAGCCGACCAGCGGCTGGCCGGAATCGGGCTCGACATAGCAGTGTTCCCACAAGGCCTGGCCGACGCCCTGCGCGATGGCGCCGTGGGTCTGGCCATGCACGATCAGCGGATTGATGCAGCGGCCGACGTCGTCGACCGAGGCGTAGCGGGTGATCCGCACCGCGCCGGTGTCGGGATCCACCTCGACCTCGCAAGTGGCGCAGCCGTTCGGAAATACCGGGTCGTGCATCTCGTTGTCGGTGACGACCGCGACGCCGCCCGCGAGGTCTTGCGGAAGATCGTGCTTGGCGGCTTCCTTGGCGAGCTCGAGGAAGTCGAAGGTACGGTTGGTTTCGCGCCCGAGGAAACGGCCGTCGGTGAACTCGATCTTGTCCGGCACCGATCCCAGGATGATCGCGGCAATGCGTTTGCCTTTCGCGATCAGATCGGTCGCGGCTTTCGAGAACACGGTGGCGGCGTGGCGCATGGAGCGCCCCGAATGGGAGCCGCCGCCGACCTTCACCACGTCGGTGTCGCCGAGGATGATCTTCACGCTCTCGACCGGCACGCAGAGGAGATCGGACACGACCTGGGCAAAGCTCGTTTCATGGCCCTGGCCGCTCGGCTGGGTGCCGATGACCACGTCCACGCGCCCCTCCGGCCGCACCGTGATGCGCGCCTGCTCGTTGGGCGCGCCGATCGAGGACTCGACGTAGTTGGCGAGCCCGCGGCCGAGCAGCTTGCCGCGCTTTAAGGCCTCGCGCCGGCGCTGCTCGAAACCCTTCCAGTCGGCGATCTCCATCGCCCAGTCCATGTTCTCCTCGTAGCGGCCGCTGTCGTAGATCATGCCGACGGCATTGCGGTACGGCATCGCTTGCGGGGTGACGAGGTTCTTGCGCCGAAGCGCGATCCGGTCGACGCCGAGGCGCGCCGCCGCGATGTCGATCAGCCGCTCGATCGCGAACGTCACCTCCGGCCGGCCGGAGCTGCGATAAGCCTGGGTCGGCATGGTGTTGGTGTAGACCGCCATGGCGCGCAGCGTGGCGACCGGGATAGCGTAGGAGCCGGGGATCAATCCCGCGCCCTTGCTGAGCGGCGAAAGGGAGACGCAGCGCGCCCCGACATTGCTGATGTTGGTCGCGCGCATGGCGAGGAAGCGGCCGTCCTTGCGCAGCGCCAGCTCGACCTTGGTGACGAGGTCGCGGCCCTGGTAGTCGCTGAGGAAGGCTTCGGAGCGGGTGGCGGTGAACTTGACCGGTCGCCCGAGCTTACGCGAAGCCCACAGCACCAGCCCGAACTCGACGAAGACGCGATTGCGGGTGCCGAAATTGCCGCCCACGTCATGCGAGAGCACCCGCAGGCTCTCGGGCGCAATTCCGAGAACGGCGGCGAGCTCGCGCTTCTGGCGCACCGCGCCGCCGCTGCCGGCATAGAGCGTGTAGCGGCCGCTGGTCGCGTCGTAATGGCCGAGCGCGGCGCGCAGCTCAATCGGCACGCCGGTCACGCGATCGATGTGGAAGTCCATGGCCACGACGTGGTCCGCGCTCGCGAACGCCTTATCGGTCGCCGCCCGATCGCCGAACCAGGTATCGACCGGCACGTTATCGGGCACCTCGTCCCAGATCACCGGCGCGCCCGGCTGCATGGCGTCTTCCGAATGGTAGACTCCGGGCAGCAGCTCGTAGTCGACCTCGACCGCTTCCGCGGCATCGAGCGCCTGCGCGATGGTTTTGGCCACGACCATCGCCACCGCCTCGCCGACATGGCGCGCCTTGTCGGTCGGCAACAGCAGGTGCGGGCCGATGAAGATCGTCCCGCCGCCGGGACCGGCGAGCTTCATGTCGTGTCTGGTCTTGGGCAACGGATCGTGCGGGATGGCGCCGAGGCCGTCGGCCAGGCAATCGGCGCCGGTGAGCACGCCGAGCACGCCCGGCATTACTTTGGCGCGCGCCGCATCCACGCCGCGGATGCGGGCATGCGGGTGCGGGGAGCGGACCATCACCGCATGAGCCTCGCAGTCGAGGTGAAAATCGTCGCTGAAGCGGCCGTGGCCGGTGATGAGCCGCTCGTCCTCCTTGCGGGGCATCGGCTTGCCGATGGCGCGGAAGCTCGCTTGGTCCACTTTCACGGTCGGTTGGGCGGCGTCGGTCATCGGTCAGACGAGGTTGCTACTATGGCGGGATGCTTCATCGGATGGCGCGTGACTGCTGCGCGGGTGCGGCCGGGGTCTGCAAGGGAAACTCCTTCTTTTCGCGTCCAAATACAAATATACGTCACTCGGCGTCGCCGGCGCGACCGCGCCACTGCCGCGGAGTGAGCGATCGGCGCGGTGTTTGTTCCGCCCTCATCCTGAGAGAATGTGAATTTATCCGACATTCAGCGATTTTCGAGGTCGTAAGTCTTTGATTTGACTCATGTCGAGAATCACCAAAATCGAAAGATTCACGCGCTCTGAGGAGCGCGCACCCCGCACACGTTCGGCAAAACGGGAATTGCGTGCGCGCGTCTCGAAGGATGGGGCGATAGGGAGACTCGCTAGAGGCGCGAAATCTCAATCCATCCGCTCCACGTTGTCCCACACCCGCTTGCGCAGCGCCGCGATGTCGATCTGCTGCACGCTGCCGCTGCCGGCGAGGTCGAGCGCGTGCGCGGCGGCGGCGCCCATGGCGATGCACGGCCCCATCACCCGCACGCTCGAGAGCGCCGCGCTGTCGCCGTCGATGCAGCGGCCGGCCGCCACGATGTTGTCGGCCTCCGCCGCCACCAGGCTGCCGAAGGGGACGTAGTGCACGTGGTCGTCGGCGAACGGCTCCCAGACATAGCCCTGCGGGCTGTCGTGCAGCTCGATCGGCCAGGCGGTGCGCGCGACCGCATCGGGAAACCTGGTGCCGGCGCGTACGTCCTCGACCGTGAGCTGCTGGCGGGCGCGGATCCAGCGCGTCTGACGGATGCCCGGTAGCCCGTAGCTGCGCACCCGCGCACGGCCGAAGGCCTTGGGATATTCGCGCTTGAGGAAGTCGAGGACACGGTCGGCCTGCGCCTTGCCGAGGAGCGCGTTGCGCGACGCCGCCACCGGCTCGAGCGGCGTCTCGACATGGGTGAGGTTGACGAGCGCGGTGTCGCGGCCGGGAAACACGAAGGCGAATCCTTGCGTGCGCACGAGCCCGTGGTCCGCGGCCTTCTCGCGCAGCCGCGCGCTGAGCGTCTCGCGGCTCGGTTGCTGGGTTTCGTCGATCCCTTCGAGCACCATCATCTGGGTGCCGTAGATCGGGCCATCGGCCGGCTCGCGGCAGTCGAAACCGGCTTGCCAGGTCAGCGCCGCGTCGCCGGTGGCGTCCACGAAGCCCGCGGCCGTTAGCGTTACGTCGCCGTAGCGGGTGGCAAGCTCGAGCTCGCGGACCCTGCCGCCGTCACGCGTCACGCCGCGCAGGATGGTGCCGAGCAGGACGCTGATGCCGGCCTTGCGCACGGCTTCCTCGATCCAGCGCGACAGCGCGACCTCGTCGTACATCACGACGGTCGTGTTCGAGGGTCCGCCGCGGCGATAGTGGAGCGCATCCTGCGCGCCGAGGTCGCGCAAAATATCGTCGGCAATGCCATGGGTAAGTTGACGCCCGTGGCTGCCGTTGGCGAACAGGCCGCAGAAGGTGCCGATGATCGAATTGACCGCCTGGCCGCCCAGCGCCGGCAGCCCGTCCAGGAGCGCGACCTTGCGGCCGAGGCGCGCCGCCTCGAGGGCGGCCGAAATGCCGGCAATGCCGGCTCCCAGCACGCAAATATCGGCGGACAGATGCCGCGGCGTGCTGCCTGCCGGTCGCCGGACGATCGTGGTCGCCGTCGAAATTTTCGTCTTGTCCGCGCTCATCGCCGCCGGCCGGTGAACCGAGATCGCTTCGCCGATCTCGAAAGAAAACGGATGTCAGGGAAAGACGACAGAGACCTGAACTTGTCCTTGCTTGCGAAGAATTTCCACCGACACCTCGGTGTCGTGGCGGCGCACCATCAGGTCGACGCTCGCTTGCTTGAGCCGCAGGTTGCGCAGCACGACCTCGTCCAGAAACGACGGCAGGCGCGGATTGCGGAGACGGATCTCGTTCGCGGCCGGATCGAATTGCAGCCCCAGCGAGGCCTCGATCAGCGTGAACGGCGTGGCGCTCGCCCAGGCCTGTGGCGAGCACGCGACCGGGTAGAGCGTCGGTCCGCGCCCCCGGCCGCGCTGGAAGCCGCAGAACAGCTCGGGCAGCCGCCGCATGTCCATATAAGTGGCGGCGTCGAACACGCCCTTGAACAGCCGCTCGACCGAGCGCTTGAGGCCGTAGCGGGCGAGCCCGAGCGCGATCAGCGCATTGTCGTGCGGCCAGACCGAGCCGTTGTGATAGGACATCGGGTTGTAGCGTGCCTCGGTGTTGGCGATGGTTCGGATGCCCCATCCGGTAAAGAATTGCGGCCGCAGCAGCAGGTCGGCGACCTCGGCCGCGCGATCAGGCTTGGCGATGCCGGTGAACAGCACTTGCCCGGCGTTCGAGCTACGCACCCGGCAGGGCTCCTTGTCGCCGTCGAGCGCCATCGCGTAGGTGCCGAGCTCCGAACACCAGAAGCCTGCGTCGAAGCGCTCGGCGAGACGCTCGGCTTCGGCTTTGAGCCGGCGGGCGCGCTCCGCTTGGCCCAATCGCTCCGCGCACCGGGCCGCCATATGCTTGGCGCAGTAGACGTAGCCTTGCACCTCGGCGAGCGCGACCGGCCCTTCGGCCAAGCGACCGTCGGCGTGGAAGACGGCGTCGTAGGAATCCTTCCAGCCCTGATTGGCCAGGCCCTGCTCGGTCGCGCGATAATATTCGACGAGACCGTCGCCGTCGGCATCGCCCGGGCCGTCGATCCACGACAGCGCAGCCTCGATGTTGGGCCACAGCTCAGCGATCGTCGCGTCGTCGCCGGTCCGCTCGACATACAGGCCGGCCAGCATGACGAACAGCGGCGTCGCGTCGACGCTGCCATAATAGAGACCAAACGGGACTTCGCGCAGCGCCGCCATCTCCCCCCTGCGCATCTCGTGCAGGATCTTGCCGGGCTGCGCGTCCGAGGCGGGGTCATCGGTGGTGGCCTGGAAAGCGGCGAGCCGGCGCAGCACGCCTTGTGCGACGCCGGGATCGAACCAGAGCATCTGCAACGCGGTGATCAGTCCGTCGCGGCCGAACGTCGTCGAATACCAGGGAATGCCCGCATAAGGGTATCGCCCTTGCGGCGTGTGGGTCATCAGCATGCAGAGATCGGACATCGACCGGCAGAGCACTTCATTGAACAGATCGTTCGAGGTCTCGACGGTGGTGGCGTTGTGCGAGGCGGCGCGCAGATCGCGATGCGCCGCGCGCAATCCGCGCAGGAATGGAACGGGTTTCGGCGGTTCCGGAATTCCGCAGCCGACGCTGAAAAAGATCGGCCTTGCTTGGTTCGGCGCAAGGTTGATGCGATAGGACGCCGCAGTCGCCGTCAGCTCGTTCGGCGGCGGGTCGAAGCTCAACACGGTTTGCCGCAGCTGTCCGTCGAGTCCCTCATAGCTCAGAAGGGAGGCGGCCGGCGACACCGCCAGACGGCCGGCGACGCCGCGCCGCGCGCGCTGCAATCCGCGTACCTCGAACAGGTCGGCGAAATCGCTGTCGAAAAGAAGCGTGAGGCGCAGATCGACCGGACGATCGCCGTGGTTGCGGATCGCCAGTCGCTGATAGGCCGTATTGCGCCAAAGGAAAATGGTGCGCACGACATGCAAGGTGTCCTTCGGCAGCACCAGATGGTTCTCGACATACATGTCCGGATTGGTCAGATCGACGGTCAACGACGTGTTGTCGTCGCGCACGTTCGAGCCGAGCAGCAGAGGCTGCATGCCGTTAAGGAGAAGCTCGAGATGGGATAGGAAGCGGGTGTCGCAGTGAAACAGTCCGTCGGTCCCGCCGGCCGAGGCGCCGATGTCACCATGGCTGTCGAGCACGACGAAGGTGTCGTCGTGCTTGAGCGTGCGGCGCGGCCGCGTCGCCGGGCCGGTCGCCGGAATGTAGAACGGTGTCTCGGAAACCGTATCGAGCAACAATTTCGGGAGCGCGGCGCCCTCGATCGCCATGGATCTCCTGTCAGTTCATCTCTTTTTCCAGGACCGGCCGCAGCAGCGTCGCGGCGGCGTCGCGGTCCGACATCGACGGCCGCTTGAGCAGCGAATGGTAGACCTGCAGGTAGTTCTTGGCCATGCGCGTGGCGGTAAACCGTTCTTCGAAGCGCCGCCGGATCGCGCGACGGTCAAGCGCGAGGACCTGCGGCAGCATCCTCACCGCCTCACCCACGCTGTCGACGATGAAACCCGTGACGCCCTGCTCGATGATCTCGGGCACCGAACCGCAACGGAAGGCCAGAACCGGCGTGCCGCAGGCCATGGCCTCGATCATGGATAGCCCGAACGGCTCCGGCCAGTCGATGGGGAACAGCAGCGCCCGCGCTTCGCCCAAAAATTCGGTCTTGGCGCGTTCGTTGATCTCGCCGATGAACTCGACGCCGGGCTGAACGATGAGCGGCGCGATCTTCTCGCGAAAGTAGACCTCGTCCACCTTGTCCACCTTCGCAGCAATCTTGAGCGGAATACCGAGCGCCCGTGCGATCCGAATGGCGCGATCAGGCCGCTTCTCCGGCGAGATTCGGCCTAGAAAGGCCACATAGCCGCCGTGCGGATGGTAAGTGGGTTTGTACTGGTGGGACGGAATTCCGTGATGCACCGTGGCGACGAAGTTGGCATTCGGTATCGGCCGCCGTTGCGAGTCGGAGATCGACACCAGGGGCATGTCGCCAAAGCCGACGTAGAGCGCTTTCAGGTCGGGGAGATCCTGCCGGCCATGCGTGGTCGTAACGGTCCGATTGGCCATCGGCCGGAACAGCGGGAAGTGAAACTGGTCGATATGGAAATGCAGGATATCGAACTCGTCTGCGTATTCACGCACTCGGTCGAGCATGAGCATGTAATAGGGGATCGGGTCGCGGACGTTGGCATCAAGACGCAGCGCCATCGGCGTACAACCGACCAGATTGGCGGTGGTGACCGAATCACCGCTCGCAAACAGGGTGACCTCGTGACCCAGGCGGACCAACTCATCGGTGAGGTAGGATGCGATCCGCTCGGTCCCACCATAAAGCCGCGGCGGCACGCTCTCCATGAGCGGCGCGATCTGCGCAATTTTCATGCTTTTTGACTCCAGCGGGGACCCGGCTCAGGGCGGGAACGTGGTGCACTGCAAAAAGTTCCGCCAAACGGGCGGGACCTGTCATGCAAATGTCCGAGGTCCCGTCCGGGGCTCATGAGTAGTGCGTTGCTGGCTGCATCACAAATGCTGCCACGCTAAAGCAGATCGCTACGGCTATTACGATGGCGAATAAACCAATCCACATTTCCGTCCCTCCTGGGTCGGCTCACGACCGCACCTCAACGAGACAATTCGTCCCGCGGCGGGCTCGCAACTCGAAGCGCCGACCCGCATTCGATCCGGTTTATCGAAGCCGCAAAATCGGGACTCTCAAGCGACCTTGTTGAACGCGTTGGTGACGCCGGTCTTGAGCGGCTCGGCAGTCTCGGCCGTGACCTTTTGAGCCAGAGCGGCAAGTTCCTTGCTCTGCGCCGTCATCGCTTCGAATTGCTTGCGCGCGTGCGCGCTCGACAGTTCGACGAACTGCGACGGGGACTTCACCCCCAACAGCTCATGGGCGTAGTCGAAGGCAGCATTGGCATTCAAACGAGCGATCTCGATAACCTTGAGGTTGTAGTCGGTGGCGCCCTTGGCGGCGGCCGTATAAGTGTGTTGGAAGAGGTTGGTTGCGTCGTCGGCAGCTGCCTTCGCCTTGTCGTAGGCGTCCTTGGCATGGGCGACGCCCCTGTCGGCCATGTCACGAAATGCCGCTGGCATTTCCATGGAGCCGAATTTCGGCATCTCGTATTTCGGCTGTTCAGCCGGAGCGGCGGCGGGATTGCCGGTCTTGGCTTTGGTGGTGGCGGCGGCCTCGTTCATAACGCGCATCCTTTTTAAGGGCGTTCTGGTTGGACCTCCGGACGCTGCCCTCAACGCCGATCGGCTACTGGTCAGAGACGTTTGTCGGTTTGGCCGTCAAAACAACGCGGACGGCATCGATTCATTTGTTGGCTGAATGGTTCTCTCGACGCACTCCTTGCGACTGGAAAATGGGCCGGAGACAAGGTTGCCGTCGTCGTCCATCGCGTACCAGCCGTCCTTGATGGCGCGGAGGTCGGATTGATGCGTATTGACGTAATGGGGGGTCAAATAATGCATGCGACCATTTCCAATGCTCGCGATCCACAAGCAGCTTAATACTTAGGCACGCAAATTTAAATTGTAAGTATGTCGAGGATATTATTTTGGGTTATTTAAAAAGCTAGGACAATGTCAGCGAGGCTTACCAATAATACTTTTTCCGTCCAAGCGTAATTGAGCGTTACTATTAGATCGGCACCTGATGTCAGCCTTCCGCATAGGCGACAGTCGACAACAAGGCGACCTCGGCCCGCCGCGAATCAAGCCGCGTATGCTGCACGATGATCGGCACGTCGGACTCGAACACCGAGGCATAATCGGTGTCGCGCGGGATCGGTTGCGGCTCGTCGAGGTCGTTGAAGCGCAAGTGCAGCGTGCGCCGGGCGGCGACCGTCACGCGGTAGGGGCCCACGGGCTCCCGGTTGGCGAAGAAGATCGTGATCGCGACCTGCGCGTCGCGGTCGCCGGCATTGAGGATGCAGGCGGTCTCGTGCGAGGTCAGCGCGCGGTCGGAAAACGAGCTTTCCGAGGGAATGTAGCCTTCCGCGATCGCCCAGCGTTTGCGTCCAATGGCGTCCATCGCTCGTGCCTCCATCTGCGGGATAAATCCGTTAACGCAAGGGCGCGCATTTCGTTTCGCCCCGGATGGAACTTTTCACCGGCTTGGGCGTAGAGGTGCTGCTCAGGGGAGCGCGCGGCGGCACGCTTCCCGTAATTGTTTCAAGGGGAAGGCTGGATGCGCGCAATCACGGTCTTGCCCGGCGTCGCCAATTCCGCACGGCTCGACGATGTCGGCGACCCGCCGCCGTCGGATGGCGCGGTTCTGGTGCGCAGCTGGGCGCTCGGCGTGTGCGGCACCGACCGCGAGATCGTCTCCGGCGCCTATGGCTCGGCGCCTCCCGGGCAACAGCGCCTGGTGCTCGGCCACGAATCGCTCGGCGAAGTCGAGGCGGCGCCAAAGGACGGCAGCCTTGCGCCCGGCGACCTCGTGGTCGGCATCGTGCGCCGGCCGGATCCCGTGCCATGTCCGTCTTGTGCCGCCGGCGAGTGGGACATGTGCCGCAACGGCCGCTACACCGAGCGCGGCATCAAGGACCGGCACGGCTATGGGGCGGAGCGCTTTCGCATCGAGCCTGAATTCGCGGTCAAGATCGATCCCGACCTGGGCCTTTTGGGGGTCCTGCTCGAGCCCACCAGCATCGTCGCCAAGGCGTGGGATCATACCGAGGCCATCGGGCGGCGCTCGCGCGCGTGGACGCCGAAGACCTTGCTGGTGACCGGAGCCGGCCCGATCGGGCTGCTGGCGGCCATGATGGGGGTCCAGCGCGGGCTTGAAGCCCACTTCCTCGACCACAACGAAAACGGTCCGAAGCGCGCGCTGGTCGAGGGCCTCGGCGCCCGTTTTCACGTCGGCACGATCTGCGATCTCGACGGCTTCGAGCCCGACATCCTGATGGAATGCACCGGCGTGCCGACCGTCATTTCCGACGTGCTCGGCGCCACGGCGCCGGCCGGAATCGTTTGTCTGCTCGGCGTGACCGAACCCGGGCACAAGCGCGAGTTCGACATCGGTGGGCTCAACCGCACCTTGGTGCTCGACAACGACTCGATTTTCGGCGCGGTCAATGCCAATCGCCTGCATTACGAGATGGCGGTCGACGCGTTGGCGCACGCGGACAAGGGCTGGCTCTCCCGTTTGATCACCCGCCGCGTTCCGGTCGATCGCTGGAGCGAGGCGCTCGAGCGCCGCCCCGGCGACATCAAGGTCGTCATCGAATTTGCGCATTAGGCCGCCATGACCTCCCGCATCGAGGACTACGCGCTGATCGGCGACTGCGAGGCGGCCGCGCTGGTGGGGCGGGACGGCTCGATCGACTGGCTGTGCTGGCCGCGATTCGACTCCGACGCCTGCTTTGCCGCGCTGCTGGGCCGGGAGGACCATGGACGCTGGCGGATCGCGCCGCGCGACGAGGGGGCGCGCGTCACGCGGCGCTACCGTGACGACACGCTGATCCTGGAGACGCGCTTCGAAACCGAGGATGGCGCCGTCACGCTGGTCGATTTCATGCCGTTGCGCGGCAGCCAATCGAACGTGATTCGTCTCGTGATCGGCGAGCGCGGGCGCGTCACGATGTCCACCGAGCTGGTGTTCCGCTTTGGTTATGGCGCGATCGTTCCCTGGGTCACGCGGCTCGACGATGGAACGCTGCGCGCGATCGCCGGCCCGGACATGGTGGTGCTGCGGACCCCGGTGCACTTGTCCGGACAAAACCTGCACACGGTCGGCGAATTCACCGTCGCGGCCGGAGAGACGGTGCCGTTCGTCCTCACCTATGCGCCCTCGCATCTGCCGCCGCCCGGCCCGCTCGATCCGCAATCCGCGCTCGAGGCGACGACAGGATTTTGGAGCGAATGGACGAAGAAATGCCGACCGGCCGGCTACTGCTCCGACGCGGTGGTCCGCTCGCTGATCACGCTCAAGGCGCTCACCTATTGGCCGACCGGCGGGATCGTGGCAGCTCCGACCACATCGCTGCCCGAACATCTCGGCGGCGTGCGCAACTGGGACTACCGCTTCTGCTGGCTGCGCGACGCGACGCTCACGCTGCTCGCGTTGATGGATGCCGGGTTCCACGACGAGGCGCAGTCCTGGCGCGACTGGCTCATACGCGCGGTCGCCGGCAGCCCGGAGCAGGTGCAGATCATGTACGGGATCGCCGGCGAGCGGCGCCTCACCGAATGGGAGGTGCCGTGGTTGCCCGGATACCAAGGCTCGGCGCCGGTACGTATCGGCAATGCCGCCTGCAGCCAGCTGCAACTCGACGTGTTCGGCGAAGTGATGGACGCGCTCCATCAGGCGAGATGCCATGGGCTGGCCGCGAGCGAATCCGGCTGGGCCATGCAGCTGGCGTTCCTCTCCCACCTCGAGCGCGTCTGGACCGAGCCGGACCAAGGGATCTGGGAAGTCCGCGGCGGACCCAGGCATTTCACTTATTCCAAGATCATGGCATGGGTCGCGTTCGACCGCGCGGTCAAGAGCGCCGAAGAGTTCAAGCTCGACGGTCCGCTCGAGCGCTGGCGAAAGCTGGCCGACGAAATCCACGCCAACGTGTGCAAGCGCGGCTTTGACGGGGAGCTTGGAAGCTTCGTCCAGTGCTACGGATCGAAACAGCTCGACGCCAGCCTGCTGCTGTTGCCGTGCCTGGGCTTTCTGCCGCCCGACGATCCGCGCGTGCGCGGCACGCTGCGCGCGATCGAGCAGCGGCTATTGGTCGACGGATTCGTCATGCGCTACGACACCGAGGACTCGCATGACGGGTTGCCGCCGGGGGAGGGCGCGTTCCTCGCCTGCAGCTTCTGGCTGGTCGATGCCTATATCCTGCAGAACCGCTGGACCGATGCGCGCCGGATGTTCGATCGCCTGCTGGCCTTGCGCAACGACGTCGGGCTGCTCAGCGAGGAATACGATCAGCGGGCCGGCCGGCTGGTCGGCAACTTTCCGCAGGCCTTCACCCACGTCGCGCTCGTCAATAGCGCCTTCAATCTCACGCGCGCCGAGAAGCCGGCGCACCAGCGCGCGCAGCCGGAACGAGAGGACACGGCGTCGTCGGTCACTGCGGAAGCTTGAGCAGGCCGGGGCTCATCGGCGGCTGCAGACCGGGCTGTTCATGCGAGGCCGGCAGATCGCTTTCCTGCGTCAAGGCTGCCAGGAAATGCTCGCCCCACGCCTTGATGTCGTTCTCGGAAATCACCTTGAACAGCGCCTCATGGCGCTGGCGCCGCTCTTCGAGCGGCATCGAGAGCGCGTGCGCGATCGTCGTGCAAACCACCTCGGGATCGTACGGGTTGACCAGCAGCGCCGCGGTGAGCTCGGCCGCCGCGCCGGCGAAGCGCGATAAGATCAGGACGCCGGGATCTTCTTCATCCTGGGCAGCGACATACTCTTTGGCCACGAGGTTCATGCCGTCGCGCAGTGGCGTCACCAGCGCCGCGCGGGCGGAGCGATAGAGGCCCGCCAGCACGGTGCGGCTATAGGCGCGGTTGACGTAGCGGATCGGCGTCCACGCGACCTCGCCGTAGGTGCCGTTGATCCGGCCCGCAGCTGAGCTGATCGACCGCTCCATCTCGGCATATTCCTGGATCTCCGAGCGGCTCTTCGGCGTGATCTGCAAATAGGTCACCTTGCCGCGCCAGTCGGGATAGACCGCCAGGAACCGCTCGAAGGCATCCAGACGCTGGGCCAGGCCCTTTGAATAGTCGAGGCGGTCGACGCCGATCACCATGGCGCGCCCGGCGAGGCTGTCGAGCACGTTGCGCACCAGCGGGGAACGCACCGAGCGCCGTGCCAGCCGGTTGAACTCAGTCGTCTCGATACCGATCGGGAACACGCCGACACGCACGGTGTGGCCATTCGACTGGTAGCTATGCTCGCCGCGCTTCTGCAGACGGCACTCGCTCTCGAAATAGCGCGCCAGGTTGGTCGCGTCGTTCTTGGTCTGCAGGCCGACCAGATCGTAAGCGCTCAGTTGCGGGATCAGCCATTCGTGGTTGGGCAAAGCGGTGATGATCTCGGGCGGCGGGAACGGAACGTGCAGGAAAAATCCTATCCGGTTGTGGTGGCCGCGATCCCGGAGCATCTTCGCGAGCGGAATAAGATGATAGTCATGCACCCACACTACGTCGTCGGGCTGCAGGACATTGTGCAATTGGGTTGCGAAAATCGCATTGACCCGCCGATACCCGCTCAGATCGCGGCGTGAAAACTCGGCCAGATCGAGCCGGTAGTGCAGGATCGGCCAGAGCACCCGATTGGCGAAGCCGTTGTAGTATTCCTGATAGTCGGCATCGGTCAGATCCGTCACCACATAGGCCATGTCGCCGCGCTGAATCGTCTTGGTGACGACGTCCTCGTCGGTCGAGACGCCGCCGCTCCATCCGAACCACATGCCCGGCCGCCGCTTGAGCAAAGAACGGACCGCGACCGCAAGGCCGCCCGCCTGGCTGGCGCCGTCGCGGCTCGGGATGGCCACGCGGTTGGACACAACGATCAGCCGCGCCAATATCGATCCTCCCAACTCCGCGACAGACGCATCGCCGTCAAGATCAGGCCGGCCATCGAATAGGTTTGCGGAAAGTTACCCCACAATGTCCCGGTCTGTGGGTCAATATCCTCCGACAGCAAGCCATAGCGATTGCGATGTCCCAACGCATCGACGAATAATTCACGGGCTTCCTCGCGCCGGCCGAGCGACCACCAGGCATCGACCAGCCAAAATCGGCAAATCAGAAAAGCCGTCGCCGGCAGACCGAAGTCGTCCACCGTAGCATAGCGCATAACGTGCTTCTCGCGCAAAAGTTCACGCTCCATGGCCTTGACCGTGCTGATGAATCGCGGATCGTCGGTCTCGATCACGCCGAGATCGGGCAGCAGCAGCACGCTGGCGTCGAGATCGTCCGATCCGAACGCGGCGGTGAACGCCTGGCGTTTCTCGTTCCATCCCTGCTTGAGCAGGGCGTCATGAATTGGGCTCGCGATCTTGTGCCAATGATCGGCGCGCTCGCCGAAGCCGAGCCGCGTCGCGATGGCGGCCAGCCGGTGGCAGCCCGCCCAGCACATCGCGACCGAATGCGTGTGAATACGGCTGCGGCCCCGGTATTCCCAAATTCCGTTATCGGGCTGCAATGCCAGCTGCGCCGCCTTCTCACCGAGTGATTCGAGCAAGTGAAACAGGCCCTCGTCGCCCAATCGCGGCAGGCGCCGGTCGTAGAACATCGGCATGGCCGCGAGGATCGCGCTGCCATAGGTGTCGTGCTGGACCTGTCCGGCCGCGGCATTGCCGACGCGGACCGGCCCATCGCCGCGATAGCCGCTGAGCGCGGGCGCTGTGCGCTCGTCCATCGGCTCGGTGTGAACCACGCTGTAGACCGGCCGCAGCGGCTCGTTTCGATTCGACGCGATGCCGAGAATGAAGGAGATGAAGTTCTCCATGGTTTGCGTCGCGCCGATGCGATTGAGCGCCTTGACGACGAAATAGGCGTCGCGAAGCCAGCAATAGCGGTAGTCCCAGGTGCGGCCGGAATTCGCCGCTTCGGGGATGGAGGTGGTATGGGCCGCGATGATGCCGCCGGTCTCCTCGAAAGTGCTCAATTTCAAGGTGATCGCGGCGCGGATGATCTCGTCCTGCCAGTCGTAGGAAATCGACAGCCCGCGCACCCAATTGATCCAATAGTCGTACGTGCGGTCGCAGAACTCCCGGCAGGTGGTTTGCAGATCACCCGGAAAAGGTTCGTCCACGCCGAAGACGAGATGCATCGGCCGCGTCACGACGAATGGCGCCTCGCGCTCGATCAGCGCCAGGGGGGCATCGGTCGTCAGGCGCATGACCGAGCTTTCGCCGACATAACGGATGTGGTTGCTGCCGGCAGGGTGGCGCGTGATCGGATGACCGTAATCATTGGTCGGCCGCACCCGAATGGTGATGCGCGGGAGCCCGGCCACCGGCTCGATGATTCGAAACAGCTGGGGCGGCCGGAACACGCGGCCGAACTGATGGAAGCGCGGGGCAAAATCGGTGATCCGGACGGCGGCGCCCTGACGATCGGTCAGCACCGTCGTCACGATCGCGGTATTGCGCAGATACTCCGACTTGAAGTCGGCCATGTCGTCAAGGACGACGTCCGCAAATCCTTTTTCCTCGTCGCCGGACAACAGCCGACAGAAGATCGGGTCGCCGTCGAAGCGCGGATAGCACCACCACACGACACGCGCCGTGGGATCGACGAGGGCGGCCGTGCGCCCGTTGCCGATGACCGCAAGATCGAGCCCGTGATCCGTCATGAGCGAGCGGGGCCGTCACTTCGAGACAGTCGATCGAGCCATCGGCGTACCTCCGCCGGATTGTCGAAGTAGTGCTCGACCCCGGGAACGCTGCGGCCGACCACGATCGGCACGCCGTTGATTTCCGGCAGCATGGCGAACACGGTTTCGTCGGTGATGTCGTCGCCGATGAAAAGCGGGCGCCGGCCGGCGAACGGCGGATAGGTCATCAATTCGCGCACCCCGGAGGCCTTGTTGAAGCCGACCTGCTTGATTTCCACCATCGACTTGCCCGGCAGCAGCTCGATCGACGTCTCCGGCAAGCCCGCGCAGATCGCGGCCACGGCCTTGAGCACGATGTCTTCCTTGTCGGGCGCCAAGCGGTAGTGCAGCGCCAGCGAATAGCCCTTGTCCTCGATGATGATGCCGGGACCGGCCTCCGCGATTTCGGCAAACATGCGCTTGATGCGGGGCTCGAGCGGCGGGATCCTTGGCCGACCGGGAGCGGCGCCGGCGCGTACGCGCATTTCCGCGCCATGGCCGCCGATCGCGGGCAGCTGCAGCGGCGTGAAGATGAGGTCGAGCTCGCTGATCGGGCGACCGCTCACGAAGGCCAGCGCCCCGTCGGTGCGATCCCAAAGCTGCGCCAGGGTCTCGCGCAGCTCGTGCGGCACCCAAACCTCGCGCGGGGTCGGGGCGAGGTCGAGGATGGTTCCGTCGACGTCGAGCAGAATGGCAAATTCGCGCAGATCGTCAGGGAGCAACGGGATGACGCTGGTCGTCGCATTATCTGATGATGGCGGGTCCAGCTTGTGCACGGGAAAACAGCTCCAGGCTGCGAAGGGTGGCCGGAATCGTTGGCGGGATGGCTCGGCAAACGCGCAATGCTTCGGGTATAACCCGTTGATTCTCCGATGGTTCCAATCTTTGAGGGCTTGCGGCGCGGCCGCCGCGAGCCTTGAGTCAACGGCAGGACGCCCGAAATGCCAAGCGGCATTTTTGTGTCGGACGGAAGCGGCTCAGCTTATCACTGTTTCGGCAAAGAAATTTCCTGCGGCCTTGGACGATTCGATCGGTGCGGGCGGGCCCGGAACGGGGGCCCGCTAAAGCGCCATCCCGCCATCCACCAGGTGCGGCTGGCCGGTGATGTAGCTCGCCTCGTCCGAGGCGAGAAACACCGCCAGCCAGGCGACCTCCTCCGGCGTGCCGAGCCGCCCCATGGGCTGGCGGTCGATGAATGCCTGCCGAACCGTGTCGAGCGATCGTCCGGTTTGTGTTGAAACATCCGAAATACGACCGCTCAGCGAAGGCGATTCGATCGTTCCCGGGCAGATCGCGTTCACCCGGATGCCCTGCTTGATGAAGTCGGCGGCCACCTGCTTGGTCAATCCGATCACCGCCGCCTTGGTCGTCCCATAGACGTAGCGGTCGGGAACGCCGCGAATCGACGAGACCGCCGACGAAATGTTGACGATCGCGCCTGCCTTCTTTTTGAGCATGACCGGAAGGAACGCCTTGATCGTCCGGTGCATCGATTTGACGTTGAGATCGAAGGAAAAATCCCAGACCTCCTCGGAGCAGTCGAGCACGCTGCCCTGATGCACATAGCCCGCGCAGTTGACCAGCACGTCGAGCGCGCCGAATTCGTCTGCGACCTCTTTGGCCAGCGCTTCCACGGCGTCGGTCGAGCGCACGTCGAGTTTGCGGTGCTTGGCCCCGGCGATGTCCTGGACCTTCGCTTCGTCGACGTCGGTGGCGATCACGTGCGCACCTTCGCGCACGAAGGCGACCGCGATGGCGCGCCCGATCCCCTGTCCCGCGGCGGTGACGAGGGCGACTTTGCCTTGCAGACGTCCGGCCATGATCTGGTCCTCGGCGAGAAAATCAATGGTTGTGCCGCGGCACGAATTTCTGCGCCACGCGCTGATACTTGACCGCGGGCTTGAGCACCATGCCGGCGCCGAGCTGATCAACCATGCCGCGCTGGATCTCCTGCCACGGCGTCTGGCTCGGTGGAAATTGGTAGCCGCCGCGCTTTTCAAGGGCGGCGCGGCGTTCATTGAGCTCCGCCGCCGAGATCAGAATGTCGGCGGTGCCCTTGTTGAGATCGATGCGCACGCGATCCCCGGTCTCGATCAACGCGAGGCCGCCGCCCGCCGCCGCCTCCGGCGTCGCATTGAGGATCGAGGGCGAGGCCGAGGTTCCCGATTGACGGCCGTCGCCGATGCAGGGGAGCGACGTGACGCCCCTTTTGATCAGGGCCGCCGGCGGCTGCATGTTCACGACCTCCGCCGAGCCGGGATAGCCGATCGGTCCCACGCCGCGGATGAACAGCATGGTGTTCTCGTCGATCTGCAAGGACGGATCGTCGATGCGGTGGTGGTAGTCCTCGGGTCCATCGAACACGACCGCGCGGCCCTCGAAAGCGTTCGGATCGTTCGGGTTGGACAAATAGCGCGTTCTGAACTCGTCGGAGATCACGCTCGTCTTCATGACCGCGGAATCGAACAGATTTCCCGACAACACCTTGAAGCCCGCCTTCTCCTTCAGCGGCTTGTGATAGGGGCGGATCACGTCCGGGTCCTGCGCCTTGGCGTGCTTGACGTTCTCGCCCACGGTCTTGCCGTTGATGGTGAGCGCGTCGGCGTGAATGCGCCGGGCTTCCAGCAATTCGTGCATGACCGCCGGCAGCCCGCCGGCGCGGTAATATTCCTCGCCGAGATATTTGCCCGCCGGCTGCATGTTGACGAGCAGCGGCACGTCGTATCCGACCGTCTGCCAATCGTCGATCGACAGCGCGACGCCGGCGTGGCGGGCGATCGCGTTGATATGGATCGGCGCGTTGGTCGAGCCGCCGATCGCCGAGCAGGCGACGATGGCGTTCTCGAACGCCTGGCGGGTGAGGATGTCGGACGGCTTCAAGTCCTCCTTGACGATCTCGACCGCGCGCCGGCCGGTCTCGTAGGCGATTTGCCCGCGCTCGCGGTAGGGCGCGGGGATCGCGGCGCAGCCCGGCAGCGAGAGGCCGAGTGCCTCGGCCAGCGCGTTCATGGTGGAGGCCGTGCCCATGGTGTTGCAATGGCCGATCGACGGCGCCGAGGAGGCGACGAGATCGATGAACTCGTCGTAGTCCATGCGGCCGGCGGCGTGTTCCTGGCGCGCCCACCAGCCGATGGTGCCGGAGCCCGCGCGCTCGCCCTTCCACCAACCGTTGAGCATCGGCCCGCCCGACAGCACGATCGCCGGCGTATTCACGGTCGCCGCCGCCATGATCGCCGCCGGCGTGGTCTTGTCGCAGCCGGTCGTGAGCACGACGCCGTCGAGCGGATAGCCGTAGAGCACCTCGACCAGGCTGAGATAGGAGAGGTTGCGGTCGAGCGCCGCGGTTGGCCGCTTGCCGGTCTCCTGGATCGGATGGGTCGGAAACTCGAAGGCGACGCCGCCGCCGTCGCGAATGCCCTCGCGCACGCGCTTGGCGAGCTCGAGATGGTGGCGATTGCAGGGCGATAGGTCCGAGCCGCTCTGGGCGATGCCGATGATCGGCTTGCCCGAGGTCAGCTCCTCCTTGGTCAGACCGAAGTTGAGATAGCGCTCGAGATAGAGCGAGGTCATGGGGGGATTGTCGGGGTTGTCGAACCAGAGCCGGGAACGCAGGCGCGGCCCGCGCGGGTTCTGCTTTTCTTGCTTCGGCGCCATGACAGTCTCCTCGCTTATCGAATCTTCTCTCTATATAGGACGGTCCCGCCGAGCGCGCCCATTGGACCGTGCTCGGGAACTTGCGCAAGTTCAGAGGAACCGAACGCATTCGAGGCCCTTGACGTCGCCGCCCCAAAAAGAGGTCGTTCGTACGCGTCACGCCGCCGCGAGCTTCGCATAGGCGCCGGCCTTGCGCAGCGCAGCGACGATGCGGTCCGGCGTCAACGGCGCCTCCACGAAGCGCACGCCGAATGGCGACAGCGCATCCTCGATCGCCGAGATGATCGCGGCCGGCGCCGGGATGGTGCCGCCTTCGCCGGCGCCCTTCACGCCGAGCGGATTGAGCGGGTTCGGCGTCTCCACGTGCTCGATCCGGCAGCCCGGCACGTCGGGCGCCGCCGGCAACAGGTAGTCCTGGAAGGTCGTCGTCAGCGGCTGCGCGCCGGCGTCGTATTTCATCCACTCGAACAGCGCGTTGCCGATGCCGTGCGCGACGCCGCCCTGCACCTGGCCGTCGACGATCAGCGGGTTGATGACGTTGCCGCTGTCGTGCGCGACCGTGTAGTCGAGGAGCCGCACGCCGCCGGTGAACGGATCGACCTCGACCTCGGCCACGTGCGTGCCGTTGCAATAGGATGCCTGCGGCGGGGTGAAATAGGCGGTGTGCTCGAGGCCGGGCGCCTGACCGGGAGCAAATGAAAAACCGGGCATCCCTTGCGCGAGACGGGCAAGCTCGCCGAGCGACATCGATTGCTTGTTGCCGGTGCGGGCGGTGGCGCGCCCGTCCTCGAGGTCGATCTCGGTCTCCGGCACGCCGAGCGTGCGCGCGGCCAGCGCGACGATCTGCTGGCGCACGCTGTCGCCGGCAATGAGCGCCGATGAGCCGGCATTGATCGCCTGCCGGCTCGCGAACGCGCCGATCCCCTGCGAGATCGCGGCGGTATCGCCGACGGTGATGACGATGTCCTCGAGGCGGCAGCCGACCTGGTCCGCCACGATTTGCGACAGCGTCGTGCCGGTGCCTTGCCCCTGGGTGGTGGCGCCGGTCGCGACCGCGACCTTGCCGTTCGGCAACACCCGCACGCTGACGCCCTCGAACGGACCGAGTCCGGTGCCTTCGACATAATTGCCGATGCCGATGCCGAGATAGCGGCCTTCGACGCGCGCCTTGGCCTGGCGGGCGCGAAAGCCGTTGTAATCGGATAGCGTCAGCGCGCGCGCCTGGCTCTTGGGAAAATCGCCGCTGGCGTATACGAGCGGCTTGCCGTCGCGAAAAACCAGCCCGACCGAATAGGGCATCTGCTCGGGTCCGATCATGTTGCGCGCCCGCACATCGGCGCGATCGAGCTCGAGCTCGCGCGCGACGCGGTCCATCAGCCGCTCCATGGCGAACACCGCCTGCGGCCGGCCGGCGCCGCGCACCACCGTGGTCGGCACCCGGTTGGTCAGGATCGCTGTGGTTTCGATCTTGTAGGCCGGCACCACATAGGGCCCCGGGAACGTGGTCGCCGCGATATAGGGCACGATGATGCCCCACGGCAGGAACGCGCCGGTGTCATGCAGCATGGTGCCGCGCAGGCCGAGGATTTTCCCTTCGGCGTCGACCGCGATCGCGACCTTCCAGTACTGGTCACGCTCCTGCGTGGCGGCGAGAAAATGCTCGCGGCGGTCCTCCTGCCATTTCACCGGGCGGCGAAGCTTCATGGCGGCTGCCGGGATCACCGCCTCCTCGGCGTAGAACGGCGCCTTGGTGCCGAAGCCGCCGCCGACGAACGGCGCGATCACCCGAATGGATTCGAGATCGCGCTCGAGCAGTTCGGCGAGCGTGCCGCGGCAAAGGTGCGGCGTCTGGGTCGCGGACCACACCGTCAACACGTCGGCCGCCGCATCGTGGTTGGCGAGCACGGCGCGGCCTTCGAGCGTCATGGCGCCGCCGCGATGCAGGAACATCTCCTCCTCGAACACGTGCGCCGCGCCCGCGAAGGCTGCGTCGGGATCGCCATAGCTCATCGGCACGAAGGCCGCGATATTGCTCGCAAGATCGCTGTGCGCGCGCGGGGCATCCGGCTTCGCTGCATCGCGGCAGTCGCTCACCGCCGGCAGCACGTCGAAGTCGACCGCCACCGCGGCGGCGGCGTCCTCGGCGAGATAGCGGTCGTCCGCGATCACCACGGCGATGGTCTGGCCGACATAGCAGACCTCGTGACGCGCCAGCGCGAGCTGGGTGCGCGGCGTCTTGATCGATGGATTGGGCACCAGCATCGGGATTTGGCCGGTCGCCATGCGCGGCGGGAGGTCATCCGCGGTCAGCACCGCGTGCACGCCCGCCGTCGCGCGTGCCGCCGCAGCGTCGATCGCCCTGATCCTGGCGTGAGCATGCGGACTGCGCACGAAGCAGGCGTGCAGCGCGCCGGGAAGCATCACGTCGTCGACGTAGCGGCCGCGCCCGGTCAACAGCGCCGGGTCTTCGAGGCGCGCGACGCGGGCGCCGAAATGCTTCGCGCCCATGCTCGGATGTCCCGGAATTGCGCAGCGCGGTGGTGGCCGACGATACACCGAAAGCATTGCATTGCAATCGCGACCAATCGTACGGTAGCCGCGACTCGAAGCCCGAGGCATGACCATGCTCGACGTCAGCGCCGACGCGCGCCGATCGGCACGATCCGGCGACGGACCGCCGCTCGATTTCCAGGAACATCTCGCCGCGCTCGAGGCGCAGGGCCTGCTGCTGCGC
>WNGB01001189.1_pt1 | contig 44943 bp, 44 predicted proteins | sample 5400681 | NCBI WGS metagenome assembly WNGB01 (sample SAMN13153367, study PRJNA577476) | soil metagenome | isolation source: 115 cm soil or saprolite under grassland replicate 2 | place: USA:California | collected 2016-06-15 | reverse complement strand
TTGAGCTCGACGATCTCGTCGTCGACCTTCATCCGCCCGCTCCCGCGCAGGACCACGTACACCTCCTCTTGCTTCTTGTGCGTGTGGCCGTACGGAAAGCGATAGCCGGGCGGGACGCGCTGGTAGCTCAGGCCGGATTCTTCGAGCTCGAGCGCCTTTGTCGCCGAGCGGAACTCCAGGTCCGGCGCGCCGTCGAACCTAGAGCCGAGGTCCTCCAGATCCTCCTTGATGTTCCTGAGCGTGAACGGCACGGCGCAATCCTATGGCACCGCGCTGGACGTGCCATCGCGCTACATAACGTCGCCCACCGGCCGCGCGGCGCCGTCCACCGACGGACGCAAGCTCGTCTGCGGTCAGCGCGTCGAGATCGAAGGTGAGGGCCGCCTCGCCGTCGCTGCTGACCATTACGCGGTGGGTCCCGAGATCCTGGTCTGACGACAGAGCCTCGTCGAACCGGCGTTCAGTCGAGAACCAGATGCGAAGTTCGTGCTGCGTTGACTCGACAGCGGCGTTATCGGCGATCGCGTGCAGTAATCGGTACGCGGCGTCCTCATCGAGGACGTCGAGCCAGCAGCGGACGCCAGCAATGACGTTGGGGTGAAAGCGGAGCCAGTCGTAGTGACCAGCCCAGCCCTCCCAAGAACTGCTCGTCTGGTCCATGAAGTTCTTTCCACCAGCCGTGATCGCCTCTTCGGCCACATCAGCCAGCAGATGAAGCTCCAGCGGCTCGCGGAACAGAACGACCAGCGTACGCGCCTGAGCCACGCTTTGAAGCGTAGACAGACCTCGCCTGCGCAAGCGTCCTCTCGCCTGATCGCTTTCTTACCCCTTGTTAGACGCCGTGAAGTGCGTGCGATTCGGTCATGGTTAGAGCGCGGGGCTGGTCCGAAGTTCGTGCGCACGTCTGCCCGTTCATGGTGCGGTGCGCACGGCGCCACCCCGCGGGTTGCCGGTAGCGTGTGAGTGTTGCCGTCTCGGTTTCTGATTGAGCTTCCGGCTGACGAGCCTGAGCGGGCGCGACGTTTCTGGCAGGAGCTGCTAGAGGCGACGCTGGATAGTCGCCGGCCCGAGGAAGGGAGTGGCTGGCAGGCGGAGTACGAGGGGATCGTTTTCGGGTTGCACGAGCGCGGCCCCGGTCCCGGCGACCGCTTTTCGCTCCCGTATTTCCCGGTCGCCGACCTCGCTGCCGCGGTCGAGCGGGTGTGTGCGCTCGGCGGCGAGGTCATCCACCCTGGCGAGCACTGGGTGATCTGCCGCGACTCCGAGGGCACGCCCTTCGGACTCGCCGACTCCTCGTAGGTGAGTGGTCGCAGCCGGTCCTCAGGGCGGGAGGAGACGCAGATGAGGAAGGACGTCCGTGAGTTCATCCGCCGACTCGAAGCCGCGGGCCTCACCGTTGAGTCGACACCCGGTCATTACAACGTCCTGCGCAACGGCAAGCCACTCCGAAAGGCGAGCGGGATGCCCTTCACGCTTCCGTTCTCTCCCGACAGCACCCGCTGGCGGAGGACTGCGATTCTCGACCTGCGCAAGCTCGGCATCTACCTGTAGCCCGCCGACATCGGATCGAGCGGCGGGGCGCGTTGGCGCGGACAGCTCGTAAGCTCAAGGGTGTGGGGTGCGTAAACCCGATTCGCATCGAAATCGCCGCGCATGTTCGTTCTGCCGACCGGTTACTAGGTCCGCGCCGCCGCGCGGCTGGACCCACATAGATAGGGAAAGGAGTCGGGCCGCCCCGTGCTTCGCGCGCGAGGCTGACGATGGGTACTCAGCTCGCGATGCTACGGCGTCAGCTTGCCGGCCCGAGCCGAAGCCTCGGTTCGCCGCACATGTATGAGGAAAGACCCACGTTCGGGGCATGCTCGGCCGTTTCACAGCCGCAACCGAGTTTTCGCACCCCACAGGTCGCCTGCGCGCCGGGTCGGAGCACTACGATGCGATCTCCCATGACTGACGGCGCGCGAGCATCGGGACGTCGTCTCTGCCAGGCCGTCCGCTACGAGTCGCGGGGTCCGCGACGTCGTGCTCTGCCACTGCATCGAGTGCCGGCGCTGGAGCGGATACGTCCTCGCGGCGACGGCCGTGCGGCAGGAGGGTCTCGTGCTGCTCGAGAGCGGCGGCCTGCGCTGGATCGAGAGTCGCGACAGCGACAGCAGGCCCGGCGCGGGTTCTGTGGCGAGTGCGGATCGAGCCTCTTCTGGGATGCCCCCGAACGAGACATCATCAGCGTCGCGGCCGGAACGCTCGACGGGCCTACCGGCCTGCGCCTGCTCGCCCACGTCTATGTCAGCCAGGCCGGCGACTACTACGACCTTCCCAAGGACCGCCTGCCCCGGCATTAGCGACTCAGCTCGACGTGATCGACGCGCGCCCGTTCACCGACCCCGCGAACACTGAGCACGACGCCGCGGTCATGCGCGACATGCTCGGGCGTATGCGCGCGTTCGCCGGCGGCTGGCTCGAGTCGCCGCCGCCGGGGCCGGGCGCCCTCGTGCGGGAGGCCGACGCCGCCGGGAACCGCACCTGGATTCGCGTCCCCGATCGCGATGCGCTTCTCGCAGTCGGCGAGCTGACGACGGTCGGCTTCTTCGGCCAGGCGCGCGCCGACGTCGATCACGACCCGATCCATCGCCTCGAAGAGGCGATCGTCGACACGCTCGAGCTCGTCCGCGGCGTCCTCAGCTACTTCAACCTCGGGCTCCCGCACGGCGGTTACGGCAATCTCATCCTCTGCGACACGCCCGATGCCCCCGTGCGCTGGCACGAGCATCGCATCCACACCCGGGCGGTCGAGCTGGCGCCGCGCCACTATCACTCGGCACGGCTGCACAACGGGGTCGTGCGCTCGCCCCTTCTCGGCGACGCCGACCTGGTCGTGCTTCGTACCCGCTACTACGATTTCGACAGGTAGCGGCAGCAGGCGCAGGCGGCCCGGCCAGATCTCGAGCAGCTCTCGCAGCGGGCGTATTTCGGGCCCGCCGAAGTCGGGGCGCGGCCGACCCGGCTCTGCCTGTAACGTCGACCCAGCGTTGAGGGGTTTCAAAACGGTGTTCATGCTGCGGCTCGGTATTCGTGGATGAGTCCGCCGAGGAGGTCGCGGCGCTCGATCGTGTTCGCGGCTGGTTGGTTGCGCTGGTTGCTGCCTGCGGGTGAGAGGAGAGCGAGTGCTCGGTGCGGCCGCTCGGCGTTGCAGTGGGTCAGGTAGCGGCGGAGCACGTGTTCGAGGTGGCGGCGGCCGAGGATCAGTAGCCAGTCGAGGCACTCGGCGCGGACGGTGCGCACTAACCGCTCCGCATGGGCGTTCGCCTGTGGCGCCCGGATCGGCGTGCGGATCACCTTGATGCCTTCGCTGCGGAACACTTCGGCGAAGCCGGCGCTGAACTTGCTGTCGCGGTCGTGGATCAGGAACCGTGTCCGCTCGAACAGGCCGGTGAAGCTGAGGTTGCGCGCTACGCCTCGGTCACACCGATGCGACTCACTTCTCAGCCGGTCACGTCCATCTCACCGACAAAGGAGACGGCGGGGGCGAGGGTTTCCAGTCTGGCCTCCCGGTAGCCCGCCGCCAGAAGGATGGTGGACGCCATCCGCTGAAGCAGCCGCTGAAGCCGACGCAATCAAGAACGCGTCTGGCGACGGCTTGACGCGCCGGTAAATCCGGGGTAAACGGCCGTATGGAGTTTCGGGTCCTCGGCCCGCTCGAGGCACTTGACGGCCACGCGCGGCTCGCGCTACGAAGTCGCAAGTCGAGCGCCCTTCTCGCCCGGCTGCTGCTGGACGCGAATCGGACCGTGTCCGTCCAGCGACTCGTGGACGACCTCTGGGGCGAGGACATGCCGGAGTCGGCGCCCAAGATGGTGCAGATCTACGTGTCGCATCTCCGCAAGCTGCTGCCGGGTGGCGTGCTCCTCACGCAGGCGCCTGGCTACCGGGTCGAGGTCGAGCCCGAGGCGCTCGACCTGACCCGCTTCGGCCGGCTGCGCGAGGAGGGTCGGGAAGCGCTGGAGGCCGGCGACGCGACCGCCGCCGCTGCAGTCCTTGCCGCTGCGCTGGGCCTCTGGCGCGGCCCGGCTCTGGCCGAGTTCTCCGAGCCGTTCGCTCGCGTCGAAGGAGCCCATCTGGAAGAGCTGCGGCTGGGGTGCCTCGAGGACCGCATCGAGGCGGATCTGGCGCTCGGTCGCCACCGCGACGTGGTCGCAGAGGTCGAGTCGCTGGCCGCCCAGCATCCGCTCCGGGAGCGGCCGCACCGGCAGCTGATTCTCGCGCTCTACCGCGCCGGTCGTCAGGCCGAGGCTCTCGAGGCCTACGACCGCTTCAGGCGCACACTCGACGATCAGCTTGGCATCGAGCCGTCCCCCGTGCTGAAGGGGCTTCAGCACAAGATCCTCGGCCAGGATCCCAGCCTCGACCACGGCCCCCCGGAGCAACCCGCCCGGGCGCGCAGGCGCGAGCCCTCCAACGGCGCCGTGCCGGCGGACTTCGTCGGTCGCGCCGACGAGCTCGCGCAGCTCGAGACGCTGCTCGAGGCGGCAAGCGGAGGCGACGGGAGCACTGTCCTGATCGCCGGTCGCGCCGGAATCGGCAAGTCGCAGCTCGTCGCGGAACTCGGCCGCCGCGCGCGCAGCCGCGGGGCCACCGTGCTGGAAGGCCGTTGCATCCAGCTCGTCGGCGTGGGGCTGCCCTACCTGCCCTTCGCCGACGCGCTGCGCGCGATCGGCGGCTCACCCGCGGTCGCGGCCCTCGCAGGCGACCTGCAGGAGCTGCCCCGGTTGATCCCGGACCTCGCGGAGCCGAGGACGCCTGAGCGCGCGGACGCCGGTCCGGCCGACTCCCGGCTGCGGCTGTTCCAGGAGGTCCTCCTCGTGCTCGAACGGCTCGGTGCCGAGAGTGCGGTGATCCTGGCCCTGGAGGACCTCCACTGGGCCGATGCCTCGACCCTCGACCTGCTCGCCTTCCTCGCCTACGGGTCGGCGCGGGCGCGCGTCCTGCTGCTCGGCACCTACCGCGCGGAGGAGGTCGCTCCGGGCGATCCCCTTCAGCGGCTCGTATCCGGGGTGACCGGTGCCCGCGCGGCGGTCTCGCTCGAGCTCAAGCCGCTCGATCGCGACGGGGTCGAAGCTCTGGTCGTCGCGAGAGGCGGGAAGAAGCCGTCAAAGACGCTCATCGACACGATCTTTGCCCGCTCGGAGGGCAACCCGCTCTTCGCGAAGCAGCTGCTTGCGGCGATGGTCCGCGGCGACGCCGCGCTTCCGTCGGCCCTGCGGGACATGCTGCTGGCGGATGTCGCGCGCCTCCCCGCGGAGGGCCGCCCGGTGCTGAGGGCGGCGGCTGCGGCGGGTCGGGATACGCCGTACGAGCTGCTCAGGGCGATCGCGCTGCTCGACGAGCCGGTGCTCGCCGAGGCGCTGCGCCAGGCCGTGGACTGCAACCTGCTGGTGCCTGATCAGGCGGCCGGAACGTTCCGTTTCGCCCACGCTCTCTTCGCGGAGGCGGTGTACGAGACACTCCTGCCCGGCGAGCGCGAGGTGCTGCACGAGCGCATCGCGCGCGCGCTCACCGAGGAGCCGAGGCTCGCGATGAGCGGTGCGGCGGCGGCCGAGGCCGCCAACCACTGGACGGCCGCCCGCCGGCCCGCGGAGGCGCTGGCGGCCTCGCTGCAGGCGGCGAAGGAGGCCGAGCAGGTCTCCGGCCTCACGGAGGCGCTCGGCCACGTCGAGCGCGTCCTCGCTCTCTGGGACGAGGTGCCGGACGCCGAGGAGCTGGCGGGTCTCGCGTTCCCGGCGGTTCTCTCGCGCGCCGCGGAGCTTGCGACGCTCTCGGCCGACAGCGAGGACGAGCTGGACCTGCGGCGCGTCGTCGGCGTCCTCGACCTCGACGACCGGGTGGACGCGGAGACGGTTGCGGATCGCCTCGGCATCGCGTCGGCGACCGCCGAGAAGTGGCTCGCGGCGCTCGAGCATTCCGGCCTGGTCGAGCGCGTCGGCGACTGCTACCGCGCCGCGCCGCTGGCCATGAGCGAGGCGCGCAGGCTCTTTCCGGCCGCGGTCGTGCTAGAGAGCGTGGCCGTGCGGCGCTCCCCGCGTTTCGACGAGCAGCGGCTGCGGGCGCTCCGCGACGCGAACGCCAACTTCCGCGCCGCGGCGCACGATCCGGCGAGCGCGATCGTCGCCGACGACGAGTTCCACCGCAGGCTGACGGCGGCCTGCGGCAACGACGAGCTCGTGGCTGCGCTCGCGCCGATCAAGCGCGCCCTGCTGCGCTACGAGCGCGTGTACATGGCCGATGCGGAACGCGTCGAGCGGTCCGCTGCCCAGCACGACGCGATCATCGCGGCGCTCGAGCGCGGGGAGAACGCCGAGGCAGCCCGCCTACTGCAGGAGAACCTGGGTCGCGGGCTGCCCGATCTGAGCGAGGCGGTGGAGCGCGGGCGCCACGGCGTCATGCAAGCAGCGTCACCATTCCCGCGAGGATGAACGCGCCCGCCCAGAACTGATCCGAGTTCACCCACGCCTTTCGCAGGAACCTCAGCCCCAGCTTCTCGTAGACGACCAGGGCGACCACCGCCATGACGGCGATCATCGCTCCGACGTGCACCGTCACCGCGACGGCGGCGTCGGTGACGCCCATCGTCGCGGCGGGATGGGCGTGGACGTGGCCGGCATGAGCCTGGGCGTCCTCGACCGCTCCCGCGCCGAGCAGCACGGGAGCGACCATCAGACCGGCGCCGTGGGCGCTCGACATCAAGAACGACCACCAGGTCAGTTCCTTGCGAGTCACCCGCATCGTCGTCCAGCGCGGATGCACGCGCGGCTTGAGGAAGCGGAAGACGCCGAAGGCGATCAGCGCGACGGCGGCGGCGAGGTGCAGCGGGCGCTCGTCCGCCACCGCGCCGAGGCCGACCACGAGCAGGACGATCACACCGATCGCCAGCTCGTGGCCGACCGCTATCGACGGTAGGGCGCGCAGCACCGAGCGCCGGCTGCGGTCCTGCATGCCGAGGCCCACCGCGAACAGCCAGCCCATAGCGGGGTTGAGCCCGTGGTAGATGCCGAGCAGCGCGAGGGTGACGAGCGGCGGGGCCTCCACCATCAGCCGCCGTTCGGGAAGCAGTAGGAGTCGGACGACGCGTCCCCGCCCTGAAGGCGCACCTGATGGGGACGCTCCCCGTCGGGGAACTCGACGAACAGGCCCGGATCGAGCCGGAGCGAGCCGTCCTCGCCGGCGTCGAGCTTGACCAGCCAGCCCTTGATCCCCTCCGGATAGAACTGCTCGTCCCAGGAGCGGTAGAGCGAGTTGGTCAGGTAGACGCGGCGGCCGTCACGGCTCACCTCGACCATCTGCGGCCCCCCGTTGAGGGGCCCCGCCGCCGGATGGGGCGACTTGTCGACGATCCCGCCGATGCGTACCGAGCCGGTCTCGCGCGGGATGCGCGGGTTCGTGACGTCGAAGCGCTTGAGCTCGCCCGTGCCCCAGCAGGAGACGTAGAGCGAGCGGTCGTCGACCGAGAGTGCGATGTCGGTGACGAGCGGCGGGACCGCCCCGAACGGCTTGAGCGCGGGCGGGAGCTGGTCCTCGCCGGCCGCCTCCGCGGGGATGGAGATCACCTTCTCGGCGGCGAAGCTGCCGTCCGCGCGGCGCTCCCACATGAACACGGACGCGGACAGGTCGGCCGTGGACGTGACCACACAGACGAAGCCATACGCGTTGTCGGGATCGTGCGCCGGCCGCAGCTCGAGGACCATCTGGTGTTCGGCGCCGAGATCGATCTCCTGCAGGTGACGGCGGCGCTTCATGTCGAACACGTGCAGCTTGTGCCCGTACTGGTTGCTGAGCAGCAGCTCCGGGTTGACCCCGGCCTCGACCATGTTCGGCGTGCCCCACTCGCTGGTGATCACGCGGTCGTAGCCGAGGTGCCACCAGAAGTCGTAGGCGAGCTGCTGAGCGCCGCGGTCGCGCTCCCAGGCTCCTTTGACGTCGAAGGTGTCGTGGTCGAGGACGAAGATGCCGCCGGGGCCGTCCCCCTCCCGGTTGCCGAGGGCGTTGACGTAGATGCCGTCGGGACCGCAGTGCACGGTGTGCACGCGGCTGTAGCCGGTCTTGCGGGCGATCTCCTCCGCCTCGATCGTCTTGACGATCCGGGGCGCGTTGGCATCGGCTGCGGTGTCCACGACGTAGACCCGCGACGAGCGAAGGCCCGCCAGCAGCAGGTACCGCCGCTCGACGTGCGGGTGCGGCATCCACGGGCACAGCGCCGACGAGCATGCGTTCCAGCCGAAGTGGTGCAGCTCGTCGCCCACGTTGGGCATCTCGAGCCGGTTGACGATCTGGCCGTACGACGACGAGCCGGGATCCAGGTCGAGCGTGGCGAGGCCGTCGGCCGGCGTGTTTCCGTTCGAGCCGACGCCGATCGTCGCCACATAGGCAAGCCGCTCTGGCGGCGCGGCGGTCGCCTCGGCCGCCGTCGGGTAGAAGCTTGGATCGGGGGTGAAACGCGTCATGTCTGACTCCTCCGTCTGACGTTTCGCCGATTGAATCCCGCCCGGGTTGGCGATCGGTAGGCAGCCCGTAAACGGGATGTCGGTCTAGCGGAGAAGCGGCGTCATGAGGGCGTTGGTTAGGCCCGCCTCATAGGTGCCGAGGGGGCGGCCCTCCGAGGATGACATCGATCCGCGCGCGGCCGTCAATACCGATGCGTCTCCGGCACCCACGCGCAGAACGAGCAGCTCGACATCCTTGGCGAACTCGCAGCGGCTGCCACGCACGAGCAACCGCTACGGCGTCGAGGACGCGAAGTACCCCAAGGAAGGAGCATTCGCCGATGCTCCCGACTTCGCCGCGGACGACATCGAGAACCGGAACCTGGTTTTGGAATCGCTCACCCTCGGTGCATCCCCGTCTCGACAGGGCCAAGTTGTAAAGAATCCCTGCTAACCGCACGTTTTTGGCTAGACTTGCGGTGCGCGGTCTCGCCGTCCTCGCGACCGGGTGGCGTCCCCATCTGCAGCCGACGAGTTCGAGCAAGAAAGGAGGCTGCAAGCGGGAGATGTGATTCTGGGGAGCGCATGTTGCGCTGCCCGCTGCGCCATGATCCTCCGCCTCCCGGCACATTCGAGGGGTCCGCTCGATGACGGCGCCCGTGACCAGTATCGCCATGCTCGCGGTGGCCGCGGTGTCGGCGGCCGGCGCGGTCGGGATGCTGCTCGCATTCGTCTACGGCCTCGGCCGGTCAGACGCGAACGCGGCGCGCGAGGAGGCGATCGCGCTCGCGGCGACGCGGGCCGAGCTGATCCGGGACCTCAAGGCGCGGCTGGAAGCGCTCGAGCACGCATGCCAGATCCAGCGAATCGCGATCCTTGTCCTGGTCGAGCTCCTAGCAGACGTCAAGCGCGACATCGAGGCCGCTCCGCCGCACGTCGACCTCGCGCTGGCCAGGATCGAAGAGTTCGCCGCGGACGCGCCTGCAGGGGTCGAAAATCCCGATGCGCGTGGTGAGCTCCTCTGCCGGCGCCGCTTGAGGTGAAGGTGGTTTCAGCCGTTCGTTCCGTCGGAGAGGGGGCGGCGAGGTTGTCGAGGCTTTCCGCTCGACCGCGGCGAGCATCGGCCCGTCTGGGTGTGAGTGCCGGAAATTGAGATCGCGTGCGGCGGAGCCGATGTGGCTCGCTGATCCGGCCCTTGGCATCTGCTGTGTCTATAGGTGTTAGGCGCTGCGATGCCACGCGTACATGTCGAGAGAATCGATCCGACCACGCTAGAGGAGCGCTTTTGCGACGGCCTCGACTAACCGGTGGCGGTGGCGGGCTCAACGCGCGTCGGGCTGCGGATGCAAAACGCCAAGGTCCGTGTCCACCAGCAGGCGAAGACCTGGAACCACCTGCCGTGCAGAGCGGTGGCTCGGCTACGACGCGTTTCAGTCGTGGAAGGTCGGGCACTCGTCGTCCGGGCATCGCGCAGGAATGGCCCGCCGTGGGACGAACGCGTACGCGTCAGTCCCGCTCGTTCGAATTCTCAGAAGGGGGTCATAGAGATCATGCCCACCAAGCGGACCGAGCCCAAGACGAAGCCGCCAGCCGCGCGCAAGGCGACGATTCGGCGGAAGCGCACGCCGAAGATCGCACACGACGACATCGCCGTCCGCGCGTACTACCTCCATCTCGAGGGGACGGCAGACCCCTTCGAGAACTGGGTCCGAGCGGAACGCGAGCTCGTCGGCGCCTGACTCACGAGGCGTTCGCCGGGAGGCGTCGCCGGCTGCGGCGCCTCCTGGTTCGTTCCGACACTTTCGGTCTGCTTAGGCGTGTTTGGTGGCGGGCCTCCAAGCCTGTGCGTGCCGGAAACTCCGCTTCGCGACTCACGGCCTGGCTTGGCGCGAGCGAACAATCGGCAGAGTTTGGACCGAGCTGCGTCAGCGAGCAGTGTTGTGCACCGTGCATCGCGGCCTTTGACAACTTTTTTGGGCGTGACGGATCGCTAGCCCGGGCAGGCGTTGGGGTGCGCAAGGCCGGGCGCGAACTCCGTCCACTCGGCCTGGCTCAGGTTGGCGACGAGGCCGCACACCCTGTTCTGGAGATCGGCCGAGTCTTTCCAGAGGATGTCTTCCCAAAGCCGCACGGTCTTGCCGTCGCCGGCGGCGAGTGTGCGACCGTCCGGGCTGAAGGCGATGCCGTTGATCGCACTCCCGCCGCCGGTGAGCGGCTCGCCGAGCTGCTCGTGCGTGAGCACGTCCCAGAGCCGCACGGTCCCGTCGCCGCTGCCGGTGGCGAGCGTGCGCCCGTCCGGGCTGAAGGCGAGGCTCTTGACGAAGTCTGTGTGGAAGGGGAGCGGCTGGCCGAGTTGGCTGCGGGTGCGCACGTCCCACAGCCGCACGGTCTTGTCCACGCTGGAGCTGGCCACCGTGTGTCCGTCGGGGCTGTAGGCGACGTTGTAGACCCCTTTCTGGTGACCGAGGAGCGGCTTGCCGAGCTGCTTGTGCGTGAGCACGTCCCACAGCCGCACGGTCTTGTCGAAACTGCCTGTGACGAGCTTGCGCCCATCCGGGCTGAAGGCGAGGCCGGTGGCCGCGTCCTTGTGGCCGAGGAGCAGCTTCCCGGGGAGTCGGGCGAGCGTGTGCGCATCCCATAGCCGTACGGATCCGTCCTGGATGGCGGTGGCGAGTGTTCGCCCGTCCGGGCTGAAGGCGACGGCATAGACATCGTCTGAGTCGCCGCTGATCGTCGTTTTGGCGAGTTGGGCGTGCGTGCGCACGTCCCAAAGCCGCACGGTCTGGTCGTCGCCGCCGGTGGCGAGCGTGCTCCCGTCCGGGCTGAAGGCGACGCTCCAGAAGCCGCCGGTGTCGATCCGGAGCGGCTTGCCGAGCTGCTTGTGCGTGCGCACGCTCCACAGCCGCACCGTGTGGTCGTCGCTTCCGCTGGCCAGCGTGCGCCCGTCCGGGCTGAAGGCGACGGCGTAGACAGCGTCTGCGTGGCGGCGCAGTGCCGGGCCGAGCGGTGGCTGCGTGTGCACGTTCCAAAGCCGCGCGGTCTCGTCGTAGCTACCGGTGGCGAGCGTCTCCCCGTCCGGGCTGAACGCGACGCTCGAGACCAGAGCTGTGTGGCCGCGGAACGGCTGGCCGACCGGCTTGTGGGTGCGCACGGTCCATAGCCGCACCGTCTTGTCAGCGCTGCCGACGGCGAGCGTCCTCCCGTCCGGGCTGAAGGCGACGCTTTGCGGCTGGCTGGGCAATCGGATCGGCCGGCCGAGCTGGGTCTGCGTGCGTACGCTCCACAGCCGCACGGTGTTGTCGGAGCCGACCGTGGCCAGCGTGTGCCCGTCCCTGCTGAGGGCGAGGGACCAGGCGTCGCCGAAACTGTCCCCGATCATGGCGTGCGTGCGAACGTTGTACAGATCTAGGGAAGGCGTTTCGTCAGAGCCGGCGGTTGCGAGTGTGTGGCCGTCGGAGCTGAACGCGATGCTCCAGACGCTGCTGATGTGATCGCGGAGCGGCTTGCCGATCTGCTTGTGCGTGCGCACGTTCCACAGCCGCACGGTCTTGTCGTCGCTTCCGCTGGCGAGCGTGCGCCCGTCCGGGCTGAAGGCGACGCTCGCGACGTAGCCCTTGTGGCCGCTGAGCGGCTGGCCGAGTTGCTTGTGCGTATGTACGTCCCAGAGCCGCACCGTGTAGCCGCTGGCGGTGGCGAGCGTGTTGCCGTCCGGGCTGAAGGCGACGCCGTTCACGTAGTCGAGGAGGCGGAGCGGCTGGCCGAGTTGGGTGTGCGTGTGCAAGTCCCACAGCCGCACGGTTTCGTCGTTGCTGGTGGTGGCGAGGATGCGGCCGTCCGGGCTGAAAGCGATGCTGTTGACCTGGCCGGTGTGGCCGTGCAGGATCGCCTCGGTCCCTGAGCTCTGTGCCGTCTTGAGCGCCGAGATCAGGACGCCTGCCGCCTGGCCGGTTGGGTTCATGCGATATGCCCCGAGGCCTAGGAGCAGCGCCACGTCTGGGCGCTTGGCGAGCTGCTTGTTCGCGTCGGATGCGAGGGCGACCGAGGTCGCCAGTTGCCCCGCTTTGACGGCGTCGTTCGTGGCTTTGACGGCGTCGTTCTTCGCCTGGACGGCGGCGCGCTGCTGCACGAGTGCCAGGATGCCGAGCGCGGCGAGGACGGCGACGAGCGCGAGCAACCCGGCGCCGATCTTGGCGAACCGCTTTAACGCGGCCCGGCGGGCGCGCTCCTGCTCGTAGTCGCGGCGCCAGTCGAGGATTGGCTCGGCGAGGACGTCGTGGAAGAGCTCGTAGCTGACCGCGGTCTCGCCGGTCGGCGGCGAGACGGAGCGGAGGATGCGGCCGCTCTCGCCGCGGCAGAGCTTCTCGAGCACGGCCGAGACCTCCGGCTCGGGCCGTCCCGTCCAGTCGGCGAGGTCGGCGGCGGGGTGCCCGATCTTCGTCCCCGAGCGGGTGACGAGGTACTTGAACATGTCGGCCGCGACAGCCCGCTCGGCGGGGGTGAGCTTGCCGAGGGCCTCGAGCAGGTGGTTCTCGACGATCTGCTGCGCGCCGCCGAGCGCCTCCAGCCTGGCCAGGTCGAGCGTGTGCGCGCCGGCTGCGACCGTCTCGCGCCAGAGCCGCTCGAGCACGAGCTGGAGGAAAGGCGCCTCGACCGCGTCGGCGCTCGCCGCCTGGGGCGCGGCGCCGTCGCCGACCTCGGCGAGCCCGAGCCTGCCGGCGGCGGCCGCCTCGATCACGGTCTCGACCAGCGCCGGCTCGACCGCGTACGGCTCGTCGCCTGGTGGCAGGCGGCGGTTCCACTCCTCGACCGGCCCCTCGATCGCTGCCCGCGCCGCCTCACGGCCCAGGTGCTCGACACGGACGTAGTTCGCGAACAGTGTCGGGATGCGGCCCTCGAAGCGGTCGAGCTTCGCCCACGCGTCCTCGCGGAGCGAGAGCACGAAGTTCACGTGCAGGTTGGGCTCGTTGACGAGCCGCGGAAACTCGACCGCGAAGGTGCCCTCGCCGTCCTCGACGGGGTGGTAGAGGAAGTAGTCCTCGAACTGGTCGAGCACGACCAGGAGCGGGCGCACATGCTCGGTCCAGGCGCGGACGGCCTCGATGAGCGGCTCGCCGGGCCGCCAGGGCGGCAGCTCCTCGCCGCCGAGCGCCTCGACGCACGCCGCCCGCATCACCTCGGCGAGCTGCGGCAGCGGGTCATCGCGCCAGGAGCTGAACGCGCAGATCGCAAACGGCGTCCGCGCCGACCGGGCCGCCGCGTTCACACGAACCTGTTCGTGCAGGTCGTGGACGACGCCGGCGTGCAGGAGCGAGGACTTGCCGACCCCGCTCCCGCCGTAGAGGATCGTCAGGCGGGCAGCGCGCAGGTTGCCGGCGACGATCTCCTTCTCGTCGTTGCGGCCGAAGAAGAAGGCGGCGTCCCCTTCGCCGTAGGGGACGAGGCCTACGAACGGCGTTCCGGCCAGGCGCCGCTCCGTCGGCTGCGACGGAGCGAGCGTCGCGGTCACGGCGCCGGTGCCGCGTCGAGTTCGGCGCCGAGCTGCGCGATGTACTCGTTGAGCGGTGCGTAGAGGAGGTCGACGTCGCCGCGGCGGCTCCAGAGCTTCTTCTCGACGTCGCGGGCGCCGTCGCCTGTGGGCTCGAGCTGCACCGCCCACGAGGTGCGACCGAGTTGCTCGCCGCCCCACAGCCGCTTCAGGATCACGCGCATGTTCCAGTCGCGCATCGAGTAACCGAGGAAGAGGAAGTGGCTCGCTTTCATCTTCGCGATCAACGAGAAAGGAATCTGGTCGCCGACAAACGGGCCCGCGAGGTAGTCGATGTAGCTGTCCTCGGTGAGCACGTAGCTGTCGCGGTCGGCGTCGTCGCGGTCGATTGCGCCGTGCAGTTTCAGGATCACCGGCCGCTCCGCGAGCGCGAGCCCAGTGTACTTGTTCGCGATCTCGATCGGCACCACCTCGCCCTGCGGTGGCCGATGCATGAACCGTCCCTGGTTCGGGCCGGGCTTCGCCTCGTACCAGACGACGTCGAACGGCTCGCCGGCGTCCACGAGAGCGCGCTCGACCAGGTCGTCGTAGTTCGTCGTCAGCACGAGCAGCTGCTCACGGCCGCGCTCGCGCAGGATGGCCGGCAGCCGCGCGAACAGGCGATGTAGCGAGCTCGGCGGGTAGTCGGCGTTGAAGACGTCGTGGAGCTTCTCGTACAGCGGCCCCTCGCCGAGGACGGCGTCGAAGTACTGCGAGACCCACAGCAGGTCGGGATCGTCCGGATTCGGATAGCGGCTCTTCTCGGCCAGCGCCCGCGCGAGCTCGCGACCGCTCGGCGCGAAGCCGCCCGGCTGCCAGGCAGCCTCCTCCGGCCGGTCGCAGAGATTCGCACCAGCGCCAAGAAACGGCACGACCTCACCGTCGGCGAGCAACTCGGCCACGAGGGAGAAGTGCCGATCATCGACGTCCACGTCGCTCCTCCCGACGGCTCTTGGCCGGCGCTGAATCCGCAAGTTCCTCGCCCTTGCGGATTGGACCAGAAACACGGCTGACGAACAAGCCCGCCGTTCCGGACTCGGAGGAGTAGGCGAAAAGGGTGAGAGGCGCATCGCTGACGTGCGCGCGCTGCTGGCAGCAAGGCTCGCACTTACCGAACGAAGAGTGGCCGAAAGGCTCCCGGCCGGACTGGCGAGCTGGCGCGTCAGCCCCATCTCCCCGGGCACCCCGGTGACGATCTTGGCTCGACGCCCTAGCCTGGCGCGACCCACGCTGTAGCTTCGAATGTCGTAGCCGGAGGGTCTCGAATGGCCCCGCCCCGGTCGGGTTGCCGGCGGACGGGAAGGCGAGGCTGCCACTGCGCGTCTGGTGAGCACAGGTCTGAAAGGAGGCCCGCAGAATGTCTCGCCGGACACTCACGATAGTCGTCGCGCTCGCGGCGCTCATCACGCTCGCAGCGGTAGTCGCGATCACCGACGGTACGAGCAACACGCGCGTCGGCGCAGGCGCAGCGTTAAGTGGCATCTCAATTACGAAGGTGATCGACAAGAGCACTCCCGTCCTCGCGCCATAGGGCCCAAGTCACGAAGACGCAACCGGCATGTCGCGGCGACCCGACCGATGCACGTCCGCGAGCCGCTCCTGTGGGTGCCAAAATTCGGTGCGCGCCCCGAGAAATTCGCGATTTGCAGGCAGGACACAATTTTGGCACCACAGGGTCCCCAGAGGGTCTCCAGCTAAGACCGACGGTTCTGAAGGCGAAGGCGGCATGGACTCCACGGTCACTCTCGTACGGACGTCCTCGATGCGCTCTTCGGATGGTCGGACTGTGGTCGAAAACACCTGCGTAACGCTTGCTCCTGTGTGCATCGATCGAGCGCCTGAATGGGAGGAGGGCGGCTCATCGTTCGATGCGGATGATTGGCGGCCGCTGGGGCGTCGAGCCTCCCGGTTGACAAGCCGTCTGCGAGCGCGGAGACTTCCGCACCGGGAGGAGGTCGGTACGGCAACGCCCTGCAGCCAGGGAGACACGCGGGCGACCAGTTTCGTCGCTGCGCTTGCCGCAGAACGATCCCGCGGCCCTCGGTGCGGCGCGCTTGAGTCCTCCCGCACCCGATCCGAGAGGAGGCGTACGTGAAAAGGTCGCTCTTGTGTCTGTTCCTATTGGCCGCTGCACTCACGGCGGTCCCGACGGCTTCCGCTGCGACAGGTGCTCTCGTCAGTGTCGGCAGCCCGACCGGCACCCATCCTCAGAACGGTCAAAACGAGCCGGCGCTCGCCGTCGATCCGGTCCACCCGAACATCCTCGTCGAGGCGGCGAACGACCTCGTGGACATGCAGCCGTGCTCGCGGGAGGCGTCGACCACAGCCGGGGCGTGCTCGTTCCCGCTCGGGACCTTCAACCTCGGCGTTGGGCTCACGTCTGCCTCCTTCTCCTTCGACTCCGGGCACACGTGGATCCAGCCCACCTACCAGGGGCTCACTGCGGCCGACTGCGCTCCCACCGTCGAGCCGTGCATCCCTCACCCGGGGCCGATCCACACGGTCCCGAACTTCTACGAGAACGGCCTTCGCTCCCGCGGCGATCCCGCCGTCGCATTCGGCCCGAGCCCTGGCCCCAACGGGTTCTCGTGGTCGAACGGCGTACGGCTGTACTTCTCGAACCTCGCTACGAGCTTGACCGACGGCGTCATTCAGAGGGGAGCGAGTACGCAGAACAGCACGTTTGCCGTCACCGTCTCCCACATCGACGACGTGTCTCCGTCGCGGATCCAGGTCCAGAGCAACTGGTCGAAGCCCTATTTCGCCGCGCCCCATGTCGCCGCCTCCGCTGGGCTCGACAAGGAGCAGATCTGGGCGGACAACGCGGCGTCGAGTCAATTCTTCGGCAATGTCTACGTCTGCTATGTGGACTATCACAGCTTCAGTCGCGGGAACGCGTTTCCGCTCTTCCCGTCGGTCGCGACATCCACTGACGGCGGCATCACCTGGACAGCGCGCCCGGTCGCCCCGCCGTTGACGAACTCCCAGCAGGGCTCGCTCGACGGCTGCACGGTACGCACGGACAGCGAAGGGGTCGTGTACGCGTTCTTCACGCATTTCGCAGGCACCGGCCTGCAGGGTGCGCACACGCTCATCAAGTCGCTCGACGGGGGCCGCACCTGGAAGCAGCCTCGTGACGTTCTGCCGATGACCAATCCCTGCTTCTTCGTCGACCCCGTCTCGTTCCGGTGCGTCGAGGACGGGATCGCCGGCGCCCGCGCCGATCTCGCCGCGATGCCGAGCATCGACATCGCGAACGGTGCGCCGACAGGAGCGGACGCGACGAACGAGATCGTCGACGCGTGGACCGACGGCGCTTTCGGCCAGAACAACGAGCGGACGATGTTCTCGTACTCGCTGGATCGCGGGGAGACGTGGAGCGCGCCGAGCTCGATCTCTCTGCCCGGAGACCGGTCTGCGTACTCCGCTCCGGCCATCGCGCCGGACGGCTCGATGGCCTATGTCGTGTATATGGCGTACACGCAGCCCTTCCAGATGAACACGTCCAGCCCTCGGCCGGAACACGGGGTGCTGTTGTCCTCGCCGCTCGTCGGCGGCGTGCCCGCCGCATGGACGGCGGCGTACGTCGGCCCGCTCGGCGATGCTCGGGGAACGTCGCAGGGGCGGATCCTCTACAACGAGTTCCTCGGGGACTACGTCTACGCGATCGCGACGCGCACGTACGGCGCTGGAGTCTGGACGGACACACGGCGTACCGCGGATTGTCCGGCCATGGATGCCTGGCGCCAGGCATCGTTCACCGCCGGGCACCGCGTGTTCCCCGCGCCGTGGCCGCTGGGCGATTGCCCCGCGAGCTTCGGCAACAACGACATCTTCAGCGCCTCGACGGGCTGACGCTCCTCCAGGGCGGCAAGGGCCGGCTCGCGCGTTGCGAGCCGGCCCCCGCGCGCCCGAGGGACGTGCCGTCCGGCGCCCAGATCGACGACACGCCTGACGTTGAATGCCGCCGCGATGGGCTGGATCGCGCTGATCGCGGGCCCTGATCTCGCCTACTGGCGGATGGTCGCGCCGCTGATCATTTCCGGCGCTGGCGTCGCCATGGTCCTGCCCGCGACGCAAAGCGCTGTCCTCAGCTCGGTCGGGCCGCAGCAGATCGGTAAGGCTCCGGGAGCTACAGCACCCTGCGCCAACTCGGCGGCGCCTTCGGGGTCGCGATCATTGTCGCCGCGTTCGCTGGCTTCGGAAGCTACGGGTCGGCCGAAACCTTCAGCGACGGATTCGCAGCCGCGCTCGCGGCCTGCGCCGCGCTCTCGCTGGCGGGAGCCGGCGTTGCCATGCTCGTGCCTGGTGTCCGCTCGCAGCGACGGCGAGGACGGCGGGAAAACCGCCGCGTCGGCAGGCTCAGTGGTGCGCGCGTTTATGTGCGCACGCCTGCCGATGCGGCATGCCGAAGGAGCTTCCGTTAGGGCTCTGGGTTGGGATACTCGCCCCGGTGGCCCGATTCGTCCTTGCACGGAGCCTGGCACGGCGGGTGGTGCTTCGCCGACGTCGTGCGCGAGCTCGAGGCGCTCGGGCACACCGCAGTCGCGCCCGACCTGCCCTGCGAGGACGTGTCGAAGACGCAGTTCGACTGCGCAGCGCTCCTCGGGGACTGCCGCGACGCGGTCGTAGTCGGGCACTCCCTCGGCGCGCAGACGATCATCCACGTCGACGCGGCCCGCCACGTCTACCTCGCCGCCCTCCTCCCCGTCGAGAATGTCCTCGAGCATGCCTTCGTCGACGGGTTCGGAGGCTTCGTCCGCGACGCGGCCGACCGCTCCTACTGGCCCGACGCCGCGACCGCGGCGCGAGGCATGTATCCAGACTGCACCCGCGAGCAGTCGGACTGGGCATTCGCGCAGCTGCGCCACCAGGCCCGCATTACGCCGCTGGCGCGGCCGTTCAGGCCGGACGACGTAGTGATAGCGACGGCGCGGGATGCGACGCTCGACTTCGGCTGGCAGGTGCAGACCGCGAAAGAGCACCGCCTCCAGGTAGTCGAGCTCGACGCCGGCCACTCACCCTTCATCACGCAGCCTGTCGAGCTCGCCGGCCTGCTCTCCTCTCTCGCCTGATCGGTACGTCAGCCGAACGACACGGTCGGCCACCGCGGGTTCTCGCGCGCGCACGTACGGACGCGCGAGGTGGACAGCAGGTGTGTGGCCAGCCACGATTTCGATTTGACCGCGTTTCCACGTTGCGGTGCACTGCTGCGCGACGGCCAGCCCTGTAGACGAACGGTCGTTGCGGGGTAGGAGTTCTGCGTCCATCACACCAAGTTGCTCGCGACCGTCGATGCGGAGACGCTGCGGCAAGGACGGACGCCGAAGCATCACCGAAGGCGGGGCCGTCGCCGAGCGGCCTGCCTGACTGCGCTGCCCACCAGCGGTCAGGCGGAGCGACCTCTGCGCGCATCCGCAAGACGCTCCGCCGCCGAGCCGGCATTCGCGGCCGGCCAGATGTCGCCCATCATGAACCCCTCGGGGAACGGGTCATCATCTTGGAGCACGTACCTCGCGTAGCCGGTGATCCAGGCGCGGCCGCCGATGTGCGGCACGATCCCGACGAGGTCCCCAATCGCAGTCTCGCGGGCGATGCCGCAACGGAAGACGCCTCCGAGGACTCCCTCGGTGCGGAACTCCTCGCCGGCCGCGAGCGCGCCGCGGGCGTGCAGGACGGCCATGCCCGCCGACGTGCCCGTGCCGCTCGGCGAGGTGTCCATCTGGCCCGTCGGAATCCCGCACGTCTGTCGCGCATGGTTCGCAGGGTTGCGCGCGCGTCCCATCACGACGGTCGCCTCGACCTCGGTCAGCTCCTCGTTCAGCGGATGCCGGAAGCCGATCTGCTCGCGCGCGGCGCCGCACACGGCCACCATCGCCTCGCCGAGCGGTCGCGCCTGGTCGGGCGCGAGCTCGACGCCGAGCGCGTCGGCGTCGACGACCGCGCACGCCATGCCGCCCCATGCGACGCTCACCGGCACCGTGCCGAAGCCCGGCACCTCGATCGGCACGTCGACGGCGGTCGCGAACGACGGCACGTTCTCGAACTCGACGAGCGTCACGCGGCTGCCCGCGCAGTGCGCGCGCACCTCGATCAGGCCCGCCGGCACCTCGAGCATCAACGTCGTCACCGGCTCGGTCGGCGTCAGGAGGCCGGTCTCGAGCAGCACCGTCGTCACGGCCATCAGATTCGTGCCCGACATCGTCGCGAAGAGCGCCGACTGCTCCATGATCACGAACCCGGCGTCCGCACGCGGATCGGTGGGCGGCACGAGCACGTTGACGCACGAGCGCGGATACCCGCGTGGCTCGCGGAGCATGAGCAGCCGGAACCAGTCCGCGTTCGCCTCGAAGTACTTCATCTTCTCGAACATCGTCTCGCCGGGCGCCGCGAGCTTGCCGACGCCGCCGACGACCACCCGCCCGGGCTGGCCCTCGGCATGCGCATCGACTGCATCGATCGCGAACCTCATGGCGTCATTCTGCAGTTCGACGTCACACCGTTCCCTGGTAGCGTCCGAGTATGGACTCAGAGGTCGTGCTCTACACGCTCAACACCGAGGCGCGGACGCCGACCTGACAGGAGTGCTGCCGCGTGAGGGAGTTTCTCTCCGACAACGAGATCCCGTTCGACGATCGCAATATCCGGGGCAGCGAGGACGCGCGCGACGAGCTCGCGTCGCGCACGGGCAAGCTCGTCGTGCCGCAGCTCTTCTGGCGCGATCACCACATTATCGGCTTCGACCCCGCCGCGCTCGACGAGCTCGCGACCGCCTACAAGGTGAGCCTCGCGTGATCGAGCCGCCGGGCAACTCGCTCGCCGCAAGCCAGAACGCACGCGTTGCCGATCCCGGCGACGACCTTCCGGCCGGACTGCAGGTTCTGCTCGCGCGCATCACCGAGGAGATCGACTTCAACGACGCGAAGGGCGTGGGCCCGTACCGGCTCGGCGTCCACGACGGCCTCCGCTTTGCCGAGGACGCGGTCGCAGACCTGCTTCGCTGCCACGGGCTCGCCGCCGAGACCGCCGACCGGCCCGTCGACGCCTGACGCGTGGAGACGAGCCTCGTCCAAGAGCTTGCCGACCGGCAGGCGATCGCGGACCTGATCCACTCCTACTGCTTCCACTTCGACAACAACGAGCCGGAGGCGGTGGCCGCGCTCTTCGGCGAGGACGCCGTCGTCGACTACGGGCCGGAAGCGACGACGATCGTCGGCGCCGACGCGATCGCCACGACGATCGCGGTCGGACTCGAGCACACCTTCCTTGCGACGAGCCATCACGTCTCCAACATTCAGATCAGCTTCGACGGGTCCGAACGCGCCCATTCGGTGTCCTATCTCTATGCGTGGCATCGCTACGTCGACGGCTCACCCGACGGCGAGCTCTGGGGCCGCTACCGCCACTCCTTCGTGCGCACCGACGGTGGCTGGCGCATCTCCGAGCTACTCCTCGAGGCAGCCGGCATGGTCGACTTCCACCGGACGCGGATGCACCCGATCGGCCGTCGCACTGCGCAGGAGCGCTAGCCGCTGCCGCCCACCGACCGCGCCGTCGACGGGGTGCCCGGGGCGATCGCGGTCGCGTTCATGTCGTGGTTGATGGCGGCGGTGGTGTGGAGGAGGCGGGGGAGGAGGGTGTCGCGGATGGCGTCGTTGCTCCAGCGGCTCGCGTGGACGGCGAGGTTGGCGGAGGCGATGACGTTGCCGTGTTCGTCGTGGATGGGTGCGGCGATGGCGCGGAGGCCGTCTTCGAGCTCTTGGTCGACGAAGGCCCAGCCTTGGCGGCGGATGCGCATCAGTTCGCTGCGCAGCTTGCTTTTGGTGTTGATGGTGCGTGGGGTGATTGCGGGGAGTTCGACGTTTGCGAGGTAGTGGTCGAGCCAGTCGTCGTCTTGGCCTGCGAGCAGGACTCGCCCGAGCGAGGTGGCAAAGGCGAGGTCGCGGGTGCCGATGTCGATCGAGATCGAGAGGATGCGTTTGGCGGGGGCGTGGGCGACGTAGACGATGTCGGTGCCGTCGAGGACGGCGAGCGACGACGATTCGCGCAGCTCCTCGGTAGCGGCGCGCAGGTGCGGCAGCGCGATCTCGGGCAGGGTGAGGCTGGACAGATAGGGACGGCCGAGCTCGAGCACGCGCGGGCTGAGTTGGAACTGGCGGCCGTCGACGCGGATGTAGCCGAGGTCGACGAGGGTGAGCAGGAAGCGGCGTGCGGCGGCGCGGGCGAGCCCGGTGGCGCGGGCGACGTCGCTCAACGTGAGCGTCGGGTTGTCGGCGTCGAAGGCGCGGATCACCGCCAGACCGCGCTGCAGCGACTGCACGAAATCCGTCTCCCGATCCGCCAGCCCGACCGCGGCTGGTCCTGCCTTCGTCGTCACCGTCCGGCCCCCGGCCGCGCGCGCTCGAGCTCGCGCAAGGTGCGCAGCTCCTCCTCGGTCGGCGGCTCGGTCGTCTCGAGCTGCTCGGCGACACGAAGGTCCCAACCGGTCGCAGCCCGCGCAGCCGCCGCCGTCACGCCCGGATGGACGCGCGTGAGCACGAGCTCGTGCGTCTCGGGATCGGGCTCGAGCACGCCGAGATCCGTGATCACCGCTGTCGGCCCACGGCCGCGCAGGCCGAGCCGGCGCCGCGCGTCGCCGCCCGTGCCGTGACCGACCGACGTGACGAAGTCGAGACGCTCGACGAAGCGCTCGCGTGTCTGGCGGGCGACGATGATCACCTCTCCACACGACGCCGCGATCTCCGGCGCGCCGCCCGCGCCCGGGAGTCGAACCTGCGGCGAGGTATACGACGAGCCGATCACCGTCGTGTTGATGTTCGCGAAGCGGTCGAGCTGCGCGACTCCGAGGAAGCCGACGTCGATCCGACCGGGCTGCACCCAGTAGTTGAAGATCTCGACCAGACTCACGACCGTATCGGCCGTCTCGGCCAGAACCCCGTCGCCGATTGAGAGAGGAAGGTATCCGGGCTTCGCGCCGATCGGACCCGACTCGTACACGAGCACGAGCTCCGGCGCGTGCACTCGGCGTGCGAGGATCGCCGCCGTGCCGGGAAGGCCGATGCCGACGAGGCACGTGCCGCCGTTCGGCAGCGCACGCGCGGCTGCGATCGTCATCATCTCGGCGGCCGTGTACGTCGCGGCACGGGTCTGCGGCTCAAGCTGCGAGGACATGGTCCTCCATCCACTGCCGGAAGGTGTTGCGGTCGCGGCTGATCGAGTCCCACGCGACATAGAAGTCGTTGTCCCGCGCGGTGTAGCCGTCGGTGTACGACGGGTGCGCGCCGTTCGGGGCCACCGACACGTAGTCGATTACCCATCGCGGCAGCACGACCGCGCCGGGCCGCGGCTCGAGCGCGTCGACGACCTCCTCGACGGTGACGAGCACCCGCTTCGCGCAGAGCGCGGCCTCCTTCTGCACGCCGACGATGCCCCAGAGCTGCACGTTTCCTTCCCGGTCGGCCTGTTGCGCGTGGATCACCGCAACGTCGAGCTCGATCGCGCTCACCGCGCTTAGCACCTCGCCGGTGAACGGGCAGGTGACCTCCTTGATCGACGACGTGTGCCCGGCGAGGTCGCCGCCGGCATAGCCGCGAAGCACGGCGAAGGGAAGCCCGGAGGCACCGGCGGCGTAGCGGTTCGCCATGCCCGCGTGACTGTGCTCCTCGAGCTGGAGCACGTTCGGCCAGCCGCGCTCGACCGCGTCCCGGAGCCGGTGCAGGCTCCCGACGCCCGGGTTGCCGCCCCACGAGAAGACGAGCTTGCGGGCGCAGCCCATCCCGATCAGCTGGTCGTAGACGATGTCGGGCGTCATCCGTACGAGCGTCAGGTCGCGCCGGCCGCTCCGGATCAGCTCGTGGCCCGCGGCGAAGGGGATCAGGTGGGTGAATCCCTCGAGAGCGACCGTGTCGCCGTCCGAGACGAGCTCTGCGATTGCGTCTGCGAGCGGGGCGATCTCCACTGGGCGAGGGGTCATTCGCAGGCTGTTCGGAAAGCGCACCGACGTGCTCAAGACGAACCATATGTCGCGTCAGGACGGCGGTCAACGGCCTCCGGACTGTCCGGCGGGTCTGTGCGGATGCCGGACTCCTGATCGCTTGACGCACAGAAAGGGACTGTGATTGAGTCGGCGGGCCCTCGCTAGCGGGCGCAGCGACCGACGGAGACCCCGGGTCGCCCCACCGACCCGGAGGCCGGATGACGATGAGGATCGGCGTCAAAGTGCCAAACAGCGGTCCGTTTCCCGAGCGTCTCGGGATCGGCGCGATGGCGGCCGAGCTCGAGTCCGCTGGATTCGAGTCGCTCTGGGTCAGCGACCACATCGTGCTCCCGGCGGAGATCGAATCGCGGTACCCCTTCGCCGACGACGGGCGCGCCACGTGGGCGACCGACACGCCGTACTTCGACGCCCTGATAGCGCTCGCGCTGATCGCGGAGGCGACCGAGCGTGCGACGATCGGCACGGCCGTGCTCGTGCTCCCGCTGCGGGCGCCGGTGGTCTTCGCGAAGCAGGCCGCGTCGATCGACGTAGCGAGCCGCGGCCGGCTGCGGCTCGGTGTCGGTGCCGGGTGGCTCGAGGAGGAGTTCGACGCGCTCGACGTCCCCTTCGCAGGACGGGGCAAGAGACTCGACGAGTGGATCTCGCTCATTCGCGACTGCTGGACGGGCACTCCGGGCCCGTTCGAGTCGGAGCTCTACCGCCTGCCCGCGGGCGTGCTCTGCCTGCCGACGCCCGCGCACCGTGTCCCCTTCCTCGTCGGCGGTCACTCGCCCGCCGCGCTCCGTCGCGCCGGGCGGATCGGCGACGGTTGGCTCGCGCAACAGTCGCTCGCCGCGCTAGGCCCTGACGAGCTCGCCCGCGCCGTCGCGGTCATGCGCGCCGCTGCCGTAGAGGCCGGCCGCGACGACGCCGCGCTCGAGGTCGTGCTGCGGATCGTCGAGGCGAGCGGTCGGAGCGAGGAGCTCGCTGCGCGGCTCCCCGAGCTGGCGTCGGCCGGCGTCGGCGAGATCATCGTCGACGTCTCGCCCGAGAACGGCGAGGCGCCGGCAGTCTACGCGCAGCTCGCGGAGGCGTCGCCGTGAGCGACGAGCTCGAGGGGAAGGTCGTGCTCCTCACCGGAGCCTCCGGCGGGATCGGCTCGGTCACCGCCCGGGCGCTCGGGGCGCGCGGCGCGGCGGTCGTTGCGCACTACGGCGCGAACCGCGAAGGCGCCGAGGCCGCAGTCGGGGAGATATCGGCCGACCGGCGCCTGCTCGTCCAGGGCGATCTGCGCGTCGCCGGCTCGGCCCGCACGCTCTTCGCCGACGCGCTCGCCTGGCGCTCGCCTCTCGACGTCGTCGTCGTGAACGCGGCCACCTTGCTCGAGACGCCCTTCGACGGCAGCGACGAGCAGTGGGACGAGAACTGGGAGGCAACGCTGCGCGTCAACGTCCTCGAGCCCGTAAGCCTGATGCGCGAGGCCGTCCGCCACTTCCTCGACGTCGGCGGCGGCACGATCGTCGTGCTCTCGAGCTGGGCGGCAGAACGGGGATCGGCGATCGCGCGGCTCTCGGCCTACGCGGCGTCGAAGGCCGCCGTGCGGAACGTCGCCCAGACGATCGCGCACAACCACGCGAAGGACGGAATCCTCGTCTACGTCCTCGCACCGGGAATCGTCCACACGCCGATGTCCGAGATCTCCGCCGTCGCGCGCGGCGGCATCGAGGCGGTCAACGCGGCGCTCGCGATGGGGGAGATGGTGCCACCCGATGAGGTCGCCGAGCTGATCGCCTTCCTCGCCGCCGGCCGTGCAAGACACTTGAGCGGCGCGACCATCGACGTCAACGGTGCCACCTACATCCGCTGAGCCCCGCGGTTCGCTCGTTGTCGGCGGTGCGAAAGGCATCGGCCGGGCGATCGCGCACGCGCTTGCAGCTCGCGGCGACCACGTCGTCGTCGCCGATCTCGACCCTGGCGCCGCGGAGGAGCTCGTCGACGAGCTGCACGGCGACGGCCTGTCGGCGCGGTTCGAGGAGCTCGACGTCACCGACGTCGACCGGGTCCGCTCGGTCGTTGCCGCCGCCGACGCTGCGTGCCCGCTCGGAACGGTCGTCGCGAGCGCGGGAGTCGCGTTCGCCCAAAGGCTCGAGGACGTCGAGCCGGACGAGTACGACCGGCTGATGGCCGTAAACGTCCGCGGCGTCTTCTTCGTCGTGCAGGCGGCGCTCCGCGCGATGGCGCCGCGCCGCCGCGGCAGCATCGTCACGGTCTGCTCGACGTCGGGGTTCACCGCCTCCACCGGCCCGATGACCGCCTACGACGCCTCGAAGGGTGCGGTTCGCCTGCTCACGCAGGCGGCGGCGAGAGAAGCCGCGCCGAGCGGCGTGCGCGTCAACGCCGTCGCTCCGGGAACGGTCGAGACCGACCTCACGCTCGCGCTCGCGTCGCCGGACGAGCTCGCCGCGCTCGGCACCTCGCGCGTTCCCCTCGGGCGCCTTGGAAGGCCGGACGAGATCGCGGCGGCCGTGGCGTTTCTCTCCTCGGAGGCGGCGTCGTACGTCACTGGCCACGTGCTCGTCGTCGACGGAGGCTGGCTTGCCTGACTCCTTCCTGAGCGCCGCCCGAGGCTGCTTGACACCGTTCTCACGGGGGTTCACGATGCGTACATCTCAGCCGCTATGCGAACGACGCCAACTCCGTCCGCCACGGGCCGCACGATGAGCGACGCCGAACCGCTGGAGTTGCGCGCGCCTCACGACGGCAGATCCGCCGTCGTCGAGCTTCGCGGGATCAAGAAGTCGTACGGCGCGAAGCAGGTGCTGCACGGCGTCGACCTGACCGTGCACGCCGGCGAGCACGTCGTGATCTTCGGCCCGTCCGGCTCGGGCAAGTCGACGCTCCTGCGCACGATCAACCTGCTCGAGGAGCCGAGCGAAGGGTCGGTGCGCGTGCTCGGCATCGAGTACGGGCCAGGCCTCGGTGGCGCGAAGGTGAAGCGGGGCGGGCCGCTGCAGCTGCGCCGTCACGTCGGCATGGTCTTCCAGCAGTTCAACCTCTTCCCGCACCTGACGGCGCTCGACAACATCGCGCGGCCGTTGCGCTCCGCGAAGGGGCTCGGCCGCGAAGAGGCCGAACGGAAGGCCGCAGCCTCGCTGCAGCAGGTCGGCCTGCTCAACTGGGCCGCGCACTATCCGGGGCAGCTCTCGGGCGGTCAGGCGCAGCGCGTCGCGATCGCCCGCGCGCTCAGCCTCGACCCGAAGGTGATGCTCTTCGACGAGCCGACCTCCGCGCTCGACCCGGAGCTCGTCGGCGAGGTGCTCGCCGTGATGCGGTACCTCGCGCAGTCGGGCATGACGATGGTGATCGTCACCCACGAGCTCAACTTCGCGCGCGAGATCGGCGACTTCAACGTCTTCATGGACGAGGGGCTGATCGTCGAGTCCGGCCCGCGCGGCTTTCTCGACACGTGCACGAACCCGCGCACGAAGCAGTTCCTGGCGGCGGTGCTCTGATGCTCGCGTCGTATCAGTGGTCGCTGATCTGGGACCACAGAGTCGATTTCCTCCAAGGGCTCAAGGTCGCATTCGAGGTGTCGCTCGTCGCAATGGTGCTCTCGGTCGTCGTCGGCATCCTGCTCGCACTCGCGCGCATGAGCAAGCCGCCGCTCTCCTGGATCGGCGTCGCGTACATCAACGTCTTCCGCGGAGTGCCGGCGCTCGTCAGCGTCATCTGGGTGTACTTCGGCTGGTCGCTACTGCTCGGCATCAACTTCACGGTCTTCCAGGCGGCGGTGATCGCGCTCGTCGCGCTCTACGGGGCGTTCATCGCCGAGATCTACCGCGCCGCGCTCGAGGCGATTCCGCGCGGCCAGCGCGAGGCCGGTCTCGCAGTGGGCATGACGCCGTTCAAGGTGTTCATGCGGATCACTCTGCCGCAGGCGACGAAGATCGCGATTCCGAACATCGGCAGCATGTTCATCGGAATGGTCAAGGACACGTCGGTGTTCACGATCATCGGGTTGCTGGAGCTGACACGCGTAACGCAGAACATCAACTCCGTCACGTTCCAGCCGTTCGTGCTGTACACGGCGGCCGCCGCGCTCTACGTGCTCGCGGCGTTCGCGATCGACTTCGTGTTCAGGGCAATCGAGAAGACGCTCACGACTCCGCCGCAGGGCCGGATCGCCCATACGCTGCACGGCCGGCGGCGGCGGCGCGTCGAGCAGGTCGTCCGCGACTTTCAGGCTGGGGCGGCACAAGCATGACTCATCCCCGGCGCACCACCGAGCCCGGACAGGCAGCGCAAGCATGGGCCACCGACGGCCGCCACGGCCACGACACAAGGGAGGGCAAGCAAGTGACTGCACGGAAATGGTTCGGCCGGACGACGATTCTCATCGGCGTCCTCATTGCGGCGATCGCCGTCGTTGCAAGCGCATCCGCGGGCAAGAAAGCATCCAACCCGTACGGCCTGATGAAGCCGGGCACGTTGACGGTCGGAATGACGCTCCAGTTCAAGCCGCAGATGTATCTCGACGCGAAGGGCAAGCCGGCGGGATACGACGTCGTGCTCCTGAAGACGCTCGCAAAGCAGTGGGGCGTCAAGCTCAACATCAAGAACCTCGACTTCAACGGGCTGATCCCCGGCCTCGTCTCGAAGAAGTTCGACATGGTCTCGGTCGGCCTGTCGGCGACTCCGGAGCGGAGGAAGTCGATCAGTTTCAGCCGCGCGTACGTCCCCTACGCGCAGATCCTCGCCGCGGTGACCACCGACACGACGCCCGCGACGGTTGCCGCGTGGAACGACTCGAGCAAGACGATCACGTCGCTGCAGGGGTCGACGGCGGAGCAGCTCGTCCAGAAGACGTTCCCGAACGCGACGTCGCACTCGTTCCCCGACCAGAACGCCGCATTCCTCGAGGTGGCGTCGGGTCGTGCGAGCGGCATCGTCGTCGAGAACTACCTGCTCGCCCAGTTCAACAAGTCGAACGGAAACAAGCTGAAGGAAGTCGCCTTCCCGAAGCCGCTGCACGTCGAGTACGGTTCGTACGGCGTCCAGAAGGGCAACACGAAGCTCGCAGGAGCCCTGAGCAAGTTCATCTGCTCGGTGCAGAAGAGCGGGCAGTTGGCCAAGGTGTACCAATCGACGATCGGCGCGCCGCTGCCGGCGATGCCGGCCTGCAAGTAGCTGCCGGAGACGTGTGTGGCCGCGGAGGGAGACCCCGCGGCCACACTCCCTCCCACGCGCCGGTTGAAATGCGTTCGTCGCCGTACGACGTCCTGGTGATCGGTGGGGGCCCCGCCGGGCTCGCCGCCGCCGTGGAGGCGGCAGGGGCCGGCCTTTCGGTGTGCGTCGTCGACGAGCGGCCGACCTTCGGCGGGCAGATCTTCAAGCAGCCGGGCCGCGGCTTCCGGGTGACAAGCGCGAGAGCGCTCGGGCACGACTACGCACGCGGCCGCCGGCTGATCGAGGCGGCAGAGCAATCCGGAGCCACGCTGCTGCCGCTTACGAGCGCCGTCGCGATTCGCGGGACGAGCGTCGTGCTCGTCGAGGACGGCGAACACGCACGTGCAGTGGAGGCGAGGCGTGTGATCGTCGCACCCGGTGCCCACGATCGCCCCGTCGTCTTTCCGGGCTGGACGCTCCCGGGCGTGATCACCGCGGGCGGCGTGCAGTCGCTCGTGAAGACGCAACGCGTTGTCCCAGGACTGTCGATTGTCTTCGCGGGCAGCGGCCCACTGGCACTCGCGTTTCCCGCGCAGCTGCGCGCGTACGGCGCGAACGTCACGCTCGTGCTCGAAGCCGGGCCGGCTCCCTCGGCCCGCGATGTCGTGCGGCTCGCGCGCGCGTCGCGCGGCAACGAGCGGCTGCTCCGCGAGGCGCTCGAGTACCGCGCCCGGCTCGCGCGCGACCGCGTGCCGCTGCGCTACCGGCGCATCGTCGTGCGGGCCGAGGGCGACGCGCGTGTGACGCAGGTCGTCCATGCAGCCGCCGATGCCGCGTGGCGGCCGATGCCCGGAACGGACGAGACGGTGAGCGCCGACACGCTCTGTGTCGGCTACGGCTTCCAGCCCTCGACCGAGCTGCTCCGCCTCGCCGGCTGCGCCTTCGATGACGACGAGGATCTCGGCGGCCCCGTCGTCGTCCGGGACGAGTGGCTTCGGACGAGTGTCGAGGGCATCTCGGCGGCCGGCGACGGCACCGGCGTGACGGGCTCCTTCGCGGCCGCCGACGAAGGACGACTCGCGGCAATCGGCGCGGCGCTCGACCTGGGCGCGCTCTCCCGCGCGGACGCAGCACGCCGCGCGGAGCCGCTCCGGCGCGACCTCGCGCGGAAGGAAGCCTTCCGCGACGCACTGCGTCCGCTGCACGCCGTCGGTCCCGGCATCTACGAGCTCGCCGACGGCGACACCGTCGTCTGCCGGTGTGAGGAGCTGACGGCCGCCGAGCTCGATCGCGCGATCGCGAGCTCGACCGACGTGAACGCCGTCAAGGCCGTGAGCCGCGTCACGATGGGCATGTGCCAGGGGCGAAACTGTCAGCGGTACGTTGCGATCGCGATCGCCCGGCGACACGGACGGCCGGTGGGCGAGCTGCCGGTCGCGACGCCGCGCATGCCCGTTCGCCCGGTGGCGATCGCCGCGGTCGCCGACGCCTCGATCGAGGACGGAGGGTATTTCACCCGTGACGACTGAGATCGAGCACGCCTGGCCTGCCGAGAGCGACCTCGCAGGGGCACTTCCGGAGAGCACCGACGTGCTCGTTGTCGGCGGCGGCCTCGCCGGAACGGCGCTCGCCTACTACCTCGCGCGTCACGGCGTCGAGGTCGTGCTCGTCGAGCGCGGCGAGCTGAATCGCGAGGCGTCCGGCACGAACGCAGGCAGCTTCCACTTCCAGATCGCGATCCACCAGCTCACGGCGGCCCAGACGGAGAACGTCCGCGACCGCCTCACGACCGAGGTGCGGCTGCATGCGGAGGCTGCAGAGGTCTGGAAGGGCCTCGAGCGCGACCTGGCAGGCACGCTCGGGATCCACTTCACCGGCGGCCTCATGGTCGCCGAGACGGAGGAGCAGCTCCGGCTCCTGCACGAGAAGCGCGTGATCGAGGAGGAGTCCGGGCTCGACATCGAGATCTACGAGGGCGACGACCTCCGCAACTTCGCGCCGTATCTCGCCCCTGATCTTCTCGGCGCCTCGTTCTGTCCGCAGGAGGGTCACGCCGATCCCGCGCTCGCCGCCCCACTCTTCGCCCTCCGTGCGGTCGAGGCCGGCGCCGCGATTCGGACCAACGCGGCGGTGACCGCGATCGACGTGGATTCGGACGGCGGCGCGCAGCGGTTCGCCGTGACGACCGGCGCCGGGCGCATCCAGGCTCGCCGGATCGTCAACGCGGCCGGTGCGTGGGCGAACGAGATCGCGGCGCTCGCAGGACTGCAGTTGCCGCTCCGATCAGAAGGGTTGCACCTGAACGTCACGGAGCCGAGAGAGCACGTGCTCGAGCCGATGGTGCAGCACATCGGCCGCAGGCTGACGCTGAAGCAGACGGCGAACGATACGTTCATCATCGGCGGCGGCTGGCCGGCGAGGCCCGAGCCGCGACCCAGGCGCTATTCGACGACGTGGGAGAGCATGGCCGGCAACGTCGCGGTCGCCGTCCGCGTGATGCCGCTCCTCGCGGACGTTCGGATCGTGCGCACGTGGTCGGGGGTGATGGCGTTCACCGACGACCTTGCGCCCGTCGTCGGCGAGTCGCGCCGCCTGCCCGGCTACCACACGCTCGTCGCGACAACCGGCTTCACGCTTAGCCCGTTGATGGCACGACTGCTTGCAGAGTCGATGGCGACCGGCGAGGACACGATCCCGCCCGCGTACGCCGTCGACCGCCGAACCGGCCAACCGACCCCGAGCTGAGGAGAAGGACATGAACCGAGACGATGTGACCTGGCGCGGCTATTGGCCCGCCTGCCCGACGCCGTTCACCGCGAGCGGAGCGCTCGACCTCGATTCCCTGCGCGAACTGATCGAGTGGTACCTCGGCGAGGGGATGCATGGGATCTTCTTCAACGGCACGACAGGAGAGTGGTTCTCCCAGTCGCCGGACGAGCGGCGCCGCGTCGCCGAGACCGCGATCGAGCAGGTCGCCGGGCGTGCGACGGTCGTCATCGGGTGCACGTCGCTCACGGCCGCTCAGGCCGTCGAGCTCGGCCGGCACGCGATCGCCGCGGGCGCCGACGGCATCGGCTCGACGCCGCCGCCGTACTCGAAGACGTATCCCGACGAGACCGTGCGGTACTTCGAGGACGTGTCCGCCGGAGTCGACGCGCCGGTGATGATCTACAACTGGCCGCACGGCACGAGCGTCGACATCGGGCCCGACCTGGCGGAGCGCCTTGCCACGGTCGAGAACGTCGTCGCGATCAAGGACAGCACGCCCGACCTTTCGCAGTTCTTCGAGACGGCGAAGCGTGTCGTCGGGAAGGTGCGCATCTTCGGGCCGTTCATGAGCGTGGCGGGGCTCGAGTTCCTTATCGACCACGGCGGCGACGGCTTCATCGGCGGCGGCTCGCTCTGGGGTGCGGCGGACGCGGAGTTCTGGGAGGCCGTGTGGCGCGGAGACCTCGAGACGGCCCGCGACCATGCGCGCCGCACGGACGAGCTCTTCCCGAAGCTCTGGCTCCCCGGCGGCTGGGGCGGCCAGTTCGGCGCCTACCAGAGCCAGCTCAAGGCATTGATGAAGATGCTCGGCCAGCCGGGCGGAGAGGTGCGTCTGCCGCGGCTGCCGGTGACGGACGGCGAGAGCCTGCGCCGGATGGAGGAGATCCTCGTCGAGGCCGGCCTGCTCGGTCGGCCGGTGGAGGCCGCGTGACGAGCTTCGCAGGAGTCGACCACGTCGGCGTCGGCGTCGCGGACGCCGACAAGGCGATCGAGTTCTACGGCCAGAGCGTCGGCTTCGACCGCGTGCTCTTCGACCACACCGGCGAGCTTCCGGGCCTCGAGACGGTCGCGGGACGGACGCCGACTGCTCGCGTCGCGATGCTCGAGTCGAGCAGCGCGACCCCGATCGGCCCCGGTCGCGTGAAGCTCGTGCAGGTGCTGGACGGCGACGGGCCGCCCGGCCCGCCGGCGGGCCAGGCGTGGGGGGAGGTCGGTGTCTGCGAGATCTGTTTGCACGTCCGCGGCGTGCAGGAGGTGCACGACCGGCTCGTCGCGGCCGGCTGCGCGTCGCTGATGGAGCCGACGAGCGCCGACGTGCCGCCCGAGTCGATCACGCTCGACATCGCGTACGTCGCCGATCCGTGGGGCACGAAGCTCGAGCTGATCGAGTGGACCGGCCTGTGGCGCTCGCTCCCCGGCAATGCCCGCGCCGAGGGCGTGAACCACGTCGCGTTCGGGGTCACCGACATGGCGAGGTCACGCGCCTACTACGAGCGGCTGGGGTTCGACTCGCTGCTCTTCGAGTCGGTCGACTTCTTCGACCCGATGGCGCCGTGGTTCGAGCCCCCGTGGTACGACCCGGAGCATCTCCCCGCGCAGCACATGACGATGCCGATGTCCGCGCAGGGAGCGGCGATCGAGCCGTGCGTGCTCGACCCTCCCGGTCACGACTGCCGCGGGGAATGGGGACACCTCGGCCCGATGGACTTCGGCGTGCGCGTGGGCAACCTCGACGCGGCCGCGGCTGCGCTCGCCGCCGAAGGCGTTCAGCTGCACGGGCCGCTCCAGTCGGTCGACGTCGGAACGGGCGAGTGGCGATACGTCTACATCCAGGAGCCGGACGGCAACTACGTCCAGCTCGTCGAGGCGCGCTATTGAGCGCCGACGGCCGGTACGAGACCGTCCTGGCGCGCGACGTGCATGCCCTCGCGCACCCATGTGACACATGCGCGCGTGTTCGGCACGCCGTCCACGACCACGAGGCAGTCGAAGCAGACGCCCATGCCGCAGTACACGCCACGCGGAGACCCGCTTCGAGTGTTGCGCGTCGCGATGTGACCTTCCGCGAGCAGCACCGCAGCGACCGTTTCGCCCTCGTACGCGTTCACGATGCGTCCGTCGAGCGTCAGCGAGAGCTGCGCGCCGCGCTCGAGGCCGTTCCCGTCCGGGAGCCGTACGCTCATACGCACCATTCTCGTCGCGTCCGTTCGCGACCGCAAACGACGTCGGTGCTCGCATGACGATGTACGTCGCAGGCGAGTGGCGTGGCGCGGCACGCGAGGAGGAGATCCGCAACCCGTACGACGGAGAGGTCGTCGGCATCGTGCCCGTCGCAACAGCCGCCGACGCCGAGCGCGCCGTCACTGCCGCCGTCGAAGGAGCGGCGGCGATGCGCGCGCTCTCGGCGTTCGAGCGCGCCGAGATCCTTCGCAGGGCGGCGGACGCGATCGAGCGCGACGTTGAGGAGCTCGCACGCACGATCGCGCTCGAGGTCGGCAAGCCGCTCGCGGAGGCGCGCGGCGAGGCGGCGCGGATCGCCCCGCTGCTTCGTACGAGCGCGGCTGAAGGCGCGCGCATGCACGGCGAGACGGTGCCGGTCGACTCGGCGGCGAACGGCGCGGGCAAGCTCGCATTCACGATCCGGCAGCCGTGCGGGGTCGTCGTCGCGATCTCGCCGTTCAACTATCCCGCGCTGCTCGTGGCTCACAAGATCGGGCCCGCGTTCGCGGCCGGCAACGCGGTCGTCTTGAAGCCCGCGCGCCAGACGCCGCTCACCGCGCTCTTCCTCACGCGCGCGCTGCTCGAGTCCGGGCTTCCGGAGAACGCGATCCAGTGCGTAACCGGTCCGGGCTCGGAGCTCGGGCGCGTGCTGTGCGTCGACCCGCGCGTACGGAAGATCAGCTTCACAGGCTCGACCGCCGTCGGAGAGGAGATCACCCGGGTCGCGGGGGTCAAGCGCCTCTCGCTCGAGCTCGGTGCGAACTGCCCGCTGATCGTGCTCCCCGACGCCGACCTCGACCGGGTTGCGGCGGCGACGGCGAGCGGAGGTTACGTGAATGCAGGGCAAGTCTGCATCTCCGTGCAACGCGTGCTCGTCGCGCGCGAGGTGTACGGCGAGTTCGTCGAGCGGCTCACACCGCTCGTCGAAGACCTCCGTACCGGCCATCCGCTCGACGAGCAGACGGGGCTCGGCCCCGTGATCTCGGAAGCGGAGGCGATGCGGGTCGAGCGGACGATCCGTGACGCGGTCGAGGCGGGCGCGACGCTCGTCACCGGGGGCGAGCGCGACGGCGCCATCGTGGCGCCGAGCATCGTCGGCGACGTCGACCCGTCACTCGAGATCTCCCGCGGCGAGCTCTTCGGACCGGCGGTCGCGCTCACGCCGGTGTCGGGAATCGACGAGGCGATCGCGCTCGCGAACGACAGCGACTACGGCCTTGCGGCCGGGCTCTTCACGTCGGACCTCGAGAGCGCGCTGCGGTTTGCAACAGACGTCGACTGCGGCTCGATCCAGATCAACTCGTCGCCGCTCTGGCGCTCGGACCCGATGCCGTACGGCGGCCTCAAGGGGAGCGGCATCGGCAAGGAGGGCCCGAGAGCGGCGACCGACGAGATGACCGAGTTGAAGACGGTGGTGTTCCACCGTGGGTGAACGTCTTGACAGCTCCGTCGCGGCAGGCGTAGCCTGTGGCATGCCGCGTTGCGCACACATGTGCGTCTGTCGAACACGAACGCGTCAGGGCAGCGAGCGGTGACGATCGACGCGATCGCGGGGGCCGCGGAGGAAGCCGACCGGCGCTTCGTGTTCCACCCGTTCACGCAGCTCGACGAGCACGAGCGCACCGGGTCGCCGAGCATGATCGTCTCCGGCCGCGGGGCGCGCGTCCACGACATCCACGGACGCAGTTACATCGACGGCATGGCCGGCCTTTGGTGCGTCAACGTCGGCTACGGCCGCACCGAGCTCGGCGACGCGATGCGCGAGCATGCAGGACGCCTCGGCTACTACCACGCGTTCTCGTCGATGGGGACCGACACGCCCGGCCTGCTCGCCGAGCGGCTCGTCGATCTCGCGCCGCCGGGGATGTCGAAGGTGTTCTTCGGCTGCACCGGCTCCGACGCGAACGACACCCAGGTGAAGCTCGTGTGGTTCTACAACAACGTCCTCGGCCGGCCGGCGAAGAAGAAGATCATCGCGCGCGACCGCGGCTACCACGGCGTCAGCGTCATGTCGGCCGGGCTGACAGGGCTCCCCGGCCTGCACGATCACTTCGACCTGCCGCTGCCGATGATCCGGCACACGACGGCGCCGCACCGTCTCTGGCAGGCCGAGCTCGGCATGAGCGACGAGGCGTTCGCGCAAAAGCTCGCCGACGACCTCGAGGCTTTGATCGTCGCGGAGGGCCCCGACACGGTCGCCGCGTTCATCGCCGAGCCCGTCATGGGTGCGGGCGGCGTGCTCGTTCCGCCGGCGACGTACTTCGACCGCGTGCAAGCGGTGCTGCGGCGCCACGACATGCTGCTGATCGCCGACGAGGTGATCACGGCATTCGGGCGGCTCGGCAGCTGGTTCGGCAGCGAGCTCTACGGGATCGAGCCCGACCTCATCACGGTCGCGAAGGGACTGACCTCCGGGTACTTCCCGCTCTCCGGCTGCATCGTCTCCGAGCGCGTGTGGCGCGTCCTCGTCGACGGCTCGTCCGGCGGTCCCTTCGGCCACGGCTACACGTACTCCGCGCACCCGCTCGCGGCCGCGGTCGCGATTGCGAACCTCGACCTGATCGAGAACGATGGCCTTCTCGACGCGGCGGCGGTGCGGGGCGAGCAGCTGCAGGCGCTTCTCCACGAGGCCTTTGACGAGCATCCGCTCGTCGGCGAGGTACGCGGGACCGCGCTGATCGCCGCCCTCGAGTTCGTGGCCGACAAGGATCCGGCGACGCCGTTCGATCCCGCGCTCAAGGTCGCCGCCCGCGTGACCCGGCGCTGCCTCGAGCTCGGCCTGATCACGCGAGCGCTGCCGGCCGCGGACACGATCTCCTTCTCGCCGCCGTTCGTGATCACCGAAGACGAGGTCGCCGAGCTCGTGCGGATCGCGCGGCGGGCGGTCGACGAGGTGGCGGCGGAGCTCCGGAGCGAGGCCTAGCGCCGTGAGCTCCATCGGGCTGATCGTCAATCCGATTGCAGGCATGGGCGGCTGCGTCGGGCTGAAGGGAACCGATGGCCCCGGCGTTCTCGAGCGCGCCGTCGAGCTCGGTGCCGTGCCGGTCGCCGCAGAGCGCGCTGAGCGTGCGCTCGCGCGGCTTCACGACCGCTGCGCCGGCGTCCGACTCGTCGCCGCGCCGGGTCGAATGGGCGCGGATCTCGCCGAGGCGCACGGGTTCGACACCGAGGTGCTGCAGGGCTGCGGCGAAGCGACGACGGCCGACGACACGCGGCTCGCCGCCACGGAGCTGGTGCGGCGGCAGGTCGATCTGATTGTGTTCGCCGGCGGCGACGGCACGGCATGCGATATCCACGCCGTCGTCGGTGACCGTGTACCAATGCTCGGCATCCCGACGGGCGTCAAGATGCACTCCGGCGTGTTCGCGACGACTCCGGAGAATGCCGGCGACGTCGTTGGAGCATTCGTCGGCTCGCATCCGCACAGCCCTGTGCGCGAGGCCGAGGTCGTCGATGCCGAGACGCGCGCCGACACGATCTCGACGCGCCTTTACGGCTCCGCGCGCGTCCCCGACGACAGGCTCCGGATGCAAGCCGTTAAGTCTCGAGGCGCGCCGCACGACGAGGACGCGCTCGACGCCCTGTGCGTGGCGATCGCGGCCTCGATGGACCCGCGCCGGATCTACCTGCTCGGCCCCGGGACGACGATGCGGCGCGTGACGCGGCAGCTGGGACTCGAGAAGACGCTCCTCGGCGTCGACGCTGTGCGCGCGGGCCGGTTGCTCCGTAGCGACCTCGCCGAGCGCGACCTGCTCGAGCTGATCTCGGACGAGCCCGTGACGCTCGTGATCGGCGTCGTCGGCGGTCAGGGCGCGATCCTCGGCCGCGGGAACCAGCAGCTGAGCCCTGCAGTCCTTCGGCGCGTCGGCATCGAGAACATCGAGATCGTCGCCGGCCTGCGCAAGCTGCTCGCGCTCGAGCCGCCGCTCCTTCGTGTCGACACCGGCGATCCCGAGCTCGACCGTACGCTCTGCGGTTACCGCCGCGTCCAGGTCGCGCCGCGGCGCACGCTCGTCTATCGCGTGGCCGCATGAGCATCGCGCATCCGTACATGCCGAACTCGACCGAGGAGCTCCAGCGCGAGGTGCTCGAGGCCGTGGGCTTGCCCGACGTCGAGTCGCTCTTCGCGCAGATCCCGGCCGCGCACCGCCTGAAGGAGCCGCTCGAGCTGCCGCCGGCGATCGTCTCCGAGGCCGCCCTTCGGCGCCACCTCGTGGACATGCTCGGCCGGAGCGAGAACTGCGAACTCAATCTCAGCTTCCTCGGCGGCGGAATCTGGCAGCATCACGTGCCCGCGGTCTGCGACGAGATCGTGCGCCGCACCGAGTTCTTGACGCCGGTATGGGGGACGCCGTCGTCCGACCACGGGCGGAACCAGGCGTGGTTCGAGTTCGCGAGCCAGCTCGGCGAGCTGATCGGGATGGACTTCGTGGGGCTTCCCGTCTACAGCTGGGGGTGCGCCGCCGGTCACGCGGTGCGGATGGCCGCGCGGATCAGCGGTCGCTCGCATGTGCTCGTGCCCGAGACGATCAGCCCCGACCGGCTCTCGGTGATTCGTACGTACTGCGGAGCCGCCGAGCCGTCGCGCCGGATCGAGATCGAGCTCGTCGCGCACGATCCGACGACGGGCGGCATCGACGTCCTCGACCTCGAGGCGCGGCTGTCGGAGCGCACCGCCGCCGTCCTCTTCGACAACCCGTCGTTCCTCGGCGGCATCGAGTCGAACGCTGCCGAGATCGCGGCGCTTGCGCGCAGCCGGGGTGCCGAGACCGTCGTCGGCGTCGATCCGCTCTCGCTCGGCGTGCTCGCGCCGCCGTCCGACTACGGCGCGGACATCGTCGTCGGGAGCACGCAGCCGCTCGGCGTGCACATGTCGTGCGGCGGCGGCGCCGGTGGCTTCATCGCCTCGCGCGACGACCCGCGCTACGCCCACGAGTATCCGACGCTGCTGCTAAGCATCGCGGAAACGGTCGCAGGCGAGCACGGCTTCGGGATGGCCCTCTTCGAGCAGACCTCGTACGGCAGCCGCGAAGACGGCAACGACTGGACGGGAAACTCGGTGTACCTCTGGGCAGTCGCGAACGCCGCGTACATGTCGCTGATGGGGCCTGAGGGCTTTGCCGAAGTAGGACGGCTGATTCTGGGGCGCAGCCACTACGCAGCGCGACGCCTTGCCGAGATCGACGGCGTGCGCGTCGTCTTCTCCGAGGGCTTCTTCAAGGAGTTCGTCGTCGATTTCGCCGGCACGGGGAAGACGGTTGCGGACGTCAACCGCGGGCTGCGCGAGCGCGGCATCTTCGGCGGCATCGACCTCTCGCGCGACTTCCCGAGTCTCGGGCAGGCAGCGCTCTACTGCGTCACCGAGATCCACACGCAGGCCGACATCGACCGCCTCGCCGGCGCTGTTGGAGAGGTGGTCGCGTGACGCTCCGGCGCTATCACGCCGCAGTGTGGGACGAACCGCTCGTGATGGAGATGGGCGCCCGCGGGCGGCGCGGCGTCGTCTTCGACGAGCCCGGAGTCAACGTCGAGGAGCTCGTGCCCGCCAGGCTGCGTCGCGCGACTCCGCCTGCGCTGCCCGAGCTGTCGGAGCCGGAGGTGCTGCGCCACTACCTCCACCTCTCGCAGGAGACGCTCGGCATGATGGGTGTCAGCCTCTTCGGCACCTGCACGATGAAGTACAACCCCCGGCTCGCGACCGAGCTTGTCGCACGCCCCGAGATCGCGGAGGTTCATCCGGAGCAGGACGACGACACGCTCCAGGGCATCCTCGAGCTCATTCACGGGCTCGAGCTCATTCTCAGAGGCGTCTCGGGGATGGACGCGTTCGTCTTCCAGCCGGGCGGCGGAGCGCACGCCGCATACACGCACGCAGTGATTGCGCGGGCGTATCACGCGTCGCGGGGAGAGGCCGATGGGCGCGACGAGGTCGTGACGACGATTCAAGCGCACCCCTGTAATGCGGCGACCGCCGCCGCCGCGGGGTTCAAGATCGTGACACTCCCGCTCGAGGAGAACGGCTACCCGTCACTCGAGGCGCTCAAGGCCGCAGTCTCGGAGCGGACGGCGAGCCTGATGGTCGGGAACCCTGACGACATGGGCGTCTACAACCCGGAGATCGACCGCTGGGTCGACGTCGTTCACGACGCGGGCGGGCTCTGCTTCTACGACCATGCCAACTTCAACGGCGTGATGGGCAGGATCAAGGCGCGGGAACTCGGATTCGACGCGTGCATGTACATGCTCCACAAGACCTTCGGGGCACCGAAGGGCGGCGGCGGGCCTGCGGTCGGCGCCTACGGCTGCACGGAGGAGCTCGCCCGGTTCCTTCCCGCGCCTGTCGTCGTGCGCGACGGCGAGCGCTACCGGCTGGATCGCGACCGGCCCGACTCCGTCGGCAAGGTTCGCGAGTTCTGGGGCAACGTGCCCCAGCTCGTCTACGCCTACACCTGGAGCCGCGCGATGGGCGCCGAAGGGATCAGCCTGGCCGCCGACATTTCCGTCCTTGCCAACAACTACATGGAGAAGCGGCTGCTCGAGATCCCAGGTGTGTCGAAGTCGCACCCGCATCTGACCGCGCCGCGGCTCGAGATGACGCGGTACAGCCTCGAGACGATGGAGCGCGACACGGGCGTCACGGTCTTCGACGTGCAGAACCGCATGGTCGACTTCGGCATCGACGCGTTCTGGCTCAGCCACGAGCCGTGGCTCGTGCCGCAGCCGTTCACGCCCGAAGCGGGTGAGATGTGGTCGAAGGAGGACATCGACGAGTGGATTGACGTTCTCGCCCACGTCGTCGGCGAGGCATACAGCGATCCCGAGATCGTGCGCACGGCACCGCACAACCAGGCGATTCGACGGCTTGCGCCGACCGACCTCGACGATCCCGCGAACTGGGCGACGACCTGGCGGGCATACCTGCGCAAGCAGCACGCACCGGTCGTCGCGAGCTAAGCGGTGGACGCAATCGACGCGAGCGGGCTGCTGGCAGAGCGGGTGGCGCTCGTGACGGGCGGCGCGCAGGGGCTCGGTGCGGCGGTCGCGCGCACGTTCGCACGTGCAGGAGCCGTCGGCTCGGTCGTCGACCTCGAGGCGGGCACGTGTGACGCAGGGTGGACGGCGCTCGCGGCAGACGTCACCGACGAGGCCCAGGTTGAGAAGGCGGTTGCCGAGACGGTGCGCCGCTTCGGCCGGCTCGACGTCGTGGTGGCGAACGCCGGTGTCGTCCCGCCCTGGAGCGACACGTCGAACCTCGATCTCGCAGCGCTCGACAGCACGCTCGCGGTGAACGTGCGCGGTGTCGCGGCGACGCTGAAGCACGGTGCGCGGGCGATGACGGAGACCGGAGGCTCGATCGTCGTCATGGCGTCGATGAACGCCTGGCATGCGATGCCCGCGCAGAGTGCGTATACGGCCTCGAAGCACGCCGTGCTCGGGCTCGTTCGTACCGCTGCGCTCGATCTCGGCGGTTACGGCATCCGCGTGAACGCAATCGGCCCAGGCCCGGTCGCGACGGACGCGCTGCTCAGCCGCCTTGCCACACGCGCGCGCAAGGGTGGGCTGAGTGTCGAGGACGCAATGCGGCAGGCTGCCGCCGACACTGCACTCCGTCGCATGGTGACCGAGGACGACGTTGCCGGCGCGGCGCTCTTCCTCGCTTCCGAACTCTCATCGGGCATCACAGGTGCGCTCGTGCCTGTCGATGCCGGGCTGCGCTGAACTCAGGTGCGTAGCGTTCGAGTTGATGCGTGTACGCGGAACGTCGAACCGTATGGGGTGCGCAAACTCGGTCTCATGCAGCGAGGCTGTATTCGTGGATGAGTCCGCCGAGGCGGTCGCGGCGCTCGACGCCGGCCGTTGGTGGGCGCACGACCGGGAGCCTCCGGGCGGGTGGATCGGGCGGGGCGAGGTTCAGTGAGCGGTGTGGCCTGTGGCTGTTGTAGTGGTCGACGAAGACCCGGAGCACGCGCTCGAGATGGCGCGGGTTGACGATCAGCGGCCAGTCCAGGCATTCGGCGCGAGCGGTGCGGACGAAGCGCTCGGCGATCGCGTTCGCCTTCGGCGCGCGCACCGGCGTGCGGATGATCTCGATCCCCTCGCTGCGGAAGACGGTGTCGAGGTCGCGGCGCCGATCGGCGGCCGACCCGTGCGATCCCCCGGGAACGCAGCGACACGAGCTGGAACAGGCAGCGGAAGACCAAATAGCAGAGCGACCAGACCAAGAACCAACTCCTCGAGATCAACGGGACGGGCGCACGACTCTACGGCCGACACGCCTGTCCCAGACGCGGAACCGAGTAAACGCACCCCACAGGCCGCCGTCGGCGATGTCGTCGACCGGCTCGAAGTCCGGATTGACATGAACTCGAGCCTGGTCCGAGCGCGTCGCCAGCGGCAAGCCCGAGCAGAGCTCCGGCGGTAGCGGGCTCGAGGATCAGGTCGGACGCCTCCTCGGTCGGGGGATGTGCGGGGCGACGATGGGAGTCGGGGTTGGCCGCTTTCTTGCGCGGGGGCGACCTGCGCGGCTGGCGGCCTGCGCGGTGGTCGTGTTTGCGGCGGTCGTCTGGCTCAGCGTGGCGATCGTCGTGCTGCGCGTCGTCTTTGTCGTGGCGTTGCTGCTCGTGGCGGTCTGGTGTGCGTGGTTGGTCGCTGCCGTCTGGTGGCGGCCGGTTGAGTGGAAGGGCCCCTCGCTGGCGGCGGTGTGCCGTTTGTGGGCACGGGTGCGGCTCGCGTTCGCGGTGCTTGCCGCGGGCCCGTCGTCTGCGGAGCAGGGTGCGCGCGGGGGCGACGAGCCGGGGGAGGCGTTGCTCGCCGGCTTGCGCCGCTCGGCCGAGGCCGTGAGCGTCGAGCTCCTCGGCCGGCAGGAGCGCCTGCACGCGGACGCCGAGAGCCTGCAGCGTGCGCTCGCGGGCCAGATCGAGACGATCCGTGACCTCGTCGCCCGGATCGCGCAGGTCGAGCAGGAGGTCTCTCGTCTCGCCGGCGACCGGGAGCCGACGATCGGGGATAGCGGCAGGCTTCCCGCAGACGACCTGACGGCCGATCCCGACCTGCGGTCGGCGTTCGAGGAGCTGGAAGCGGACCTCCGGCTCGAGAAGATCGAGGAGCGAGAGCAGATGCTGGGCGAGCGCGAGCGGCGACTCGACCGGCGCGAGCGCGAGCTCGCAGCGTTCGTTGCCGAGACCCAGAGCCTGCTCTCTTAGCGTTCGCTCGCGCCTCTCGGGTGCGGCTCGAGATGCCCGCACGAGCGTTGGTCGTTCCGCTCGAGCAGTGACTAGATGAGAATCGGCCAATGAGCACCGTCGAAGTGATTCCCGTGGGGTGCATCAACTCGATCTCATGCTGCGGCGGGTTCGTATTCGTGGATGAGTCCGCCGAGCAGGTCTTGTCGTTGGATCGCCGTCGCTGATCTGGCGGGCTGGCGGACCGGCGGCTTCCTTGCGTACGCAGCCCATGCCGTGCAGGAGCGCTTGGACGGCGCGGCGCAAAGACGCGATCCGCGGTCGTGTTATCGGCTACGCCTGACGGTGACCGTGAAGCGTGCCGTTGCCGTGTTGCCGCTCCCATCAGTGGCGGAGCACGTCACGAGCGTGCGTCCGACCTTGAAGCGGCTGCCCGAAGCGGGTCGGCACGAGACCGCAACCGATCCGTCGAGATCGTCGGTCGCGGTGACCTGGTATCTCACACGCACAGGCTTCGCGTTCCGCAGTTCCCGAAGCGTCTTTGACGTCGCTCCGCTAATCGTCGGTGCGGTCACGTCGAACTCGAGGCCCGGTACCACGATGGTCCCCGTCCACGTGTCCGCCCCGGTCACGCTGAGATCGGGGGCGCCTGCAATACGGGTGAGCGTGCCGCTCCCGGACGCTCCGACGTACGCCCCCGTACCTCCTGTCACCGTAAACGCCTGCGGCGACGCGCCCGGGACGGCGAGCTCCGGAATGCACTCCGGCAACCCCTCTACGGCGAGCTCCAGATCGCCTTTCCCCGCGACACTCAGGCGCGCGGAGTACGCCAGCACCTTCGCCGCAGCCGTTCCGCACAGGGTCCTGTCAGCCATGAACAGGTACGTCTCGCTCACGCGACCGAGCCCCGCGACCACGCCGGTGCCTGTACGCGCGTGGCAAATCACAGAATCAGGCACACCAGGCGGGCAGATGGCCCGCACGGATACGAACTGCACTTCCCCTCGCAGGCTCAGCGTCCCGGTCGTCCTTGCCGCACCGCCGCCCGCGATCGGCACGGCTGTCGTGGCGAGAACAACCACCGCTACGAGGACGTACTTCCGCATCAGTCCCGCTTCACCGTACAACGAGCTTCTGGTGGCTTCAAACGACTGCGCCGATCCCGCCATGGCGCCGCGCAGAAACGGCCGCGCGGAAATCGGGCGCTCGTCAGTCGCTGTCGCTGTGTACCTCGTCGTCCACACCGGCTTGCCGATCAGGTTCGCCGTGGTCGGTGCGCTCGCCCGCCACGTGTCCGTCGAGTGGCGCGCGGCGAGCGAGGAACTAACAAGCACGCAGATTGACGACGCCGCAATCATCGAAGCAGCCCGACTGATGCAACCCAGTGGCCCGATACCCAACTCTGAAGGCACGATCGGCCCCAACGAGCGATAGCGACGCCTGTGGGGTGATGCTCCTATAGATGTCAAGCGGTTCGGGCGAGGTTCTCTTCCCTGGTCTGGGTGAGCGCCGTGTAGACCTCGCGGGCGACGTAGCGTTTCAGGCAGCGGATGATCTCGCGCTTGCTCTTGCCTTCGCTGGTGCGGCGGACGACGTAGTCCTTGGTCGGCTGGTGGTAGCGCATGCGGACGA
>WNGB01001793.1_pt1 | contig 44962 bp, 37 predicted proteins | sample 5400681 | NCBI WGS metagenome assembly WNGB01 (sample SAMN13153367, study PRJNA577476) | soil metagenome | isolation source: 115 cm soil or saprolite under grassland replicate 2 | place: USA:California | collected 2016-06-15 | reverse complement strand
CGGCCGCCCCGCTCGCTCAAGCAGGAGTACCAGGAATTCATCCTGCAGCGGATCGAGGAGTACAAGAACGGGCTCCCGCGGGAGGAATTGCTCGAGATCGGCGACGAAGCGGTGCGTGAGCTCCAGGCGACAGCACAGGAGCAGTATCTGCTCACCGAGGTGCTCCTGCTCGAGCACGTGGACCGTCTCATCGCCCGCCGCCTGCGGCTGCCGTCGTTCCCCCGCTGGCGCCAGAAGCACCGCGCTCTGCGGGAAGCGCAGCGCGAGCCGACCCACTGGGGGCTTGACCACGCGCACCCGATCGTTCCCTGGGCGCCGCGCCTCGAGCCGGGCGACCTGGTGACCGTCATCGGGGCCGCGGCGCTCCCCGAGGCGCTGTTCCTTGCGGCGCACGACGCTCAGGTTTTCCTCGTGGACCAGGACCTGGGCGCCGTCGAGGCCGCCGAGGGGCGTGCCGTGACCGAGCAGCTGGCGGGCGCCTTTCAGGCGCTTGTGATCAACTACGGCAGCTGGTTCCCCGACCTGTCGCCGGCGCTCGTGGTCATCGAGCCGGGGAGCCTCGCCGATCTGGGCGCGCGGAACCGCGCGGCGCTGCTCGCCGAGCTGCAGGCACGTACGCGCTCGGGAGGCGTACACGTGGTGCTGCCCGCCGCCGCCTCACGCGAGGTGATTCCCCTGGCTCCCGAGGCGCTCCAGACCTTCTATCGGGGCTGGCAGGTGCAACGCAGCCGCCGCTCCAAACGCAGCGGCTTCACGGCCACCAAGCCGCCGCGTCAGCTCGACACGGCGCTGAACGTGTCGGACTGACCACCGCGCCCAGCCACCTCCCCGTAACACGTTGCACAACGCCATGTTACACGAGCGCCCCAGTGGCAAACGTCTTGCTCCTGCGACGTGGCATGACCAGCCTCCCCCTCATCCTCGACGACGAGCCGATCGGCATCATCCTGCGCGCGGGCCAGCAAGTGTTGCGCCCGGCCAAGATCTGGGCTTACTGCTGGTTTACGGATGAAGGGGAGAACGGCGATCACACGCACCGGCACCTCCCAGTAGACCCCAAGGTCTAGGCAGGTCGTCTTCTGAGATATGAGGGGGCCGGTGATCCGCCGGCCCCTAGCCTTGCAACCCGTCCAAGGCACCGTATCTATTCCGCTATGCCCCGCCTGATCGTCAACGGGAAGCCCCTCGTAGCGGACGAGGGCCACACGATCCTCGACGCCGCCCGCGCCGCCGGCATCGACATCCCAACCCTCTGCTGGTATCCCAAGCTGTCGATCGTCGGCAACTGCCGCATCTGCCTGGTCTCGGTCGAGGGCCAGCCGAAGCTGCTCCCGGCCTGCGCCACCAAGGTCGCCGACGGCATGGTCGTGACCACCGAATCCCACGCCGCGGTGGAGAACCGCAGAGGCGTCCTGCGCCTGCTCTTGGAGCGGTACCCCGCCGAGCACCTGCGCAACGGCGGCCGGGCGAGCCCGCGGAACGAATTCGAGCGCTACGTGGTGCAGTACGGCGTGATCCCGTCGGCGGCCGTTGGCCGCGACCTCCCGCTCCGATCCGGCGACGAGCGCCCCGGCGACCCCATGATCCGCCACGACATGTCCATCTGCGTCCTGTGCACCCGCTGCGTGCGGGCGTGCGAGGACATCCAGGTGGTGGGCGTCCTCGACGTCGCGTGGCGCGGCGAGCACGCGGAGATCATCGTCGGCGCGGACGGCGACCCCGACAAGGCGGGGTGCACCTGGTGCGGCGAGTGCGTCCGCGTGTGCCCCACCGGCGCGATCTTCGAGGTGATGCCGCGGCAGCGCTTCGCCCCCGAGCAGATCCGGCATCCTGACCGAGTCGTGCGCTCCGTCTGCCCCTATTGCGGCGTCGGCTGCCAGGTGGATCTGCACGTCGCGGGTGACCAAGTGGTGCGCGTCACCTCTCCGGACATCGAGCTGGACACGCCGAACCAGGGCTCGACCTGCGTGAAGGGTCGGTTCGGGTACGACTTCCCACAGCATCGCGACCGTCTCACGGTCCCGTTGATCCGGAAGGGGTGGCTCAAGGAAGGGACCCGCTGGGTGTGGAAGGGCGCGACCGGGGCCGACCGGCGCGGCGGCCCCTGGCGCTCGATCGAGGGTGAGGGCCAGCAAACGAAACCCGGCACGCCGCCCCGCGCCACCGGCAAATCGGTGCGCGAGCTACCGCTGCTCGAGCGGCTCGACCTCGACATTCGCGACCGCGTGGCGACGCCCGCCAACTGGTACGCGCCGTTCCGCGAGGGGACATGGGAAGAGGCGCTGGAGCTCACAGCACAGGAGCTGTCGCGCATCAAGCAGGAGCGCGGCGGCGACGCACTGGCCTGCTTCTCCTCGGCCAAGTGCTCGAACGAAGAGAATTACCTGATCATGCGGATGTTCCGCGGCGCGCTGGGCACGAACAACGTGGACCACTGCACGCGGCTGTGCCACTCGACCTCGGTCGCCGCGATGCAGCGCGCCATCAACACGGCGGCCGCGTCCGGCTCGATGCGCGAGATCGAGGAGGCGTGCGACGTCGTTTTCATCGCGGGCGCCAATACGACGGAGTCGCATCCCGTCTTCGGCGCCGCGATCAAGCGGGCGCACGAGCACGGGGCGACGCTGATCGTGGCGGATCCGCGGCGCACCGAGCTGGCCGGCCGCGCCGACATCCACTTGCAGATGCAGCCCGGCACGGACGTGGCCCTCTACTCCGCGATGCTGAACCACATCCTGACGGCGGGCCGCGAGAACCGGGACTTCATCGCGGGGCGCACACACGATTTCGAGAAGGTGCGGGCCGCCGTACGGGCGTACACGCCCGAGAAGGCCGCCAAGATCACGGGGGTCCCCGCGGAGACGATCCGCCGGGCGGCCGAGGCCTATGCCCGGGGGCCCAACACCAGCACCCTCTGGGCCATGGGCCTCACCCAGCACGCCAACGGGACCGACATCGTCACGTCGCTCCTCAACCTGATGTTCGCGTGCGGCATGATCGGGCGGTGGGGCGCCGCCATGCTGCCGGTCCGGGGCCAGAACAACGTCCAGGGCGCGTCCGACGTCGGCGCGATCCCGTTCGTCTACACCGACTACCAGCCGGTCGGCGATCCCAAGGTCCGCGAGCGTTTCGCCCGCATGTGGGGGGTGGCGCCCGACACCCTGTCCCTCAAGAAGGGGCTGATGGTGACCGAGGTGGTGAAGCCGGAGAGCGGGATCCGGGGGATGTACATCATGGGCGAGAACCCGATCATCTCCGATCCCGACATCGCCCACGCCGAGCACTGGTTCCGGGAGCTCGAATTCCTCGCCGTGCACGACCTGTTCCTCACGGAGACCGCCCGCTATGCCGACGTGGTGCTCCCCGGGTCGAGCTTCGCCGAGAAGACCGGCACGTTCGTGAACACGGAACGCCGCATCCAGCTGGCCCGCAAGGCCTGTAACCCACCCGGAGAAGCTCGTGGTGATCTTGAAACCCTAATCGAGCTGTCGAGCCGGTTGGGGCTCACGACGCCGTTTCAGAGTGCCGAGGACGTGATGCGGGAGATCGCGCAGGTCACGCCGAGCTGGGCGGGCGTGACCTACGAGCGGCTCGATGACGGGGGGCTCCAATACCCGGTGCCGACGCCCGAGCACCCCGGCACCGCCTTCTTGTTCGCCGATGCGTTCCCCACGGCGGACGGCAAGGCCACGTTCGTGCCGGTCGAGTATACCGACCCGGTAGAGCTACCCGACGACGCCTACCCCTTCGTGATGAACACCGGCCGCCAGCTGTACCACTGGCACACCGGCACGATGACCCGCCGCGCCTCGGGACTCGATGCGCGCGAGCCCACGGCGATCGTCGAGATCCATCCCGCCGACGCGGCGGCCCTGGGAGTGTCGGACGGCGACCTCGTGCGTCTCACGTCCCGGCGCAACTCGATGGTGACCGCCTGCCGGGTCTCGGACCGCGTGGCGCGAGGCCAGGTGTTCGTCCCGTTCCACTTCCGCGAGGCAGCCGCCAATCTGCTCACCAACCCGGTGCTCGATCCCTACGCGAAGATGGCGGAACTGAAGGTGTGCGCCGTGAAGATCGAGCCGGCATGGACCTAGGCCTCGCCGGCCGGGTCGCCCTCGTGTGCGGCTCGACGCGCGGCCTCGGCCGCGCCGTGGCCAAGGCACTCTCCCAGGAAGGCGCCCGCGTCGCCGTCAACGGGCGGCACAACGACTCCGTCGGCCAGGCCGCCAAGGAGCTGGAGGACGAGACGGGACACACCGTCGTCCCCTTCGTCGCCGACGTGGGCGTGCCCGACCAGGCGGAGCAGCTGGTGCAGCGCGTGGCGAAGGAGCTGGGCCGGCTCGACGTCCTGTTCTGCAACGCGAGCGGGCCCCCCGCGGCGCCGTTCAAGGACCAGCCGCGCGAGGCGTGGCACCACGCCGTCGAGCTCAACCTCTTCTCGACGATCCATCTGGCGGCCGCCGCCGTGCCCATCATGCGGAAAGTGCAGTGGGGCCGGATCATCTGTCTCGCGTCGGTCGCGGCGAAGCAGCCCCTCCCGGGGCTCATCCTCTCGACCACGGCGCGCGCCGGCGTCCTCGGGTTCGCGAAGGCGCTGGCCGATGAGGTCGCGGCCGACGGCATAACCGTCAATTGCGTGTGCCCGGGCTTCATCGCCACCGAGCGGATCACCGAGCTCACGGAGACCCGCGCCAAGCGCGAGAAACGCACACCGCAGGACGTCATGAAGGAGATGGTCGCCGACATTCCGCTCGGCCGCATGGGCCGGCCCGACGAGCTGGGGGCGACCGTCGCGTACCTCGCGTCGGACCGGGCCAGCTATATTACCGGCGCCGTGCTCCAGGTGGACGGCGGGTTCACGCGCTCGATCTTTTGACGTCTCCCGTTTCCCGATTCACGTTTCCCGAGCCCACATGCAAGCGATCGTGAAAGCCGCCCGCGCCCCGGGCTTGTCGGTCAAGAGCGTCCCCAAGCCGGCGCCGGGCCCGGGCGAGGTGCTGATCGCCGTGCGGCACGCCGGGGTCTGCGGGACGGACTTGCACATCGCCGATTGGGACGCGTGGGCACAGGGTCGCATCCAGCCCCCTCTCGTGGTAGGTCACGAATTCGCCGGAGAGATCCAAGCGTTGGGGGATGGGGTTACAGAGCTCAAGACCGGTCAGCTCGTGACCGCCGAGGGCCACATCGTGTGTGGGCACTGCCTCCAGTGCCGCACCGGCAACAGCCACATCTGCCGCAACACGCGGATCATCGGCGTCGACCGCGCCGGCGCCTTCGCCGAGTTCATCGTGATGCCGGCGACCAACGTCCTGGCGCTCGACGGGATCCCCACCCAGGTCGGGGCCATCATGGACCCCATGGGCAACGCGTTTCACACGGTGCTATCCGCGGACATCCCCGGCAGCTTCGTTTTCATCGTGGGGTGTGGCCCGATCGGCTGCTTCGCGGTGGGGATCGCCCGCGCCGCTGGGGCGGCCAAGGTCATTGCGTCCGACGTCAACCCCAAACGCCTCGCCCTGGCAGCCGCCATGGGCGCCCACGTCACGATCAACGCCGCCCAGGACGACGCGGTGCAGACGGTGCTCGCCGAGACGGGGGGAGAAGGGGCCGACGTGGTGTGCGAGATGTCGGGCGTCCCCTCCGCGCTGCACCAGGCGTTTGCCACGGTGCGCCTCGGTGGCCGTGTGCAGCTGCTCGGCATCCCGAAGGGTCAGGTGCCCATCGATTTCGCGAGCGAGATCATCTTCAAGGGCATCACCATCTACGGGGTGATCGGCCGCAAGATGTACGAGACGTGGCACGAGATGCGCCGCTTCCTCGCCGCTGGGCAATTCGACCCCCGCCCCGTCATTACGCACCAGCTGCCGCTGGCCAAAATCGACGACGCCCTCGCCGCCATCCGGTCCGGCGACGCGGGCAAGGTCATTCTGGAGATCGCATGACATTCGCCGCGCAGCTCGCCGCCGAGCTCGATGAGTTCAGGAAGGACGGCGTGTACAAGCGCCTCAATTACCTCGATTCGCCTCAGGCGGCGCGGGTCCAGATGGAGGGGCGCGGCGAGGTCGTGATCCTGTCCTCGAACAACTACCTCGGGCTCTGCAACGTCCCCGAAGTCGTGCGGGCCGGAAAAGACGCGCTCGATCGCTACGGCGCCGGCACTGGGGCCGTGCGCTTCATCTGCGGGACCTTCACCATCCACCGGGCGCTCGAGGAGGCCCTGGCGCGGTTCGTGGGGTGCGAGTCGTCGCTCACCTACGTGAGCTGCTGGAACGCCAACGAAGGCCTCTGCCCCACCCTGCTCGGCGAGCAGGACGTCGTCATCTCGGACCAGCTGAACCACGCGTCCATCATCGACGCGATCCGCCTCGCCAAGGTGATCACGAAGTGCCAGACCGCCGTCTACAAGCACTCCGACATGGGGGACCTTGAAGACAAGCTGAAGGCGGCGAAGGGGTCCCGGCTCAAGCTGATCTTCACCGACGGCATCTTCTCGATGGAAGGCGATATCGCGAAGCTCCCTGATATCGTGACCTTGGCGCGCAAGTATGACGCCGTGGTGGCCGTCGATGACTCGCACGCCAGCGGCGTGCTCGGGAAAACGGGCCGCGGCAGCGCCGAACACTTCGGGATGCTCGGCCAGGTGGACATCATCACGTCCACCCTAGGCAAGGCGCTGGGTGGTGCGGCTGGGGGCTTCACCGCCGGCCCGGCGGCGCTGGCCGACTACCTCACCCAGCGCTCGCGGCCCCAGCTCTTCTCCAACGCGCTGCCGCCCACCGTGGCGGGGAGCGCCCTCGCGGCGGTGCGGTACGTGGAGCAGCACCCCGAGCTGGTGGCGAAACTGCACGACAACGCGCGCTATTTCCGCGAGCAGCTCGGCGGCCTCGGCTTCAAGCCCTTGCCGGGCGCGACGCCGATCGTCCCCGTGATCTTGGGAGAAACGGCGAAGGCCATCGAGATGAGTGAGCTGCTGCTCGGCGAGGGGGTTTTTGTCACGGGGTTCGGCTATCCCGTTGTTCCGCAAGGACATGCACGCGTCCGCTGCCAGCTTTCAGCCGCGCATACGCGGGACGATCTCGACTTCGCGCTGCGAGCCTTCAAAAAGGTCGGTCGGAAGCTCGGCCTAATCTGACATACTGTCGCCAGTATTGCGACAGTACGGCGGACTTCAAGTAGTTTCGCGGTCTAGCCACTTAACGTGCTTGTGTGCAATAGCCTAGCGCCTTATCTTCGGAACCTCAAATACGGCGGCCTGCTGGAGGCCGTGGGAGGAATCCGATGAAGCGGCTGGTCCATCTCCTGGCAGGCACCCTCGGTGTTCTGGCGTCGGCGACGCCCGTCGCGGCGCAGCGTTCCGACAACCTCGAGTTCGCCGGCTTCGGCTCGTTCTGGCGGTTCGACCGCGCGTTCGCGCTCAAGAACAGCCTCGGGGGCGGTGCACGGGTCGGTTACAACTTGAGCGACCGCGTGGGCATCGAGGTTATCGGCGACTACACCCAGACGGTCGATCTCGCCCGAACGGTAGACGTTCATGTGTCGTCGGTCGGCGCGAACGTCGTCTACAACCTCCCCTTCGGTGAGCGGTCGACCATCTATCTCACGGGCGGGTACACGCGCTCGGTGTTCAGCCAGGATCCGGCGGGAACGACGTACGACTTCACGGAGAACATGGTAAACGGGGGGATCGGGACTCGTCTCTTCCTCAGCAGGCGGTTGGCACTCCGGCTGGACGGGCGGGCGATGTACACCCCCACGACCAAATTCCCATTCGGCACGTGGGGTGGCCAGGTGGTCGGCTCGGGCGGGCTCTCCTACTTCTTCGTTCCGCCGCAGCAAGGGCGGGGCTTCGCCAGAGACTACCAGTGGTACTGGGGCGCGCAGGGCGGCGCCTTCGTCTATAAGACCAACGTGCAGCCCTACTACTACGACCCCATGATCGGCGGCCACTGGCTGATCACGGCCAAACGCACCGCGCTATACGTCGCCTACGAGCAAGCGGTATTCCTGACGGACGCCAAGGCCGTGATCTTCGACCCGAACTCTTCCGCGTCGTCGGTCGGGCCCGGGTTCCGGGACGTGTCGTTCCGTGACGTGCGCCGGCTCATGTTCGGCGTGCTGGCGTTCCCCGCGCAGAAAGTGATCGAGCCCTTCGCGGGCGGCGGCTTCGCACTGATGCAGGTGTTGAATCCGCAGGTCGACTGCTCGAGCGGGTGCACGTTCTCGGAGTTCAGCGAGGCCTCGGATCGCGCCGCGGAAGCCGCCAGCAAGGCGTTCTTCTGGGTGATGGGGGGCGTGCAGATCAACTACTCGACCAAGCTCAACGTGTTCGCGCACTACCTGATCACGTCCGCCGCGCAGGACTTCCTGATCCAGGGCAACACCCACACCCTGCAAGGGGGAATCCGCTACAGCCTGGGCACGTCCAAGGAAGGGATCACCGAGCGGCACTGACCCACGGGGAATCCTTGACGTAGAAGCGCAGTGGCCAATCGGCGGCCCGGGTGATGCCGACACGAGGTCCGACGGCCACGGTCCCGGCACGACGGGCCGCCCGCACGATCCGCAGGGACCCATTCTGCAGCGACGCTCCATTCAACCTACCAGTCACGCCAAGGGCTTCACACAACCGGGCCGGGCCCGCGCAGAGCTGGCGGTCCGGCACGCCGCCGCGGCGCCGGCGCATCGTTTCGAGCCCCGCGAGGGGCTCGAGCGCCCTGATGAGCACGGCGGCGGGATACCCCTCTGCCTCAGTCACGGCGTTGAGACACCAATGCATCCCGTAGGTGAAATACACGTACGCCGTGCCGGGCGGCCCGTACAACTGCTCGGTGCGCGGCGTGCGCCGGTTGCGGTAGGCATGGCATGCCGGATCGTGCGGACCGACGTACGCCTCCACCTCGACGATCCGCCCCGCGGTGCGCACACGCACGTCGCTGACCAAGACATGGCCCAATAGGCGACGCGCGACCTCCACCGTCGGTCGCGCGTAGAACCTGGACGCCAGAGCGGGAGGAGCGGCGATCAGGCGCCCCCGGTCAACCCGCGCTTCACCTTGGACCAGAACGACTCGCCCTCCGTCTCCGGCTCAGGCGCGGGACGCGAGGGGGGGGGGGGAGGCGGTGGAGTAATCGGCGGCGACGGCTCGAACCGCGAAGCCTCAGGGGCTTCACGCTCCCGGTCCCCACCGGCCCCACTCCGTCCACCCCCGCCCCCCCCCCCCCGGCCACCGCGTCCGCGTCCGCGGCCTCCGCGCCGGCCCCGGCCGCCGCGCTCGCCGCGCTCGCCACGCTCGCGATCCTCTCCCCCCCGCCCTCCACCGCCTCGTCCACCGCGGCCGCCGCGAGCTTCCCGCGGAGCCTCCGGCGTGAATGACGGCGAAGGCGCTGGCGACTTGGGAGGCAGCAACTCGACGCGCGGCTTGAAGTTCGGATCCACCTCGACCACGCCGATCTTCGGAATCTCGGGCGGTGCCACCCGTGGCCCCCCCCCTCGTGAGCCGCGGCGGAACCGCGCGCCGCGCGCCGGCACACCACCCGGTCCGGCGGGCGGGGTGCTGTACGGTGGCGGCGGCGCGGACGACGCCGGCATGGGGATGTCGTCCTCCTCCGGCTCATGCGCCGGGGGCGCCGAGGGGGGGGGAGGCGTGAGGGCAGGTGGCGGTACTTCCGCGCGAACCTTCACGGTATAGCCGTCGTCCTCCTTGGCGAGGTCGATCATTTCCTTGTCGTGCGCCTGGCGCAGCAGCTTCTGTACCTGAGCGGTCTCGAGTGGGGGCGCGTCGGTCTGGATCTCGGCCATCGCGTCGCGCAGCTCTTCGGCGCTCACGGGCCGCTCGTCTCCGCCGATCCGCCCGATCGCCTGCTTCAGCAGGCCGAACGCGTCGCCGAACGAGAATCCGCTCTTGCGCTCGATCGGCGCGGCGGTGGCGGCGGGCTCCACCGGCGCCGGGCGCTCCTCGCGTTCCTCGCGGCCCCGTCCGCGCCCACCCCGGCGGCCACCGCCACGGCCTTCCCGTTCGCGCGGCCGCTCGACGACGGGAGAGCCGGCGCCCAGCGGCGGCTGCGCCAGCGCGCCGACCACCTGCGGGCCGAGCGCGATTTCGTACTGGCCGTTGTCGAGCCGGGTCAGCGTGATCAGGCCCCGGTGGGCCGCCTCGACCACGAACTTGCTGAAGCGCGAGAACCCGGCGTCCTTCTCGTCGAAGTTGGGATCGATCTCCTGCATCACCTGCTTCAGGCGGTCGGAGCGCATGACGTCGTTGTGCGCCGTCATCTGCTTCACCGCCTCGACCACGAGCTCCCACGGATCGCGACGCACGTACTCCACGTCGCTCTCCTTGGTGAAGCCGGCGAGCTCGTTGTAGGAGTAGTACTCGTCGCAGTTCTGGATCAGCAGATCGCTCGACGACTCGCGGATCCCCACGCCGATCACGTACTTGCCGTACTCCTTGAGCTTCAGGACCAGGGAGGAGAAGTCCGAGTCACCCGAGAGGAGAATGAACGTCCCGATCTCGGGCCGCGTGAACACCAACTCCAGCGCGTCGATGGCGAGCCGGATGTCGGTGGCGTTCTTCTTGTTCGAGCCGTAGGCCGGCGCGAAGATCAGGTCGATCGACGACTCGGAGAGGGGCACGATGTACTGCGGATAGCGCCGCCAGTCGGCATAGGCGCGTTGGACGGCGACCTTGCCGCGGATGATCTCGGACTGGAGCAGCCGCTTCAGCTCCGTTTGGAGATCCGAGCGGATTCCCATGGTCACGTTGTCGAAGTCGATCAGCAGGGCAGCGTTGGGCGCGTGGGGCGGGGGTTCTTTGTGAGTGATGGGTCGTGGGAGATGGTTGTGTGGCTGCGGTGTCATTTGGTACTCAGTTCCAGGCTCTCGACCGGCGTACGGTCGCGTCGGTCCCCGGAGCCGCGATCAATGCGCGGATGGGGGGCGTCGACGGAACGCAAGCTGCGTCGGGCTCTTGTTGGTGGCGAGAGTTTCGCGTCGATGCGCGTCCACTCGGTCGCCTGTCGATTGTGACTGGCAGGAATCTGTGCGGGGGACCGCCGGTTTCACCTCGGCGCGCCGGCGCGCTGCCCCGGCCCAGTGCCGAAGCTGTCGAGCGCCGCCTTGCGAACCGACCCCACCGCTACGCGTCTGCCAGATTCATGAACTGTTGATAATAAACAACTTGCGTCGCCGGGGCCACACCCCACGCGGCAACTCCTACTCCCCCAGCACTTTAATGATCACCCGCTTCTTGCGCTGGCCGTCCCACTCCCCGTAGAACACCCGCTGCCACGGACCAAAATCGAGCCTGCCGCCGGTGATGGGGACGATGACCTCGTGGCCCACGGTCAGACTCCGCAGGTGCGCGGCCGCGTTGTCCTCGCCCGTTTCGTTGTGCCGGTAGCGCTTGGGATCCCACGGCGCGACCGTCCCCTCCAGCCAATCGAGGATGTCCTGCCATAACCCGGACTCGTGGTCGTTCACGAACACCGACGCCGAGATGTGCATGGCGCTGACCAGCGCGAACCCCTCGACGACGCCGCTCTTCTGCACCTCCCGGGCCACCTCGTCGGTGATATCGAGGATCTCCTGGCGCCGCTTGGTATTGAACCAGAGGTAGTGCGTGTGGGCCTTCATCGAGTCCCCCAGATGTGTCGAATTGTCACAGGCGGGCCGAACCCCTAGATTGCGCCTCAAATATGGCGCAACCGTTCCGGCGGCGAATCTTCTTCATCCTCGTCACGATGACCGCGGTGCCGACCGTCCTCGCCATCGCCGGCTGGGTGGTGTCGGTGCGCACCCTGCTCCCCACGGCGGGAGCGCGCGCTTCCTCGGAGCGGGTCGCGGCCTCGGCCCGGACGCTGCTCGAGGGCGTGGATACGCTGCACCTGACCGCGCGCGAGCGCGGCCTGCTGCGCCAGCACCTGGACCAGGTCTCGGCCTCGGTCAGCCTCGCGCGCCGCGCCGAAACGTTCCTGCGCTACTACACGGCCGGGTTCGCCGTCGTCATCCTACTGCTCGGCGCCGTCGTCCTGTATGCCGCCGTGAATCTCGCGGGACACCTGTCGCGCCAGTTGTCCCGGCCCATCGACGAACTGGTGGGGTGGACGCAGCTGATCCGGCGGCGCGAGCCCTTGCCCGAGGGCCCACCCACTCGCGGCGCGCCCGAGTTCGAGGCGCTGCGCCAAGCGCTGCGCGAGCTGGCCGACGCGCTGGCCGCCGCGCGGGACCGGGAGCTCGAGGCCGAGCGGCTCCGCGCGTTCCGTGAAGTCGCGCGACGGGTGGCGCACGAAATCAAGAACCCGCTGACCTCGATGCGGATCGCTGTAGACCAAATGCGTCGGACAGTTGGACCGTCGGACGGTCGGACTGAAACCGCCGTCCAAGTGATCGACGCCGAGACCGACCGGCTGGAACGGTTGGCCAAGGAGTTCGCCGATTTCGGGCGGCTGCCCGAGGGTCCGCAGAGCGAAGTCGATCTCGTCGAGCTGCTCGACGAGCTGGGCCGGACTGCCGTGCCCGGCGACGTCACCGTGCGGGTCAGCGCGAACGGCGGCCGGCGAACCCTGATGGGTCACTACGACCCGCTGCGACGCGCCTTTGCGAACCTGCTCCGCAACGCCGCGGAAGCAATGCAGGGGCGTGGTGCGATCGACGTCACCGTCTCGGGCGACGGCAGCGGGCTCGCGGTCACCATCGCCGACCACGGCCCCGGTATTCCCGACCACCTGCGCGGGCGCGTGTTCGAGCCGTACTTCACCACGAAGGCCGACGGGACGGGCCTGGGGCTGTCGCTCGTGCGCCAAACCCTCGAGGCCCACCGCGGCACGATCGCCGTCACCGAGACCCCCGGCGGCGGCGCGACCTTCGCCATCGTGTTTCCCCGTTCCCCATGACCCCTCGTATCCTGCTCGTCGACGACGAGGCCAACATCCGGAAGATGGTCAGCGCGCTCCTCGAGTCCGAGGGATTCGACACGCTGGAGGCGCCCAACGGCCAGGCGGCCCTCACCCTGGTGGGCGAGGATCCGCCCGACGTGGTGTTGCTCGACCTGATGATGCCGCCCGGTCCCGACGGGCTCGCCACGTTGGAGCAGCTCAAGAAGCGCGCGCCCGACGTGCCCGTCGTGATGATGAGCGGTAAGGCGAACCTCACGGACGCGGTCCGGGCCACCAAGCTGGGCGCGTTCCAGTTCCTCGAAAAGCCCCTCACGCCCGAGGGCGTATTGGTGGCGCTGCGGGGCGCCCTCGAGCTGGGGCGCACGCTGGCGGAGAACCGCCGGTTGCACGAGCAGCTGGGTCATGCCGACCCGCTCGTCGGACCGAGCCGCGCGATGGACGACCTGCGGGCGATGATCGCGCGCGTGGCGCCGACCGAATCGCGCGTGCTGATCACGGGCGAGTCGGGAACCGGCAAAGAGCTCGTCGCCTCCGCGATCCACCGCCAGAGCGCGCGCGCCGGGAAGCCGTTCGTCACGGTGAACAGCGCGGCGATCCCGCGCGACCTCGTGGAATCGGAGATGTTCGGCCACGAGCGGGGCGCCTTCACCGGCGCCACCGAGCGCCGCCACGGGCGCTTCGAGCTGGCCGACGGCGGCACGCTCTTCCTCGACGAGGTCGGCGACCTCTCCACCGAGGCGCAGGCCAAGCTGCTGCGCGTGCTCGAGACCGGCGTCGTCGAGCGGCTGGGGGGCGAGCGGCCCCTGACGGTCGACGTCCGCGTGCTCGCCGCGACCAACAAAGACCTGGGGCATGCCGTGCAGCACGGGCAGTTCCGCGAGGACCTCTGGTTCCGCCTCAACGTTCTACCGGTCGCCATCCCGCCGCTGCGGGAGCGCCCTGAGGACGTGCCGCCCCTGGTCCGCCACTTTGCGACGCGGTGCGCGGCACGGCTCGGCCGTCCGGTGCGGTTCGACGCCGGTGCGCTACAGCTGCTCGGCGTCTACCGCTGGCCCGGCAACGTCCGGGAGCTGGCCAACATCGTGGAGCGGCTCGCCATCCTGGCGACCGCCGACACCATTGTCGCCGACGACGTAACGCGTGTGCTGCCGCAGGACGGCGGGCAGGGCGCGGCCTCCCGGGCCGCCGCCGGTGAGACGGCGTGGCGCGATACCGCGCTCGCGGAAGCACTCGACCGCCACGAGCGCGAGCTGATCGCGCGCGCCCTGTCGGCGTCGCGCGGCAACGTGGCCGAGGCGGCCCGCCGCCTGTCCACTGACCGCGCCAACCTGTACCGGCGGATGCGGCGGCTCGGGATCGAGCCGCCGCGCAACGTGGCGGGATGACACGCAACGGGCCGGCGGCCGCCCGCGCGGAGCGCGATTCCCCCACGCGCGCCCCGGCACGGCCCCTGCACCGCCGCCTTCCGGCCCCAACCAAGGCTCAATTATGGTCGCGCTGCTTCTAGTTCTGGTTGCGATCCAGGACACCACGATCGTGATCCACGCCGATAGCTCGGGCGCGACGCTCCAGGCGCGCGAGCTGCCGCGCGTCGTGGCCGACGAGGTGATCGCCTTCTACAACGCCGCCGCCACGACGCGAATGGTGGGCCGCACCCGTCTGCCGCGCGGCAACGAGTGGCGCGGTGACGTGGCCGTGCGCAACGGGCCCGCGCTGGTCGGCGGGCGCATCCAGGGCACGCTGGTGGTCATCAACGGCGACGCGCTGCTCGAGCCGGGAGCGGAGATCACCGGGGGCTTGATCATCGTGGGTGGGACGGTCGAGGGCGCGGCCGAGGCGCGGATCGGCGGGGAGCTGCGCGAGTACCGGGAGCCCCTGCTGTACCGAGTCCGCGGCGAGGGGGATGAGATCGCCTACGCGCCGACCCTGCGGCGCCGCCTGTGGAACCCCGGGGCGCACGTGTCCTGGGGCACCGCCGACTCCCGCTCCTCCCTGACCGTCGCGACCGGGGGGACGTTCAACCGCGTCGAAGGGTTGCCCATCGTGTTCGGGCCGCTGTTCGACTGGAAGCTCCACGACAACCTGCGCTTCCGGCTCGACGCGCTGGGGGTGTTCCGTTCCGCGGGAGATCTGAGCGACAGCCGGAGCGACCTGGGCTACATGCTCCGCGCCGAGCTGCGGTCGGGAGACATCCGCCCCTTCGGCCTCGGATTCCGCACCTACGACGTCGTCGCGCCGGTCGAGGACTGGGGCCTGCGCAACGCCGAGGTCGGGTGGAGCGCGTTCCTGTTCGCCCGCGACTACCGCGACTACTACTTGAATAAGGGGGTGGCGGCGCGGGCGTTCGTGCACCCCGAGCGCCAGATCGCGCTCGCCCTCGAAGTGCGGCGCGACTGGCAGACGAGCGTCGCGGCCCGCGACCCGTGGACGCTGTTCCGCAATTCGGATGAGTGGCGGCCCAATCCGCCGATCGACGAAGGGCATTACATCACAATCAGCGCCTCGACGACCATCGACACGCGCAACGACGTGGACGACCCCACGACGGGGTGGGTGGTCCGCGCCACGCTCGATCACTCGCGCAGCAAAGACGTCACGCCGCAGACCGGAGTCCCAGCATCCGTCCGCGGCACGATCCCGACCGACGGCTCGTATGCCTTCAACCGGGCATTCCTCGACGTGCGGCGCTACGCCCGCGTGAGCCAATCGGGCCGGGTCAACCTGCGGCTCCTGGCCGGCGGCTGGCTGGGCGGCGACCCTCTGCCGCTGCAGCGCCGCCTGTCGCTGGGCGGCCCCGACCCGATGGCCGGCTACGGCGTGCGGGCCAGCGCCTGCAACCGCGACATTACCGCCCCCGCCTTCGCCGGCACAGTGCTCGCCGCCTGCGACCGCATGTTCGCGCTCCAGGGAGAGTACCGCGGGCACCTGTCGCTGCGCTGGGCATACAGCGGCACGCGCGACGAAGAAGGACGCGAGGAAGTCCGCTCCCTGTTCAGTCTCGAAGGCCCGGACCTCGTCGTGTTCGGCGATGCGGGGCAGGCCTGGCTCGTGGGCACCGGCCCGGGGCGCCTGCCCAGCGGGCGGCTGCCGACCCTCGGCAGCTGGCTCGCCGATCTCGGCCTCGGCGTGGACTGGAGCGGCTTCGGTATGTACCTCGCCAAGGCGGTGACCACCGGGGAGCCGCTGCGCTTCACGGTACGACTGGACCACCGGTTCTAGGGTGCGGCGCGGGCCCGTCCTCCTCGGCTGCGCCCTCTCGTGGGGATGGGCGGCGGGCGGCGCGGCCGTCGCCCCCGCGGCGGCGCAGACCCCGACCCTCACCGTCACGCTCCACAGCACCGTCCCGCGGATCCAGAGCACCGGCCTGCTCGCCGACGGCCAGTTCGTCGCGTTGATGCGCTCCGGATTCCCCTTGCGGCTCCACTACCGGCTCGAGCTGTGGAAGGTGCGCGCCAGCTGGTTCGACCAGTTCGTGCGTCAGGTGCCGTGGGATGCCGTCGCCCGCCACGATCCCCTCGCGGATGACTTCGTCCTGATTCGCACCGGGGGCACCGTCACGCGCTACGCCACGCCCGAGGCGCTGGCCCGCGCGCTCGAGATCCCCTACACCGTCCCGCTCCGTCCTCCCACGTCGGGAGGAGGAGGAGGAGGGGAGGGGGGGGGCCGCTTCTACTTCCTGTGCCGCCTCGAAGTGACGACGCTCAACGACACCGACCTCGAGGAGCTGTCGCGCTGGCTCAAGGGCGATGTGGGACCGGCGGTATCAGGCGAAGGGAATCTGGGACGGGCGCTGGCGCGGGGGGCGCAACGAGTGCTCGTACGGATTGCCGGGCTGCCGCGGCAGCGGCTGGAAGCTCGGAGCCCTATGTTCCGGCCGTAGGACACCGTCGAAAAACGGCGTCAAACAGAGACGTCAAACAACACCGTTAAACAACACCGTCAAACAACGACGTGGAACAAGGGCGTTGCAAGAAGACGACCAGTTACGGCGTAGGAATGATTATGCGGGGGCGGACCTCGGGCGCCATTATGTGTCCATGGTTCTCCGCGCCGATCCGAGCCGACTGCTCGTGTCCCGTGTTGCTGCGGATGTCGCCAAAGAGTGCACCGACCTCGCCAAGACCTTCCGCGGCCCTGGCGCATTCGCCCGGGGCGATCAGTTGGTTCGGGCATCCCTGTCTGTGGTCTCGAACATCGCCGAGGGCTGCGGCCGTGGCACCGTGCCGGACTTCCGCCGCTTTCTGCTCCATGCGCGCGGTTCAGCCCAGGAAACCCTCGCGCAGCTCCGGCTAGTCGAGCCCGCAACGCCGGCGCAGCGCAGTGCGCTCCGCTCGCTGCAGGGCCGCACCATGTTCGTTCTGAAGCTGATTAGCCGGTTGTACGCCCATCCGCCGCCGGATAAATGACAAGACTGCGTAGAAGAACTGCGTAGAAAAACTGCGTAGAAGAACCATGTGTGGAAGGAGGAGCGTTGGTCGGAGCGTCGTAGTTCGACGTCTTTGTTCTACGCTTTCATTCTACGCCTTCGTTCTACGCCTTCGTTCTACGGGTTCAAGTCCCAAACTGACGGTCAATAGCGGCGCGAATCTCCTGCAGCGACGCGCCGCGCGCCGCAAACCGGGCCGCCAACATCGCCTCGCCCATGCAGACGTCGCAGTATGCCCCGTGCTCCGACTCGAAGCAGGTGAGTAGCGAGCGGTGCCCCGCGTGCTTCGAGCAGTCGCAGTGGCAATACACGCCGTCCAACACCTGGGGCGCGGACCGGGCCGCCGCGTACGCTTCGAGCGCGCCGGGCATGCGGGGAATCGCGGCGTCGGGCAGCACCTGCTCGGCGGTGATGCCAGGGCGGGGGTCGGGATGACCCGCCGCCCGCCCAGTGACGAGCACGACCGCCACTACCGCGATCCCAGCCGCGCCCGCGACCAGCCACGGCCACTTCCCCGTCACAGCGCCTCGAGCGTCGCCAGGACGTTGGCCCCGTAGAAGAGGCGGATGTACTTCGCCTGCGTCCGCGTCAGGCGCCGCACCGCCCACGAGAGATGCACGAAGTGCGGCTCGTGCGGCGGCCGCAGGGGATGCATCCCGACTTCTTCGGGGAGGAGGTTGCCTTTACGGGTGTTGCAGCTCGAGCAAGCGGTGAGGACGTTAGTCCAGGCGTTCGTGCCGCCACGCGACAGGGGGACCAGATGGTCGCGCGTGAGGCACTCACGGTGTCGCAGCTCCTGTTGGGTCCGGCCGCAGAACTGACAACGGTACTCGTCCCGGGCGAAGAGGAAGGTGTTGGTGACCTGACGCCGGAACCGCCGCGGCACGTGCACGAACCGCACCAGGCGAATGACCGCCGGGCGGGGGATCGCCAGCCGCTCGCTGCGTACAGGCAGGCCCTCCGCCTCGACGACTTCGGCCTTGCCGTCGATGATGAGGCGGAGCGCCCGGCGCACGGGCACCATAGTCAGCGGCTCGAATGACGCGTTGAGCGCGAGGCAGCGCACCGTCAGTCTCCCCCGCCCCCCCCCGGGGGGGGGGGCGTAAAAAGTGGCCGTCTCGCTGGCGAACGAGGCGGCCACGTATGCTACATGGGCGGCGAAGTCCCGGCAAGTGAGGAGCTTACGGGCTCCCTGCGGGCGCGAACGCGCGCCGCAATTCCTCGATTTGCGCCTCCACGGACACGCGCGAGGCACCGCCAGGGGTCGGGCGGCTTTCGACGCTGTCTTCCCAGGTCCCGAGCTGGGCGACCGCCGCGCCGAGAGCGGGGTGGATCGCCGTCGCCACCCCGGTGGGCACCTTGTCGAGCGGCACGCCGGCTTGCTCGGCCTCGCGCACCAGCCGCCCCACCAGTCCGTGGCTCTCGCGGAACGGCACGCCCCCTTCGACCAGCAGGTCGGCGAGGTCGGTGGCGCGCATGGCGGGATCCAGGGCCGCCGCCATCCGATCGGGGTGCACGATAAGGCTGTCCACCGCCCCGGTCACCGCCGGGAGCACGAGGCCGAGCGTGTCGAACGCGTCGAACAGCAGGGCCTTGTCTTCCTGCAGATCCTTCTGGTAGCCCGCGGGGAGGCCCTTCAGGGTCGTGAGGAGGGCGACGAGGTCGCCCAGCAGTCGGCCCGCCTTGCCGCGCGCCAGCTCGAAGACGTCGGGATTGCGTTTCTGCGGCATCAGGCTCGATCCCGTGCTGAAGGCATCCGAGAGCGTGATGAAGCCGCACTCGCCGCTCGCGTAGCCGATCAGCTCGGCACCCAGGCGGGACAAGTGGGTGCCGATCAGGGTCATCGCGAACAGCGCCTCGGCAACGAAGTCGCGATCGCCCGTGACGTCGAGGGCGTTGGGCGCCACGGCGCGGAAGCCGAGCGCCTCCTTGAGGAGCACGCGGTCCACCGGGAAGCCCGACCCGGCGAGCGCGCCCGAGCCGAGGGGCAGGTCCGCCGTGCGGCGGCGCGTGTCCACGAGCCGCTGGCGGTCGCGCACCAGCGGCCAGGCGTGGGCGAGGAGCACGTAGGCCCAGCGCACCGGTTGCGCGCGCTGGCCGTGCGTGTAGCCCGGGAGAATGGCGTCGAGCCCGTCCCGGGCGCGCGCCACGAGCACCCGCCCGAGGGCGGCGAGGTCGGCGTCGAGCTGGTCGATCGCGTCCAACGTCCACAGGCGCAGGTCGGTGGCGACCTGATCGTTGCGCGAGCGGCCGGTGTGGAGCTTGCCCGCGACGGCGCCGACCTCCTCGTACAACAGGCGCTCGACCAGAGTGTGCACGTCCTCATCGGGAGCGCCCACCGCGGCGCCGTCGGCGAGCCGGTCGGCGACCCGATCGAGCCCGTCCAGGAGCTGCGCTTCCTCGGGCGGCGACAGCACGCCCACGCGACCGAGGGCGTGGACCCACGCCTTGCTCGCGACGACGTCCTGCGGCCAGAGCCGGTGGTCGACGGGGAGGCTGCGGTTCAGCGCGTCCAGGGCCTCACTCGGCCCCAACGCGAACCGCCCCCCCCACATCTGATGGGTTTCAGCCTGTTGGGACATTCGTGCGCTCGGCGGCCAGCTGGGCACCGATCTTGGTGGCGAGACCGTACAGCCGGATGAAGCCCTCGGCATCCTTCTGGTTGTAGACGTTGTCCTTGCCGAACGTCGCGTACGACGGCTGGTACAGCGCGAACGGGCTCTCGCGTCCCGCGACGGTCACACTGCCCTTGTAGAGTTTGAGCCGCACGCTGCCGGTGACGGCCTTCTGTGTCGCCGTGACGAGGGCGTCGAGCGCCTCGCGCTCGGGGGACCACCACCGGCCGTCGTAGACGAGGTCGGCGTACCGCAGAGCGACCTCGTCCTTGAGCCGCAACGTGCGCCGGTCGAGCACGAGCTGCTCCAGCTCGCGGTGGGCGGCGTGCAGCAGGGTGCCGCCCGGCGTCTCGTACACGCCGCGCGACTTCATCCCGACGAGCCGGTCCTCGACCACGTCGGCGCGACCGACGCCGTGCTCGCCCGCGACGTCGTTCAGCGTCTCGAGCAGCTCGACCGGACCGAGCGGGACATGATCCACGCTGACGGGGGTACCATCCTCGAAGCCGATCTGCACGACGACGGGGTCGTCGGGCGCGTCGAGGGGATTCTTGGTCATCAGGAAGATGTGCTCGGGGGCCTCCTGCGAGGGATCCTCGAGGATCCCGCCCTCGTGGGAGCAGTGCCACAGGTTGCGGTCGGTGGAGTACGGCTTGTCGGCGGTGGCGACGACGGGGACGCGTTTCTCCTTCACGTAGGCGATCAGGTCCTCGCGGCCCTGGAACGCCCACTCCCGCCAGGGCGCGATCACCTGGAGGTCCGGCGCGAGGGCGGCATAGGTCAATTCGAAACGTACCTGGTCGTTGCCCTTGCCCGTGCAGCCGTGCGCCACGGCCCCGGCGCCGACCTGTTGCGCCAGCGCGACTTGGTGGGCGGCGGTGACGGGACGCGCCATTGACGTCCCCAGCAAATAGGTGCGAGCATAGACGGCACCGGCGCGCAGCGTCGGGAACACGAAGTCACGAACGAACTCTTCGCGCAGGTCTTCGATGACGCAATCTTCGGCGCCCGACCGCTTGGCCTTCTCGACGAGTCCCTCCAGCTCGCCCGCGCCCTGGCCCACGTCGGCGGCGAAGCACAGCACGCGCGCGCCGTACGTCTCGCGCAGCCAGGGCACGATCGCGGAGGTGTCGAGTCCGCCCGAATACGCGAGGACGACCAACGGCCCCATGGTGGCACTCCCCGTGGAATTATGCAACAAGGTGCATAAACATACATGGCGTTGCGGACCGGTGTCAACGCCCTCATCAGGCTAATGAAAAGGAGAGAACCGTGAACCAAGTGCGCGGTGAGCGGTACGCGGTGCGCGGGATGACCCGGCGCACGTTCGTGGAAACGATCGCAGGCGCGGGACTCGCAGCGGTTCTTCCCCGCGTACCGCTCACCGCGCACCGCGCACGCATCGAGAAGATCGGCCTGCAGCTCTACACGGTGCGCAAGGCGATGCAGGCCGACGTCGAGGGCACGCTGGCACGGGTGGCCGCGACAGGCTACAAGGAAGTGGAGTTCGCCGGCTACTTCGGGAAGACTCCCACGGAAATCCGAGCGCTGCTCGAGCGGTTCGGGTTGTCGTCCCCCGCCGTGCACGTGGGATCCCTGGCGGCGGATGCGTGGCGCGCGTCGCTCGAGGCCGCCACCACGATCGGCCACCGCTACGTCGTGGTGCCCTGGATCCCGGCCGAGCAGCGCGGCACGCTCGACGGCTGGAAACGCGTCGCGGAAAACTTCAACCGCGTCGCCGCCGAAGCCCGGGCCGCCGGGCTCCAGCTCGCCTATCACAACCACGACTTCGAGTTCGCGCCGGTGGAGGGCCGGATCCCCTACGACGTGCTGCTCGAGAGCACCGATCCCCATCTCGTGCAGCTCGAGATCGATCTCTACTGGATGACGAAAGGGGGGCAAGATCCCCTGACGTACTTCCAGCGGTGGCCGGGCCGCATCCCGCTCGTCCACGTGAAGGACTCGGCCGGCCCACCCGACAACAAGATGGTGGATGTGGGCGCCGGGACAATCGACTGGAAGCGGATCTTCGCCCGGCGCGACCAGGCGGGCATCCGGCACTTCTTCGTGGAGCACGACCAGCCGGCGGACCTCTTCGCGTCGATCAAGGCGAGTTACGACTACTTGAGCAAGTTGGAGTTCTGATGCGGCGTCGGGATGCGATACGGCTGCTGGGTGCCGCCGCTGTGGGTTCCCAGGCAGCCCTTACGGGCGCTGTGTCGCCGAGCCCACGCTTCAGCGTGGGAAGACTGAAGCAGTCGGTTTCCCGCTGGCCCTATCGCGCGATCCCCTTCCCCGACTTCTGCCAAGCCGCGTCGAGGATGGGACTGGCCGCCATCGATCTCCTGGGCGCGGACCAGTGGGAGCCGGTCCGGGAGTGCGGGCTCGTCTGCTCGATGGGCTACCCCGGCGACCGGCGCGACTTCATCGCGACGGGCTTCAACGACCGCGCGAACCACGCCATGTTGCTGCGCGAGCTCGAGACCTCGATCCCCATCGCCGCCCAGCACGCCGTGCCCAACGTCATCGCGATGTTCGGCAACCGCCGGGGGCGGAGCGACGCCGAAGCGATCGAAAACTGCGTCGCGGGCCTGAATCGCATCAAAGGGCTCGCCGAGCAGCACGGCGTGACGATCTGCCTCGAGCTGCTCAACAGCAAAGTCGACCACGCCGATTACCAGGGCGATCACACCGCGTTCGGGGTTGCGGTGATCAAGGCCGTCGGCTCGCCGCGCGTCAAGCTGCTGTACGACATTTACCACATGCAGATCATGGAAGGCGACATCATCCGCACGATCCGGGACAACCGGGACTCCATCGCCCATTTCCACACGGGCGGCGTGCCGGGCCGCCACGAACTGGATGGAACGCAGGAGCTGAATTGGCACGCGGTCGCGGCGGCGATCGCGGACACCGGCTTCCAGGGCTACGTAGCGCACGAGTTCGTCCCCACGCGCGATCCCCTGCGCTCGCTCCAGGAAGCCGTCGAGACGTGTACCGTCTAACGCCCGGACAACCACTGTGAACTACCACGCACCACGCACCACGCCTCAGGCGAAGGTTTACGACGTCTGCGTTGTCGGCTCCGGCGCCGGCGGCGGCATGGCCGCCTACGCCCTCACGCGGGCGGGCGCCGACGTGATTGTCCTCGAGGCCGGCGGGCCCTGGGACAATGCGTCCGACTCCGCGATGCTCACGTGGCCGTACGAGTCGCCGCGCCGCGGCAAGTCGACGCCGGAGCGCCCCTTCGGGGAGTTCGACGCGTGTATCGGCGGCTGGGACATCGAGGGCGAGCCCTACACCCGCGCGCCCGGCACCGAGTTCCGGTGGTGGCGCGCGCGGATGGTCGGCGGCCGCACCAACCACTGGGGCCGCATTTCGCTGCGCTTCGGACCCTACGACTTCACCCGCAGGAGCCGGGACGGCCTGGGCGACGATTGGCCGATCGGGTACGCCGATGTCGCGCCGTACTACGACAAGGTCGACCGGTTGGTCGGCATCTTCGGCAGCAAGGAGGGCCTGCCCAACGAGCCCGACGGCGTGTTCCTGCCGCCCCCGAAGCCGCGCTGCTACGAGCTGCTCGTCAAGCAGGCGGCCGATCGACTGCACGTCACCTGCATTCCCTCCCGGCTGTCGATCATCACGCGCCCGCTCAACGGGCGGGCGGCGTGCCACTACTGCGGCCAGTGCAACCGCGGCTGCAAAATGAACGCGAACTTCACGTCCACGAACGTGCTGATCGCGCCGGCGCGCGCGACCGGCAAGCTGACCCTGGTGACCAACGCAATGGCGCGCGAGGTGACCGTGGATCGCGCCGGCCGCGCCACGGGCGTCGCCTACGTGGACAAGACCAACGGCACCGATCAGCACGTCCGCGCCCGCATCGTGGTCCTGGCGGCGAGCGCCCTTGAATCGGCCCGCCTGCTCCTCAACTCGAAGTCGGCGTTGTTCCCGAACGGCCTGGCGAATTCAGGCGGCACCGTGGGCAAGTACATCACCGACACGACTGGGACGGATGTCGCCGGGTTCATTCCCAAAATGATGGACCACGTCCCCCACAACCACGACGGCGTGGGCGGCATGCACCTCTACATGCCGTGGTGGCTCGACAACAAGACGCTCGACTTCCCACGCGGCTACCACATCGAGGTGTGGGGCGGCCCCGGCATGCCGGGCTACGGCTTCATGGGCGGCATCCAGCGCTACCCGTCGGGGGGCGGGTACGGCAAGGACCTGAAGAACGACTACCGGCGCTACTACGGCGCCACGATCGGCTTCTCGGGACGGGGCGAGATGATCCCCAACGACGACACCTACTGCGAGATCGACCCGCGCACGGTGGACCGCTGGGGCATCCCGGTGCTGCGCTTCCACTGGAAGTGGACCGACCACGAGTACAAGCAGGTGAAGCACATGCAGGAGACGTTCCGGGCGCTCATCGCCGAGCTCGGCGGTGAAGTGTTCTCGCCCATGCCGACCGCCGAGCAGGGTTACGGCATCGCCGCCGGCGGCACGATCATCCACGAGCTGGGCGGGACGCGCATGGGCAACGACCCGAAGACGTCGGTGCTCAACCGCTGGAGCCAGGCGCACGACTGCAGGAACCTGTTCGTGACGGACGGCGGGCCGTTCGTGTCGCAGGCGGACAAGAACCCCACGTGGACCATCCTCGCGTTGTCGCTTCGCACCAGCGAGTACATCGCGGATCAGATGAAAAAGGGAGGCGTGTGATGAAGCGCCGCGAAGCGGTCAACCTGCTCGCCGTCGCCCCGCTGGCGGCGGCCTTCCACTGGGCGCCCGAGTCCCTGCGCCAGGCGGCGGTCCGGACGCGCGAGGTCCTGCGGCGCAGCGCCCCCTACGAGCCCAAGAACTTCACGGCCCACGAATGGGAGACGGTGCGCCTGCTCGTGGACGTGATCATCCCCAAAGACGAGCGCTCCGGGAGCGCCACCGACGCCGGCGTGCCCGAGTTCATGGACTTCATGCTGGGCGACGACCGGGACCTCGGGACACCGCTCCGGGGTGGGCTCGCCTGGCTCGACCACGAGTGCGACGACCGCTACGGCAAGACGTTCGTCACCGCGAGCGACCCCGAACGCGCCGCCCTGCTCGACGACATCGCCTGGCCCAAAAAGGCCAAGCCGGAGCACGCCGCAGGCGTCGCGTTCTTCAATAGCTTCCGGAATCTGACGGCGTCGGGGTTCTGGTCCAGCAAGATGGGCATCGAGGACCTGCAGTATCAGGGCAACACCTTCGTCGCGGAGTGGCGCGGGTGCCCGCCCGAGGCGTTGGCCAAGCTCGGGGTGCGGTACCCGTGAAGCGCCTCGGGATCGGGTTCGTCGGGAGCGGGTTCAATGCCAGGTTTCACGTCCAGGGGCTCGTCGGCGTGCGGGACGTCGACGTGCTCGGCTTCTGGAGCCCCAACCACAAGCGCGCCGAGGAGGCCGCCGCCCTGGCCCACCGGCTCGGCGTCGGCGAGGCGAAGGCGTACCCATCCATCAGCGCGATGGTCGCCGACCCGGCGATCGGCGCCATCTGGTTGTGCGGGCCGAACCACGCGCGGATCGAGAACGTCGAGGAGATCGCCGCGGCGGTGACGAGTGGGAAGGGCACGCTGCGGGGCATCGCGTGCGAGAAGCCGTTGGCACGCAATGTCGCCGAGGCGCGGCGGGTCGTGGACCTCGTGAAACGGGCCGGCATCGCGCACGGCTATCTCGAGAATCAGCGGTTCGCCCCCCAGGTGGAGACAGGCCGCACGCTCTTGTGGGCCCGCGGCGCCAAGCTGACCGGCCGCCCCTACTTGGCGCGGGCCGCCGAGGAGCACAGCGGCCCCCACATGCCGTGGTTCTGGCAGGGTCGCTTCCAGGGGGGCGGCGTGCTGAACGACATGATGTGCCACTCGGCGCTGGTGGTGCAGCACCTGCTCACCGAGCCCGGCAAGCCCGCGGCCTCGGTCCGGCCGGTGCGGGTCACCGGCCACATCGCGAGCCTCAAGTGGACCCGCCCGGCTTATGCCAAGCAGCTCGCCAAGACCATGGGGCCCGAGGTCGACTACACCAAAGCGCCCTCCGAAGACTTCGCCAGCGTGATGATCGAATTCATGACCGACGACGGGCACCGCGTCCTCGGCGAGGCCACGACCTCCTGGAGCTTCGTCGGCGCCGGCCTCCGGCTCTCGGCCGAACTGCTGGGCCCGGAATATTCGATGTCGTGGAACACGCTGGACAGCGGTCTGAAGCTGTTCTTCAGCCGCGCCGTGCAAGGGAAGGCCGGCGAAGACCTGGTCGAGAAGCAGAACGCCGAAATCGGCCTGATGCCGGTGGTGGCGAACGAGGCCGCCGCCTACGGGTACGAGGCCGAAGATCGCCATTTCGTCCGCGCATTCCTGGACGGGACGCCGCCCGCCCTCACCTTCGACGACGGCCTCGAGGTCGTGAAGATACTGATGACCGCGTACCAGAGCGCCGAGCAGGGGAAGACGCTCGACTTTCCGCCGCCGGGGATCGACACGTTCGTGCCGGCGGTGGCGAAAGGCACCTGGAAACCATGATCCTCGCACCTCTACTGCTTTCGCTCATGCAAGCTCAATGGCCGCCGAACTCACTCGATCGTCCGAAGCCCCCCGTCGTCACGCCCGCGCCCGAGCAGCCGGCCGTCCCGCCGCCCTCGGACGCCGTCATCCTGTTCGACGGCAAGAGCCTCGCGGACTGGGAGAGCGCGGACTCGGCGGGGAAGCCCGTGAAATGGCTGGTGAGGGACGGCTACATGGAGGTGGTCGCCGGCGCGGGAAACATCAGGACCAAGCGTGGCTTTGGGTCGGCGCAGCTGCACATCGAGTGGCGCGCGCCCCTCCCCGCTACGGGAGAAGGGCAGGACCGCGGGAACAGCGGCGTCTTCCTGATGAGTCACTACGAGATCCAGGTCCTCGACTCCTACCACAACGACACCTACGCCGACGGCCAGGCGGGAGCGATCTACGGCCAGACACCGCCACTCGTCAACGCCAGTCGCCCGCCCGGACAGTGGCAGACGTACGACATCGTGTTCCACCGGCCGGTGTTCGGGGCCGACGGCGCGGTCGTGCGGCCGGCCTCCGTCACGGTGCTCCACAACGGCGTGCTGGTGCACGACAACGACGTGATCACGGGGTGGACCGTGCACCACCAAGTGGCGACGTACCGGCCGCACCCCGATCGCCTGCCGCTGCTCCTCCAGGACCACGCCCACCCCGTGCGCTACCGGAACATCTGGATTCGGGAGCTGCCCGACTCGCGGGAGTGACACCGATGCGCCGCACCCTGCTCCTCGTCGCCACCGCCCTGGCCGCGGCGAGGGCCTTGCCGGCGCAGATTCCCAGCGCCGCGACGGACATGCTCCGCCGCATCTTCGCGTCCCGTGACTTTGCCCCCGACCGGTTCGGGCCCGCCCGGTGGATCGAGCGCGGCGCCGCATATACGACCGTCGAGCCGTCGGAGGCCGTGCGAGGAGGGGGGGGGAGCGCGTCCGACATCGTGCGTTACGAGACGGCGACCGGGGCCCGCAGTGTCCTGGTCTCGGCGCGACGCCTCATCCCCCCCGGCGATAGCGTGCCCCTCGACATCGACGACTACGGCTGGTCGGCCGACGGCGCGCAGCTGTTGCTGTTCACCAACTCGCGCCGCGTGTGGCGCCAGAACACGCGCGGCGACTACTGGGTCGTGAACCGCACGACCTGGGCGCTGCACAAGCTGGGCGGCCCCGACGCCCCCGAGGCGTCCCTGATGTACGCCAAGTTCTCGCCCCAGGGCGACCGCGTCGCCTACGTCCGGCAGGGCGACCTGTACGTCGAGCGCGTGGCCGACGGCACGATCACCCGGCTCACCACCGGCGCCGACTCGCTCCACGCGAACGGGATGAGCGACTGGGTCTACGAGGAGGAGTTCGACCTGCGCGACGGGTTCCGCTGGTCGCCCGACGGGACGAAAATTGCGTACTGGCACTTCGATATGACCGGTGTGCGCACGTTCACGCTGATCAACAACACCGACTCGCTGTACCCGTTCACGACGCCGATTCAATATCCCAAGGCCGGGACCGCCAACTCAGCCGTGACGGCGGGCGTCGTGAGCGCGGCCGGCGGGCCCACGACCTGGCTCCAACTCGATGACGACCCGCGCGACAACTACCTGCCGCGCATGGAGTGGGCGGGGGGGGGGGGATCCGCCGAGGTCGTGCTGCAGCGCATGAACCGCCTCCAGAATACCGACCGCGTGTTGCTGGCCGATGCCGTGACCGGGGCCGTACGGACCGTGCTCACCGAGCGTGACAGCGCCTGGCTGGACGTGGTAGACGACCTGGAGTGGCTGGGCGGCGGTACGCGGTTCCTGTGGGTAAGCGAGCGCGACGGGTGGCGTCGCGCCTATCTGGTCTCGCGCGACGGTAAGACCGTCCAGCCGGTCACGCCTCCGACCGTGGACGTGATCGCCGTGGCTGCCGTGGACGAACCGGGCGGGTGGCTCTACTACGTCGCGTCCCCCGACAACGCGACGCAACGCTACCTCTTTCGCACGCGGCTCGACGGAACGGGCCGGCCGGCGCGCGTCTCCCCGGACCGCCAGCCGGGGACCCACCGCTACGACATCTCCCCGGACGCCCGCTGGGCGATTCACACCCATTCCCGGTTCGACACGCCCCCGGTGATCGATCTCGTGCGGCTGCCGGCCCATCAGGTGGTGCGCTCGCTCGCCACGAACGCCGTCCTGCGGGACCGGGTCGCCCCGCTGATCATTCGCCGGACCGAGTTCTTCCGCGTGACGCTGGAGGATGGCGCCACGCTCGACGGCTGGATGATCCGGCCGCGCAGCTTCGACTCGACGAAGACGTATCCTCTGCTCATGCACGTGTACGGCGAGCCGGCGGGCCAGACCGTGGTGGATTCGTGGGGAGGCGGCGGGCAGCTGTGGCACCGCATGCTCGCCGACCAGGGGTACATCGTCGCGAGCGTCGACAACCGCGGCACGCCGGCGCCCAAGGGCCGCGCCTGGCGCAAGGTGGTGTACGGCCAGATCGGCGTGCTCTCTTCCCGCGAGCAGGCCGACGCGGTGCACGCGCTCGTGCGCTCGCGGCCCTACCTCGATTCGACGCGCGTCGCCATCTGGGGGTGGAGCGGCGGCGGCTCGAGCACCTTACAGGCGCTGTTCCGTTATCCCGATGTCTACCAGGTGGGGATGAGCGTGGCGCCGGTGCCCGACGAGCGACTGTACGACACCATCTATCAGGAACGCTACATGGGCCTGCCGCACCAGAACGCGGCGGGCTACGACTCGGCGTCCGCCATCAATCACGCCGAGGGCCTACGCGGCCGGCTGCTGGTCGTGCACGGCTCGGGCGACGACAACGTGCACTACCAGGGGACCGAGCGGCTCCTGAACCGCCTTATCGCGCTGGGCAAGCCGGTGGACTTCATGGAGTACCCGAACCGCAGCCACTGCATGTGCGAGGGCCGCGGTACGACGCTCCACGTGTACACGCTGCTCACCCGCTACCTGCTCGAGCACCTGCCGCCGGGCGGGCTGCCGCGGCCCGCCGCCGCGCCCAGAACATCAGGCCGAGTAGGCACCACGCCACAAACACCACCCACTCGACCAGAGTGAAGCTGCCCGGCACGGCCGGGACTGCTTTCATCAAGACAATCGCGAGGCTGACGGCAGCGCCGGCGACGGCGAGGGCCTTGCCCGGCCCCTGTCTTCCCCCACGCCGCAGGAACGCCACGCAGGCCACGAACCATCCCAACCCCACCGCGAGCGAGCCGACCTCCGTCACGGGCACGAGCAGCGCGTCGCCCAGGAGCGCGCCCACGCCGGTCAACCCGGCCATCAGGAGAATGGCGGCTGTGGGCGTCCCGAACTGGGGATGGACGGTGCCGAGGGCGGGAGGGACGAGGCGCCGCCGCCCGAGCGCGAACAGCATGCGCGTCGCCGCCACGAAGTTGCCGTTCATCACCTTGAAGAGCGACAGGAATGCGGCCACCAGAATCAGCCGGGCGATGCCCGTCGATCCGAAAGCGCGCGCGAACGCGGCCTCGGTGCCCAGGTGGTTCGTGACGAGGTCCTGCCAGGGATACACGAACGACACGGCGGCGACGACGAGGACGTAGAACGCCGTCCCCACGAGCACCGCCAGCGTCATCGCGCGGCCGAAGCCCTTCGGGTCGAACCCCGTCCGCGCTTCCTCCGACGCGCGCGCCACCGACTCGAAGCCGGTCATGAAGTAGGGAACGATCTGCGCCACGAGCAAGATCGACAGCAGCCGGCCGCCGGCCGCGAACGGCGGCTCGAGCCGCGCCGGCGAGCCGCGCGCGAGGCCAAGGGCCGCGAACACCACGAAGCAGGCGAGCAGTCCCAGCGTCGTCACGTCTTGAAAGCGCCCGCTCGTCCTGATGCCGCGATAGTTCACGACCGTCAGGAGCGCGGTGAGACCCAGGCCGGCGGCGAGGCGCGGCGCGGTGATCGTCTTCCCCGCCACGACGTACAGGGGCAGGTCGTTCATCGCGGGGAAGATGCGCGCGAGCAGGTTGCCGATCGCGACGGCCTCCCAGGGACAGACGATCGCGTACACCAGGACCATCACCCAGCCGGTCGCGAAGCTGACGAGCGGCGGGAAGGTGGACTCGGTGTAGGCGATCTCGGCGCCGGCATCGGGGATGTCGCGCACGAGGCGGGCGTAGGTCCGCGCGATCGGCAGTAGCAGGAGCCCGACCAGCAGGAAGCCGAGCATCGCGCCGCCCGGCCCGCCGCGGCCGAGCCAGTCGTCCATGATGACGAGCCACCCCACCCCGACCATGCTGCCGAAGCCGAAGGTGAAGTACTCGAGCAGCCCGAGGGTCTTGTGGAGGGCCCGGGGGACGGTCACCTTTTCAAAATGCCCATCGCCCTCCTCGCCGCGCTAGCGCTCGCAACAGCCCAGGATTCCACCATCTCCATCATCCCGCAGCCCGTCCGCCTCGAGCGGACGAGCGGCGCGTTCACTCTCACGGCCGCCACGGTGATCACGACGGACGCGGGAACCCGCGATGTCGGGGCCGCGCTCGCCGACTACCTGTTTCCGGCGACCGGGTATCGCCTGCCGGTGCGGGCGACGCCCGGCGGCGCCGTGCGCACCATCGCGATCCGGCTCGACCCGACCCTCGCCGGGCTCGGCGACGAAGGCTACCGCCTGCGGGTCACGCCCACCGCCGTCACGATCCGCGCCTCCCAGCCGGCGGGCGCGTTCTACGCGGTCCAGACGCTGCGCCAGCTTCTGCCGGTCGCGATCTTCCGCCAGGCTCGAGTCGACGGCGTGGGGTGGACGATCCCCGCCGTCGTGATCGAGGATTACCCGCGGTTCTCGTGGCGCGGCGCGCACCTCGACGTGGCACGCCATTTCATGCCCAAGGAGTTCGTGAAGAAGTACATCGACCTGCTGGCGCTGCATAAGCTCAACCGCTTTCACTGGCACCTCACCGACGACCAGGGGTGGCGAATCGAGATCCGGAAGTACCCGAGGCTCACGCAGGTCGGCGCCTGGCGCGCGCAGACCATCGTTGGCCGGCCCGATCGCATCGACTCGACCAAGTGGGTTTTCGACGGCCGCCCGCACGGCGGGTTCTATACGCAGGACGACATTCGCGAGGTCGTGGCATACGCGCGGGCGCGGTTCGTCACGGTCGTGCCCGAGATCGAGATGCCGGGGCACTCGCAGGCGGCGATCGCCGCGTACCCGGAGCTCGGCAACACTGGCAACCCGATACCCGTCTGGACGAGCTGGGGCGTGTCCGAGAACATCCTCAAACCTGACTCGGGGACGATCCGGTTCTATCAGGACGTGCTCACCGAGGTCATGGAGTTGTTCCCCAGCCGCTGGATTCACGTCGGCGGCGACGAGGCCGCGAAGGCGCAGTGGCTGGCGATCCGGGGACTCAGTCTCCCCGACGCCGAGGCGCTGCAGAGCTGGTTCATCCACCAGATGGACGCGTTCTTGACGGCGCACGGCCGGGCGCTCGTCGGCTGGGACGAGATCCTGGAAGGGGGGCTGGCCCCCAACGCGGTCGTCATGTCGTGGCGGGGGACGGACGGCGGCATCGCGGCCGCCCAGGCGGGGCACGACGTGGTCATGACGCCCGGCTCCCACACCTATCTCGACCATTACCAGTCGCTGGACACGGCGAGCGAGCCGCTCGCGATCGGCGGGTTTCTCCCGATCGACACCGTGTACTCCTACGAGCCCGTCCCCGAAGCCCTGACTGCCCCCGAGGGGAGGCACGTCCTCGGCGCGCAGGCGCAGATGTGGACGGAATACGTGCCCGATTCGCGGCACGCCGAGTACATGATCTTCCCCCGGTTGTGTGCGCTCGCCGAGGTGGTATGGACTCCGCGGGACCGGAAGGATGTCACGGACTTCTCCGCTCGACTGGCGACGCACCTGGAGCGGTTGTCCATCCTGGACGTCAACTACCGGCCGCAGGAGTTCCGCTTTATCCGATAGACGGCCACGTCCTTGCTCTGCCAGACCAGCGGGAGGTCTTCCCGGTATTGGTCCACGAATCGGTGTAGGTACGCGACGTCGAAGTACGGCTCATCGGGGCCGGTGACGACGTAGGAAGCGCCGATCTCCGCCATGTAGCGCCACAGCAGGCAAGGGTCGGCCGGGCTGAAGGGAGCCGACGCCCTGCGCCCCGTGAAGAACGCGAGCGCTCGCGGCTTGCTGAAAACGAACACGGCGTTCGAATCAGTGCCCTCCTTGATGAACTCGAAGAATGCGACGCTCTCAGGCCGACCGACGCCGGTGGGGAACCGGCCGAACTGCGCGGTCGAGTACTGCCCGGCGTACGTCACCGCTACCGCGGCCACCAGACCAGCAAGAATGGTATTCCTCTTGCCCCACCGGCGGTGGGCCACAGCATCCAAGACGCGCGCGCCGAGCAGAAGGTAGAGCACGTAGAACGGGACCACCGGGATCAGGAAGCGGACGTCCTGAAACGATGGCCAGATGATCACCGGCACGACGTAGAGCCACGGGAAGACTTCGGGCCAGCCCGGCGCGCGGAGCGCCTTCAGGTACCCGAGCGCGGCCAGCCCGCTCGCCGCGACGAACAAGGCCTTCCGCCCGGCCTCGGAGTAACCGTTCGCCCACAGGTCGGACAGCGACCGAGCGTAGGCGACCAGGTTTCCGCCGACTGACGCCGCCGTCACCGTCAGCTGGTCGAGGTAGCTTCGATCGCCGACCCACGCGAGGTGCTGCACCACCGCCAGGACGATGAATACGGCGCATGCCGCCATCGTCGAGCGGCGCACGCGCCGGTGCGCGATCAGGTCGTGCGCGAGGAAGGTCGGGACCAGGACGACACCCAGCACCCTGGTCGCGTAGGAGGCAAACGTGAAGAACCCCGTCAGGGCACCGGAGCCCGCACGTAAACACGCGAGACTCACCAGCACGAAGAACAAGAAAGGCAGGTCCGCACCGACTCGGTCCTTGAACTCCCATACGACCGGATTGAGCCCGGTGATCAGGACGAGCGCTTCGAGATACGGGGAAGGAAGAACGCCTCGAAACAGGTGGAGGAGCAGGACAAGCGACCCGGCGAGCGACGCAACGATGAGGGCCTTCATGGGCCACAGTGCCCGCCCGAACAACTTGACGATGGGCGCGAGCAACAGCGGGAACCCCGGGGGATAGGCCCGCGGACCAACCGCCGGGTTCTGCGGATTGTAGATGTATCCCGTCTCGGTGTACGGCGCGCCGCGCGCCAGGTTCTCGGCGTGACGAATGTACATGCTGAAGTCGTCGCCCCAGTCATGTCCCTCGCGGATCGTGACCAGGTGGAAGGCGGTGACGAGAACTACGCAGAGTGCTCCGCGGGAGAGGCCGGCGATCCGCCGATCAGCGCCGTTCGTCGAACCTCCAGCTCGTCCGGTAGTCGCGCGTCAGCGGCTGCTTGGTGAGCAGCGCGCGCACCATCTCGACGGGCATGCTGCCGCTCTGCAGGATGGCGTCGTGGAACTGCCGGTTGGTCATCTTCTTCGAGTCCACGAGCTCGTGATGCAGCGCGCGGAACTGTAGCCCGCCGATCATGTAGGCCACCTGATAGAGCGGCGAGTAGTTGCCGTTGAACGACCGGCGCACCTCGGCCGTGGCATTGGCGCGCTCGTGCCCGACGCGGTCCACGAGGAAGTCGATCGCCTGCTGAGGCGTCCAGTTGCCCAGGTGGAAGTTCAGCGAGAACATGATCCGCGCCGCCCGGTGCATCCGCCAAAACAGCGCGCCGATCCGATCCTCGGGCGTCTGCTGGAAGCCCATGTCCCAGAGCAGCGTCTCCCAGTAGAACGCGTTCCCCTCGTGCCAGAAGGGCGTGCCGAACGCCTCCCGGTGCGCGTTGTAGCGGTCGGTCATGAACCCCTGGAGGTGATGGCCGGGGATCAGCTCGTGGAACGCCGTGGCCCGCGCGAAGTGGCGGTTGTTGCCGCGCATGCTCATGAGCTTGTCTTCCTCGGACATCACCGGCGTCGGGAACGACACCTGGATCACCTCGCCGCCCAGGAAGAACGGGCTTTCCTTCTGCCGCTCGGGCGACATCATCTCCATGCGCCACACGTCCCGCGCGAGCGGCGGCACGGTCACGAGGTCGTGCTGCTCGACGTAGGCAATCGCCTCGCGCGCCAGATCCCGCACCAGGTCGGGCTGGCGCCCCGGGGGCACGAAGTCCTGCTTCACCCGCTCCAGCGCCGCCTTCCAGTCGTCACCCAGGCCCATCTCGCGGGCAGCCCGCTTCATTTCGCCCTCGCACCAGCCGAACTCCCGCTGCGCGATCGCGATGAGCTCCTCGGGCGTGTACGGGATCATCTCGTGCTGGAGGTCGGCGAGGATCGCCTCCCGGCCGATCGGCAGGCCGACGATCGGCTCGTCGCCGCCCGGTTTCGCGCCGACGATCTTCTCCCGCAGCACCTTGACGTAGCTCTGGAGCAGCGAGTCGGCCGTGCGGTAGGGAGCCGCGGCCCACCAGGTGAAGAGCGGGTCGTACCCGTCGTAGAACCGGTACCAGCGGCCGAGCGCGTTCTTGAGGTCGCTCACGACCGCGGCGGCGCGATACGCCGCGATCCTGGTCGGCGCAGGCCCCCCCCCCCCCACCCGAGTCGACCGCCTGGCGCGTTCGCTCGACGTCGGCGGCGAGCTGGGCGAGGACGCGCGCGGCGGCGGGGGGATCCATCGTCTCCAAGCGCCGGCGCGCGTCCTCGAGGTCGATGATGGCACCCGCGAACGGCAGCAGCGGACCGATCTCGCCGAGCGTGCGCTCGTCGCGCTCGAGCAGCCGCAGCTCGTAGTCCAGCCGGGTCTTGAGGAGGAGGTAATCGACGCGCCCGTCCTGGCCGAGCGAACCGAAGTCGATGCCTTGCAGCCGGGCGAGCCAGGCGCCGTAGAACTCGCGGAGCGCGGTCCGCCGCGCGGGCGACGTCTCCACCGTGTAGCGCCGCAGCAGCGCGCCCCGGTCAGCGGTGAATCGCCCCACGACGTCCCGCAGCTCGCTGGCCGCGGTCCGCTCGATCGGCTTCAGGTCCGGGACGTAGGCCCCCCCCGCCCTCGCCCCCGCCCCGGCCTGTAGGATGAGCAGCGCCGCGAGGGCGCCGGCCGTCACCTCAGACGCTCCAGCCCGCTCGGTACTCCGGCCGGATGTATTCGGGCGGGACGGCCGCGTTCGCGACCTCGCCGCTTTGGGGGTTGAGCTCGAGCACCTGCGCGGTTCTCAAGGCGAGGTTGCCGAGCAACACCATCTCCGTCAGCGGCCCCGCGTGATCGGGGAAGTTCGAGCCCGCGGGCGTTCCTCCCTTGCAGGCCGCGATCCACTCGGCGTACACGCCCTCGGTGCGCGGGTACTTCTGCGCCGGCGGATGCGCCGTGATGTCCGCCATGCGCGCCTCGTCCAGGAGCTTCGGATTCTCGCCGTAGATGCCGGCGATCAACTTGCCCTGATCGCCGATCCACATCTGGCCGCTGGTGTCGAACGGCCACGCCAGCGGGTCGGCGACCTCCTTGGGCCGGGGCGGGTACAGGCTGCCGTCGCGCCACACGACTTTCACCTCGGGCCGGTTGCCCTTGGCGGGGAAAGAGTACGTGAGGCGCGAGACCGCCGGCGCGGTTTCGCTGAACAGCTTGGTCGATTCGGGCTCGATGCGCGTGGGATAGCCCAGGTCGAGGGCCCAGAACGAGGCGTCCATCGAGTGACAGGCGATGTCCCCGAGCGCGCCGGTGCCGAAGTCCCACCAGCCGCGCCACTTGAACGGCGCGTACGCGGGGTGGTACGGGCGGGCGGGGGCGGGCCCGAGCCACAGATCCCAGTCGATCCATGGCGGTGTGTAGTACTCCTCGAGCGGCCGCTCCAGCGCCTGGGGCCAGATGGGACGGTTGGTCCACAGCTGGACCTCGCGCACCGTGCCGATGGCCCCGGCCTCCACCCACTCGCGGATCAGGCGCGTGCCCTCCTCGGCGTGGCCCTGATTGCCCATTTGGGTCGCGACCTTGTGTTTGCGCGCCTCCTGCACCAGCTGGCGCACCTCCCACAGGGTGCGGGCCATCGGCTTTTGAATGCGGGTGTGCTTCCCGAGCTTCATCGCCATCATGCCCGCCACGGCGTGGACGTGGTCGGGCGTAGAGACAGTGACAGCGTCAATGTTCTTCCCTTCCTTGTCGAGCATCACCCGAAAATCCTTGAACCGTTTGGCCTTGGGGAACGCCGCGAAGGACCCGGCGGCCTGTTTGTCGTCCACGTCGCACAACGCGTAGATGTTCTCCGTCTTCCCTACGCCACGGACGTCGGTCGCGCCCATGCCGCCGACGCCGATGCAGGCGATGTTGAGCTTGTCACTGGGCGCCGTGAACCCCCGTCCCAGGACGTGGCGGGGGACGATCGTGAACGCGACGCCGGCGCCCACGTCTCCGACGAACTTCCGCCTGGTGATGCGCTTGCGAGCCATGATTCACTCCCTTCCCGAAGCAGATCGAGGCCGGAACAGCGCTGCGAACAAGATCAGGACCACCGCCGCGAACGCGGCGGGCAGTACCCAGAAGCTGGGCCACTGCGCGAGGGTCAGGCCGCTGGCCCCCGCGAGCAGCCGGTTGTACACGTTGCCCGCCACCTGCGCGCCGATGAGCATCCCCACGCCGTACGTGACGAGCACGAGGAATCCTTGCGCCTGGCCGCGCACGGCGGGCGTGGACTTCTTGTCCACGTAGATCTGGCCGGTCACGAAGAAGAAGTCGTAGCACACCCCGTGGAGCAGGATGCCGACGAAGATGAGCGGGAAGACGGCCCCCGGCGCCGCGATGGCAAACAGGGCGTAGCGCAGGACCCATGCGCCCATGCCCACGAGCAGCATTTTCTTCACGCCGAGCCGCGCGAAGAAGAGCGGCATGAGCAGCATGAAGCCCGTTTCGGAGATCTGGCCCCACGTCTGCGTCGCCGCGATCTTCGTGACCCCCGCGTCGCCCAGGAAGATCTGCGTGAAGTTGTAGTAGGCCGCCAGCGGGATGCACAGCAGCAGCGACGCAGCGATGAAGACGTAGAAGGCGCGGTCCCCCAGCTGCCCCAGCGCGTCGAGTCCGACGATGCTGCGCAGCGAGACGCGCTGCCCGGCGCCCGGCGGCGGCGTGTGGGGGAGTGTGAAGCTGAAGAGTCCCAGCAATACGCTCGCCGTGGCCGTGCTGTAGATCGGAAGCGGCGTTTGCTCTGCGACCGCTCCCGACAGTGGACCCAGCACCCAACTAATGAAGAGCCCGGCCACGATCCAGCCGAGCGTGCCGAAGACGCGGATGAGCGGAAACTGCTGCTCCTGCGACTGGATGTGGTGGAACGCCAGACTGTTCGCGAGGCCGAGCGTCGGCATGTAGCACAGGTTGTAGAGCAGCAGGAGGAGAATGAACGCGGTGGGCGCGCCGGTGGCCTGAGGCACGATGAACATCACCAAGCCGCCCAGCAGGTGGAGTACGCCCAACACCTTCTCGGTCGCGAAGTAGCGGTCGGCGACGAGCCCGAGGAAGAAGGGCGCCGCGATGGCGGCCACCGGGTTCACCGTGTAGGGCCAATGCGTCAGCGTCCCCATCCCGTGGTGCGTCATGTACACCGCAATCGTGGTGTACCACGCACCCCAGATGAAGAACTGGAGGAACATCATCGTCGACAGCCGGGCGCGGACGGTCATGGAAGCACCCGGACCTTGATGTTGCGAAAGGCCACCCGGAACTCATGCTCCTGCAGGCCGATGTACCCCTCGGCGTTGCGGCCGTAGTGCGGGTGCGGCGCGAATTTGCTCGCCTTGACCTTCGCCTCCCAGTCCGGGCTGCCCAGCTCGTACTCGACCACCTTCACGCCGTTCAACCAGTGCTCGATGTGACCCCCGTTCGCCACGATGCGCACCTGGTTCCACTCGCCCGCGGGTTTCACGACGCCCGGGGGCGACGGATACAACCCGTAGTCCGCCCCGGCTGACGTGAGGCGCGACTGGCCATCCGGATGCCCGGCATCGTCCAGGATCTGCATCTCCGGCGCGGTCCAGTAGATCGCGTTGTCATCCTCGCTGGCGCGGTAGAAAATCCCGCTGTTGCCGCCGGGCGCCACATTCCACTCGAGCGACAGCTCGAAGTTCTTGAACTTCTCCGTCGTGATGATGTCGGCTGCGGGGCGAACCCGCGTGAGCGTGCCCTCCCGGACTCCCCAGCCCGACGGCATCGAGTCCATCTGCCACCCGCGCCAGCCGGCCGTGCTGTGGCCGTCGAATAAGAGGCGCCAGCCTGCGGCGCGCTCTTCCGGGGTCAGCGTGTTCAGTTGCATCGCAGCGCTCCCCGAGGCGGCGGGCTGTTCGCGGGCTGGGGATGGCGTGGACCGCGGGGCCGGGGTGCACGCAATGACGAGCGCCCCCGCCGCCGAGACACAGCCGATCAGACGCAGGGCAGTGAGGTGGTTCACGTGGCTTCCTCTGGTCGTGAGTTCAGGCCGGGAATTCGGGGTCAAACACTACGCCGCGCCGTGCCGCAAGGGAAGTTGCGCCGGCGCCACGGTCAGGCGGGGATGCCCGCCAATTCTTTCAGGCGCGTCTGGACCGCCCGCCGGGCCCGCTCGCCGCGGGCGATCACCAGGATCGCGTCGTCGCCGGCGATGGTGCCGATGATCTCCGCCCAGCCCGCGCCGTCGAGCGCGAGGGCCAGCGCCTGGGCGGCTCCGGTGGCCGTCTTGAGCACCAGCAGGGGGCCGACGCCATCCGCCGACACGAGCATCGTGGGCAGGAGCTGCTCGAGGTGCGGCCGCACGCCCGCGGCGCCTTCGGCGGGCGGGGAGTAGTGGGAGCCGCCGTCGGGGGCCGAGACCTTGGCGAGCCCCAGCTCGCGGATGTCCCGCGATAGGGTCGCCTGAGTGACGTCGAACCCCTCAGCCACGAGCAGCTCGCGCAACTGCTCCTGGCTGCCCACGCGGTCCCGCCGGACGATCTTCAGAATGGCCGCGTGCCGCTGGGTCTTCATGGCGCCGAATCTAGCTCGTGAACGATGCGGCCCGCGAGCACGGTCAAAAGGACGGTCGGACGGCCGGACGGTCGGACGGTCCGCACGGCCAGATCCCCTGCCTTCCCGACTTCGATCGAGCCGATTTCGGCCTCCCAACCGAGTGCCCGCGCCCCCTCGAGGGTGAGCGCCCGGAGGGCCTCCTCGCCCGCCAGTCCCGCTGCCGCGGCCTCGGCCCACAGATCAAGGTCGCCAACGCTCACGACGGAGTCCGTCCCGAAGCCGACCGGCACGCCCGCTGCCCGCAGCGCCGCGAGCGGCGCCGTGCCGTGGCCGTGGGTGCGGTTGGAGCGGGGACAATGGGCAACCGCGGCCTCGGTCTGGCGCAGCAGGGCGATGTCCGCGTCGTCGATCTGAACGCTGTGAATGGCGAGTGTTCCACGTTGCAGGACGCCACGTTGCACGAGAAAGGCAACGGGCGAGCAGTGGCGCGCTTCGACCGCCATGCCGCGCGCGCGGTGCGCATCGGCGAAGGGGCCGGCGCCCTCCCGCACGAACGCCGTCTCCTCGCGCGACTCGGCGAGATGCACCGCCATCGGCAGGCGCTCGCGACGCGCGAAGGCGGCCACCGCCTCGTATAACGGCGCGCTGACGGTATACGCGGCGTGAGGCGAGACACCCAATGTCAGTTGCGAAGTTGCAAGACGGCGAAGTTGCAAGACGGCGGACTCGAGCTCCCGCATGCTCGCGGCGAGCTTCGCGGGGTCCGGGCCGAACACCTCCTGGTACACGGTGCCCCGACCTGCAAGGTCGTGCAGCGCGCGCATGACCGCACCCGTACTGCCCGTCTCCGCCACGCACGTCACGCCCCGGGCCCAGCAATCCTTCACGCCCGCGACGGCCGCCTCGTAGAACGCGTCCGGCGGCGTCGCGTCTTTCAGCTGCCGGATCCGCCGGATCCAGGCCGCGAAGTCCGGCTCACTGTTCTGACCCGCGAGGTGCGTGAGCTCGAGGTGCGTATGGCAGTTCACGAGGCCGGGGACGAGCACGGCATCGGGGAAGGTCAGCGCCTCCGCACCGGGGGGCGCGGGAACGCGGGCGTGCGGCCCGACCGCGGCGATCCGGCCGCTGCCATCCACGAGAACGGCGCCGTCCTCGATCGGCGGCGCCGTTACGGGATACACCCGGCCTGCGCGGATCCGGAGCATTGGGGAAAGTTGTGAAGGTTTGTGGAGGTTGGTGGAGGTTTTCGAGGAAGGGTTCACCAACCTCCAGCACCTCGACAACCTCGACAACCTCCGGTCACGGCGTGATGCCGACGCCGAACGGCGGGTGCACGGGGCACACCTGAGTCGGCTCGGTCCCCGGATAGAACCACTCCCAGCGCCGCACCTCCAGCGGACAGAACGGCGTCGCCAGGTACCCATTGGACCAGTCGACTTCGCGGGTGATGAGCGAGTCGGGCCGCCCCCAGTCGGCGGGCGCGGGGCGGCGGTCGTACACGTCGCGCATGAACTTGGTCCACGCCGGCGCCACGATGCGGCCGCCGCCCGCGTTGCCCATGATGCGCTGCTGCAGGTCGTAGCCGAGCCAGATGCCGGCCACGATCTCCGGGGTGAAGCCGACGAACCAAGCGTCGGTGTAGTCGTCGGTGGTCCCGGTCTTGCCCCCCATCGGCACGCGCAGCCCGGCCACCGCGCCCGCCGCGGTGCCGCAGCGGTTCGGCCCGGTGCCCGGCTGGCAGCGCATCACGTCGCGCAGCATGTCGAGCATGAGCCAGCTGTGCTCGGGGTCCATCACCTGTTCCTTCTGCACCGTCGATTGGTACAGGATGTTCCCCTGCCGGTCCTCGATCCGCTGGATCCCGATCGGCGTGACGCGGGTGCCGAGGTTGGCGAACGCGGTGTAGGCGGCGATCAACTCGATAGGCTTCGCCTCGCGGGCGCCGATGTGAATGGACGGATAGGGCGGCAGCGCGGTGGAGATGCCGTAGCGCCGCGCCTCCCCGATCACCGTCGGCTCGCCCAGCCCCATGCCCAGCTTGATGGTCGAGAGGTTGCGCGACAGATACAGCGACATGCGCATCGGGATCATCCCGAGCGTGGTGTCGTCGTAGTCCTTCGGCTGCCACAATGAGCTGTCGAGCTGAATCACCGGAGGGTTCAGCGGCGAATCGTCGAGCAGGGTGTCGACGGGGAAGCCGGCGCGCACGGCCGCCGAGTACACAAACGGCTTGAAAGTCGAGCCCGGCGGGCGGGACGACTGGGTGATACGATTCCACTTCGAGTCCGCGAAGTCCCGGCCGCCGATCATCGCGAGGATGGCGCCGGTGCGCGCGTCGAGGGCGAGCAAGGCGCCCTGCAGGTACGGCGAGAACGGCCCTTGATCCTCGCCCGAGGCCCGACCCCGCTCGATGTAGTCCCGGTAGGTGGTCCGGCCCTCGAATTTCCCGTTCGAGTACACCCCCGCCTCGATCTCGTCGAGCTGCGACTGCAGCGCGCGCTCGGCGGCCTCCTGCATGTCGAGGTCGAGCGTCGTGTAGATGCGCAGTCCCTTCTCGTACAGATCGCGGCCAAAGCGGGGTGCGAGAAAGTCGGTCCGCAGCCACTCCACGAAATAGGGCGCAACGTCGCCGTAACTGGTGCGGCGCGACGTCAGCACCAGCGGGTACGCCTTCCACAGCTCGGCGTCCTCGGGCGTCAGGTATCCCTGATCGCGCATCAAGCCGAGCACCACGTTGCGCCGGGCAACGGCGCGATCGGGGTGGGTCCGCGGGTTGTAGTTTCCGGGGGCCTTGGGGAGCGCCGCGAGGGTCGCCGCCTCCGCCACGTTCAAATCGCGGGCCGATTTCCCGAAGAACACCTGCGCCGCCGCCTCGACGCCGAAAATGTTCGGACCGAGGCCGATCTGGTTCAGGTACAGCTCGAGAATCGTGTCCTTGGGGAAGTTCCGCTCCAGCTCCACCGCGACGCGGGCTTCCTTGAGCTTGCGCGACAGCCTCTTCTCGCGGCTGATCTGGTCGGAGAAGACGTTGCGCGCCAGCTGCATCGTGATCGTCGAGAAGCCCTCGGCCCACGAGAGGGAGAGAATGTCGGCCTTGAGCGCGCCGAGCACGCGCAGGTAGTCGATGCCATGGTGCGAGTAGAAGCGCTTGTCCTCCACCGCGATGAACGCCTGCCGCACGTGCAGCGGCATCTCGGCGAGCGGCACGACGGTCCGGCGCTCGATCCCGAGCTCGGTAATGAGCCGGCCGTCGGCGGCGAACACCTTGGAGGTCTGCTGCGGCCCCTGGGACCCGATGATGCGCGAGATGCTGGGGCAGCGCTCGGCGGCGCAAACGCGGGTCCACGAGCCGTACCCGAGGCCCCCGGTGAACAGGCAGGCGAGGGCGGCGCCCGTCGCGACCTGCTTGCGATGGCGCGGCTGCTGCCACCAGCTGCGCAGCCCCGACAGCCCGAAGGGAGCGGGCGCGGCGGTGCGAGCGGCGAGGGGGGAGGACGGGCGCATCGGCGTGGCCATCTGCACTACAACCTAGTAAGGCCGCGGCGCGCTTGCCAGCGTCGCGCGCGCTTCGTACGATTCGCCGCCATGACCCCCCCCACTTCCGATCTCCTGCGCGAGCTCGAGTGGCGCGGCTTCGTGCACCAGGCCACGCCGGGCCTGGATGCCCATGTCGCGCGCGGGCCCCTCACGGCGTATTGCGGCTTCGATCCGACGGTCCCGAGCCTGCAGGTCGGCAACCTCGTGGCGCTGATGCTGCTCGCGAACCTCCAGCGCCACGGGCACCGGCCGATCGTGTTGATGGGCGGCGGCACCGGGCTGATCGGCGACCCGTCGGGGAAATCGGCGGAGCGGCCCCTGCTCTCCAAGGAGCAGATCCGCGAAAACGCCCAGCGCATGCGCGATCAGGCTTCCCGGTTTCTCGAGTTCGGCGCCGGGCCGAAGGCGGCGCTCATGCTCGACAACGCCAAGTGGTTGGTCGAGCTCAAGGCCATCGACTTCCTGCGCGACGTCGGGAAGCACTTCACCGTCAACGTGATGCTCCAGAAGGAATCGGTGCAGGCCCGCATGGACTCGGGGCTGTCGTACACCGAGTTCAGCTACATGTTGCTCCAGGCGTACGACTTCCTCCACCTGTATCGCGAGCGGCAGTGCACGCTCCAGGTGGCGGGCAGCGACCAGTGGGGCAACATCACGGCCGGCGTGGAGCTCATCCGGCGCGTCGAGAACGCCGAGGTGCACGGGCTCGTGGCCCCGCTCGTCACGCGGACATCGGGGCAGAAGTTCGGGAAGACCGAGGCGGGGGCGGTCTATCTCGATCCCGGAATGACGTCGCCGTACAAGTTCTACCAGTTCTGGATCAACGTGGACGACCGCGACGTGGAGGGCTACCTGAAGCTCTTCACGCTGAAGGCGCAGGACGAGATCGTCGAGGTGATGGCGCGGCAGAAGAAGGACCCGGCGGGGCGCGCCGCGCAGACCGCGCTCGCGATGGACGTGACGACCCGCGCGCACGGCGGCGCCGCCGCGGCGAGCGCCGCGGCGGCGGCGGGCGTGCTGTTCGGCGACTTCGACCCTCGGCGCGCGGACGCGCGCGTGTTCGAGATCCTCGCGCAGGAGATCCCGACGACGCCGGTCGCGCGCGACGCGCTGACCCTGGTCGACGCCGTTGTGCGCGCCGGGCTCGCCAAGTCCAAGAGCGAAGCCCGCCGCGCGATCGAGCAGGGCGGGATCTACGTGAACCAGCAGCGAACCGAGGAGATCACGGACGCCGACTGGCTCGCCGGGGGCAGCCTGCTGCTGCGCAAGGGCAAGAAGGAGTTCGCACTGCTCAAGGCTCAATGATGAACGCGCGCATCCGCCTGCTGCTCGACGTGTTCGACCAGGCGTACACGGCTCCCGCCTGGCACGGCACACCGTTCAAGGGCACGATCCGCGGCATCACCGCCCGCGACGCGCTGTGGCGGCCGCGCCCCGGACGGCACAACATCTGGGAGCTGGTCCTGCACGCGGCGTACTGGAAGTGCATGGTCCGGCGCCGCCTGGTGCGCGACCCCGACGTCGCGTTCCCGCGACCCGGCGCCAACTGGCCGGCGTTACCCGCCCGGCCGAATGCGCCGGCGTGGAAGCGCGACCGCGCCCTGCTCGACGAGCAACACGCCCTGCTCCGCCGCGCGATCGCCCGGCTCGATCCCGCGCAGCTCGCCCGGCGCGCCTGGCGATCGAAGTGGAGCGCGGCGGAAAACGTCTACGGTATCGCGTCGCACGATCTGTATCATGCGGGGCAGATTCAGCTGATCAAGCGGCTCATGAAATAGAAGGCAACAGATCGGGAGACCCATTGTTCATAGGCCATTACGCCCTCGGGCTCGCCGCCAAGCGCCTCGCCCCCCGCACGTCGCTCGGCACGCTGTTCGCCGCACCGACCTTGGCCGACCTCCTGTGGCCCGTGTTCCTCCTGCTTGGGTGGGAGCAGGCGCGCATGGTTCCGGGATCCAATCCGTTTCTCACATTGTGGCTCGACGAGA
>WNGB01004059.1_pt1 | contig 45029 bp, 39 predicted proteins | sample 5400681 | NCBI WGS metagenome assembly WNGB01 (sample SAMN13153367, study PRJNA577476) | soil metagenome | isolation source: 115 cm soil or saprolite under grassland replicate 2 | place: USA:California | collected 2016-06-15 | reverse complement strand
GACTCGCCCTCTCCGTCGTGCTTCGCACCCCTGAAGACACGAAGCCCCGAGAGATTCGTCGCGAGTCCGCGAGGAATCAAGTCCTGGAATGAAGCGATGCCGACGTGCGCCGAGGCGCGGCCAGGGTCGTGCCCTGGCTGCTGTGCGGCGGCGCAACCGGTGGGCAGTCGTTTGGTCATCGTCGGCCACGGCTTGGTGGAACGGCAGGTTCTTGGCCCCGGATCGCCCGGCGCAGCGCCCGCACACATCGTGGTGCAGCTTCGGCGGTACCGATGCCGCGCATGCAACGCGATCTTGATGGTCGGCCCGCGTGGGCTTGTTCCGCGTCGCTGGTACGGCGCCGGAGCGATCGGGCTGGCGCTCGCAATGTACGCGGGCGGCGCGACGAGCGCCGCAACGCGCGCCCGCGTCAGTCCCGTGCACGTCGTCGGTGCTTCCGCCGTCGAGCGGTGGGCGACGCTCGTTCGGTGGATCGAAGCGGCGCGCCGCACCGAACTGTTCGGCGTGGCGGGGCTCGGACAGCTCGGGCGGCGCGCCATTGCGGGGCATGTCGCCCATGCGCTCGCGGCACGCGCGGGCCGCCAGTTCGGCGACGAACTGACCGAGCGCGCGTTCGACGGAGCCTCGATCGCGGCATGAAGGGCCGCGTCGACAGGCGCGAACGGCGCGCCGCCCCTGACGTGCACCACGAGCCGGCACCCGAGGGCGGCTCCGATCCACCGAAGAGGATCGGGCACGCGCGGGCGCGATGCCGGCAGGAGGCCCATCGCGGGCGACGAACGGCCCGCGAGGAGAATCCAATGGAACCATTGACCCCGAAGAATCACGGAGAACAGGTCGCGGTCTTCCGCCACGGCCTCATCGGCGAGCTCGCCGTCCGCGAGCTCGACCACGGCGAGCGCACCGCGTTGCTCCAACGAGTCAGCGAACAACGCGTGCGCCCTCCGGGCAGCGACACGACGCGCTGTTACTCGGTCCCGACGCTCGAGCGGTGGCTGTACGCGTTCAAGAAAGGCGGCCTGGAGGCCCTCGCGCCTCGCGGCCGTGGCGACCGCGGTCGCGGCCGGGATCTCAACCCCGAGATCCGCGAGCTGCTCTGCGACATCCGCCGCGAGCATCCGGACGTGAGCGTGACGTTGATGCTTCGCACGCTGCGTGCCGACGGGCGCGTCGGTTCCGAGGTGACCGCGTGCACCGTGAGAAGGATGCTCGCCGAGCGCGGCTTGATGCGCACGGTGGCCGTCGACAGCAGCGCGGGCACGACCCGTCTCAGGTGGCAGGCGGAGCGCCCGAGCGCGTTATGGCACGGCGATATCTGCCACGGGCCGACGCTCACGTTCGGAGGCAAGCGCACGCCGGTGCGCGTGCATGCGCTGCTCGACGATGCTTCGCGCTTCGGCGTTGCCTTGCGCGTGTTCCGCGACGAACGCGAAGAGACGATGCTGTCGCTTTTGGCGCAAGCCATCCTGGAGCACGGCAAGCCCGATGCCTTGTACCTCGACAATGGCGCAACCTACCGAGGGGTCATGTTGCAGCTCGTCTGCGCCCGCCTCGGCATCACGTTGCTGCACGCCAAACCGTACGACGCGCCCGCTCGCGGAAAGATGGAGCGCTTCTGGCGACGGATGCGCGAGGAGGCGCTCAACCACATCGGCGAGGTCGCGTCGCTCGTCGACGTCGAACACAAGCTACGCACTTGGCTCAGCCGCTTCTACCAGTGCGCTCCGCACGCCGGGATCCTCGGGCGAGCCCCCGCGGCTCGGTTTGCCGAGGGAGACAAGGTCCGCGTCGGCGAACAAGAGCTGCGCGATGCGCTCACCGTGCGCGTGCGGCGGCGTGTTCGCCGCGACACCACCGTCAACATCGGCGGCACTGTCTACGAAGTCCCGCTCGGCTACCTCGCTGGCCATCTCGTGACCATCGCCACAAGCCTCTTCGATCGCCAACTGCCCGGTCTCGAACTCGATAACAAGCGCATCCCGCTCGTCGTCGTCGATCCGCTGCACAACGCGACGAGGAAACGACCGCCGCGCCGATCCATCCCCGACAAGCCCGAGCACCCTGTCGACTTCGATCCGAGCCAGACGCTCGCACCGAGCACCGAGGAGGTCTCCGATGACGAGCTCTTCTGATCTGGCTGCCTTCGGTTTGCGCTCCTGGCCCTTCAGCAAAGAGATCGACGACGCCGAACTGTGGCTTCCCGAAAGCAAGGCGGCGCTCGTTGCCGATATCCAGGAGGCGCTCGGCGATCACCAGAGCGTGATCCTGCTCGGCGAACCCGGTGTTGGAAAGACTTGTGTATTGCGCGCGCTGCGGCGCACGTTGCCGCAGTCCGGCTTCCGACTGACCTACTGCCGCAACGCGACGCTCGGGCGGCGGGACTTTTACCGCTACCTCTGCCACGCACTCAACCTGCATCCGAGTTCGACGGCGGCCAATCTCTTTTTGGCCGTCGAAACGCACGTGCACGAGCTGCGGCGCGACAAGATCCATCCGGTCTTCTTGATCGACGAGGCGCACCTGCTCCACCCCGACATGCTCGCGCATCTGCACATCCTGATGAATTACGAGTGGGACTCGAAGGCACTGCTCTCACTCGTGCTCGTCGGATTGCCCGAGCTCGAAGCCAATCTCTCGCGGCGGGCGCATCGGTCACTGCTCACGCGCATCCATCATCGCTTCCTGCTCGCACCCGCGACGGTCGAAGACACGGCCGAATACGTGCGCTACCGCCTCACCGGCGCGGGCACCGATCGGGCCCTCTTCCCCGACGACGCGCTCGCCACATTGCACGAGCTGTCCCAGGGGCGCTTCGCGAGATCGACCGGCTCGCGACGGTCGCGCTCCGGGAGGCCATGCGTCGAAAGAAGAAACTCGTCGACCGCGAGCTCGTGGCTCGCGTGGCAGAGGCACTCGTGCGCTTCGACTAACGACGACGGGCAAACCTCGGCGGCGCCGCCATCCGCGGCGCCGCCACCCCGGAACATCACGCTGGCGCAGCGCACGCGCCACCACGATGGGCATCACGAAAAGGCTCGCCGGTCGCGCCGGCTTGACGACCATCGACCAGCCGGCGCGCAACGACATCAACCAGCCGGCGCGCGCACACCTGGGCCTTGCCCTTTTTGGCGCGTCCGTTGGTCGCGAAGGCTACCGGCTCGGCCGATCAGCTGGCCAAGATGTCTACCGAGCTCCGGTCAGATTCCTCCGGATTTGCGTGGCCAGTCACAGAAACCTATTGGATTCGAATGAAGACACTTCAGGAAGCAGGAAAGAAGGCTATTGTTTCAGACGACGCCAACCGCACCGTTCGAACCGGTCGGTTTGCCTTCGTTCTGGCAGTACTCGCGGGAGTGTGCGCCGGCACGAGTTCGTCCGTTCTGATGGGAAAATGGCATGCGGATCGGCTGGCCGCAAACGAACGTGCTTTAAGGCAACGCTTGGACGAGTGGAAAGCGGAGAATCGGTGGCGCCCACAACCGATCCTCGGCAGCGAGAATCGACTCTCATCTGCATCTCCGGTGGGAAACACTGCCGAACAGCTCGTTCAGAATTCGACAAGAGATCCGTCGGCGCGGGAGAAGAAAGCGGATCCCATGGCCCGTCGAAATCGTGTCGCGGAGCTTCGCGCGCTTGATGAGGAAAAAATAAGAAAGCATTGGTCGGATTTCAGAGACGAGCCCTGGTCTGCGATGGCGACTCCGCTGTTGCAATCAGGGCTTGCCGCTGCGGCGGCCAAGGCCACCTTCAATGTAAAGGAGGTCGACTGTCGAAGCACGTCGTGCGTCGCGAGCGTGGAGTGGTCCAACGCCGATGACGCGACGAGAGAGTACGCCGGCCTCGTGCACACGCCATTCGAGATCAATTGTGCGCGAGGCATTACGCTGCCCGAAATGCGCAACCCGTGCACCGGTCCCCTGCTCGCTGCGGAGCTTCTGGGCGGGATGAGATGGGCCTTCGGTGGAGGACAGCGCGACGACCGATCCCTCGCAGCCCCCAATGACGACAGCACAAAGTGCTTCGACGAGCCATCCCCCTCGCACCCGATCCATGCAAGGTAAGAGTCACCTATCCGGCGGAATGGCTCGCAGGATGGTAGATTGGCAAGAGCGACCCTCGCGCAAACGCGCCGGGTGGGAATGCGGCCGCGGCTGAGGTAAGGCATTCCAGTGAAGTCGTTGCTCTTTACCTATCGTCCGGTGAATCGCCTGCTCCGGAACTCTGCGCGTCGGCGTTCGCTCCGCATCGCCGATCGATGGTATTCCGGGGTCAAAACGCGGTACCGCACACGCGGTTCATGCAAGTTCCGCCGCACTCGCAACCGTCAGCCGAGACGTTGTTGCAATTGTTCAACGGTAACACGCCTGAGCAGTCGACACCGCAGTGCCCGTTGTCGCAAATGGGGTTGCCCGTTGCTCCGGCGTTCAGCCTGCAGAACGTGGAAGGGTCAGGGTTGAGAGGGTCGGTGCAGAGCCCACAATTTTTGATCGTACGGTTCACGGGATCCAGAGTACCAATTCTGGCGTCGACCTCGCACCCATTCTGAGCGTTGCCATCGCAGTCGAGGAAGTTTGTCAAACACGTAAGCCTCGTGCAGATATTGTTGATGCAGGTAGTCTTATCTGTGCCACGGAGCAGGGTGGTACAGGGCTGACATTTCTCCGCACCACAACCGTAGGTGGGGTCGCTTTGAGAAACGCACAGATCCTTGCCGGTGCCGGGCTCGACGCATGCTTTTTTCCCACTCGCGCAGCCCCCACCGCCCAGACTTGCGGCATCTACGACGAAGGAACACCCGTACGAATCCCAAAGGGTCACCCCGAACACCGCAAGAGCTAAGACGCGAGCAAGTTCGCCTATCCGAGTCATCGTGGCCGCCCCCCCAAGTTAGCCGGCTTCGTGGAGCACGGCAATAAATCGCGCGCGAGTAGCGGGCGAGCCAGTCGGCAGCCGGCAAGGCCACCGGCTGGCTCGCGGGGACCCGCAGTTCGAGCTGGGCGAGTCACGGCACGGTTCAGCGTCATTCTGAGCCGCGCCGTTATACTCGCGCGCCTAAGAAACGTCGACGTTACTGCGTGATGAGTGTGGAGTACTGAAGCTTGATGGCCGCAGCGGCGACGTCGACGTTCTTGAAGTTGACGCTCGTCGGGTCGACGAAGTCTTTGAGCGCGTTGGCGGCGGCCTCCTGGAACGCCGAGGGCGTGGCGCCCGGATAACCGAGCTGAACGGCCTCCCCGGCCGCCTGGAGGTCTGCATACGTCTGCGTCGAGATGGCGTCGAATCCACCCGCGGCGTCGACCGTGATGTCCTTGCGGGCGGGAATCGAGCCCTTCAGTGGATTGAAGGCCAGCTGCCCGGCGGAGCTTCCCGTGATCCTCATGAACTCGAGGCCCATGTCACGGTGCGCGGCACCGATCGGCAACGGCCACGCCATACCAACGAAGATGAACGTCGGCGACCCGGCTAGCTCCATCGAGACGTAGCCGACCTTGTCGGGACCGCAATTGAGGTTGGCGAACTCTCCTTTGACGAAGTCGGGCAAAAGGAGCATCGCAGCTTGATCGTTGCAGACCTTCGCGACGGAATCGGCCCACAACACGGTCATCCGATCGTCGTTCGCGTAGTCCATCATTCTGCCAAGCGTGGCCAGCGTGTCGCGGATCTGTTGGGCGTCGCCAGAGCTCAGGCCGGAGAGATAGGTTTTGTGGAACTCCGGGCCCGCCTGCGCGGGAAGGATCGAATCGAACACCGCCGCAGCGATAGTCCACCCCCCAGCCGCCGAAACGGACAGGGCAGTCTTGCCCTGGGCCTTGAGTGCGTCGGCAATCGTGAAAAAGGTCGCGAAGCTCGGCGGTGAAACTGCTGGATCGAAGCCGGCGGCGGTGAGCATCGCCTTGTTATAAAAGAGCGTGTTGCCTCGCTCGAGGTTCAACGGCGCCGCGTAGATATGCCCATCCTTGCCCTTCACTGAGGTGAGAACGTCGCCGAACGCAGCTTCCCAGCCCTGCGCCGAAGCCAGCGAGTCGAGCGGTTCGAGCGAGTTTTGGCGGATCCACTCGAACAGCGGCACACCGCCGACGACCTGGAAGGAGTCGGGCGGATTGCCGGCCTGAATACGCATCGGCAACTCCTTTTGAGCCGGCTCGGTACGCCCGAAAGCGCTGTTCGTGATCTGGATGCCCGGCTGCGCTTTCGTCACCTCTGCGAGCAGCGCGTCGAGCGCGGCCTTCTCGCTACCGGATGTCAGCCAGCTGTAGATTTCGAGCGCTTTCGGCTGTTCTTCGTCATCCGATGAACCGCACGCTACCGCTGCTCCGGCAAGTACGAGCAATAACGATGTTGAAATTCTACCCATTCTGAGTCCCATTGTTGCCTCCTCGGGCACCCCTCCGTACGAACTTCCATTTGCCCCAGGTGTACAACGGCGGCCTTTTCGCGGGCTTTAGGCGGCGCTGGGCAATTTGCGGGGCGGTACACCGCTCGCCGCAATCGTACCTACATGACGAGCACGTGTCGTACGCGGACGCGGCAGTTGGCGGCGCGTAGAGGCTTAACGTCGGGCGAATATATTGCCCGATGACGAATTGCGCTTCGTGTGCTCCACGATGCACACGAAGTGCAAACGCATTGCCCATCGCGATGTATGCGCATCGATGATGTTCGATGGTTTACGTGTGATTCCGGCCACATGTTGGCCGAGCAGCGAGGACTCCCTTCATGGAATATATATTAGCAAATTCAGCCATTTACGCGCGAGCGGATCCGGCCGTTCGGTCGGGCCCCGTCGAGGATGTTTTCGCCGTCGAGGAGCGCGATTTTTGGCACTAGAGCTGCAATACGTTCGCAGCGGAGGGGCGAGAAATCGCTCGGGGCCAAGTTATCGCGGCGATCGTCTGCTCGCCGCTCGAAGAGGGTGCGCTTTGCGCGGAAGGACTGCGGTGGATCGATGAGGAAAACGTTTTGGGCTGCGTCGCTGACTGTTGTAGTTGCTGGATGTACGGTGCAGAGCGCCGACACGGCGGAGAACGTCGAACAGACCTCCGATGCCGTGACGAGCGGAAGTATCTACGCGCTGAAACTCCCCTGGATGTCGGGCGACACCGGTAATTGTATCGACGTCGCCGGGGCGTCCCTGGACAACATGGCCAAGATCGAAGAATGGGATTGCAACGGCACGGGCGCCCAGTCCTTTTACGCCGATACACCTATTACCGTGAACGGCATCCAGTATTGGCGCTTCAAGAACACCCACAGCGGCAAGTGCCTCAACGTCTACGGCGGCGTGATCGACGCTGACCACCCAAAGAGCGGCAACCAGAGCGGTTCGAAGGTCCAGCAATATTCGTGCAGCTCGGGCGACAACAACTATTGGGAGCTCGTCGCTCAGGGTGGCAATGGCGGTTACGGGCTGAAGAGCAAGATGACCAGCGGCGACGGCATCCGGCGGTGCATGGACGTGACCGGCGGCACGTCGTCGACCGCCAATGGCACGCAGATCGAGATATGGGGATGCAACGGCGCCGGCAACCAGACGTACAACGTCTCGGCCACGACGTCCGGCGGCGGTGGTGGCGACGCTTGCACCTATACGAATTGGGTCGCCGGCCACCACTACAACGTGGGGGACATCGTCTATTACTCGAACAGCACCGAGCACTACTACATCTGCGTCAACGCCAACGATGGCTTGGACCCGACGATCAGCACCTGGTACTGGGACCCGTACACCTGCGGCCCGGGCGGGACGCCCCCCCCCACCGGGGGGACCGGCATTGCCGGCGTCGTGACGAGCTCGGATTTCAGCACCTGGTTCCCGACGTCGGGCAGCGGCAACGGCTGTGGGGCAGACGGCAGCGGCACGAACGTGACCGCCAGCAATCACGGTCGTTCCACGTACACCGATCCTGACGGGTCATCGCAGCATTGCTTGCGGAGCTCGTTCTATTCGTATAGCGCCCTGACGACGATCTCCGCGGCCTACGCGACGTTCGCCAACTCGTCGGACTCGACGCTTCGCAAGCGGGAGGCGGCCGCGTTCCTGGCGAACTTGAGTCAGGAAAGCGACTGGTTCCACGCCACCAGGGAGTACAACACGGCCAACTACTGCAACGCGTATTGCTCAGGGTGTGGGGTATCCTGTCCTATCTATAACGGTGGGGACGGGTGCAGGTCGAATGGTTACTACGGCCGCGGCCCCATGCAGCTTAGCTGGCCCTGCAACTACCAGGCAGCGGGGAACTCCATTGGAAGCAACCTTCTCGGGAGTCCAGACCTCGTGGCGACCAACGCGGATGTCTCCTGGAAGACCGCCGCCTATTATTGGATGACGCAGCCCGGCCCCGGTGGCTATGGCAACAACTGCCACGACGCTATGATGGCGAGCGGCGGCAGCGGAGGGTTCGGCGCGTCGATCGCGCACATCAACGGCTCGCAAGAGTGCCCGAGCCTGGGCGGCAGCAACACGACAGCACGAGACAGGCGCATCAAGAGGTACAAGTGGTTCTGCGACGAGCTCGGCGTTAGCTACGGCAACAATACGAGCTGCTGACCTAAAATCGTCATTCTGTGTGAGACGGGTGCAGCGCGAACATTTCGCGTTGCACCCGCCGCGCATTTGTGGGCCGATGTCATGGGGCGGTGGCAGCGCCAAGTGCCTTGGATAGCGCTGCGATCGTGGAGTAGGGCAGGTCGGCCTCGATCCATGCGGTGGCCACGCCGCTGTCGAGGGTTTCTTTCCCGTAAGCGAATAGCAGCGGGATCGTCGGGCCACGAGTCGGGTCCATCGTGGGGAGACGAGCGGCGTCCGCCAACATTGCGAACTCCACTTCGTGGCCAATGCGCCGCACGATCATGGGGGCGCCTGGATCGTCCGCCCATCTTCGTACGGCGTCGCCTTTCCCCAAAATAGACAGCGCACCTTTCGCATCCTTGCCGGCGGCCCCCACGAACGTCTCCTTGCCGATGGACCAGACGAGGTCGATGGAGTCCGGCGGCGGTGCTTTTGCGTCAGGCGATTCCGGCCGTGCCCGCCGGACGATGTGGACGGTCTGGAGCGCCCTGTCCCCCTCGAGGGCGGCTCGATGATTTGCGGTGGGCGCGCTGATTTTCAGATCGCCCATCCAACTTCCGATGGCCTCGTGGAGCGCGGGAAGCGACAGTACATTGATCAGACCGAGGGCGCCTGCATTCAGTGCTTCGCGATCGCTGACCGCTCCGCGTGCCACGAGCGCACGCGTTTCGCGGGACGACAGCAAGCCGGCCGTCAACCAGTCGCCGCGACCCGCTGACCAGCTCCGGAGGGCGTTTTGAATGACTTCTCGGTCAGCTGGCGTCAACGCGCCTCCGGTCGCTCTGCCGATCTTTTCGATCTGGGTGTCGGCCTCGCTCACCCGATGCGCGGCCGTGTCACGCGTTACCACGACGAGGGGCGCTGAAAGCGGGTACGAAAGAACCGCTTCGGCGTCGCCGACCGCCATCGAGGAAAGGTGAGATGCTGCCGAGCCGTTCGGGCTTGCAGGCGCGAGCTTCAGAAGGAAACGGACCCTGCCCTTCTCGACAGTGGCGCTCAATCGCGCTTCGGCAAGGTCTGGCATGACGCTGAACAACCGCTCCATCTTGGAATCGATGTCGGCCAATGGTTCGGCCGCACGAACGAGATCGATGTGGCTCGCTTGGCTCGTGCCGAGCTGTTCAGTTTCGCGCGAGTTCTTCCAGGACACCCACGCCTGCTTCGCACGTTTGAGAAGAGGACCGGCAAGGGAGGGTTGGGGGGCGATGACAAACAGGTGCGTGGCGGGTACGTTCCCCGGGATCTTTCGGCGAGCGACGTAGGTGGCCGCGCGCGTGATCGCTTCCCGCCGCGACCCAATGACCAACCGGTCGTCGACCATGGCGAGCACAGCGGGAATGGGAAGTGGCGAGCTGGGCTCGAGGAATATCGGTCCACCTGCGCCATCGCCACTTGGAGAAAAATGCGGATGGGTGCCCGATTCGAGTCTTTGCAGGAACTGAGTGGCATCCATGATCGGGATGCCGAGAGCCCAATCCATTCGCTCCCCGTCCTCGAAAAGCGCGCCAAGCGCGAATTCACGTAAGTAAAATAGCTCGCTGGCGCTCCGGGGAAGTCCGAGCAGGTCGCCAACGTACAGAGCCAGCGAGCTTGGGAGCGCAGACGCCGTGGCATCGAGCGATGACAGGAGGAGCTCCCATGCCTGATCCGGATGCAGCGCAATGAAGTCCGCCACGAAGCCGGGCGGCAAGGACGGCGCATTCCGGGAAGCCGCACCGTCCACCCCCACCTTCTGGGGAGCGCCCTTGGAACAGCCGGGCACGGCGCTCAGCAAGATGACGAGTCGCACGACGCACCGTGCGACGCCGAGCCAGGTAATGCGGACGCCTGAGGGCGCAAGATGGGTCGGGAGCGTTGCCATTGGTGTGTACGGAGCCGACGTTATCCCGTTCGCTGAGCGCCAGTCCAGACGCGTCTCGACGCCCGTGAACGGTGGCCGACGTGCGCGCCCCCCATCGGCAATGTGCCCGAAGATGCGCATCGTGAGCTGGGCGCGTGCACTCGGAGTGCATGAGCGTTGCGCGACAAGATGTAGCCATTGCGGCGAACGTCGACACCATCGAACGCACATCCTTCTCGACAAGAAGGCGAAACGGGCTCGGGGCAATCGTAAGAAAATTCACGGCATTGGCGATTGCATACATCCGCCCCGTTCGGCTCTGGATTTTACCAAAAGGCACCTTTATGGGCGGTCCGCGCCCACTTCCTACAGCTTGGCACTAGGGGTGCATTACGTCGCGGACGGAGGGAAGTTGGATTCCAGCAGGGGTGCTTCAGGGGTGGGTGGTTCCGATTTTCGACTCTTAGACGAGTGCGTGCGCGCCGGTGGGCGCGGGGTGCCATTGACCAAGGAGTTCCGCATGAGGACGACGTTCTTCGCTGCATCGTTGTTGGTAGCTGTAGCCGGCTGTACCGTACCGACGAGCGAGGGGTCGGAAGACCTCGCCGAAAACGCGGAAGCCGTTACCGGTGGCACGACCTATTTCATGAAGCTTCCGCTCATGAGCGGCGATACCGGCAATTGCATGAACGTGGCCGGTGCTTCGACGTCGGCGGGAGCCAACATCCAAGAGTGGGACTGCAACGGCGGAAGCAACGAGAAATTCACGGCCGTAGACATCAGTAGCTGGGGGAGCGCCTACGCCGGCTATTTCGAGCTCAAGAACACGAACAGCGGGCTTTGCGTCGAGATCTACGGCGCAGTCAACGCCAATGGTACCAACATCGACCAATGGGGCTGCAAGACCTCTACCTCGGGCAGTCGGGACAATCAGGCCTGGAAATTCGAATCGATCAATGGCTATTACCGCATACGGAGCAAGCTGAATACGGGTGACGGCGCCGCACGATGCGTCGACGTGCAAGGCGGGACTTCGGCCACCGCCAACGGCACGAACATCGCGCTCTGGTCGTGCGGCACCGGTGGCAACCAGACGTGGAACCCGGCCTCGACGAGCGGCGGCGGAACGTCGGGGATCGCCGGCGTGATCTCGCAGTCGACGTTCGATTCGTGGTTCCCGAACAAGGTTTCGCTCTACACGTATTCGGGGTTCACCTCGATGAACTCCAAGTACTCCGATATCGCCAATCAGAGCGACACGACGCTGCGCAAACGTGAAGTGGCCGCGATGCTCGCCAACTTCGCGCACGAGACGGGCGACTTCGTCTACGCGCGCGAAACGTGCTGGGACGGCGTCGACTCCGATGGTCAATGCAAAAACTGGGGCTATTACTGCTCGGGCTGCGGCGCCAGTTGTCCCAACAAGAAGTACTACGGTCGAGGTTGGACACAGCTCAGCTGGCCCTGCAATTACCAGGCGGCCGGCAACGCGCTCGGATACGACCTCTTCAACAATCCCGATTGGGTGGCTACGAACGCCAACATCTCCGCGCAGTCGGCCGCTTGGTATTGGAGGACGCAGCCCGGTCCTGGCGGTTACGGCAACAACTCTCACGACGCGATGAACGCGAGCAGCGGCAGCGGCGGATTCGGGGAGACGATCAAACATACCAACGGTTCGCTCGAATGCCCGAGCTTGGGCGGCACGAACACCGCGCAGCGGGATGCTCGCATCAGCCGTTACAAAACCTATTGCGATCGACTCGGCGTCTCGTACGGCAATAACTTGAGCTGCTGAAATAGCAAAAAGGAATGAAATTGGAATTTCGCAGACTGTCCGAGGGGGGGAAGGAACCGTTTTCCGGTTCCTGAACCAAGAGGGCGCGCGGGTACACGCGCCGATCGACCAAGGAGTTCTGCATGACAAGAAGGGTTTTCGCCGCGGCGGTGCTCGTTGCGGTCGCGGGTTGCACGGTGCCGAGCGCCGACGAATCCGAGATCCTGGGCGAGACGTCGGACGCGCTGAGCAATGGGGCCACGTACGTTTTGAAGCTTCCCAAGATGTCGGGTGACACCGGTAACTGCGTGGACGTCGACGGCAACTCGTCGAGCAACGGGGCCAACGTCCACGAGTGGGATTGCAACTCGAGCGATGCCCAGCGCTTCGTGGCCGAGGACATGGGCAGCGGCTTCTATCGCCTGCGCCACAAAAACACCGACAAGTGCATCCAGGTCGACTGCCCCGAGCAGAGCGGCGCTTGCATGGCCGCCGGGCGCAACATTACGCAGTGGACCTGCGACGGCAGCAGCTGGAAGCAGTGGCGATTCGTCTCCTACAATGGCTACTACCAGATGCAAAACCGGAATAACACCGGCTATTGCCTCGATGTTCAGGGGGGCGATACCCACACGGCCAATGGGACGAATATCGCGCTCTGGACCTGCGGTTCGAGCGGCACCACCAAAGGCAATCAAACGGTCAACCCCGTCGGCTCGAGCAGCGGCGGCGGAGGCTCGGGTATCGCCGGCGTCATTTCGGAGTCGACGTTCAATTCCTGGTTTCCGAACCGCGCCTCGCTCTACACGTATTCGGGCCTCACCTCGATGAACAACAAGTACTCGGATATCGCGAATCAGAGCGACACGACGCTGCGCAAGCGCGAAGTCGCTGCGATTCTCGCCAACTTCGCCCATGAGACGGGGGACTTCGTCTACCCGGTGGAGCAGAACACGTCGAATTATTGTAGCTACTGCGATTGGAGCCAATGGTACGGCTGCCCCGCCGGCTCGTGCAATTACTACGGGCGCGGCTGGACGCAGCTCAGCTGGAACTTCAACTACTACGCGGCGGGCAACTCACTCGGGTACGATCTTCTCCACAATCCCGGCTGGGTTGCGTCCAATGCCTCGATCTCCGCGCAAACGGCGGCATGGTACTGGAGGACCCAGAACGGCCCTGGTGGCTACGGCAACAACTGCCATGACGCCATGAACGCGAGCAGCGGCAGCGGGGGCTTCGGCGCGACGATCTGGCACATCAACGGCTCGCTCGAATGCGGCAAGTCGAGCGGATCGGTCGGGAACGAGCAGATGTGGGACCGGGTGAATCGCTACAAGACCTACTGCAATCGCCTCGGCGTCAGCTATGGCAACAATCTCACCTGCTGAGCGTAAGCGGAGGCGCTCTCCGTAAACGAAAATGTATTGGGATGGCGTCACGCCGGGAGGTGGGTTACACTTCCTGACCGCGTGCGATGACTACATCCAGTGAGAGACGAGTCGAGCCGCGAAGACCCGCTCACTTGGTCGCCGAAATCGAAGCGAATGGTACGCGGATGGGCTGCGGAGTCTCGCGTGATGCGAGCGCTTCGGCGCTCTTGCTGTTGGCGCGCGCAGACCTGCAGCCGGGAACCAAGGTCGTGCTGCGGCTCTGGGTACCTGGCGAAGACGAGCCGAGAAAGCTCGACGCCGCGGTCGTCCGCCAAGAAAAAATCCCACCCGCCGACTCGCACCTTTGGGCTTACAAGGTCGCGGTCCGGCTCGACGACCCGCCCGCGGACCTCGACCGCATTTTGGAAGAGCTGATCAAGCGACAATCGCGGACGAGCGAGCGGCCGGGCCAGGACCCGCCTCGTCAAAGCTGACAGCTTGCGTGACTCGGTTTGATCGCGCTTTGCACCGCTCACATGGTGTGAGAAGGGCGACCATTGCGTACACGTTTTGCTCACAACCATTTCCAGAGATGGCCATTGCTGTTACAACGTAGGTAGTGGATCCGCCCTTTGTTTGGTTGGGGGTGTTCTTCCTGTTGGCCACGATCGCGTGGGCCGTCGCGCAGAGAGCACGCCCGTCGCCCAAGACCGCACGCCTGGGATCGGCGAAGAGCCATGCGCCGCCGAAGTCGAGCGGCGAGCGCGGGTCTGGCATCGCGTTCTCGGATTTGACCGATGTGCCGAGCCTCGTTTCCGACGAGGACGATCTGGAGATCACGATCGTGACCGCTTCGCCGCCGACCGACGCGCCGCCGTCGCCCGGCGAAGAAGCCGACGCTTCGATGCAGGAGCGGGACGAGGAATCGAAGGCCGAGACTTCGACGGTCAACGTCATCTACGAAGAGGAAGCCGACACCGAAGAGATCACCTCGCCGCGGGCACGCATTCTGGTGAGCGCGCAAGGCGAGAGCGATCGCGGCCACCGGCGGCAGCGCAACGAAGATAGCCTGCTCGTCTTTCCGGAGCGCTCGCTCTTCGCGGTGGCCGATGGCATGGGGGGATACGAAGGCGGACAGGTGGCGAGTACGCTCGCCGTCGAGGTGTTGAGAAAGGCCTACGAGAGAAGCATCTTCCAGGGCAAGACGGTCTCCGAAACGCCGGTGCCGCGACGAGGTCGCGAGTTGGCCTGCGCGATCCAGATGGCGAACCAAGCCATCCTGAGGAGCGCCAAGAAGGATCCGACGCTCGCGCACATGGGGACGACGGTTCTCGCCGCGCGGTTTTCGCCCAACAAGCAGCGGGTCTACATCGGGCACGTCGGCGACAGCCGCTGTTATCGCTTTCGGGGCAGAACCCTGCGGCAGCTCACGACCGACCACACGATGCGAGAGCTCGGCATGAGGGGTCCCATCTCGGCCCATCTCTTTCAGGCGGTGGGCATCAGCCCCACGATCCAAATCGACGTGGTGATCGACAAGCCCCGTCCGGACGACGTGTACTTGCTCTGTTCGGACGGGCTTTCCAAGATGGCTTCCGATGCCCAAATCCGCGACATTCTCCTCGGCGAAGTCGATCTCGAGGCGGCCGTCTATACCTTGATCGAGCTCGCCAATGATCAAGGCGGCAAAGACAACGTGACCGTCATTCTGGTGAAGATCCTGGAGAGAGCTTCGGCCTGAAGGTCGAACCCGCTACTTGAACGCCTTGATGAGGCGTCCCAGCCAACCGCGCCGCGGTTTGGCCGGTGGCGGCACCGTGGGAAGCCGGCGCGCCTCGCCGAGACGATCCATGAGGCGCCGGCGCGCCTCTTCGGGCGTCGGCGCGGCTTCCGCGACGATGCAAAGCGTTTGCGTTGCTTCCCCTTCGTCCGAGGAGGGCGGCACGCTCACGATGCGACGAATCCGGTACCTCGGGACCACGAATTTCGCGAGGCACATGAATTCTTCGCCACCACGGATCGGAAATGGCTGGCCGAGCTCGAGCCGGACGCCTTCTTTCGATAGGATCCACTTGAGCTCGCGCGGGGTCAGTCTACGCATTATCGCTGGCAGCGCGCTCGGCGCGGCAATCCAACTGGATCATACATCGGTGCAGCGCTTTCGTCCGATGTTCAGCACGCCGCGCCGCGTTGACAGCCCGGTGCTCGAGCGTAAGCTCCAGCCCACAATGAAAGGGAAAGTTTGCATCGTGACCGGAGCGACGTCCGGTATCGGGAGGGTGACGGCACTCGAGCTCGCGAAGATGGGCGCCACGGTGGTGGCGGTCGCTCGTGATCCGGCGAAGGGTCGCGCCCTGCTCGATGAGATGCGCAACGCGGCAGGTGCCGAAGCACACCTTTTGCTCTGCGATTTTTCGGCACAGACGGCCATTCGACAGCTCGCCGCCGATTTCAAGGCCAAGTTCGACCGGCTCGACGTGCTGGTGAACAACGCCGGCGCCGTCCTCGGCGAGCGCCGCGTCACCGCCGATGGTCTGGAAACCACGTTCGCCACCAACCACCTCGGCTACTTCCTGCTCACGAATCTGTTGCTCGACGTTCTCAAAGCGAGCGCTCCTGCGCGGATCGTGAGCGTCGCCTCGGAGGCGCATCGCAACGCGAGGCTCGACTGGGACGACCTTCAGTACGCCCGTCGGCCCTATTCGTCGACGGGCGCCTATGGCGCATCGAAGCTGGCGAACATCGCCTGGAGCGCAGAGCTCGCCCGGCGGCTCGCCGGCACCGGTGTCAGTTCGAATGCGCTGCACCCCGGCGTGGTCGCGACGAACTTCGGTCAGTCGGGCTCCACGCTGGTGCGCGTCGGCGTGAAGCTCATACGCCCTTTCCTCATCGATGCCATCAAAGGGGCCGACACGAGCATCTACTTGGCGGCCTCGTCCGAAGTCACCGAGGTGACCGGGAAGTACTTCATCAAAAGGAAACCGGCGGTCCCCAATCGGCAGGCGAGCGATCCGGAAACCGGGCGCCGGCTCTGGGATATCAGCGAAAGATTGGTGGCGGCGAGCGCCGCCGCGGCCTAGCATGCCCCGGGATTCTGGCGAAGAAGATCGCTGATGGAACCGCCGTAGCGCTCGACGGACGGGCCGCTACGACCGACTGCTGCTGCAGCCGCTGGCCAAGATCGGCTGCCAGCCGCCCCCCTCTTGCCGGCGGCGAAATTCCGGCCGGTATTCGCTGCGCGCCGTCTCGCTGAGAAGCTCGGAGGGATCGAAGTAGTGGACCGTCCTCGACGAGCCGAGGACGCGAAGAGCGGTAGGCGGTTCTCCGGGGCGGGGGCAACGATAACGCCAGAGGTCGCGCCGTTCGGGAACCTCGTCGAGCGCAAGCACCTCTTTGATGCCGCCGTTGCAGTTCGTGCTCACGATGAGCACCCGTCCCGGCAGATCGGTCGCGTGCGCGGGAACGCGGATGACCAGGTCGTGGTGGAATTCGCCCTGCTGCCAATGATCGACGAGCTCGAACCCGCCGTAGCGCTCCGTGAGCTTTTCGATGAAGGTTCCGAGAACGAGCGTGTCTGCCAGCCCGTCGAGCGCCGTCGCCATGCCGGCCACTATGACGCATGACGCGAAATGCGCCACCTTTTCTCGAGAGGTCGTGGAGGGTGCTCAAGGTGCGAAGGCGACCCCGGCGCGTATCGCCGCGAATGCCCCCCGCATCCCGCCGATCGATCGATCATCGGCCAAAACGTCGACGCCGAGCAGCGCGAACCCCCCTTCGAGCTCGACGGCAGCCGACCAAGGGCGACCGATCGACATTTGGGCGGAGGCGACCAACGAAGTCGTCGCGATCATCCCACCGCCGTCCGCTGCGACGCCTGCACCTTGTAGCGCACCGCTCGCATAGGCATAGCCGAGCTCGACATGGGGCCCGAACAGAAAGATCGGGTTCTCGTGGGTCGAAGCCAAGAGGGCCAAGCCCGCGGAATAGGAAGAAAGCAGCACGGTTCCGAGCGCGTCGCTCACGCGACCCCAAGCGGCATTTGCGTCGGGGCGCAACCGTAAGCCGAACGGCCTATTGGGGAGCGTGGCCGCTAGACGGGGGCCGAACAAAGAAGTCGTCCCCGACAGAAACATCCGCCAAGCAGCCGCCGCTTCGATTTCTTCTGGAAAACCCGACGTACTCCCCCGAGCGGGGTGATCGATCGAAGCGACGATTAGGCCTTTGGTTGGCTTCGGGGGCGGCTCGGGATCGCTGACCAAGATCAGGATGGGCGCGGGAACTTCACGGGTCTCGGCCGGCGATTCGTCGGCGGATGTCCAGCTGGCTCGCGCGCTGCGAATCAGTTCGGCAACGGCGAGGGCGAAGGCACGCGGGCGCGCCTCGGGACCGAGATCGGCGAGCGCGATCGAGCGCTCGATGGAAAGATGGCTGTTCGAGCGAAGGACGATGGGGACGTCGCGAGCATTCGCGTCGCAGGCCGCTCGCTGAATTTCGACCGAGAGCTCTTTTGGCGCCGGGAGGTCTTCCTGGGTGACCCGAATGCGCTCGCCGAGAAGCTCGACTTCGAGCAGTCGTAGAAAAGAATCTTCGGCCAAGACGCCCGTTTTGCAGCTGGGCGCGCTGACCAGAATCGTCGTCCAGCGGACGTCGCGCCGGTCTTCGGCATGGACGCGCGCGAGAGCGTTCCGCAGGCTGCTACGAAGACGGCCATCGTGCTGGCGACACGCCAGAAGCGCAGGCTCATGGTCCCTGTCTCCAGCGATCGGCAGCGGATCGCCGAGTCGAGTGGGGAAAGCGGTCATAATACTCCGACCATGTTTCGTGAGCACCGTGCTGATCGCCGGCCTTGGCTCGCGCTTCGATGAGCCGCAGATAAGCTTCTTCGAGCAACGCTTGCGGTAAGCCGAGCGCAATCGCGTCGGCGAAGTCGCGCGCGGCGGCGGCAGGCTCGTTCATCGCGTCGAGATGCACGCGCCCTAGCGTGAAAGCGGCGAGCCCGGCTCTGGAATCGAGCCTGTGCTCGGACATGACGCGCCGCAGCGGTCCCACCGCGTCGGTCGGATGCCCCGAAAAACGGGCGACGTCGGCCAGCGCGAGCAGCTGCTCGACATCGGCCGACTTCGCCCTCGTGGCGATGCTGTCGGCTCCAAGATTCTGATACGCCTCACTGTATTTTCCACGTTCCGCCAGGTCCTGCCAAGAAGGATTCTCGCGTCCAGCGTCGGTCGCCTCGCGACGAGGGGCATTCGGCGCCGGCGACGAGCTCGGGGCAGCAGAATCGGCAGGTGAGGCGACTGACGGCGGTTCGGTGAGCAGCCCATTTCCCTCGCTTTCGACGTCGAGTCGCTCCCCGGCGACGAGGCGCTTCACGCGCTCGGGAACCCGTTCGCCTCGCGCGAGGACCGTGCCTCGCTCGACTTCGACCGTCACCCGCGAGGCCGTGCGGGTGACGGTGAATCGGGTGCCAACCACCTCGACCGTTGCGAGCCCGGCCTCGATCGACCACTTGCGCGGCCCCCCGGGTTGCACGTCGAAGAGCGCCCTTCCATCGCCCAGCAAGACGACGAGCGTGCGGTCGGTGTTCTCGAGCGGCGCTAGGCGCGTGCCCGGGTCGAGCGCGACGCGCGATCCGTCTTCGAGCTCGAAGGCGCGCGGCTCGTTTTGGGTCGCCACGCTATCGCTCCAGACGCCGCCGCCCCTCAGTTTGAGGCTGCCGACTTCTCGAACGTTGAGAGCGAGAGCCGGGTTGCTCGGCGACTTGGCGACGAAGCGCACGAACAACATCGCGACGGCGATGCCGACTGCAAACGTCGTCACGAGAGCGAGGCTCCGCCGCACGCGGGCTCGCACCTTGCGGCGGGCGGTGACGCCCTGCCACAGCCGATATGTCGTGGCCGGGTCGAGATCGGCGCGCGCCAGCGTGCGGAACGGAGGCGGCGAGCTCATGGCGCCTCCGTGACCAGGCCGAGGTGCAGCTGTAGCTGCCGGGCGGCCGCGGCAATTCGGCGTTTCGCCGTCGCCAGAGAGCAGCCGCAAAACCGGGCGACTTCGTCGAGCGGCTCCCCCTCGACGTGGCGAAGCATCCACGCGATGCGATCGTTGGTTGGAATCGTCGCCAGAATGCGACCTACGGCCGCGAGGTCGGCGTGGGTCTCGGCGTCGGAATTCTGGCCGGCGAGCTCGTCGACGGCAATGGGATCGATCGAGGGACCCAAGCCGACCGCGGCGACCAGCTTCGCGCGACGCAAGCGCCGCCGCACCTGACGGATGGCAATTTGAGCGAACCAGCCACGGATCGCGTGCGGCTGGCGAACGGACCCGAGGCGATCGAGCCCGATCGCGAAGGTGTCTTGCACGACGTCCTCGGCTTCGTCGCGGTTGCCGAGGCAACGGGTCACCATGCCGACGATGTAGGATACGTGCCGATGGTAGAGAGCTTCTTCCGCCCAGCGATCCCCTTCGCAAGCGCGGCTGACGAGGCTCGCATCGTCGACTTGCGTACCGCCGGGCAGCTCGCGCACATTGTCGCCGCCCGAAGCGGTCCGAAGCCGACGCGCGGAGTTTCTGAGCAGGCGGTTCATCGGACAATAGCTAAGAGCAACGATTTCACCAAAATGGCTCACCTTGCCGCGGCCTGCATTCCCACCCACGCCGTTGTCTCGATGGCCGTTCTCACGAATTTACCATTGCGAGAGCCATTCTGCCGGAAGGATGACTCTTACCTTGCATGAAGCGGGTGCGAGGGGGGTTGCTCGTCGGGGCATTGTGCGCTGTTTTCATTCCGAGCTGCGGGGACTCGGTCGTCGCGCTCTCCACCGAGTGCCCGTCGGCGCAGAAGATGTGCACCGAGCCGGGGACCGGCAAACAACTGTGCGTCGGGACGAGCGATCCGCAGTATGGGTGCAGTGCGCCGAGCTGCATTCCCTGCACTACACTCCTTCCCGGCACCAAAGACACCCGGTGCTCGAGCAACCTGACGTGCGAGAGGCTCACTTGTGCTACCGGCTACCTCGACTGCGATGGCAACGCGGAGAACGGCTGTGAGGTCAACGCGACGATCGGCACGCCGGATCCTATGGCGCAGGCGGTTCGAAATTGCGGTCTCTGTACCACTCCGCAAACGACCTCGAGCTACTGCACGGTCCCCGCCGGGGTGCGGGGCGAACCTGTCTGTTCGAATGGAGCCTGCAGCGTCGACTGCGCGGCCGTGCCACCTTGGCAGAACTGCAACGTCTCCAACCTCGACGGTTGTGAAACCGACACGAGCACGAGCACCCAGCACTGCGGCGGTTGCAACAAGCCGTGCGCCGGCGCGTGTGTCAATGGCGTCTGCCGCGATACCGATGCGTCGACGACCCCACCCCCTCCTCGCGACGCGGGTCGCGCCGATGCCGATGGGGCGTCGCCGGCAGCATGTGCGGGCCTGCCTTCGCCGACGCGAGTCGTCAATAGCGCGACGGTCGATGCCTTTGCGGTGACCTCGAGCTACTTGTACTGGTTGGACGACCAACCCGCCCTGATGCGGCAGCCCAAGCTCAATGAGATGCCCGCGAAGGTCGTCGATTTGGTGCAGCGCGGCAACAAAATCCTGGTGGACCCCAACCGAATCTACTGGGCCGAATCATCTAGCATCTACGGCATGCCTTTCGATCTCAGCAGCGGGGCAACGCGTGTCGCGGTTGGTGTCACCCATTGGGCGGTCGGAGGCGATAGCGTCTTTTACACGAATGGCGTCGTCATCGAGTCCGTACCCAAGACGGGAGGAGCCGCGAAGCAGCTCGTCGACGACGTTGTGGGAATACGGACGATGGCTGCCGATGCTACCGGTCTGTACTGGTTCGAGGAGCGAGGCGACGCGGCCAGCGCGGGCATCGAGAAATTCTGGCTGGGTACGGGCAGCGCGGGAACCTTCAAGTTCGCTCAACACGTGAGAATCCTCTTGGCCGACGGATCGAGGGTCGCGTGGGTCGACGAGCCGTGGCTCCTTGGTCCGGGGACGATTCTTTGGTCGACTCCCGCGGGCAGCGATCCGATTGCCGCTGCGAGTGGCCAACGCACCGTTTTGCACCTGGTGATCGACGATGTGAACGCGTACTTTACTTCCGGCGATCCGGGCGGAAGCGTCGATCTCGTCAAGGTGCCCCTGGGCGGGGGAACACCAAGACACCTCGCATGTGCCCTTCAGCAACTCCGGGCGCTGGCAGTCGACGAGTCCGATGTCTACTTCTCGTCCGCGCTCGGGGGCATTTGGAAAGTGAGCAAGTCTCAGTAATAGTCGTCGGGCGGCTCGCGGCGGCGGCCGGAGAAGAGGTGAACGACGGCCACGAAGAGAGCCCCCCCGATGATCGACCACACGATGGGAAACGGATGCTTTTCGACGGTGATGACCCATACCTCCGGCAAATGGAGGTAATTGGCAATCATCGAGCCGAGCAGCGTGCCGATGAAGCCGACCGCGATGGAGACGAGGCAGCCGCCGTTGGTGCCTCCGGCGATCGCTCGTCCAATCGCGCCGCACACGCCGGCGATGAGCAGCAGGATGAGAAGCCCCGTCAGCGTGATGTTCATTCAATCCATGTCCAACATCCTGCGCGTTTTGGCAAGCTGCTCGCGAGCGGCGAACGTTCATCCAGGCGAGGCGGCGTTCTGCGTGAAGCGGCGCTCGAGCTGGTACCAGTTGGCGCGCGCGCCGAGGCGCGCCAGCACGGACATGACGCCGAACCTGATGCGCAGGATGAAGAGGAACTCGCCGGGAAGGTTCAGCTTGAGGAGCTCGCGCTTGCTTTCGAAAATCGCGCGCAGGGGCATGACCGCGCCCGGCTCGACGAGCACCACCTCGTCGCGCAGCATCGGCCCTTGTTCTCGCGCACCATGCCGAGATCGATCAGCGCGGCGTGCAGTGCTTCACGCGTGTCGGTGTGGACGGCGGTCGTCAGTCGAGCGAGTTTGTCGACGAACGGGCGATCGAATTCGCGCGTCGACCCGTAATCGAGCATGCCGATGCGGCCGTCGGGGCAAAAGACGTAGTTGCCGGGGTGCGGATCCCAGTTGTAAAGCCCGTGCCGAAAGAGAGTTCCGACATAGAACTCGAAGATCGCTTGACCGATGCGATCGCGCTCGGATGACAGCGGGTTCGTCGCCAAGAAATCGTCGAAACGAAGACCCTCGACCCACGAGGTGGTGAGCACGCGGCCCGAGCAGTACGGGCCGTGGACCGCCGGAACCGTAAGGGTAGGGTGGCCCTCGTAGATTTTCGCGAATCGTTCTTGGTAGCGCGCCTCACGCAGGTAGTCGCATTCTTCGAGAACGGCCTGGCGAGCCTGGCCCACGATGGCGTCCACGCTGGCACCGGGCACGATCAACGCGGCGAAGTTTTTTCCGATGGAGGCCGTTCGAAAGTCGGCTGCCAGGGCATCTTGGATCCCTGGATATTGCACTTTGACGGCGACCTCGATGTCGGCCCGCGGGCCGGGAATCCTCGCGCGGTGAACTTGCCCGATGGAAGCGGCGGCGGCCGGCGTCGAATTCATTTGCGAAAGCAGGGCAGGGGCCTGCTCGCCGAGCTCCCGCTCGATGATTTCCGACACGACCTCGAACCGCATGGGGGGCGAATGCGTCTGCAAGACTGCAAGGGCCGATCGCAGCTCCGGCGAAAGAGGCAGGTCGAGATAGCTCAGCATCTGCCCGGCTTTCATGGCAATGCCTTTGAGCTGCCCCACCGACGCGACGAGGGCGGCGAGCGCGTCGACATCGAGGGGCTTCGCCTCTGCCGATTTCGAACGCCACGCCAGGCGCCCGCCCCGCAAGCCGGCCATCGCCGTCCGCCCGAGCCGCCCGAGGGAGGAGGTGGGCAGCTTGCCAGCCATCCCGAGGAGTCGCTGCTCGAGTTGCTCGCGCAGCGAGCGATCCTGATCGCGGTTCGACATCGGAGTCCCAGCACGATACCTGGCCGCATCGATTTGTGTGACTCGGCTTGCCCCCGCCTGCGGTTTTGAAAGCGGGGTCGGACGTTGTCGTGTATGCTTCGTTCTTTGGAGGTATGTAATGTTCAATGTTCGTCCTTGGCTTCTTGCAGGGCTGATCTTCGCGGCGTGTGGTGGGAGGGAGATTGGCGGCAGCGATGGCATCGGAGGGGGCGGCGGGTCGGGAACGGCAGGTTCCGGCGGCAACTCGAGCAGCGCGGTCACCACGGGGCCTTCGACGGGCACCGCCATCACGACCACGTCGGGCGTCACGACCGGTAGCAGTGGCCCGACGACCACGACGACCACGACGACCACCGGCGGATTCGCCGGGGCTGGCGGTGCCGGGGGCATCACCCCCTGCGGTCCGATTTCGTGCGGCCCCGGGCTTTCCTGTTGCAACGCGAGTTGCGGCATCTGCGTGACCCAAGGTCAAGCATGCCCCGCGATTGGCTGTGGGACGGGAGGCAGTACAGGCGCCGGAGGAAGCAGTCCGTGTGGCACCTACGAGCAATGCGTCACCCGATTGCCAGGTAACTGCTCGCCCCGCAGCGGATGCCTGTGCAGCGCCTGCTTGTGCCAGACGAACGCCTGCGAAAATGACTCAGGCTGTCAGCAGATTCTGGGATGCGCCTTCAAGATGAACTGCGGCGGCACTGGCTGCTACACACCTCAAACCTGTCAGGCGATCATCGACCATTACGGCCTCAATTCGCGCTCTTTCCAGTTGGCCCTTCAAGTCGAACAGTGCAGCCAACGGGCGGCTTGCCCCCGTTGTGGCGTTGCGGTGGATGCCGGACCCGCGTGCGTTTTTCCGCCACCTCCCGCGGGAGGAGTCTCTTCCTGCTCAGGTAGCGGTTCTCCGGACGGGTTCGAGTGCTCTCAGGTGTGTACCGATGGCGCCATGAATAGCTATGTCGCGAAATGTTCCAACGGCATCTGCAACTGCTTTTACGACGGGCGTCAGACGTGCACGTGCTCGAGCACGGTACCGTTCGGCATGTGCGGCTCGTGCTGCCCGCCGTGGGCGCCGATTCGTTGACGGCACGACGCCCATATCGTCCACCGCGCGAAAAGCGCCCCCCTGGAGCAGCCTGGCCAAAGCAAGCCGATGCTCGATGTTGGGCTCAGGCTACGCGTTTCACGGCACGTAGAGCCGACCCACTTTCGCGCTCAGCGACCCTGAGATCGTGGGCTACCTGCAGGTTCAACCAGAACTCGGGCGACGTGCCGAATGCGCGACCCAGGCGCAACGCAGAGTCGGCCGAGATGTTCCGCTTGCCCGCGAGGATGGCCGAAATACGGTTCGCCGGAACACCGAGCGCGCGCGCGAGCGCGTTGGCACTCAAGCCGAGCGGCTCCAAATATTCCTCACGGAGAATCTCTCCGGGATGAATGGGTCGCATGCGGTTCATGGTGAGGGGTTCTTTCAGTGGTAGTCGACAATCTCGACATCTTCGGGGCCGGCGTCGGTCCACCGAAAACAGATGCGAAATGGGTCATTGATGCGGATCGAATGCTGACCCTTTCGATCGCCCGCAAGAGCCTCGAGTCGGTTCCCGGGAGGTGACCGGAGATCATCCAGGCGGATCGCGGCGTCGAGCATCACCAATTTTCGTTCAATCACTTTCTGTACGGTCCTGAAGCGGCGCGAGCGCTTACCTTCGTAGATGACTTGCGCTTCGGCACCCCGAAACGATCGAATCACACACTCAACTCCTAGCGTCTTGTACGTTGTACGTCAAGCGTACAAGCGATCGGCGTGGCGCAAACGATCGTCATCGTGAGCTTTTCTCCAAGGCCGCGGCGATGCGTTCAAGCCCCCGCACGGGGCTCGGCCGAGCGGTCGAGGTTCGTCGTGGCGGAAGCGCTCACCGAGGGACTCCGGGCACTCGTCGCTCAGGTCATCACCCGGTACGCGCACATCGCCCTGAAGACCTGAAAGCAGCCTCGGCCGTGAACGATCGGCTGGAGCGAGCCGCTTCACGGCGGTTGCCCCGGATTGCCCCCGGGCAAGAAACGGAAAGCTCGTAAGTACAGAGCCACCTTCGAGATTTGAACTCGAGACCTACGGTTTACGAAACCGTTGCTCTACCGCTGAGCTAAGGTGGCAATATCGTTTGCTTTTCGCGTGATTTGAGCCGGTGTGGCCTCGCGATCGATCAAGAGCGGTTGGAAGGGCCAGGATTCCTGCCTTGGTGCGACGCCCAGGTCAAGTCGGATCGACCACTCGCTGGCCCAAACCGTTGGGACGACTTTCCGATGCTCCGGTCAAGCCAGCGTCTTTCGCAGACCGCGACGATTCGCGCAGCTGAGGTTGTCGCGGTGGGCGGTTGAACCGAAGCGCTCGGTTCGTCCTTCAGGATTCAACGCACGATGGGATATCGAAAGTCTGTCGGGGCGGCACCACGCATTGCGGTCATGCAATTTTTCGCGATAGAATATTTATTCTATTTTCTTGTTTTTTGGAACATCCGTGTTGTAGGGTGCCCAACCCTAGGGCTATCGGATGCAGAAACCGGTGTTTCTCGTGGTTCTCTGGCCCACCAACTTGTGAAGGCAATGCCATGATGAAAGCAACCGACGGCGCACTCCTCCTCGGAGCGCTTGTCCTTACCAGCGCTTCCTGCCAGAGCACCCAGGGCAGTAATGACAACATCGAAGTGGTGCAAGCCGCGGCGACGATGGTGCCTGTCGGACCACGCCCGGAGAGCATCACCAAAGCTTGGGGCGGAAAGTTCTATGTCTCCATTCAGGGTCCTTCCGGCGCCCTCGGAACGTTCGACGGTGAAGTTCGACAGATCGACTTGGCGACCGGAGTCGCTACGCCTTTCGTTGCTGGGCTCGAGAACCCGCGTGGCCTCGCCTTCACGGGTCAGTTCCTGGTCGCCGCCGACCAGCAGAAGATCTACAAGATCGACGAGGCGGGCAACGCGACCGTCCTTGCCGAAGCTTCGCAGTTTCCATTTCCGGCCGTGTTTTTCAATGACGCGGCCCCTGAGGCAGGTGGCCTGGCCGTATTCGTTACCGAGATGGGGCGGCGCGACATCATCCGCGAGGTGCCCCCGGCCCCGAACGCGGGCCACCTCATCCCGACCGACAGCGACGGCGCTTGGGCCGTGCCGGCCACGTCTCGCGTTTATCGGATCACCATGGATGGCCAGATTACGAGCGTGTTCGAGCCATCGCGCAAGCTCTTGGTCACCAACGGCGTCACCGAGGCCAAGAAGGGCAAGGGCGTTACGAACAAGCGGTTGCTGGTTACCGACTTCTTCCATGGCAACATCGTCGAGGTCGATACGGTCACCCAAGACAAGCAGATCATCGCCACGGCGTTTCGCGGCGCCGATGGTCTCGAACAAGCTACGGATGGGACCATCTTCGTCTCCAGCTTCGAGAACGGTGCCGTGTGGAGGATGGACGACAATGGCGAGAACCTCAGGGTGCTCATCGATCACGTCGGATTCCAGACCACCGCAGACTTCTACCTCGACGAGGCGGCGCACAAGCTCTACGTACCGAACACGCCGGCCGGAGCGGTCATCATTCTGTCGACGGAATAGAACTCGGTTACGGGACGAACGGCTTCGTCCCCGCGCAGGAGGATCGCACCCGCGCGAGCTGGCGTGAGCTAGGGAACGTCCGCTCCAGCGTTTGGAGCGATTGGGTTGCATCCTTCTGGCGGCCGAGGCCGCACAGGGCCAACGTGCGAATCGCGAGCTGCTCCTCGAGGAGCACTCCCTTCGGGTATCGAGCCGAATAGTCGTTCACCCTCGCGAGCGCCTCGGCGAAGGCATTCCTGCTGAGCGCGAGCTTCGCTTCGCTGATGAGTCGTACTTCTTCAGCCAATGTGTCGGCCGACGTTTCGGAGGGTGTGCTCGTTGGCTTCGCGGGCAATGGTGCGCTGCCCCGATCGATCTTCGACCTGCTTGGAGGGGTGACGCCGCGTTCGGAAGGCTCTTCAGGCCGCGAACCACCGCCGCTCGGCACCGGGGCGAGCGCGGGCTCGGACGTGCCTTCCGCCGCCGTCGCAACGGCTTGCGGCGCGGGAGACGCGGGCGCGGGCATCGCTCGCGAACTCAGCTTGGCGCCGATGGCAGCGATACCACCGACCACGACGCCGACGCCGACGCGCTTCATCCACTTCGCGAGCGAGGGGGAGACCGAACCGCCGCCTGGTCCTGGCGCCGTCGGGCTGGACGCGACGCGAAGCAGCACGGCTTGCCGCACGCGCTCGATCCGGTCTTCGCTCGGGTCCCAACCAAGCTGCTTGGCTCGTTCCCAGAGATCCTTGGCGTCCGGTGATCGATCGTTCATGCACCCTGCTCCTTGTGTCGCTCGAGCAAGCGATTGAAAGCCAGGCGCGCGCGCCGCAGACGCGAGTAGACCGTGTTGAGCGGTACTTCCAGGAGCTCGGCGAGCTGCGGCGGCTTGATCTCTTCGAGCTCCGTCAGCACGAGTACTTCGCGCCCCTTGTCGTCGAGCTTCGCGAGCAAGTCCTCGAGAAGATGGACGGCCTCGAGCTGCTCGACGTGCGCGGTGGCATCGGGACGATCGTCGGCGACGCCTTCGGAGAGTGCGTCCTGACCTCCTCTGCGTCGCAGGTTGCGGCGGTAGTCGCGGGCGACCCGGCGTGCGATTTGGTAGACCCAAGCCTTCGCCGAGCTGGAAGCCTGAAAGTCTTCCATCCGCCGGTGCACGACGACGAACACGTCCTGCACGGCGTCCTCGACGAGGGCGTCGGGGACGCCCAGCATGCGGAGCGTGCGCCAAACGAAGCGGACGTGCAGCCGATAAATTTGATCGAAGGTGATTTCCACGATCGAGGGCACCGGGGCAGCCGTGCCGTACACATAGTTCGATGCCACAAGGAAACTCACCACGATTTCATTCCCGAGCGAGACGATGACTGGATCAATGGCCACGGTCGCTCCGATCCGTCAAAAAACTCGAAATTCCATTCCCATGGAAGCGCGGGCGAACACCGGCCACGGCCGATGAACCTCCCCGAGGCCTACGATGACGTAGGTCGGCACGGTGAGCGGCACGCCCACGTCGAGCCCAATCCACGCGCCGAAAAGGCCACTCGTCGTCGGACGAACGGCGAACCCCGCGAGGCCGGCGATCCAGAGACCGCGCGCGCGGCCCGGTCGCGCCAATCCCACGGCGACGCCGTCCATCGCTCCCGCTTCTGCCCCAAGACACACATCGGCATGCCCGCCGAACTGGAGCACGGCGGTACAACCGCGGAGCTCGCCGGTCCAGAGGCCGATTTCGCCGCCCACGCCCGCCAGGTTGGTCGAGGCTTGCCGAGGTAGCCACGCCTGAGCCGATGCGGTCATCGTCCAGCGCCCTTGCCATAGCGCGAGCCCCGCGCCGGCGCCGAGAGACGCTTTCGGCAACGAGCCCACGTCGGCGGTCGTTCGAGGGCCCAATGCGAAATGCAAGGTCGGAGTTTCGGTCCGCTCCGTCGCAGTTGACGGCGCTGGTGTGTCACGCGTTCTGTCGCCGCGGTCGTCACGACGGGTCGTGTCCACGCTGGCTCGGTCGGCAACTCCCGCGGGATCGATGGACATCGCGATGATCAAGGCCGTGGCCGACGCGATGCTCGTGCAGCTGGCGCTTTCGAAGCGACGTTCGGTTGCGGATCCCGCCCAGCCGCTCCTAACGACGGCGCGCCACCGTCCAGCATCGGTCGCGGTGACGTCTGCCTCGAACCACGCATCCTCCTCCGTCTGCGGCGTGCGGCCGACCAGATGGGTCACGCGATCCACGACGGCCGTTCGATCCGGACAGCTCGTCGGGGCTGTCCAGGTGAGCCGGAGCGCACCGCCAGCGGCCAAGCAAAGCCGACTCGCGGCCGCCGTGATGGCCACGGCGAGGCAGAGAGCCGCCCGCGCCTGCATCGTCGAAGGACTCCGGTTCACTGCGTCTTCTCTTTCGGGCGTCGCGCCGCGAACGATGCTAACCGGTCCGGCGAGATTTGTGTTAATCGGCACGGCCGTTCGATTTCGTGCCCTTGGGGGTGGACGGATTCGAGCCCCTGTGGCCATGCTACCCGCGTGGACTCAATGATCCGTGCGGTTCCTCTCGCGCTGATCATCCTTGCAGCAGGCTGCTCGGAACGCCTTCCCCTCGGATCGATCTCCGGACTGGTGGCCGAGTGGGATGCCTCGGACGCGCACCCGGAAATTGTTCCGCTCGACGCGGCCGATCGGTGCATGCCGTGCAACGACTTTCCGGCCAATCCGATCATCGCAGGCGGCGCACCGGCGAACGCACCGGGCCTCTTCGCGACGACCGACGGCAGCGCACCCACCGGTGCTCCCGCGTGTCTGATGGAGCCACAAGATCGCGCCCTTTTTCCCAACAATTGGCAGAGGCCCCGGTTTCGCCTCAAGCCGGCGGATCCCCTGAAGCAGTACATCTATGAAATCCGCCTCCACGCGACGTCCGAGGCCAACGACCTAGTCGTCTACACGGCGAATCCGTCTTGGACCATGCCCAAGGAAATCTGGCCGAGCCTCGTGCGCCACGTCGTCGACGAACCGATCACGATGTCCATTCGGTCGGCCGAGTACGACGGCAGCCGGTTGTTGACCAAGCCGGTCATGGGCACGATCGGAACCTTCGCCATCGCCCCGGTGCCCGCGGAAGGGACGCTCGTCTATTGGACCTCGAAGGGAAATGTGCTCAAGGGATTCTCGCCCGGCGACGAGGTGGTCAACGTCGTCCTCCAGCCGAGCCAGACTTCGGGCCGATGCGTCGGTTGCCATGCTTCGACGCCCGATGGTCTCTTCGTCGGACACGAAGTGAGCGATAGTCCAACCTTCGGCCTTCCTGCTCGAGTCGAGTTCCATTCCGTCAACGGACAAGCAATCGGTTTGCCTTTCTTGACCGGTGCAGCGCAGGCTCTGTTGTCGCGGCCGGATCAGCTGACGCCGAGTTTCAGCGAGGCACACTGGCAGCCGGGAGATCGCCTGGCTTTCTCGCTCTATCTGAACGAAATCATCTGGACCGATCTCGAAACCTCGTCGATGGACCCCGGCATCGGCTGGGGGATATTCAACCGTACGGGAGATTTGGAAAAGCCTTTCAGCTTCGCGACGAGCCACGACGGCACGCGTGTGGCGTACGCTTCTTCGGATCTCACGAAATACGGGACGCAGAACGAAGGCGAGTCCGATCTGCACGTGATCCCTTTCGGGGATCGCGCGGGCGGAACATCGGTGCCGCTCGAGGGCGCAAGCCACCCTTCTCTGTCGGAGTACTACCCGACATTCTCACCGGACGATAAGTTCATCGCGTTTGCCCGCATCCCCGCCGGCCAGACATCGAAGCACAATCCGCTCGCCGAGATCGAGATCATCCCGTCGATGGGAGGGTCCGCGATTCGGCTCGACGCGAATGATCCCCCGGCGTGTAGCGGTGCAGTCAGCCCGGGCGTCACGAACAGCTGGCCGAGGTGGGCACCACAGAAGGGCAGCGTCGGTGACCGGACTTACTACTGGCTGGTCTTTTCGTCGCGGCGCACCGAATCGAACACCCATCAGATTTACGTGACCGGCGTCGTGGTGAGCGGTGCCTCGGTCGCGACCCATACGGGCATCTACCTCTGGAATCAACCAGCAGACGAAGCAAACCACATGCCTTCGTGGGACCGTCTGCAGATACGTTGGCCGCAGTGAGTCTTCGCGGGGGGTGAACAGATTGCGCCTCCTGGGGCCATTGTGCATGGGTGAGCTCGTGCTCCCCAGGAGAACCATGAACGCTCAGGCAACTCGCTACCTCGTCGCTGGATTCGCTCTTTTGTCGGCGTGCCAGGCGCGGATCGGTGGGCCACAAAATGCGACGGGTGGCTCGGCCGGAGCAGGAGGTAGCGACCCGCAGCCGCCGCCGGTGGACTGTACCCTCCCGCAAGCCCCTCCGCTCCACGCGAGGCTTCTCGGCTCGAGGCAGTACAACAACACCGTTTTGGACCTCGTGAAAGTCGGGGGCAATCCCGCGATGGAGTTCAGCGGGGGCGCCGACGCCCAGGTCGACGACCTCGAAGCGGAGCGCCGAGCGAATGCGGCGGCCGATATCGCGCACCAAGCGGCGCTGTCGCTCGCGGCGTGGTCGCCGTGCATGCCGCCGGGCGTCGCCGCGGCGGATTGCGAACAGCAGATCATCGATCGGATCGGGCCTCTCGCCTATCGGCACCCGCTTTCGGCCGCCAATCGTGCGCAGCTCAAGATGCTGTTCGACGCGGGGGTGAACGAGAAGGACTTCGCGACCGGCGTGGAGTGGTTTTTGACCGGCGTGCTGCAGGCTCCCGAGTTTCTCTATCAACTCGCCAGGCGCGTGCCGGGCGAGCAGGCTGGCGAGATCCACCCGGTCAGCGGATACGAAATGGCCAGTCGCCTTTCGTATTTCATCTGGGACACCATGCCGGACGACGAACTCTACGCCGCCGCCGGCTCCGGCGAGCTCGCCGAGCATTCGAACCTTCGACTTCATCTCGATCGAATGTTGCAGGACGCGCGGTTCATGCGAGGCGTGACGGCGTTTTATTCGAGCTGGCTCCTCGTCGACGGTTTCCGCGATGTGGCGCGCAACGACCCGGGTTTCACCACCGCCGTGATCGACGCTCTGCGTTCGTCGCTTCTGATGAGCGCCACGCAGCTCTACGCTGCGCCGGCGCCCAACGTAGCAAGCCTTTTCATGGGGCAGTCCTACTACTTGAACGACACCTTGCGAACGTTCTACGGTCTCGGCGGTTCCGGCAGCGGGTTTGTCGCGGTCGACATGCCCGGCGAAGACCGTCGCGGCATTCTCACCCATCCGGCATTCATGACGCTGTTGGCGCGACCGGGCGAGTCCTTTCCCATTGCCCGCGGCCTCTTCGTGCGCATGGCACTTATGTGCCAGCAAATCCCAGGGCCGCCCGAAAACGAGCCGATTCCGCCGCTGCCCCCGCCGACTCAGGCAAAGACGACACGCGACCGACTGGAAGATCACGTGAACATTCCCCGCTGTGCCAGCTGTCACAGTCTCTTCGATCCACCCGGGTACGCGTTGGAAAACTTCGATCAGGTGGGCCGCTACCGAACCCTCGATGGCGACAGGCCGGTCGACACCTCGGGCACGATCATCGACGGAGGCGATCTCGAAGGGCCGTTCGCCAAAGGGGACGAGTTGCTCCAGAAGATTGCCGTGAGCGCGGATATCAAGCGGTGCTTCGCCCAGCGATATTTCGAGCACGCGACATCGCGCGCGCTGGTCAGTAGTGGAGAAGATTCCTGCTCCGTGCACGGTTTGAGGCAGAGCTTCGCGGCGTCGGGCGACCTGAAGGAACTGGTTGTCTCGATCGCGACCTCAGATTCTTTTCGCTATCGCAAGTCCGAAGGAGAAACGCCATGAAGCTGTCGATCCACCATCGCATGAGGCGACGCGATCTCATCAAGGTGATCGGAAGCGCCGCGCTCGCGCTTCCCCTTCTCGAGCTCTTCGAAGACGAAGTCAAAGCCCAAGCCGTCCCCAAGAGGTCGAAGTACGTCGTTTTTCTCTACACGCCCGACGGCGTCTACAACAAGGCGTTCTGGCCGACCGGACCGGACCCGACCTCGAGTCCGACGCTCGGCGTCCTCGCGCCGTACAAGGACAGGATGCTGCTATTAGGGCCCCAGTTCACGACCCCCGGCGTGCCCGCAACGGATACCGGCCTCACCTACAACACCGTGCCGAGGCAGCACCGGGCGAACATGACCCTGTCCGCGTCGAGCGTCGACCTTCCGCTCAATCCGGACCAATTTCACGCGGTCAACGACATCGACGGACCGTCGGTCGATTATTTGATCGGGACCGCCTTGGCTGCGACCGAAGGCAAAAACGCGGCGATCTATCCTTATCTTAACTTCGGCTTACACCCGATCGGTGGCGACACGCCCTCGCAAATCAATTACGACGACAAGGGCCATCAGCTGCCGAGAATGTCGAGCGCCGACGAGGTCTGGAACCGGCTCTTCGCTGGTGTGAACGCGGCGATGGGGGCGACTGAGCTTCACAAGCTCAGCGCCGTTACCGATTTCTTGAACTCTAGCTTCGCGTCGCTGCGCCCCGAGCTCAGTCCCTTCGATCGGCAGACGCTCGACAATCACCTCGCTTCCGTTCGAACTTTCTCGGATCGCAAGGCGCGCAGCCTGGTAACCCAGTCGAACCCGACCGGCATCTGCGCGGGTCCCGCGGCCGCGAAGGCCATGGTGCCTACCGACGAGGAGTCGGTGCGTACCGGTAAGGATACCCTGTTCCTGTCACCGTTTTTCATGCAGAGCATCGCGACCGCGTTCGCTTGCGACCTGACCCGCGTGGCGTCGGTCACCTTCGGGTACCCGGGCGGCGGCGGCGAGGGCGGCTTGCGAATGCCCTGGCTCGGTTTCAACGACGCGCTCCACTCGGTGTCCCACCATGGCGATGATCCCGTCAAGGTCTCGAAGTACCAACAGATGAACGCCTGGATCGCAGGTCAAGTGAAGTACTTGATGGATCGGCTTGCGGACATCAAAACCCCGACCGGCACGCTGCTCGATGAGACGACGCTCTATTGGTACAACCGGCATGGCGACGGCCACACGCATTCGAACTTCGCACTGCCGAACGTTCTTCTCGGTGGTACGGGCGGCTACTTCAAGATGGGGCAGGTTCTGTCGCTGCCCAAGACGAGCCCGACCAAGGTGCTCATTTCGATCGCGAACGCGATGGGCGTGAATTTGCCGTCGCTCGGCTCCGGTGCGCTCAAGGATACTGCGCCCCTGGCCGGGATCACCGCCTGAGCACGACAAGGAGGTATTGAGGCTGCCTCACCTGCTTGAGTCTTTTGCAAATGGGTTTTGCCGCCGCCGTCCATTGCGCTCGTTGAAACCCGACGCCGAGATCCGGCAATGCCCATGCAAAAACAATTCGTGTTGTTCTTCTGGTGTTGGTTGCTCGAGTGTGGAACGGTTCGCGAACATCCCGCGATGGGTGAGCAGGATGTGCGTCCGGCGACAGCGCCGCGCAACGCATTCGGCGATCAATTCTTCGGTCGAACTCGGTGCGCGCGCGAGGATCTACGCCTCGCCGGCTTCAGCTGCTTTCCCCCGGAGAGGAGTGCGCCCGGCCAGCTCGAGTGCGTGGCGATGTGCGAGACCGGCGACGAGGCTTGCCGAGGCCACGCTGGCGGCGATGCGTGCGACGCCCACTGGGAGCGCTGTACCGACGCCTGTCGGAGCAGGTACCCAGTCTGTCCGTCGGATGCGCTTTTCGTCAACACCGTGTGCGTACGCCGGCAGCCTCTGCCCGCACCGCCAACGTCCGCTTGTCTGCTGCCACAGGTTGCGAGCGACGAGTACGACGGAAGGCGTGCACCCCGACGAGGGCGACGACGAGTTTCCAGTTTCAGGTGAAGCGACAGTTCACGAGCTGGCGACGGTGATGCGGCTCCCCTTGTGGGCGCCCCGCTCGAGCTCATCGACGACCGCGACGGCGTAGTCCTCGATCGAGATGCGACTTTCTCCCTCGCCGTCGACGAGGAGCTCGTCTTTGCCGACGCGATAGCAACCGGTGCGCGCGCCCTTGGCGACCGTCGCCGGCGGGCTGACGTAGGTCCACTCGAGATCGTCGACCTCGCGGTACGCACGCAGCGCTTCGCGATGCGCGAGCGCGACCGGGCGCCAGGTGGGGGGAAAGTCGGGAGTATCCAGCCACTCGACGCCCGGCTTGACGAAGAGGGTCCCGGCGCCTCCGACCAGCAAGAGACGCTTGATGCCCGCGCGCCGCGTCGCCGCGAGCAGTGCTGCGGCCACGTTCACCACGACCGAGGGCGGGCCGTCGGGGGCCGGCCCCACGGCGTTGACGACGGCGTCGTGGCCACCGACGACGCGTGCCACTTCATCCGCTTGGGTCGCATCGGCGGCCGCAAGGCGCAGCCGGCTCGCCAGCCCGAGCCCGCAAGGCGTGCGAGCGATCCCCGTTACGTCGTGGCCACGATCCAACGCTTCTCTGGCGATCGCGCGTCCTAATTTACCTGTCGCGCCGAGCACGGCGATCCGCATTCCGTTTCTCCCACTTGCCGGCGATCGTGGGCACGCGCACCGCGCCGTCGACTCCACCATGGGTAGGCCGATGATTCGCGCTTGATTAGCCTGTATTTGACGACAATACTGTTCGTATAGGAGAACAATCATGGATCCAAAGCTCGATGAACTCGTGTCGATGGCGGCTTTCGCGCATGTCGTCGAATCGCGATCGTTTACCGCGGCCGCCGCGAAGCTCGGATTGTCGAAGTCGGTGGTGAGCACGAGACTCACGCAGCTCGAGGCGCGCCTCGGCGTGCGTCTCCTGCAGAGGACGACGCGGCGGTTGTCGATGACCACCGAGGGGGCGAGGCTCTACGAGCGCTGTGCACGTATCCTGCGAGCCTCGGAAGAGGCGGTCGAAGTGGTGGCGCAGGTGGGCACGCTACCGCACGGGCTTTTGCGGGTGACGGCGCCGCTCGGCTTCGGTCTCTTGCAGCTGGTACATCTTCTGCCGGCATTCGCCGAGCGCTATCCACGCGTTCGGGTGGACCTCTCGCTGTCGGATCGCATGGTGGATGTCGCTGCCGAGGCTTTCGATGTCGCGATCCGCTTCGCTCCGCGCGTTCGCGAATTGGACTTGGTGGCACGACGCATCGGGACCGATGGGCGGGTGCTCTGCGCGGCTCCGTCGTACTTGGAGCGTCGCGGCGTCCCGCGCGCTCCCGAAGATCTGAAAGCGCACAATTGTCTTCGTCTTTCGGCGCGGCGCGAGCGCGAAGAGTGGTCGTTTCCCTCGAGCGACGGACCCATCGTGGTGCCGGTTTCCGGCAATTTCATCGTCGACAACGTCGTCGCGCTGCGCACGGCATTGCTGGGTGGGCTCGGCGTGGCGGTGATGCCGAGATCCATCGTTTCCTCCGACCTCAAACGGGGGCGCCTGGTTGCGCTTCTCACGGCATATCCATTCGAAGAAATCGGCGTCTATGCTCTCCACGCGCACGGGCGACACGTTCCGGCCAAGGTTCGCGCGTTCATCGATTTCCTAGTGGACAAATCCAAGGGGTCTCATCGCTCGAGCACCGGCTGATCGCCAGCCCTTCTCGCTCCCATTGCTCTTCTGCCCGACCGACGCGATAATCACAATCCCATGTCGACGCTTTCCGCTGCGTGGCTCAATCTTCGGCAATCCTTTTCTCGCTGGATGTTCCTCGCCTTTGCTGCGGGGCTGGCGCTCGCGTGGGTCTGGCCTGGATGCGCTCCAGCCAAACCCCCCGTCGCTCAGCCGGCCGACGCCGACGGCGACGGGATCCCCGATGACGGCACCGACAAGTGCCTGAACGAAAAAGAAGATGGTCTCCCCCCGGATCCCAAAGACGGTTGCAAGTCGACCGATCCGGATGGCGACGGAATCATCGGAGACGCCGACAAGTGCCCGAAGGAGAAGGAAGACGGTCTGCCCCCGGATCCCAAAGACGGGTGCGCGTCGGTCGATACCGACGGCGATGGCCTCATCGGGGCGACGGATCAATGTCCGAACGAACCCGAAACGAAGAACGGCTACCAGGACGCCGATGGCTGTCCCGATACACCGCGCGTCGTGGTGACGAAAACCGAAGTGAAAATCACCGAGAAGATCATGTTTGCCTTCGGCAAGGCGACGATCGAACCTGCTTCGCAGAGTCTTCTCGACGAAATAGCTTACGTCGTCAACGACAACCCCCAGATCGAATACCTCGAGGTAGCGGGGCACGCCGACAAGATCGGAACCGAGCCCTTCAACGTGCAGCTCACCAAGCGGCGCGCGCAGGCGGTCATGGCGGCGCTCGTGAAGCGCCAGGTCGATCCGCGCCGAATGCACGCGCAGGGGTACGGGAACTACTGTCAACTCGACAGTGCAGACACCGACGCTGCGCGCGAGAAGAACCGCCGGGTCGAGTTCAAGATCATGCGCATCGACAGCGTGGAGACCGGCGTGGCGCTCGGCTGCGAGCAGGCGATTGCCAAGGGTATCAAAAATGCGAAGGTCCCGAAGACGGCTCCCACGCACGCCGAGCTCGCCAAGTTCAGGGAAGAGCACCCGCCGCAAAAACCGCCGCCTCGACCGCCGGCAACGCCTGCGGCGGCTTCCTCGGCGGGGGGGGCGAACGCTCCGCCGGCGGAAAAGGAAGGGTCCAAGGGCGCGCCCGCGGGCAGTGCAGCATCCGCCGAAACCAAGCCCGGCGTGACGGCTCCCGCCACCAGCGCCTCGGGCGCGAAGCCCGCCGCGAAGACGCCCCCGAAAAAGAAGTAAAGGCAGTCCCGCAAAGAAGTCATGGGCGCTCGCGAGCGAGTACCGCTTCCGATCGACGATCGGCTGGGCGAAATCGTAGAGAAGGTCTCGGCGAGCGGTGTTCTGGTGCTGCAGGCGCCTCCGGGGGCAGGCAAGACGACGCGGGTTCCGGCCGCATTGCTCGATGGCTCGACGAGCGGCCAAGGCAAAGTCGTGGTGCTCGAGCCGCGGCGGCTTGCGGCACGACTTTCGGCGCGACGGGTGGCGGAGGAACGAGGCGAGCGAGTGGGCGAGACCGTCGGCTACGAGGTCCGCTTCGAGCGATCGCTCTCCCCGTCGACCCGCCTCGAGTTCGTCACCGAGGGGATCTTGACGCGTCGCCTGATCGCCGACTCGGCGCAGCGCGACGTCGCCGTGGTCGTCCTCGACGAGTTCCACGAACGGCATCTGCAGGGTGACATCGCCCTGGCGCTCCTTGCGCGGATGAGAAAAACGACCCGGCCCGACCTCAAGCTGGTCGTCATGTCGGCCACGTTGGACGCTCTGCCGGTCGCCGGCTATCTCGATGCGCCGCTCGTCACGAGCTCCGGGCGTCAGTACGAAGTCAGCGTCACCCATCAACCAGTACCCGACGAGCGCCCCTTGGAAGCGCAAGTGGTCAGCGCCATTCGAGAACTTCTGGGGCAAGGCGTGCGCGGCGACATCCTGGTGTTTCTTCCGGGCGCCGCCGAGATACGGCGCGCGATGCAGCGTTCGGAAACGCTCGCCGGCGAGCGCGACTTGCTGCTCGCTCCGCTGCACGGCGATCTATCGATCGAGGCGCAAGACCTCGCCCTCCGACCCGCGGGCAAGCAGAAGGTCATCTTCTCGACGAACGTCGCCGAAACGTCGGTCACCATCGAGGGGGTGGAGGCCGTCGTCGATTCGGGGTTGGCCCGCATCGCCCGCTACGATCCCTGGTCAGGACGGCCGTCGCTGGAGGTGGCGAAGATCTCGCGCGCGTCCGCGACGCAGCGGGCAGGGCGCGCCGGGCGGCTCGGCCCTGGGCGCGCCGTCCGCCTCTATTCGAAGGGTGATTTCGAAGCGCGGCGCGAGCACGATGCGCCGGAGATCTTGCGCGCGGATCTGGCAGAGACCGTGCTCACCCTGCGATCGGCCGGCGTATCAGACATCTCGCAAGTCACATGGCTCGATCCGCCGCCGCGCGCCGCCATACTCGGTGCCGAGCAGCTGCTCTTTCGCCTGGGTGCGCTCGATTCCGATCATCGGCTGACGCAAGTGGGTCGGGAGATGTCGCGGTTTGCGCTCCCGCCGCGCCTGTCGAAGCTCATCGTCGAAGCCGCGTCGCGAGGCGCGGTGCGCGAAGGGTGTATCCTCGCGGCGATGCTGGCGGAGGGACGCGACGTCTACGCGCGCGGGTGGAACGAGGCAGAGGCGGCGCGTCCGGACGCCGACGAGCCGAGCGATCTGCTCGTTCGTCTCGCCGACGTGGAGCAGGCACTCGAGCGGGGATGGGATCGGCAACGGGCTCGGCAGCTCGGTCTCGATGCATCGGTCGTCCAGTCGGTGCAGAGAGCGGCCGAGCAGTATCTACGGGTTGGTCATGGGCTGCGCGGTCGAGAAAAAACGGCTGCGTCGGTCGATGTGGGCGAGGCGTTGCAGCGCGCCGTTCTCGCCGCCTACCCCGACCGAGTGGCGCGGCGTAGAAAGGACGCCCGAGCCGCGGCGCGCCTCGGCGCAAGCCGGGAGCTTCTGCTGTCGACGGGAGGCACGGCGCTGCTCGCCGAAACGAGCGTCGTGCGCACGGCCCCTTGGCTGGTGGCCGTCGAGGCGGGCGACCGGGGAGGACAAAAGCGACAAACGCGCGTGTGGCTCGCGAGCGCGGTCGAACCCGAGTGGCTCATCGATCTTTATCCCGGCGCCGTCGAGGAAAAGATCGAGGTCAACTGGCTTGGCGATCGCCAGGAGGTCGAAGCGACCGAACGCCTCATGTACGAGCGTCTGGTCCTCGACGAACGCCCCGCCGGGTCCGCGGCCGATCCAGCCGCTGCCGCGTTGCTCGCCGAAAAGGCGCTCGCCGCGGGAATCGGCGCGATCGTGGGGGGGGATGCGTTCGAACGCTTGTGCGAGCGGCTGGCCTTCGTATCGAGAGAGGCGCCGGATCTCGCCGAGGGCGCGGGGTTGCGGCCGCTCGATGAGGGCGGTGCTCGGCAGATCCTCATTTCGGCTGTCGCCGGCAAGCGCTCACTCGCCGAGCTCCGCACGGGTTCGCTTCTCGACGACATCCGCGCCGCCGTTGGTCACGCCGCGCTCGCGCGACTCGAGGAGCTCCTGCCCGATCACATCACGCTTGCTGGCGGCCGGCGCCTGAAGGTCCACTACGAATCAGGCAAGCCCCCCTGGATCGAGAGCCGCTTGCAGGATTTCTTCGGCAGCGCCGAGACGCCGCGCATTTTGAGCGGCCGAGCGCCTCTTGTCTTGCACCTTCTCGCGCCGAATGGTCGCGACGTTCAAGTGACCACCGATCTGGCAGGATTTTGGGCGCGAACGTACCCTGCCGTGCGAAACGAGCTGATGCGACGCTACCCTCGCCATTCATGGCCCGACAATCCGCTGGCGGCGAGTCCCCCGAAACCCCGTTCTTCGGGGAGGCATTCGTGACCCCAGGCCGACGCCGTGCTCATCCGTTGGTCGAGCACGGGATCGCCTTTCAATACCGGGCCATCGAGCGCGGGGATGGTAAGCTTGCTCTGATGCAAGGGGGAGACCAAACGCCGCTCTCGACGTTCGACGTCTCTGCCTCCCGCCGGTCGGCGGGCAAACGATGACATGACGCAAACGGTAACCCTCCCGAGCCGTGACTGGGATCAACGCGCTTTCAGCCCCAAACGGCGACGAACGATCGCCGCGTTGGTGGAGGCGCTGTTCAGCGACGAGAACGAGGGCGGTCTGGTTCCGGCATCGCCCGAGCTCGTGACGCGCGTTACCGACGAGTTCGATGTTCTGATCGGAGCGGGCAGCGACGATCTGCGACGTGGGTACCGGTTCTTTTTGTGGCTGATCGAATGGCTTCCCATTTACGTGCTCGGCGTGTTTTGCCGAGCGAGCCGACTGCCGCTCGGGCGACGGCTCGCCTACTTGCAGCGGCTGGAGCACGCGAAGATCGCCCATCTGGCGACGCTTCTCGTCGCTTTCAAGCTCCCCCTCACGATCCTCGCTTTCGAGCAGGGCCCCGAGCTGCGGCTGACGGGTTTCGATCGCGAATCGTTGTCGGCGCGCCGCTCGCCCCAGCGATCGCTCAAGGTGAGCACAGGATGAACCTGAACGAACTATCGTCCGATCGCGCCGTCGTCATCGGGCGCGAGCTCACCGAGCCATTCGAGGAGGTGTGCGACGTCGTGATCGTGGGATCCGGGGCGGGAGGTTCGGTGATGGCCTCGATTCTCGCCGAGGCGGGTCAGCGGGTGATCGTGCTCGAGGAAGGTCCGTACTACACGCCTCAGGAGTACGGTGCGTTTCGTCCTACTCAATCGCTTCGACGCATCTGGCGCGAGTCGGGCTTGCTTGCCGCGTTTGGCCTCGGGGAGACACCGATCATCGCGCTTTCAGCAGGTCGCTGCGTCGGCGGATCGTCGGTGCTCACCGGCGGCGTTTGTTTTCGAATCCCTTCGGACATCCACGCACGGTGGGTCGACGAGCTCGGGCTGACCGACCTGTCGGAGAAGAGCCTCGAGTCCGCTTACCGCGACGTGGAGCGCAAGATCAAGGTGACCGAAGTTCCGGCCTCGATGCGCTCGGCTTCCACCGACAAGTTCGTGCTCGGCGCCGAACGATTGGGCATTCCGATGCATCCGACCCGCCGCAACACCGAGGGTTGCGAGGGCAACGCCCGCTGCAACTTCGGCTGCCCGAGCGGCGCGAAAATGTCCGTCGATGTCTCGTATCTTCCCGATGCGATGCGGCGCGGCACCCGCGTCATCTCCGACGCCTTGGTCGAACGCATCACGCTCGAGCGCGGCCGGGCGACGGGCGTATCGGGCAGGATTCTCACGGGTCCGCAAGGCCGCCCCTCGCTCCCTTTTCGGGTGAAGGCACGCGCCGTGGTCGTAGCGTGCGGAACGCTCCACACCCCCGTCCTTCTCTTCAACAGCGGCATCGGTCGCGCGACGCCAGCTCTCGGCCGCAACGTGACGCTGCATCCGGCGCTCCGGGTGTCCGGTCTTTTCGACGAGGTTCTTTCGGGGTGGAACGGCTCGCTGCAGAGCGTCTACTCCGACCACTTCGCGAGCAAGGGGATCACGCTGGTCGGTGTTTACTCGGCGGTGAACGTTCTGGCCGCCACGCTGCCAGGCGTAGGGGCCGCTCACCGCCGTCTCATTGCCGAGATGCCCAGGCACGGCGTCTTTGGCGCAATGGTCCACGACGAAGGGGGTGGTTCGGTGCGTCCCGGCCCGAGCCGCGAGCCCATATTGACGTATCGCATGGCTCCTCGTGATCTCGTACACTTGCGGCATGCCATCACGATCTTGGCGGAGATGGCGTTGGCCGGCGGCGCTCGCGAAGTGTACCTGCCAATCTTCGGTTCGCGGCCGGTGCGATCGGTGGACGAGGTGAGAAAGCTCGAGCGGGATGGAGTGGATGGACGCCGGATCGAGTGCATTGCCTTTCACCCTCTCGGCAGCGCGCGCATGGCAACCGATCCCAAACGCGGCGTCGTCGACTCGAGCGGCGAGACGTACGAGATCCGCGACCTCTACATCGCCGATGGTTCCGTCTTACCGACGAGCATTGGCGTCAACTCTCAGGTTCCCATCATGACCATGGCCACCCGGCTCGGATGGCGATTGGCCGAGCGGCTGACTTCGGAAACGAGCCGGGCTCACGGGGTGCGCTCCGCCGCCGAACGTACTGCCGAAGTCCCCCCTTCATGAGGTCCCACCCTGCGCCGGATGAGAAGTGTTAAAGTGGATGGATGTCTTCGGAAAAACGCGCATCCGAGCTCGTTACAGCTGCGGAAGCGTTCGACGACGAGCTCGCGCGCTTTGCCCGGCTCACCGAGGCAGCACGCAAGGGACCGCTGAATTCGCAGAAGAACCTGCAGCGAGCGGCACGTGCGTTCCAAGACATCAGCGAGGCCGACAAACGACTCGGCGAGGCAGCCCAGACGCTCGTTTCTGCTTTGACTCAAGCGCGCCAACGGCAGGACGAGCAGGCGCTGGCGATTCAGGGGCGCGCGCAGGAGATCGAGCAGCGCAGCGGCATCGCCGCCGAGCTGCTCCAGCGTTATGGGGCCATCGGTGAAAAGGCGGCCGAGCTCAATACGCTGGTCTTGAGCATCGCCGCGCAGAGCAGCAATGGCGCGCCGCTGCCGGGCGTTGCGCTCTTGCCGGCGCTCGGGGAGCTACGCGCGCGCATGGCCGAAGTAGCCGACGGCGCGCAGGGTCTCACCGCGGCGGCTCGCGAGGCCGACTTCGACGACATTGCTCGGCAGGTGGACTCGCTCCGGCAGCAGATTCTAGCAGCGGACACCAAGGTCGCCGCGATCGAGCGAACGTTGGCCAACCGCTCGTCCGCCCCCTGAAGCGGGACGCGCAAGCCGGGGCTTAGCAGCCGGGAAGGCGGCACAATCCGCCGCGCAGTCGTGCCACTTCTTGCAGCTCCTCGGCGACCTCCAACACCCGCGCGCTGGCGGCACGCGCCAGTGCCTGGGTCGCGTCGGTCGTGGCGAAGCGGGGCAAGAGACGCCGGCCGAGTTCGTGATGGAACCCCTCGTCGGGTTGGATGACGTCGCGATAGAGCCGCGCGGTATCCCAATCGCCTCGATTGTCGCACCAGTCGATGAACACCTGGTTGCGAACTTTGGCGAGTGCTTCGCGTGTGAACTGGCCGGCGGCGATCCGTTCGACGGTCGTCTCGAGCTTGCGAAGATAGTCGAACATGGGGCTATAGCCCTGTGCGAGCGGGTCGAAGCCGTCGGTATCGACGCCGAGCTGTCGCAAACGTTCTTCGATCAGCCGGTAGTGCTTCGCTTCGTCGCCGCATTGTCGAGCCAACGCGAGCTTGACGTCGACGTTCGTCTCGCTCGCGAGCCAGATGGCCGCTTCTTCCGCAGCCTCGAGTTCGTTCTTCATTGCTACCTTGAGCAGGCTCGGAACGTTCATGTCGGCATGGGGCTGAGACGATGCGGAGGCGGCGCCGATGCGCGCCAAAGCGCGCTCCACCTGCCGGTCGAGTTCCCGGACGAAGTCCTCAGGCGTCATCCGACGAGCGTCGCACGATAGGACGACTCGGCATAGACCCTTGCGGCCAAAAATTCACCCACGAGTTTTCGTTCCAGCTCGAAGTGCCCGAGCGGACTCGAGGGTGTGTCGTGCTCGATCGAAGGATCCGGCAGGTCGGGTCTCGAAACTGCAGGAACAGTTCGCATGGCGCGCGCAATTTGGACGGGCGAGCTCGTCTTCGGCAAGGTTCGGGTTCCGGTTCGGTTGGAGGGTGTGGTCCAGGACAAGAGCGTCAAAACGCACCTCGTGCACCGCGAAGATCACGGACGCCTGCAGATGAAGCGTTTCTGTCGCAAATGCGGTGGCGAAATCGAATGGGGCGACGCGGCTCGCGCGGTGGAAGTCGGCAATCGGGAGGTGGTCGACTTCGAGCCCGAGGAGCTCAAGGAGTTGAAGGTCCAGCGCGAAGAGGAAATCGTGTTGTCCGGTTTTGCCGAGCCAGCATCGGTGGATCCGGTCTACTTCGACCGGACCTACGCCATCGTACCGATCGGTAAGCAGCCCCGCGCATTCGAGCTCTTGGCGAGCATGATGCGTCAGAGTGGTCGGATTGCAGTGACGCGCGTCGGTCTTTCGGGGCGGAGCTATCCCGCGGTTTTGCGTGTGCGCGGCGCCGAGTTGATTTTGCACACGCTTCATTACGGCGACGAAGTCCGCGAAGCGCGCGAGCGGCCTGATCCGCAGCTTCGTCCTTCGAGTCGCGAAATGGGTCTCGCCGTGCAACTCGTCGAGCACATGACGGCGCCCTTCGACCCGCGTTCCACCGAGGATCCCTACAGGATGGCGGTCGAAGAGATCGCCGCGGGTCGCAAGCCTCGCCCGATCGACGAAGAGGCAGCCCGTCGCAAGGCGATGGAGCAGGATGCAGAGGTCCTCGATCTGATGTCGGCGTTGCAGCGAAGCCTGAAAGAGAAACCGGAACG
>WNGB01001674.1_pt1 | contig 45031 bp, 43 predicted proteins | sample 5400681 | NCBI WGS metagenome assembly WNGB01 (sample SAMN13153367, study PRJNA577476) | soil metagenome | isolation source: 115 cm soil or saprolite under grassland replicate 2 | place: USA:California | collected 2016-06-15 | reverse complement strand
ACCGCGTGGAGTTGGTTACGACTTCTTCCCCTCGGGGGCGGCGATGGTCAGCTGCTTGACGATCTTGTTGTCGCCCCACTTCTGCGGATCGTCGCTGGCGACCTGCAGCACGAAGTACTGCGCCTTCTGGCGGTCGCCCTTGGCGTCGAAGGCGATGTCACCGGTGATGCCGCTCAGCTTGACCTTGCGCACGGCCGCGGAGACATCCTCGCGGCTGAGCTTGCCGGCCTTGGCGACCTGCTCGACGGCCCTGAGCGCGATGGTGGCAGCGTCGTAGGCTTCCGCCGCGTAGGGCTCGGGGTTCTTGCCGAACTTTTTCTTGAAGTCCTCCACGAACGTCTTGGCCTTGGGCAGCGCCGAGGCAGGGCCGGCGGCCGACGTGTAGTTCATGCCGACCACGGCCTTGCCGGCGATCTTCGTCAGGTCCGACGAGTCCATCCCGTCGGGGCCCATGAACTTGGCCTTCAGGCCCTTCTCCCGCGCCTGCTTGAAGAAGGGAGCCGCCTGGTCGTAGATGCCGCCGAAGTAGATGAGGTCGGGGTTCTTGGCCTTGATCGGCGTGATGATCGGGTCGAAGTTGGACTTCTCCTCGGTGCCCTCGAAGCCTAAGACTTTGACGCCCTTCTTCTCGGAGTCGGCCTTGAAGAACTCGGCGACGCTCTGGCCGTACTGCGTCTTGTCGTGGACGATGTAGACGCTCTTGACCTTGAGCGTGCCGTGGGCGAACTCGGAGCCCACGACGCCCTGCACGTCGTCGCGCCCGCACACGCGGTTCACGTTCGGGTAGCCGCGATCGGTCACGACGGGGTTGGTGTTGGCGGGCGAGACCATCGCCACGTTGACTTCCTTGTAGACCTCGGAGGATGGGATCGCCACGCCCGAGTTCAGGTGGCCGACTACCGCCATGATGTCCTTGTCGGCGATGATGTTCTTGGCGTTGGCGACGCCCACGTCGGGCTTGGCCTGGTCGTCGAAGGGCACCAGCTCGACCTTGTAGCCCATCTTCTCAAGGTTGGCCTTGCCCTTCTCGATGGCCAGCTGCGCCCCGAGCTTGATGCCTTCGCCGAGCGACGCCTGGCCGCCGGACAGCGGGCTCTGGGTGGCGATCTTGATGGTGCCCTTGGACTGGGCATTCGTGAAAGAGGTCACCGGGAGCAGCAGCGCCACCACGGCAGCCAGCGCGATCAGGCCATGACGAGCTCGAACGGTTCTCATCGGTTTCCTCCTCTAGGAAGCTCGGAGGGGGCTTCGCCCACCTTCCGAAGCCTCCCCCCTGGATGCAGTGCGAGCCGCAGAACGCGGCAGGGGCTGGGGCCCCGCCGTCCGAGGCGAGCTACCCGGAAAGCTTGCGCCGGCAAAGCCAGCGCCCGAACGGCGATCACGGCGCGCCAGCTTTCGTCCGACAGGCTCATCGCAAGCGGAACAGGTGGGGTCACAGGCGCCGTCATTATAGCGGTTTTTCGTCCGTCGTCAATCGAGCGGGCGGCAGCCGGCGGCTCCGCAGGGCGGCCTCGAGCCGCTCCGTCAGTCGGCGCGTCGCCTCTTCCGGGTCAGCCGCGGCGCAGACGGCCGAGATCACGGCGACTCCGTCCGCCCCCGCCGCGATGACCTGGTCCACGTTGTCCGCGGTGATGCCTCCGATTCCCACCAGAGGAACGGGGATTTCGTCGCGGCGGAGCATCCTCAGGAGATCCGGTCCTACCAGCTGAAACCCCGCCTTGGTGTCGGTGGGGAAGATGCTGCCTACGGCGATGTAGTCGGCCCCATCCGCGAGGGCCTGGCGCGCCTGGCGGGGGTCGTGGGTCGAGACGCCGAGGATTGTTCCCGGCGGGAGGAGGCGCCGCGCCGCCGCCGCGGGGAGATCATCCTGGCCCACGTGCAGGCCGTCGGCGCCGAGGGCCAGCGCCAGGTCCGCTCGGTCGTTGATGATGAAGACAGCGGCGGCCCGTCGGCAGCGCTCGCTCAGCGCCCCTGCAAGCGGATAGAGCTCGGCCGGCGGCATGTGCTTCTCGCGGAGCTGCACCATCCGGCAGCCGCCGGCGAGGACGGCGTCGAGCAGCCGCAGAAGGTCGCGTCCCCGGGCCGCCTCACGGTCCAGGATGACGTAGAGCGGAGAGGGCAGCCTCACGAGGCCGGCGTCACAAGCTGTGCTCCAGGCGGGGCAGGGCAAAATCGCCGGTGAGGAAGACGGGATCCGCCAGCAGCTTCAGATGGAAGGGGATGGTGGTCTTAACCCCTTCGACCACGGTCTCCGACAGAGCGCGCTGCATGCGGGCCACGGCCTCCGCCCGGTCGCGGCCGTGCACGATGACCTTGGCGATGAGCGAGTCGTAGTGGGGCGGCACCGCGTACCCCGACATCATGTGGCTGTCCACGCGGACATTGGGGCCGCCGGGCGGCACCCACAGCGTGACGCGACCGGGCGAGGGCACGAAGTGCTCGGGGTCCTCGGCGTTCACCCGGCACTCGATGGCGTGGCCGCTGAACCCGACGGCGTCCTGCTGGTAGCCGAGCCCTTCACCCGCGGCGATACGGATCTGCTCGCGCACCAGATCGATGCCGGTGACCATCTCGGTGACCGGGTGCTCGACCTGGATGCGCGTGTTCATCTCGATGAAGTAGAACTGCCCGTTCCGGTCGACGAGGAACTCGACGGTGCCCGCGGACACGTAGTTGACCGCACCGGCCACCGACAGCGCCGCCTTGCAGAGTCCCGCCCGCACCTCGCTCGAGATGGCCGGGGCCGGCGACTCCTCGATCAGCTTCTGGTGGCGACGCTGGACCGAGCAGTCACGCTCGCCCAGATGGACGCGGATCCCATTGCGGTCGCCCAGCACCTGCACCTCGATGTGGCGCGCCTCCTCCACGAACTTCTCGAGGTAGAGGAGCGATGAGCCGAACGCGGCCTGGGCCTCCGACTGGCAGATTCCGTAAGCGCGCGCCACCTCCTCGCGCCCGCGGACGACCCGCATTCCCCGGCCGCCGCCTCCGGCGACCGCCTTGATCATGATCGGGTAGCCGATCTCGTCGGCTAGCGCCTGCGCTTCGTCGAGGCTCCGCAGCGGGGCCTCGCTCCCGGGCGCGACGGGCACCCCCACATGCCTGGCCATGGCGCGCGCCTGAGCCTTGTCCCCCATCAAGCGGATGGCCTCCGGCGACGGCCCGATGAAGGGAATGCCGGACGCGCGACAGATCTCGGCGAAGGCCGGGCTCTCGGACAGGAGGCCATAGCCCGGGTGGATGGCCTCGCTGTCGGTGATCGCGGCCGCCGAGATGATACTCGGGATATTGAGGTAGCTCTGGCGAGGCTCCGGCGGCCCGATGCAGATGGACTCATCGGCCAGCCGCACGGGGAGCGAGTCGGAATCGGCGGTCGAGTGGGCCACCACGGCGCGGATGCCCATCTCCCGGCACGTCCGGAGGATCCGGAGCGCGATCTCTCCGCGGTTGGCGATCAGGATCTTGTGGAACACTTGCGGCGGGTGATCCTGCGCCCGCTCCGGCTCGCGGTCAACCCTATGGGCGGGGCTGAACCGAAAAGAGCGGCTGGCCGTATTCGACGGGCTGTCCGTTCTCGACCAGGATCTTCGCGATGCGTCCCGCAACCCTCGCTTCGATCTCGTTCATCAGCTTCATGGCCTCGATGATACAAAGGATCTGGCCTTCCTTGATGACATCTCCTTCATTGACGAATGGAGCGGCATCGGGGGCGGGCGCGCGGTAGAAGGTTCCCACCATGGGGGCCTCGATGGTGACGAGGTTGGTGGCCGCGGCGATCTCCCCCGCGGGCGGGTGGCTCTGGACGTGCCAAGCCGAGGCGAGCTCGGCGCGCGGAGCAGGGGTGGCGGCGGCGGGGGCGTGCTCGCGCACCACCCGGATGCGCATCCCGCCCGATTCCACCTCCAGCTCGGCCAGGTTGTGCCGGGTGGCCAGCTCCACGACCTCCGTCAGGCTCCACGGTCCCAGCGCCCCGTCCTTGCCGCCACCCGAGCCCTTTCGCCTGGCCATGTCCTAGGAAACCCGGAGGGGGGTTTCGCCCCCCTTCCGAACCCTCCCCCCCAGGACGTAGTGCGAGCCGCAGGACGTCGCGGGGCTGGGGCCCCGCCGTCCGAGGTGAGCAATCCGGAAGACCGAGCCGCAGGACGTCGCGGGGCTGGGGCCCCGTCGTCCGAGGCGAGCAATCCGGACGCTTGCGCCGGCAAAGCCGGCGCTCGAACGTTGATCACGTCGCATGAGCGTTGTCTCCGACAGACTCCTACCCCGAGGTCGCGACCCGACCAAGGTACTCGCCGCTCCTAGTGTCTACCTTGACCACGTACCTTGACCACGTCGCCCTCGTTGAGGAAGAGGGGGACCTGGATCACCGCCCCGGTCTCGAGGGTCGCCGGCTTGGAGCCCCCCGAAGCCGTATCGCCACGGATTCCCGGATCGGTCTTCGCGATCTGAAGCTCGATGAAGTTCGGCAGCTCGACCGAGACGGGGCTCTGGTCGATGAACAGGATCTCGACCTCGGTGTTCTCCCTGAGGAAGTCCCGGGCCTCGCCGACCTCCTCGGGGGACAGCGAGACCTGATCGTAGGTGTCCAGATCCATGAAGTGGTAGCGGTCGTCCTTGTAGAGGTACTGCATGCGCTTCTCGTCGAAGTCCACCAGCTCGACCTTCTCACCGGCGCGGAACGTGTTGTCGATGACCCGCCCGAGCTTCATGTGCTTGAGCTTGGTGCGCACGAAGGCTCCGCCCTTGCCCGGCTTCACATGCTGGAAATCGACGATGCTGTACGGCTCACCGTCGAACTGGATCTTCAATCCCTTCTTGAACTCGGAGGTCGACACCTGCATTGCCTATGACCCCTTCCGTTTCTGCGTCTTCACCCGCAGCGCTTCGTCGAGCCTCGTGCGGGCCAGGGCATGACCCGGCTCCTTCCGGAGGATGCGCAGAAAGATCTGCGCCGCCTCGTCCGCCAGCCCCTGCTCCAGGCACACCGTTCCGAAGCTGACGGTCGCGAACGTGTCGTCCGCCAGGAGGCGCCCGAGCGCGGAGCCTCCGGCGAGCTTGCCGCCGCCATCGAGCATCTCCAGCAGCACGCGCGACTCCCGGTCGGCTGGGTCCAGCGCCGCGGCCTGGCGGAGATGGACCAGCGCTTCCGGAAGCCGGCCGGCACGGCGCTCCAGTTCTCCCGCCAGCCGATGCGCCTGCGCGTCCGCGGGATTCCCGTCCAGGATCACCCGAACCTCGGCCAGCGCCGCCTCCGGATCGCCGTCGTCGAGCAGTGCCTTGGCCAGGATCAGGCGCGCGGTGGCATATGCGGGAAACCGTTCCAGCCCCTCCCGGCAGAGCCTGATGGCCTCTCCCGTCCGCCCCGCCTTGCGATGCGCGTCCGCCAGTGGCGCGAAGGCGAGCGAGTCCGGGTCCTTGGCCAGCCGCTCTTCGTACCGGCGGAGGGCGAAAGTGGCCGCGGGCTCCTCGGCTGCCGTGTCGCCCCAGGCCTGAGGAGGGGAAGGCACCATGCCGAGATTTGTTATACGTGGCTCGGGGAGTGGAGTCAATCCGGCGTGGAGGCCTATCTCAGCGCGAGACACTAGGAGCGCGCCAGCTCCTCCAGGGTCTCGCGCACGGCCGCTTGCGGCACGTCGAAGACCAAACGGAAGGCGCCGATCTCGGGAGCGAAGACGAAGGGCACGCGGCCGTCGCGCGCCTTCTTGTCGCGGCCCAGCGCCTCGACGACGGCTGACGGGGCCGCTCCCAGGCCGCTTACCGGCAGCCCCACCGCGCGGAGCAGCCGCAACTGGCGCTCCGTGGTCGAAGCCTTGGCGATGCCCAGCCGTTCGGCGAGGCGGGCCTCCGCCACGATGCCGAGCGACACCGCCTCGCCATGGGCCCAGCGGGCATAGCCCGTCACGGCCTCGAGCGCGTGGCCGATGGTGTGCCCGTAGTTGAGGACGTGGCGCAGCTCGGCCTCCCTCTCGTCGCGCTCGACCACGCTGGCCTTGATGCGGCACGAGCCCGCGACAACCCGCTCGAGCGTAGGCAGATCCCGGCCGAGCAGCGCCGGCAGGGACTGCTCGAGGTCGGCGAAGTAGCCGGCGTCCAGGACGATGCCGTGCTTGATCACCTCCGCGAGCCCGGAACGGAACTCGGGCTCGGGCAGTGTCCTCAGCACCGCGGGGTCGACGAGGACGAGGCGCGGCTGATGGAACGCGCCGATCAGGTTCTTGGCCCGGGGATGATCGATGGCGGTCTTGCCACCGATCGAGGCGTCCACTTGAGCCAGCAGGGTCGTCGGCACCTGCACGAAGTTGATCCCCCGCATATACGTGGCGGCGACAAAGCCGGCGAGGTCGCCCACGGCGCCCCCTCCCAGCGCGATCACCGTGGACATCCGGTCGCAGCCGGCCTCGAGGAGGCGATCCCAGCCTTGCCGGGCGACCTCCAGCGTCTTGGCCCGCTCGCCCTCGGGCAGGAGGATCTCCGCGACGTCGAAGCCGGCGGATCGAAGACTCTCGGTCACGCTGCGGCCGTGGAGCCGCATGATCGCGGGATCGCTGACCAGGGCGACCTTGCGGCCGAGGCGGAGCTTGGCCAGCTCTGGTCCCACCGCCGCAAGAGCCCCGGGGCCGACCAGGATTCGGTACGACCGCGCCGCGAGATTTACCGGGATCGTGTTCATTCGTCTCGCTTGAATGCAACTAATGAATGGAACTGACCTCGGTTTGACGTTGGGGCCTCTTCGGGCCTGGGGCGCTCATCGCCGCGTCGATACGACGGGGTCGGCCCTACCAGCTCTTCAGGTATTCCAGATACGCGTGGTAGTTGCGGCGCATCTCGTCGAGGCTGTCGCTGCCGAACTTTTCGAGGAAGGCCCGGGCCATCACGATGGCCATCATCGCCTCCCCGACGACTCCGGCCGCGGGCACCGCGCAGACATCGCTGCGCTCCACCACGGCCTCGACGGGCGCCTTGGTCGCCACGTCCACCGAGCGGAGCGGCTTGCGCAGCGTGGAGATGGGCTTCATGACCGCTCGCACGATCACGGGCTGGCCATTGGTCACGCCACCCTCCAGCCCCCCGGCGCTATTGGAGGCTCGCTGGAAACCCACGTCCTCGGCGAAGAGGATCTCGTCGTGGACCTGGGAGCCCGGCCGGCGCGCGGCCTCGAAGCCCAGCCCGATCTCGGCGCCCTTGATCGCGTGGATGGAGCAAAAGGCCTGGGCCAGGAGACCGTCGAGCTTGCGATCCCACTGGACATACGAGCCCAGCCCCACCGGGCAGCCGAGGGCTACCACCTCGAAGACGCCGCCCAAGGTGTCGCCACCCGCCTTCGCCTGGTCGATGGCCTCGATCATGGCGCGCCCGGCGGCCGGATCGGCGCACCGCACCTCCGACGCCTCCGCACGCTCCCGGATCTCCTCCCAGGGCAGCTCGAGCGGTCCGACGCGGACCCCGCCGATCTCCGTCACATGACTCAGGATCGAGATCCCGAACTCGGAGAGAAGCCGCTTAGCCACGCCGGCGACCGCGACCCGCGCAGTGGTCTCACGGGCGCTCGACCGCTCGAGGACATTGCGGATATCGTGGTGGCCGTACTTCATGGCGCCGGCGAGGTCGGCGTGGCCGGGTCTCGGCCGGGTCACCGTCTTGGCGGGAGCGCCGGGCGGCGGAGCCCCCACGGCCATGGTGCTCTTCCAGTTCTCCCAGTCGAGGTTCTGGATCGTGAGGCTGATGGGGCTGCCCAGCGTCAGACCCCAGCGCACGCCCGAGGAGATGCGGACCTCGTCCCGCTCGATCTTCATGCGGCCGCCGCGGCCATAGCCGCGCTGGCGCCGCGCCAGGTCCTCGTTGATATGGTCTTCGGTTAGAGGAAGGCCGGCCGGCACGCCGTCGATGACGGCGGTCAGGGCCTCCCCGTGAGACTCCCCGGCGGTGAGAAAGCGGAACGCCACGACCCGATCATCTTACTTGCCGGGCCCGGGCGCCGCAACAAGCGCCTTGAGCACCGAGGGCGTCACGAACACGACCATCTCCCGCCCCTGCTCGAAGTTCTCCCTCTGCTTGAAGAGCCAGCCGAGCACCGGGATGTCGCCGAAGATGGGCACCTTCCGGATCGTGTTCTGGTTCTGTGCCGTGGTCACGCCTCCGATGACCAGGCGCTCCCCCTCGTTCATCAGCACCAGGGTCTCCGCCTTGCGCTTGTTGATGGCCGGCGGCGAGCCGCTCGTGCCCAGGTTGACCACGTCGCCCCGCGAGTTGTTTTCCACCACGACGACCATCTTGATCTTCGTCTGCTGTTGGCTGTCGGTCCTCTCCCTGATCACCGTCGGCGTCACCTCGAGCCTGAGCACCGCCTCCTTGAACTGGACCTGGGTGCCGGCCGAGCTGACCGTCGCGTAGGGGATCTCTTCACCGAGGGAGATGGCGGCCTTGTTGTTCTCGACGGTGACGATCTCCGGGCGCGCCAGGGTGCGCGTCTTGCCCAGGGTGGCCAGGGCCTGCAGCGCCAGGTTGGGTTGATGTTGAAGTTGGTGCCGACGATGCCGAAGGCGAGGCCGGCTGCCGGGAGCACTGCGGCCGAGTTCGGCAGCGCCGCGAGGGGCAGGTTGACCAGGTTGCCGCCCTGCGGGAGCCCGGTGATGGACGAGATGGGTAGCAGACTCGAGAGAGGGCTCAGGTTCTGGTTCGCCGGACTGAGGTTGAACGGAGCAATGCCTCCGCCGGTGTTGCCTCCACCCCACTGGATGCCGATGGCCTCGAGGGCGGTGCGGTCGAGGATCTCCATGCGGGCCTCGATCTTCACCTGAGGCAGCGGGACATCGAGGAACTCGCGGATCAGCTTCTTGATCCGCTCCAGATCCTGCTCATAGAGGCGGAGGAAGATGCTGTTCGTCGCCTTGTTCGCCTTGATCGTGATCCCCTTGGCGAGGACGTCCTGGCTCACCGAGACGACCGTCGCCGGCCGCGCCTGGAGGCCCGCCCCGTAGAGCTGAGAGAAGGGGGGCTCGGCGATGAACGGCGGCCCCGATATTCCGATGCTCGGGATCACGGCCGGCGGTCCCGTCGGCCCGCCCACCGGCAGGGTGCCCTCGGGGGGAATACCGAGGATGCCCTGCAGGGTCCTGGCTACCTCCTCGGGATCGGCGTAGGAGAGCCGGACCACCTCTTCCCGCAGCGGGCCGCGGGCCTGAGCCTCGGCGGCGGCCGCCTCCGCCGCGGCCCTCCTGGCAGCGAGCTCTGACTCCTTGAGCTGGGCCTCGACCATCTTGGTGCGGACTTCGATCTCGGCCTTGCGCTTGGCCTCCTCGACGATGCGCTTGGCCTCCTCCGCCCGGGCCAGGGCCTCGCGCTCCTTGGCGAGTTGCTCGCTGGAGACGATGCGGATCACTCCGCCCTTCTCGATCTTCTGGAGGCCGCGGGCTTCGAGGATGGTCTCCAGGGCCTGCTCCCAGGTCACGTTGCGCAGAGAGACCGACACCTTGCCTTTGACGTCGTCTCCGACCACGATGTTCCGGCCGCCCTCGGCGCCGAGGAGCCGGAGCACATTGATGACATCGGCGTCCTTGAAGTCGAGCGTGATGAGCTTCGAGCCGTTGGGCGCCTGGGGTTGAGCTTCGGGCGCGGGGGATGTCCCCGGCTGCACGCCACCGGGGGGAGACGTCTGGGCGACACGTGTCGGTGCCGCCGCAGGCGCCGCGAGCGCGGCCGCCGCCGTCGGCTGGGTCTTTGCCCCTGCCTTCGGCGCATCGAGCTTGGGCGCATTCGCGCTCGCCCGATCGAGCTTGGGCGCATCGGGCCTGATCTCATCGCGCTTCTTGGGCTCACTCGGGGTCGGCCCATCGGTCTTCAGTGCGTCGGACTTGGACGCGGCCGCCGCCATCTCGGGCGCCTTCGGGGCGTCCGCTCTGGCTGTCTCGACCCGCCGCGACCCCTCGATGGTCAGGGTGAGCGCTGTCGCGCCCTCCTGGATTTGATAGGTGACCTGCCGCGTCAGCTCCACGACCACTCGCGCCGTCGCCGGCTTCCACTGGCTTCCGCGGATCTCCCTGATCGGCTCAGGCGTGGGCACCCAGCGCATCTTGGGCGCCGCGTACGTCCCGTTCATGTCGATGACAATCCGGTTGGGGGAGTCGATGAGCGTGGCTTGATACCGGAGCGGGCCCGACGTCTCCAGGATGACGGCGAGGCCTTGGGGGAGCTCGGTGACCTTCACGCCCTTGAACCGCGCGGGGGCGTCCGCCGTCTGGGCGAGGCCGATACTTGCGAAGCAGATTCCCGCTAGGATGACGAGCCCCGCCAAGAGGATCCTTCTCATCGGACGACCTCCCTCTCTCATATACAGCTAGTCCTTGACGAGCCTCAGCGTCAGGCTCGTCTCCCGCTGGCCCGCGCTCCCGGTGATCGCAAAGGTGACCGAGGAAAGTCGGAGGGGGGCTGCGCCCCCCTTCCGAAGCCTCCCCCCAGGAATCGTTGCGCCGGCAAAGCCGGCGCTCGACCCCGGATCACCTCGCACGAGGTTCTTCTCCGACACGCAGCTAGTCCTTGGCGAGCCTCAGCGTCAGGCTCGTCTCCCGCTGGCCCGCGCTCCCGGTGATCGCAAAGGTGACCGAGTCAGCGCTGACATCCGTAACGCGCCCGTTACCGAGCGCATCACCCGGCTTCAGGATGTACCCGAGCCCGTCAGGAGCTTCGACCAAGGCCAAGCGCTGGCTGCCCCTGATGACCCCCACGAGCTTGACCGTGCCGACTTCCAGGCCGATAGTCTTCTCCTTGACCACCACCACCGGGGCGAAGGGATCGCGGCGGCCCTTGGGCTGGTAGGCCAGGGGCGGGAGCGGCGGGCCCGGCTCCGGTGTCCTTGGCATCACCGCGGGCGTGGCCGGCTTCTGCGTTGCCGGATTCGCCGGCTGCTCGGCTGCCACAACCTTGTTCGTCGCGCCGGGAGCCGATGGTCCGCCGCTGCAACCGGCGGCCAGCGAGCCGACGGCCAATGTGCCGAGCACCCTCCGCCACGCCTTTATTTTCATTGGCCTGCTTTTCCTCCCGGATTGGCGGGCGGCCGGGCTGCGGGCGCCGCGGCCGGCGCCGATGCGGCCCCGGGTTTGGCCGAGGGTGGGGCTCCTTCCGGACGGAAGATAAAGGTTGCCAGAGTGAGTTCGGCGCGGACGGTGCCGGTGGGACGCTCGATCCCCAGTAGCCGGAAATCTCCGAGGTCCACGATTCGGGGCAGCCGGCTCATGCGGGCGAAGAAGTTGCCGAGCTGGTGATAGCCGCCCTCGGAGGTCATCGCGATGGGCACCTCGGCCACGTCCTCGCGGTCCTCCGGCGGCTTGGGAGCGAACAGGGCCACCTGCAAGCCTGACTGGAAGGCCAGGTCGGTGATCTGCCGGTAGAGTCGCGGCATCTCCTTCTCCGACGGCAGCCGCTCCTTGGCGGCCTGCAGGCGCTTGCGCAGCGCTTCGGCCTGGAGCCGGAACGGCCGGAGATTGGCCTCGTCGACGCGGGCCCTGAGCATCTCCGTTCGGAGCGCCTCGCTCTGCTGCCGCAGGCTCGCGCGCTCGGTGATCTTCGGCGAGATCAGCAGGAAGTAGGCGAGTCCGGCCACCACCGCGAGGCCGACGACGCCGGCGATGATCTTCTGGGGCCGGGGCGCGTTCGCGATGGGATCCAGGAACGCCATGGCTCAGATCTCGAAGCGACACGTCACCTCGAAGGTGATCGTGCGCGGCGACTTGGTCAGGTCCTGGCGCGACTCGACCAGATCCACGTCCTTGAACTTCCCTGAGGCCTTGAGGTTGGCCATGAAGTCCGACAGCGCCACCGACGAGTACGTCGTGCCGACCAGTCGCATCTGCTGGCTCTTCTCCTCCACCCGCGTGAGCCACAGGTTGGCCGGCAGCATGTCGACGAGCGCGTCCAGCAGGTACACGGGACGGGCCTGGTTGCGCGCGACGATCTCGATGGCGTTCACGCGGCGCTCCAGCTCCTCCTTCTCCCGCCGGTAGCGCTGGCCCTCGGCGATGATGGGCTTGAGCCGAGCGACCTCCGCCTGGCTCTGCTCGACATCGCGGCGGAGCCCCCCCACCTCGGCGGACAGCATCCACGCATAGGCGCCCACGGCAACCACAAGGAGCAGACCGAGAGCGCCGAACACGATACCCAGATTGATGCCGGGCGTGACGACTTCGCGTACCTTCGCCGTGGTTGGGGCGAGATTGATCTTGATCACGTGGACTTGTCTCCAGGTGTGCGCAGCCCGAGGCCGACGGCCACTGCGAAGACAGGCCCGAGATCCCGGAGCTCGGCGTCGGAGATCTGGCTCGGGTCGCAGTCGATGGCGTCGAAGGGGCGGGCCAGCTCGACCGGCACGCCCCAGGACGAGGCGAGGAAGTCCTCGATGCCGGCCAGCTTGGCGCAACCCCCCGACAGCACGATCTTGCCGATGCGTTCGGACTCGGCCGTGGACGCGAAGTAGTCGAAGGTGCGCTGGATCTCGAGCGACAGCTCGCGCGAGACCGTCTCCAGCGCCGGCACGAGATCGTCCCAGTTGACGCCCACCTCCCGCCCCTGTTTGGCGGCCTCGGCCTGCTCAACGGGGATGCCGAGGCGCTGGGCGATGGCGTCGGTGTAGTTGTTTCCGCCGAAGGGGACATCCCGCGCGAAGATGGAGGCGCCGCCGTGGACCACATTGGTCTTCATGACGGCCGCGCCGATGTCAATGAGCGCCACGGCCTCGTTCCCGTCGTCCGGGTGATTCAGCTCGAACTGGTTCTGCATGGCGAAGGCGTCCAGGTCCACGACCGTGGCTTCGAGTCCGGCGTCTTCTACCGCCGCGACGTACTCGAGCACCTTGAGCTTCTTGGTGGCCACGAGCACCACGGACATGGAGGTGGCGGTCTCCCCCACCACTTGATAGTCGAGGAAGACCTCGTCGATGGCGAACGGGATGTGATGCTCCGCCTCGAGGAGGATGGCGTCTGCCAGCTCCTTGGGCGTCACCTTGGGCAGCGGCACCCGCTTCACGATGGAGTCGCGGCCCGAGACCGAGACCACCGCGGCGGTGGTGCTGATCCCCGCCTTGCGGACGCATTCCTTGATTGCGTCGGTGACGACCGCCGGCTTCCGGATGGTGCCCTCGCTGATCGCATCGCGGGCAAAGGCCACCATGGCGTGAGATTTCAGCGCGTACCCGCCGTTGGCCGGGACCAACTCGACCACTTTGATCGAGCTGGATCCGATGTCCAACCCGAAGGTTGCCGGCTTCTTGCCCAGTCCGAACAGCCCCATTCGCGGCCCCTCGCCTTCCCGGCCCGCGTCCCAAGGCTCCGGGCGCGGGCGCTCAACGGTGACTTGAGCGATTCTAAGCGGGCGACCTCGTCGCCCGCGGCAGTTTAAATACGACTGACAGAATTTGTCAACTAAATATAGTGGGCTTCGGCCGGATCAAGCCCCATCGCTAGGATGGGCTCGGAAAATCGTCGCGAACCCGGGTGCTGTTGGCCGGGTTCAGATCCAGGGTCACATCCTGGCCGGCCTTGACCTCCACCCGGAGCCGCCACCTTGGCGGTCCGGCCGCCCGGTCCGTGATCTGGTAGATCCCAGGCGGCAGGTTGGTGAAGCGGAACCGGCCCTGCTCGTCCGTGCGGATGCGGTGGTACACGACGCGGTTCGGATAGTCGTAGAGGAAAAGTTGCATGCGCTCCAACGGCGCGACATCGTTCGGAGTCTCGCCGAAGAGCACGCGGCCTTGCACGCTGGCGAGAGCCGCCTTCTGCTGGCCTTGCTCCTGGGAGTCTTCGCGCCCGGCCGCGGTGGCGGCAGCGGGGCGGCGCAGTGCTCCGACGCTCAGGAGCCAGCGCCGCGCCGCCTTCACCTCCGTGGATTCCGCCTCGCCTCGCTCCAGCACCCAGGTGAACGCGCTAATGGCTTCGGCCCTTCGCTCGAGGTAGGACGCCGCCACGCCCAGGCCGTAATGAAGGGGCAGGCTCTCGGGGTCCGCCGCCAGAGCGCTCCGGTAGAGGTCGGCGGCCTTCGCATAGTCCCCCCGCTCCAGGGCTTCCGCCGCCAAGGACCCGGAGTCCTTCACCGAGGGGCGCGGCGGCGGGGGCGCTGCCTGGCAGGCGGCGAGCGCGAAGGCCAGCACGACCAGCCAGCGGCCGCCTAGCGGCATCAGTCGCTGACCTCCTTGTAGGTGCCCGGCTCGATCGCCCAGGTCTGGAACATCCCGCCGCCATTCCTGGCGTAAGCACAGTTGTAGTTGATGAGAGCATTACCGAAGAGGTCGGAGTCGATGCTGGTGGACACGAAGTCCCGGATGTTGCGGCTCATCATGGCGCCCCAGACCCCACCGGTGCCGACCCCGTGGTAACTGATATCGTTCTGAGCGTAGGCCAGCCCGTGCATGACGAAGTTGCCGTCGATCGAGAGCGAGCCGTTCACGAACAGCCAGCCGCTGAAGACTCCGCTGGGATCCGCCGTAGGATTGCCCTGGATCTGGACATTGGCGAAGCGCGAAGGGGGAGTCTGCGGGCTCACGCCCTCCTGGGCGATGTTTTGCCCGTCGGTCGTGTCGATGAAGACGAGGCCGTTCGGTATCTTGTTGTCCGCGTTGAAGGTCACCGTGCCCTGGAGATAGGTGCCCTGTGCCTTGGCATAGGTCCTGAGCGCGTTGATGTCGGCGTCGCTCAAGGCGAACTGGTCGAACGAGGAGGTGGCAAGGTTCTTGACGACGTCGTGAGCATCGGCGGGGAGGGAGCCGTTGTTAGCGTCCGTGATCTCGTTGCGCGTGTTGTTTTCATCCGCGGCACCCCAGATGTCGCTGGCACTGCCCTGGATGTCCGTGTTCCCAGTGGACAAGGTCCCGATCTTCTTGCCGCAGCTCGTGTCCGCGCGCGCGTCGATGAGCGAGTTGCCTCCCATCTGAAGCGCGCCGCGCACGGAGAGGGCGGCCGGGGGAGCGGGTAACGCCGGCGGGAAGACCACCTTGACCGTGATTCTCTGATGCGCCTTCGGGTTTGTCGTCGTATCGTTGGGGACCCACCCCACCGCCGTGATGATGCGCTCCAAGTTGCTCGATGGAGCTTTGGTCACGGTCACCCGGAAACCGCCTATGGCGATGCCGCCGGTGGAGACCGGGGCGAGCTGACTGCCGTCGTACGGGGCTGATGCGGTCCCCGTCAGAGAGGTGGGGATCCCGTCAGCGTGGGTGGGGTTGTTCAGGGCCCAGATGGCGCGCTCTACCCCGGCCTCGGCCAGCGCGCGGGCCTGGGCCACCATGAGCTGGTTGTTGGCGATTGTGGGCTCGGTGGATGCCAGCACCGAGAAGCCGATCACCAGGGCGGAGAGGATGAGCAGGGCCAGCATCGCCATGGGCAGCGCCACACCGCGCTGGTCGGTCAGCAGTAGGGTTCGGTCGCTCATGGCTCCTCTCCTCACAACAGGTTCGCCCTCAGCTGGACCGTGGATTCCATGGTCGCGTGCTGGTCGCCGGGTGAGCCCGGCGCCACGCTCTGCTCGGTCTGGGTTACAATGCTGATCTTGATGACCCAGACCTTGGTGGGATCGGTCCCCGTATAGAGGGCTGTCGATTTGTCGTAGTAGGTCAATGTCAGCGACTGGACCCCGCCAATGAGGGCGGTGGTGGTCCCGTCCACCGTCCAGTTAAGCGTCGTGCCCGAGAGCGCGTAGCGCATGGTGGAGGGGTTAACGCACGGAACGGAGATCGGGGGAGGATCCCCGCACACCGTGAAGGTCAAGTCGGAGGCGCTCGCCAGGGTCACGACGGAAGTGGCCGAGCGCAGCTCGCGGGTCATCAGGTCGAGCGCGACGCGGGCGTTCTGCTGGGTCTCGACCCGGCTCGATCCCAGAAGATAGGCCTGCTGCCCCCCTCGCTGGACGACGAAGACACCGGCCATTACGAGGCCCATCACCGCCACCGCCACCAAGAGCTCGGCCAAGGTGAAGCCCCGCTGGTTCACGAGCCAATGCCGCATCGTCGTCATCTCTGGGCGATGTACATGGTGACGATAGCTGACTTCGCGGTCGTGGCCGGGGCCACGCCGATCCCGGTCATCGGCCGATAGCTCACGGTCACCGTGATCTGACGCAGTCCCGTCGTGCCCGTGAGGACACCGCCCGGGCAGGTAGCGGGGCCGGGAGAATTGGTGATGCGGACCTGGCGGCTATACCCGGCGTATGGCGCGGGCAGCGGGTTCTCATCCGCAAAGGTGGTGACGCCGCCGCTCTGAGGGGCCGCGGTCGGGGGTGCCGAGACGCCGAGATTGTCCACCGGTGTGATAGACCCGATCGGAGGGCATGCCGTCCACTGCGCGTTGCGTATCTGCTCCAGCCGCTGGTTGGCCAGGAAGGTGGCCGTGGAGAGCTGGTTGCCTTCCTGGATGCCGTAGGCGGCGAGGGGAATGGCCGAGGACAGCGCCACCAAACCGACGCCGATGATGACGACGGCGATGAGGATCTCCGCGAGCGTCATGCCCCGCTGATTCGTGACGAGCTTCAACATGGCGCCTTCTCGTCAAGGTCCGATGCTGACTCGGCCCGAGGCGGCAACGAAGACCCGAAGCGTGCTGCCGTCTTGAGAGTTCGTGAGCATATAGGTCGCCGCCGGGGTGACGGCGCCGAGGTAATTGAAGACCGGGGGGTTGTCCGTGGTCGCGAGAGTGATGCCCTGGGGGACCGGGATATTTCCGGCGGCGTCGGTGCCGGGCCCGAACCAGCGGGGTCCTGCGCAACTGCCCAAGTGGTAGTGCATTGCCGTCGGTGTGATGTGCACACAGACGCCGTTGTTCTCGCGGATCCCGAGGTGGCGTCCCTGGTTGATGAACGCAGCCACTTCCTCGGCCGCGACGCGGAGCCTGGAGGCCTGGTAGTAGGTGAGGAAGAGCGGCGTGGCGAGCACGCTGAGGAGGCCGACGATCGCCATGACGAGCGCCAGCTCCACTACGCTATAACCCGCCACGACCCTGTTTGACCGGTGATTCCATGTCCTCATGACTGATCCAGCCAAGCGCTCACGATTGGGACTCCACGGCGCTTCCTTGAAAGAGCAAGAAGGGGGCCAGCGCAAGACCGGCCGAAGGCTTGCTCCATCCCCGTCTGGAGCCGGATCGAAGTGCCCGGGAGCACTGGAGAAAACGGCTTCAAGGAAAGGCACTTGCCAGGGTGCTCATGGAAGGCCGTGAAGCGGGTTGACGAGAACCGTCAGTGCGATGTCACAAATCGGCAGTCCAAAGCGAACACGGCTGACGTCAGCAGCCCGACGCGAAGCGCTGGCTCAGGGCAGGAAGTGCCCGAGATACCAGCCGAGCAGCGGCTCGCCCCACAGGAACGTGATGGCCCCTCCCAGCGCCAGGAAAGGGCCGAACGGGATCGCCTCCTTCCGGCCCTTGCGGCCCAGGATCAGCAGGCAAACGGCCACAAGGCCCCCCGTGAGCACGCCCAGCAGCACCGCCAGCAGCCCCAGCTTCCAGCCGAGAAAGGCGCCCAGCATGGCTCCCAGCTTCATGTCGCCGCCCCCCATGCCGCCGCGGCTGGCGAGGATGATGACGAGGAAGATCCCGCCACCGACGGCGATCCCGAGGAGCGACTCGAGCCACGTGACCCGACCTGTCGCCAGAGTGGCCACCACGCCGGCCGGGATGCCGGGCAGCGTGATGACATCGGGGATGATCTGGTGGGAGAGGTCGATGGCGGTGATGGCGATCAGCGCGGCGAGCAGCGCGGCGGCGACGATAAAGTCGGGAGTCGGCCCCAGGCGAATGTAGGCGAGAACGAAGGCGGCGCCCGTGACCGCCTCCACGATGGGATAGCGCCAGGGAATGGCCATGCCGCATGCCCGGCAGCGCCCCCGGAGCACTGCGAAGGAGAAGATGGGGATGTTGTCGTACCAAGCTATGGGAGTCGCGCACCCGGGGCAGGCGGAGCGCGGCCGCCACACGCTGCGTCCCTCCGGGAGGCGGGCGATCACGACGTTGAGGAAACTGCCGATGACCAGCCCGAACAGGAACGGGAGAGCCACCATCTCACGATCCGCAGGTCGGCGCGCTCGCGGCCCCGCTCACAGACCGCGTGGAGTGACGATTCCGAAACGGTGGCACCGCGGGGTCAAGCTTGCCGCCCATCCCTGACAGCATACTCGACGAGACCGATCCTTCGCTCACCGGCTACCCGGCGAGGCATGCTCGAGGCCCGGCCCGAGCTCGACGAGCGCGAATTTCCCGTCGGCTCGCAGCACGCGTGTGCCGTCGGCGAGGAAGGATCGCAGGCGCTCGAGCTTCGCCAGGTTCTCCGCCTGGGGGCGCCGGTCGTCCACGAGGGGCGACCGCGCGTAGTCGAACAGGACGTCGTGACGGATCAGCACATGGCTGATCCCGGCGGCGCGCGCGCGCCGCTGCACATCGCGGCCCGCGGGCGCCACCTCGATCCACTTCCGCAGCGTGTAGTCCTCGAAGAGGTAGTCTCCGACGGAGGGGCGCTCCAGATGATAGGTGTCGCGGCGCATGTCGACGAGCCAGACCTTCACGTCGGCCGGCAGCGAGTCGTTGATCAACCGGTAATAGGAGTAGTAGTCGAGTCGGCGCTCGAGGTACGCGGCGCGTGGCTCGGCGCCCAGCACGGCCAGCAGCGGGTCGTCGCCGGCGAACCAGGCGATTATCACGACCTCGCCGGCGAGGACGGAGACCACCAGCGCCCAGCGAAGCGAGCGACCGGCCGGCCCGCTCGTCGCGAGCACGGCGCCAGCGCCTGCGCTGGCCACGGCCAGCAGCGGGAGCGCCGGCAGCAGGTACCGGAGCACCTGGGCGGAGGCGAGCCACCAGACGAAGAAAGCGCCCGCGGCGGCGCCGGCGATCTTCAGCTCCGTGCCCAGGCCTCCGCTTGCCCAGGCCCACACGACCAGAGCCAGCCCGACGAGGAACGACACGCCGAGGACCCCCTCGTAGGACGAGGCGATCTCCCGCTGCCCCACCAGCGACAGCGACAGCGGTGTCAGGAGGTAATCGAGCAGTCCCTTCTGCGCTCCTCCGTAGAGCGCGTTGAACCCCACCAGCATCGCGGAACGCTCCGGGTCCCAACCCGGCGCGCGGCCGGGCCAGACATTGGCGAAGAACGGGAAGACGGCACTCCCGGTGCGCGCCCATGTCCGGAGATACCACGGGCAGCCGAGCGCGAGGGCTCCGGCCAGAGCAGCGAGGCCGGCGGCGACCGATTCGTGCTTCCGCGTGTCCTCTGCATCGCCACTCCGTGTCCGGACAAGCACGATCAGCGCGAAGACGAACACGACGAAGCCTGCCGTCAGCTTCACCGAGAGGGCGAATCCCAGCGCCAGCGCTGACTCGGCAAGGCTCGCCCGGGCCTGGGTGTCCCACCATCGGGCCACCGAGCGGATCGCGAGCGTCACGTACAGCGCCAGCGCGAGGTCCACGTAGCCGCTTCCTGCCACCTCGAAGACCGTGGGCACGCCGGCCACCATCGCGGCGGCGAGCCACGCCCAGTCGCGGCCGAGGCCGCGCTCGCGCGCCCAGCCAAAGACAGCGGCGAGGAGCAACGGGAAGAACGCGAACACGACGGCGCCGAAAGCCGCCTCGCCGGCGCGGGGGCTCACGATCCGGCCGAGGAGCATCGCCCACACGCCGTGCATCTCGGCCCCGAGCGCGAAGTAGCTGGCGATGTTGTCCGGGACATCGACGAGGCCGCCGTTGGCGACGAACACCTTGGGCAGGGACAGATGGTACTGGAGCGCGTCCTTGGCCGTCGGCGGCGCGAGCGCGGCCACGAACGCCAGCAGCACCGGGAGCGCCGCCAGCAGCGCCGCCACGAGCGTGAGCGGCGATCGCTCCCCCCGAGCCAGGTCCCCGGCGCGAGGCGGCCCGCTCGTTTTCCGTGAACGGACGACCGCCCGCACCGCGAGGGCGAGCCCGCCGGCGAGCGCCACGAGGGCAGTGCTCGGCCGATAGAGCCTGGTCAGACCGAGCGCGAGCCAGAGAAGGGACCAGGTACCCGCGCCCAGGGCACACGCCGACGCGAAGTCGAGCGCCCTCGAGGGCCGTGGCCGGGCCGAGGACCCTCGGCCGCCAGCCGAGCGGATGGATCCGAGGAGCACGGCGCCGAGGCCGTACCAGGCGAGGACCACCAGCATCGCCGCGACGGCGCCTGCCGCGCTCTGCCCGGCGCCGGAAACGCTCAGGAGGCCGTAGCCGCCAAGGGCGGTAGCGAAGGCCCGGGCGCTCGCGCCAAGCGAGGCGAGCTCCTGGCCATGTCGATCGAGGAACACGCCGGTCAGCGCGAGGGCGCTAGCGGTGAGCAGGACTGAGCCGGCCACCGATCGAGACGGCGCGGCGGATAGGGTCCTCATCACCCGCTGCATGCGCGGCTCCACGTCCTGTGCGCTCTACGCGAGAGCGAGCACGAAGACGATCTCCCACGTGAACAGCAGCAGATAGTACACACATACGAGCCAGCCGAGGACGCCCAACCGCCCCCACTTCGGCGCCGTCATGAGCTCAGCCGTGCCTGGAAAGGGGTGTGCCGGTGCGACGACGCCTTTGGCGAGGGCGACGATGCCGACCGCGCACACCGCAGAGAACAGCGATTGCGATAAGACGTAGTGGCGCAGGAGCGGTATGGCATCGACGCGCGGGGGCTCCAGGGCTCCGAACAGGATGTCGGGGAAGAAGATCCAGTAGAAGACGACCAGGGCGTAAGTGGCGGCAAGCTCGTAGCACCAGAATATGGACTTTCTGTCGCCGAGCAGCAGAAACGGGACCGTCCAGATTAGATACTGCGAAGCCACGCCGGAATAGACGAAATAGAACAAGAAAAAGGTCACCAGGATACCGTTCAACAGGCCGATTCTCCTCGCGAAGATGGCGGCGATTCCGTACAGGGCCAGGAAGGCGAACTTGGAGGAGCTCATCCACGGTGTCCATCCGGGAGGGTTGTCCCAGGTGACGCTCCCGATGGAGAGGAGATGAAACCCTCTCAGGACGCCGAAAGGGCCATGGTGGATCCCCCATCCGCTGTAGCTCAACATCTCGTGCAGCATGGACCGCGCGTCCAGCCACGCGAACGGGATCATGGAAAGGACCACGGGCAGCACCACGCACGCCGCGAAGCGGATTTTCTTCGCCTTCCCCTCGATGGACGCGAGAAAGAACGGCAACAGCAGGATCGGGAAGCTCCTCCAGCCGACGGCCAGGCCGAGCAGAAGGCCCGACACCACGAGGTTCTTCGCGGGGTCGACGCGAAAGAGCAGGCACGCCGTCACCATCAGGAGCACGACCAACGGCATGATGTTCCCGTGAAACGAGGAGACCAGGATGCTCACGGGGTTCAGGGCGTAGAGAACCGCGCAACCGATGGCTGTCCGTCTTGGGAAGAGCTTGCCCCCTAGGGCGAAGAGCACGAAGACGATTCCGACGTCAGCGAGGATGGCGAAGAGCTTGATCACGACGTCGAAGGGAATGCCGAGGATCCGGGAGAGCTCGAGACAGAGCGCCGGATAGAACATGGAGACAGGTGCGTACGGGAACACGTTCCGCGTCGCGGCGTAGATGTTCTCCGCCTGCGCGACGGTAATCGCCTGCTGTCGATAGAGAAGGATGTCGGTGGATTCGATGCCGAACACTAGCGGAATCAACCGGACGGCCAAGGCGCCGCTCAAGACCAGGGCCATGATACTGCCGTCGGTCCAGCTCTCCACCTGGAAGCGGACAGCTCGTTTGCGTCTGACGACGCCGGAGAGGAAGGGCACGACGATCATCTCAAAGGATCCAGCGCCCGAGCGGCGCGGCCGCCGCGCCCGTCATCTGGCGGGCAGGAGCTCGGACTCCAGGGATCGCGCGAGCGGGCCGTCGAGCTTCCGCAAGACTTCAAACTCCTCTCGGGCAAGGTCCCTCTCTCCGAGCGCTCGATAGGCTCGCGTCAGATTGACGTGGACGATCGGCTCGTCCGGCCTGAGCTCCTTCGCCCGCAAGAGGTAGGTGAGTGCCTTCTCCGGCTGTCCGGTCTCGGCGATGGCGACCCCGAGGTTGACCAGACTGGGGAAGAAGTTCGGGTCGATGCGGTACGCGCGCTCGAGGTACCGCATCGCCTCTGAAGGGCGCTTCTGGTCGAGGAGGACGATGCTCATGTTGTTGAGAAGAATGGGGTTATTGGGACCGCGTGTAACCGCGATGTTGAGGTGCCGCATGGCGGCCTCGACGTCGCCCATACCCCAGAGCGCGAGGCCGAGCTCGCTATGAGTCGCGACAAGATCGGGCCGCAGCGCCAGGGCCCGGTCGAACCTTTCCTTGGCGAGCGGGAAGAGTTTCCGCCGGTAGAGGGAGGAACCCAGGCCGCTCTGACAAAACGCGCATCCGGGATCGGCTTCCACCGCGTAGCGCCAGAGGGTCTCCGTGTCCCGCCATATTTGTATCTGGTGCCACGTGAGTGTCCCGAGGGCCAGGATCCAACTCGCTGCTACCGCGGCCAGAGCGCGTGCGAGCCAGGGTCGCACCACGCCGGTGGCTGCGGCCCGCGCGATACCACCCACTGCCGCCCCTACGACAAGCGCCCAGCCCAGGCAGGAGAGGTAGCTGTACCGGTCGTGGGCGAGCTGGAACCCCGCGTGCACGATGCCGCTCACTGGGCCGAGGATGATCCCGTAGTAGACCCAAACGGCCAGCCCTGCTGGCCAGCGCCGGCGGAGGGCGACCAGGCCGGCGCTGATCGCCAGGACGCAAAGACCGGGCAGCAGGAAACGCGGTTCGAGAGGATTCACCACGGCCGGAAGCTCATAGAGTGGAGACAGCCCGGCCGGTAAGAAGGTTTTCTCGACGTAGAACCAGAGGCTGTACGCCGCCATCGCGATCCTCGCGGGCCAACCGTACCTCTCCATGGAGGTCAGGAAGTGACTGGACGCGACCGCCCAGTAGGACGTGGTGGCTCCGACCAGGCCGAGGGCGAGGTAGGGCAGCTTCTCCTTCAATACCGCCCGCGCGGCTCTTTCCCTCCATACCCCCCATCGCCACTGAAGCCGTCCGAGAGGGTAGAAGTCGAGCAGGACCAGGACCAGCGGCAGAGTCATGACGATGGACTTGGACAAGAGAGCGAGAGCATAGAAGGCCAAGGACGCCCCGAGTAGCCGGTGCCGCGGCCGGCCCTGCGCCTCCTCCGCCTTCAGATACATCAGCACGGTGAGCAGGAAGAAGAGGCCGGAGAGCACATCCCGTCGCTCCGTCGCCCATGCCACCGACTCCGTCCGCAGCGGGTGCAGTGCGAAGAAGAAGGCCGCTATGACGCCGGCGACGCGGAGCGCTGGCCCCGTGAGGCTCGTCGCCTTCGCGAGCAAGCGAAGCGCGACCAGGTAGAACAGCGCGGCGTTGGCAGCGTGGATCAGACTGTTCGTCAGATGGTATCCGAACGGATTCATCCCCCACAGGGTGTAATCGAGGCCGAAGGTGAGCCAGGTGACGGGGATGTAGTGTCCCATGAGGGTGCTGGCGAACATCCAGCGGATCTGCTTCCAGCCGAGCCCGCGGTAACTCGCGTTCTCGAAGAGATTGGCGTTGTCGTCCCAGTAGACGAAGCCGTTCAACAGCGTCGGCGAGAATACCAGAAAGGTAACGGCAGCCAGCGCGAATGGAATTGCCCGCGCGTTCAGCACCCAGGCCGCGAGTGCAGTGCGGGCGGCGTGCAGGATTCCATCGCCGCCTCGCGCCGCGCGCGGAACGGCGGGCGCATGCTCGGTGCCTGCCATCACCTGCCCTTCATGGGTCGAGCGGGTGATGTACAAGAAAAGATACAGGGGAGGGGGCTGCCCCCTCCCCTGGGATCGATTGAATCACGATCTGGTCGGGCTACGGAACGGTGACCGTCGCGCCGTCTCCCGCGGCGCTGACGGTGAATGTGCCGTTGCCGCCTACAGTATAGGCATAGGCGGCGGACCATGCTGGGTTGCCGCCGGCCGGCGGGGTCGGGATCGGGTTGATGAACGGCCCGGCAACGACGCCGTTGACGGTAATAGCGGACGTGAGGTTGGCCAGGGCGGCCGGGAGCTGGCCCGTGTGGGCGGAGTAGACGACCACTGCCGAGGCGAGGGTGCGGGCGTCGGCCTGGGCCTTGCTGACGCGGGCGCGAGCCTGGATGTTCGCGTAGAGCGGGAAGGCGATGGCGGTCAGGATGCCGATGATGGCCACCACGATCATCAGCTCGATGAGCGTGAAGCCGCGCTGGTTGCCCAGCCTTTTCTTACTCCAGAAGTTCAACATTGCCGTGTCCTCCTCATGTGGTTTTGGTCTGCTGGGACCGCTCTCTGCGGCCTCAAGCTGTCTTGATCTATGGGAAGTGCAGGATCGGTGCCAGGCGCTTCAGGTTAGTTGCCGCCGGCCGGGTTCAGGGCGCCCCCAAGCGTGAAGCGCTCGGAATTCCTAGGAAAGCGCTTCGAGTGCTTCAGGCGTCGTCGGGATAAGGGCCGCCGCGGGTAGCCCGGAAGGGTCACGCCGGGGCTCGGCGCGCTGACGGCGGTTGTAACCCTCCGGGCCGCGAAATGTCATTCCTCGGCTGCGCTGCTGCGCCGCGCCAGATTATGCTTCTGCAGCTTGTAGCGGAACTGGCGGAACGTCATCCGGAGCAGCTCGGCGGCCTTGGTCTGCACGCCCCGCGTCCGCTCGAGCGCCCTCTGAAGATAGCGGCGCTCGAGATCGTCCAGCGTCGCTTCGAGGTCGAGACCTTCCTCGGGCAGATCCAGGACATCCGGCTCCCGCGGGGGACGCCCGCGGCGCACCGAGTCGGGCAGGGCGTCGACCCCGACCATCTCCCCCGTGCCCAGCACGATGGCACGCTCGAGGGCGTTCTCCAGCTCCCGGATATTCCCGGGCCAGTGGTAGCGCTCCAGCACAGCCATGGCCTCCGGCGTCACGCCCCGCACATCCTTGCCCAGCTCCTTGTTGAACTTCTGGACGAAGTGGGCCACCAGGAACGGGATGTCCTCGCGGCGCTCGCGGAGCGGCGGGAGGTGGATGGGGATGACGTTGAGGCGGTAGAAGAGGTCTTCCCGCATGACGCCCTCGCGCACCGCAGTTTCCAGGTCGCGATTCGACGCGGCGATGAGCCGCACGTCGGTCTTGATGTCCTTGGTGTCGCCGACGCGCCGGATCTCGCGAAGCTGGATCGCGCGCACCAGCTTGACCTGGAGCAGCGGCGGGATCTCCGTGATCTCGTCCAGGAACAGCGTGCCCCCCTCAGCCGCCGCGAAGAGGCCGATCTTGTTAGCGATGGCTCCCGTGAAGGAGCCCTTGACGTGACCGAACAGCTCGGACTCCATGAGGCCTTCGGGGATGGCGCCGCAGTTCACCGACACGAACGGCTTGTCCCGGCGCTGGCTGTTGAAGTGGATGGCCCGGGCCACCAGCTCCTTGCCGGTGCCGCTCTCGCCCGAGATCATGGCGGTGGCGGGGCTGTCGGCGATCTTGCGGATGGTGTCGAAGACCTCCACGATCCGGCCGCTCTTGCCGATGATGTTCTCGAAGCGGTGCTGGGTCTCGAGCTGCTTGCGGAGGTACAGGTTCTCGTCGCGGAGACGCTTGCGCTCCAGCCCGTTCTTGATGATCAGGTCCACTTCGTCCAGCTTGAACGGCTTCGTGATGTAGTCGTAGGCGCCGAGCTTCATGGCCTCGACGGCCGTCTCGGTGGAGGCCACGGCGGTGATGACGATGACCGCGGTCTCGGGGGACAGGTCCCTGGCCGCGCGCAGCACCTGCATGCCGTCCACCCTGGGCATCCGGAGATCCGTGACGATGGCGTCGAAGGTCTCCTTCCGGATCGCTTCGATGGCGGCCTCTCCCCCGTCGGCCGCCGTCACGTCGTGCCCGGCCTTCTCCAGTGTGATGGTGAGCAGGTCCCGCATGCTCTTCTCGTCGTCGACGATCAACACGCGTGCCGCGCTCATGGTCGCCTCGTGATGGGTGGGCACGGCTCCGGCCGCGCCGCGTCAGGGGCGGCGGGCAAGGTCAGCGTGAATGTGGTCCCTTCGCCCGGACGAGTCTTCACGTCGACGTGGCCTCCGTGGTCCTGCATGACGCGGTACACGAGGGCCAGGCCGAGGCCGCTCCCCTCGGGCTTCGTCGAGTAGAACGGTTCGTAGATGTGCGGGAGGTCTTCCTCGGCGATCCCCCGGCCGGTGTCCGCGATCCAGATCTGCAGTCCGCCCGGCTCCCCCTGCGAGAGGCGCGCGCCGACCCGGACCTCGCCACTGCCGTCGGGCATCGACTGTACCGCGTTCAGGCAGAGGTTCCAGATCGCCTGGCGCATCTGCTGCGGATCCACGCGGGCGACGAGGGACTCCCCGTACTCGCGGATGATCTTGAGGTTGGGTGGCAGCGAGCGATGCTCGATCAGGAGCAGCACTTCGTCGAGGAGCTGGGCCATGTCGGCCAGAATGGGCGCCAGAGGCGCCGGGCGGGCGTACTCGAGGAAGTCGCTCACGAGGTCGTTGAGTCTCCCGGATTCCCTCAACACGATGTCCAGGAGGCGGTTCCGGCGCTGGTCGGGCGGCAGCTCCTTGGCTAGGGCCTCGACGGCGCCCGAGATGGAGGCGAGCGGATTGCGGATCTCGTGGGCCATGTTGGCCGACAGGCGGCCCACCGCCGCCAGGCGGTCGGCCTGGCGCATGCGCTGCTCCATCTGCTTGATGAGGGAGAGATCCTGACAGACGCCGATGAGACCCGCGACGTCGCCGAGTCCCGACCGAAGCGACCAGAAGGAAATGCCGATCGGGAGCTCACGTCCATCGCGCCGGCGCAGCGGGAACTCGTAGCGCGGAGCCAGGCTGGGATCCTGGGCGGCCGCCTCCCGGGCCTTCTCGAGGTCGATGCCTTGCCCGAAGATGGCCTCCCACGGCTGCTCCAGGGCCTCCGGGGCCGGCACCCCGGTGATGGACTCGGCGGCCCGGTTGAAAGCGGTGACGCGTCCTGCCGGGTCCACGGCCACGAGCCCGGAGCCCACCGACTCGAAGATCAGGTCGCGGAACGCCTGGACGTCGGAGAGGCGCTTGCGCTGGGCCTCCAGGTGTTCCTGGGACTTCCGGTGGCGGTCCGCGAGGGATGCGATCACGATCCAGACGACGAGCAGCACCACGGCGTTGAGCAGCGCGGCGAGAACCTCGAGCGGCGTCGTGTCCGCGGGCTCTGCCAAGCCCAGGAGCACGACGGCACTCCGGCCCGCCACGAGGCCGATCTGGAGCAGGCTCGACAGCCCGGCCACGATCAAGGCCCCCGCGCGGGGCAGCACGAAGCATGCGGCTGCGACGACGAGGACATACAGCGGGACGAACATCGATTGGGGCCCGCCGGTGGTCGCCACGATGGCCGTGACCAGCACCAGGTCGAGGGAAAGCTGAAACCAGGCGAAGCGCCGCGGGTCTCGGATCCTGACCTCGCCCAGCGGCAGGAGGAGACATGCGAGCCCCATGCCCGCGACTGCCATCGCGAAGGGGCCGAACGGGAACGGCGACGTCGCGACGTACCGGAGCAGGGCGCCGATGGCCAGCACCACGGCCGCGGTGACCAGCCGCGCCCGGTTCAGCCCCAAGAGGGATGTCCATGCGGCCTGTGACTTGGGCAACCACTTCCTCCCGTGCTACTTGATCAAGGTGACGAGCTTGAAGATCGGCAGATACATGGCCACGACCAGCCCCCCGACGGCCCCGCCCAGGAAGACGATCATCATCGGCTCGAGCAGGGACGTCAGGGTATTGACCGCCGTGTCCACCTCGTCGTCATAGAAATCGGCGATCTTGCTGAGCATGGCGTCCAGCGAGCCCGTCTGCTCGCCCACTGAAATCATCTGGGTGACCATGGGCGGGAACACGCCAGAGCCCTTGAGCGGTTCGGCCAGCGTCTTGCCTTCCGTCACCGAGGTGCGGCACTGGAGCACGGCCTTCTCCACCACCTTGTTACCGGCGGTGGTGGCGGTGATGCGGAGTCCCTCCAGGATCGGGACGCCGGACTGCACGAGCGTCCCCAGCGTCCGCGTGAAGCGCGCCACTGCCACCTTCCGGATGAGCATGCCGAAGATCGGCACCTTGAGCAGGAGGGCGTCGATGGTGGACTTGCCGTTCTCCGTGCGGTAGTAGGAGCGCAGGGCGAACACACAGCCGACCAGGCCCGCGAGGATGAGCAGGATGTAGCTCCGGACGAAGTCGCTGAGCCAAATGACCACGCGGGTGGGCAGCGGCAGCTCCGCGCCCATGTCCTTGAACATGGCGGCGAAGGTCGGGATGACGAACGTGAGCATGAAGACGATGACCAGGAAGGCCACGCTGATGATGCTGGCGGGATACACCATGGCCGACTTGACCTTGCGCTTGAGCGCGGCTGCCTTCTCGATGTAGGCCGCCAGCCGCTGCAGGACCACGTCCAGGATACCGCCCGTCTCGCCGACCTCCACCATGTTGGTGAAGAGGTCGTCGAAGGTGCGCGGGTGCTTGCGGAGCGAGTCCGCGAGGGTCGCCCCGTCCTCCACGGTCCGGGCGACGCTGGAGGTGACCCCGCGCAGGTTCTTGGACTCGCTCTGCGCCGCCAGGATGTTGAGGCACTGGACGAGCGGGAGACCCGCGTCGATCATGGTGGAGAACTGACGGGTGAAGATCGCCATGTCCCGGTCCTTGACCTTGCTCCCGATCTTGACCGGCGTTTTCCCCCCGGCCTTCTCGCTGATCTGCGTGACCAAGATGGCCCGCTTGCGCAGCTCACCTACCGCCGCCGTGCGGTCCGGGGCCTCGATCTCGCCCTTCTGTACACCGGCCGCGCCGCGGCCCTGATACGCGAAAACAGCCATCTTAGGGTCTCCTGGGCAGACAGGTCATCGCCGGCTCGCCGCGCGCTCGCATCGCGGTTACCGCCTGCTGAACGCGGAGCTGCGCTGCACGCCGGCGGCCGCGCCGGGCTTGCCCGTGGACGGCCCGCCCATGAGCTGGAGCAGCTCCTCGGGGTCCGTGGTCCGGTTCAGCGCTTCCTCCCTCGAGATCTTGCCCCGCTGGATCAGGCTCAACAGGGACTGGTTCATGGTGTGCATCCCGAACTTCTGGCCGGCCTGCATGGCCGAGTAGATCTGGTGGATCTTCTCCTCGCGGATCAGGTTGCGGATGGCCGGCGTGGCCACCATGATCTCCATCGCCATGGCCCGTCCCCGGCCCTCGAGCGTCGGGACGAGCTGCTGGCACAAGACGCCCTCCAGCACCAGCGACAGCTGGGCCCGCACCTGATCTTGCTGGCTCGTCGGGAAGACGTCGATGATGCGGTTCATCGTCTGGGCGCAGGAGTTGGTGTGCAGCGTCGCCAGGGTGAGGTGGCCGGTCTCCGCGATGGTGAGGGCGGCGGCGATGGTCTCCAGGTCGCGCATCTCGCCGACCAGCACTACGTCCGGGTCCTGGCGCAGGATGTGCTTGAGCGCGTTCTTGAAGGACTGGGTATCGGAGAAGACCTCGCGCTGGTTCACCAGGCACTTCTTGTGCTGGTGGACGAACTCGATGGGATCCTCGATGGTGACGATGTGCTCGCTGCGCTCGGCGTTGATCTTGTCCACCATGGCCGCCAGGGTGGTGGACTTGCCCGAGCCCGTGGGGCCGGTCACCAGGATGAGCCCCTTTGGCCGGTCGGCCAGCTGCTCGACGATGGGCGGCAGACCCAGCTCGCTGAAGCCCTTGATCTTGGTGGGGATGACCCGGATGGCACTGCCGACGGCCCCGCGCTGCCGATAGACGTTGCAGCGGAAGCGCGCCAGCCCCTGGATGCCGAAGGACAGGTCCAGCTCGCTCTCCTCCTCGAACTTCTGCTTCTGGCCTTCGTTCAACACGCTGTAGGCGAGCCGCTGGGTGTCCTGGGGCGTGAGCTGCTCGAACTGAGTGAGCGAGGTCAGCTTGCCGTGCACCCGGAGTTGAGGATAGGTGCCCGTCGCGATGTGCAGGTCGGAAGCCCCCCGCTCGACCAGGATGACCAGCAGATCGTGCATCGTCGCGGCCATGGATTACCCTCCATCCCCTCGAGTGGTTGTCAATCGTCCCTCCCTCGGTCAAAGGTCGAGCACAGCGTGTCTCTGACCACCGTTGCTTAGTTCGTGCCACTTTTTGGCTGTACGAGTTTGCGATGCGGAGATCAGGCTGGGGACTCACACAGCAGAACGGATCCCTCAGGGAGTGCTGACCAAAAATGGCAGCTTCTTACTGACTTGCAGTTCGGCCGGCTTCCAGGTTGGCCTCGGGGCGGGGAGCATGAACGGCAGGAGCTTTCCCGCAAAGCGGAAATCCTATCACGGCCGTGACGGGCACCGACTGTCCGGCGGATGTCGGCCCGGTGTTCGCTCAGTTGACAGTCGGGACAGCCCCGAGGTGTCGGCCGAGGCCTCTACTTCGCCGCGCTCAGCCTCTTCAGCGCATCGATGAAGGCCTTGTAGGCCTCGTCCTGGTAGAGGACGAACAGCACCCGCTGGAGGCTCGAATTGCCCCGCGCGATGTGCTGGACGACGGTGGAGACAATGGCCTCCGCCGACTGCGCTGGCGGTACTCCGCCGACTCCGCTCCCGAGCGCGGGGAAGGCGATGGACTCCATCTTGTGCTTCTCGGCAAGGGCCAGCGTCGACCGGGTCGCGGAGGCGATCTTCTCGGGGTCGGTCCTGAGGTCTTTCCCCATGGTTGCCGCATGGATCACGTGGGTGGCGGGAAGGTTGCCGGCGACGGTGAGGACGGCCTCGCCGATGTCGATAGGGCCCAGGCGAAGCGCCTCCTCTTCGATCACGACCCCGCCCTTGCGCTTCATGGCCCCCGCCACCCCGGCGCCCATCCACAGCTCGGAGTTCGCCGCATTGACCACGGCGTCCACTTCCGCGTCGGTGATATCCCCTCGCTCGACGACGAGCGTGGTCTTGCCGATCTTGACCTTCATCGCTCGGTCCCGGACCCGTGCGAGTCCTCATGCTCGCGGGCCTTCACGGCTTCCCACGCCCGATCCAGGTCCTCCGCGGGCGCCTCGCTGACCTTCCGGCCTGCGGCCCTCATCTCCGTCTCCACCTCTCTGAAGCGTCGGGTGAACTTAACCGCGGCTTGGCGCAGGCAGTCTTCGGCGTCGATCCCGCGCAGCCGCGCCACGTTGACCATGGAGAACAGCACGTCACCCATCTCGTCGCTGACTCGGCCGGTGTCCGCGGCTCCGAGCGTCGCCTCCAGCTCGGCCATTTCCTCCCGGACCTTCGTCCACGCTTGCCGCCAGTCTGTCCAATCGAACCCCACGCGCCCCGCCTTGACTTGAAGACGCTGCGCTCGCAGGAGCGCGGGCAACCTGGCGGGGACGCCGTCCAGCGCTGAGCGTGGTCGGCCATCCCCGCTGCCCTCATCGTGCTTGATCCGCTCCCACTGAGCCAGGGCCTCACGGGCGTCGGCCACGACCCGGTCCCCGAAGACATGAGGATGGCGGCGGATCATCTTGTCCGAGAGCCGCCCCAAGACTTCCGCCATGGTGAACTCGCCCCGCTCGCTGGCGATCTGGCAGTGAAACACCACCTGGAACAATAGATCGCCCAGCTCTTCGATAAGGTGATCGTTGGAACCTTCGTCGATCGCCTCGAGCACTTCGTAGGCTTCTTCGAGGAGGTAAGGCCGGAGCGAGGCGCGCGTCTGCTCGCGGTCCCACGGGCAACCGCCCTCGCTCCTGAGGCGAGCCATGAGCGAGAGCAGGGAATCGAGGCGGTCGCCAGCGGAGTTGGCCATCAATGATCCCGAGGCTGTGAAGGCATTATACACAAGGGGCCGGGCTCCTTGAAGGCCTTACGTGCCCGTGGTACGCTCTCGCCGGAGCGCGGCACCAGAGCCGCGAGTTGGGAGGACTCAGGGACAGGCGATGGCGGAAGAGGAAAGCTTCAAAGTCACCGATCGGCGAGGACGCGCAAGGGAGGCCGATCGCGCCGAGCCCGAGCCGCTGTCAGGGGCGGAGTCGCGGGCATCGGTCGCGGGCGTTCCGGCCGCTGCGCCCGCCGCCCGGCCCGGTCAGTCCGCCGGGCCCGAAGCCGGCCGAGCGGACCTCGAAGAGCTCTTCGTGATGTTCGGGAGTTCCGCGATGATCAATCTGGGCGAGGCGGCCGACCCGGTGACCGGCGAGCGGCGCGTGGATCTGGATCAGGCCCGGGATGCCATCGACGTGCTCCTCCTGCTGCGGGATAAGACCTCCGGCAACCGAACCGAGCAGGAGAGCCGGTTCCTGGAAAAGATCTTGTACGACCTTCAGATGCGGTTCGTCCGTGCTACCGAAGGCAGACAGCCGCGCTGAGAGGGTTCTCCTAGCAGGCTGCTGAAAAAGGCCCATCTGCTGCGTTGGCGCGCTCGGCCGCACGCTCAACGTACAGAGAGTACGCCTCGCGTGCGGCCCTCGGGCGCCGCCTTGCATCTGGACCTTTTTGAGCAGCCTGCGAGTTTTTCCGCATCCTGCTAGATCCCTTCCGAGTTCCTTAGCGGGTCCGGATGATCGCCTGCCCTTCCTCCATCTGAACGCTCTCCACCGCGGCGGGGACCGGCCAGTGAAACAGTCCGGCGCCCGATGGCCCCATCATCACGTACAGAAGATAGCTGTGAACGGGCTGCCGGCCCAAGATGAGCTCGGTGAGCGTGACCGTGCCGTACCGCGTCGCGCCCCCCTCGACGCTGATCCGCCCTCTGACAGTGATCCAGACCGGCTGGTCCAGCCGCTTGTCCGGGATGTAGGGGAGGAGATAGCCGAAGGGAGGCCCCTGGAGGATGTTGCGCAGCGCCGTCTGCCCCTGGGCGAAGAACTGGCCCTTGTCGAATCTCACGACCAGCGGTGACAGGGGTATGCCGGCCGCCTCCGCCAGATGGCGGGACAGGAAGGCATTGGCCTCGCGTTCGGTCAGAATGATCGGGTCCTTGCGGCTGGAGCGCCCGGACTGGCGGAGCTCGACCTCGTAGAGCTTCTGCTGGGCCGAGTACCCGTCGCCCCTCGAGAAAGAGACCGGGCGAACGTCTGGGCTTCGAAATATATTGGCCGAAAGAAAGAGTATTCCCCCCGCGAGCACCAGGACCGCCAAGACGACGATGACCAATACGAAACAGCCGAAGCAGCCCAGTCTCATCAGCCGACCGTAGCACCTACCCTTCTGGGGTGTCAAAGTGATTATTTTTTAATATGTTCGGCCGATCATCTGGCCGGTCTTGACAAGCTTGCACTCATACTATATATGTTGAGCAGGCTCAGATTTTCAGGGGCTCGTGGCCCCGGATACAGGAGGAGGACCTATGGCGATCGTTCGATTCCGTCCCTTCGGTTCGGCTCTCGATCCCTTCCGTGACCTCTCTGATATGCGGTCCGAGATGAACCGTGTCTTCGACAGCTTCTTCGGCAGACCAAGTCAGGTCGGCGGCGTGGAGCGCATCTGGGCGCCCGCGGTGGACATGTACGAGACCAAGGATGAGCTGATGATCACCGCCGAGCTGCCGGGCCTCAACGAGAAGGACATTCATCTCTCCATCACGGGCGACGTGCTGACCCTCAAGGGCGAGCGGCACTGGAGCCAGGAGGAGAAGCAGGAAAACTGCTACCGCGGGGAGCGGTGGTTCGGGAAGTTCGAGCGGGCTCTCCCACTCCCCATTCCGGTCCAGGCTGACAAGGTCAAGGCGAGCTATCGCGACGGCGTGCTGACCGTCACTCTCCCCAAGGCCGAGGAGATCAAGCCCAAGGAGATCAAGATCGACGTGATGTGACAGGCGGGACGCCGGCGGGGGAGGAGCGGATCCCTCCTCCGCCGGCCTCGCATCGGTGAAAGCAGACACTTCATACAGGAGAGGCACGAGACATGGCAAAGGTGATCGGCATTGACCTGGGAACGACCAACTCCGTGGTGGCGGTCGTGGAGGGTGGGGATCCGACCGTCATCGCCAACCAAGAGGGAAGCCGCCTGACGCCCTCGGTCGTGGCGTATACGAAGGAAGGAGAAACGCTGGTGGGTCAGGTGGCCAAACGTCAGGCCATCACCAACCCGGAGAACACGGTGTCCTCCATCAAGCGCTTCATGGGGCGCCGCTACGACGAGGTGCTCCAGGAGATCAAGCTCGTCCCCTACAAGGTCATCAAGGCGCAGAACGGCGACGCCCGCGTCGAGATCCGCGGCAAGGTGTACTCGCCGCCCGAGATCTCCGCCCTGGTCCTCCGGAAGCTCAAGGAGGCGGCGGAGGCCTACCTCGGGGAGAAGGTACGCCAGGCGGTGATCACCGTGCCCGCCTACTTCAACGATAGCCAGCGCCAGGCTACCAAGGATGCCGGCGCGATCGCCGGCCTCGAGGTGCTCCGCATCGTGAACGAGCCCACCGCCGCCGCGCTCGCCTACGGCCTCGACAAGAAGAAGGACGAGACCGTTGCCGTGTACGACCTGGGAGGCGGCACTTTCGACATCTCCATCCTGGAGATCGGCGAGGGCGTGGTCGAGGTCAAGGCCACCAACGGCGACACCCATCTGGGCGGCGACGACTTCGACCAGCGCGTCATCGACTGGATCGCCGAGGAGTTCAAGAAGGAAAACGGCATCGACCTCCGGAAGGACCGCATGGCGCTCCAGCGGTTGAAGGAAGCCGCCGAGAAGGCCAAGTGCGAGCTGTCGACCACGGTGCAAACCGAGATCAACCTGCCGTTCATCACCGCCGACGCGACCGGGCCCAAGCACCTGGTGCTGACCCTGACCCGGGCCAAGCTCGAATCCCTAGTGGCGGACCTGATCGAGCGCAGCCTCACTCCCTGCCGCGAGTGCATGCGCCAGGCCGGGGTGACGCCGGGGGACATCGACGAGGTCATCCTCGTCGGCGGCCAGACGCGCATGCCCAAGGTGCAGGAAGAGGTCAAGAAGCTCTTCGGCAAGGAGCCGAACAAGACGGTCAACCCCGATGAGGTGGTGGCGGTCGGCGCCGCCGTCCAGGCGGCCGTCCTTACCGGCGAGGTGAAGGACATGCTGCTCCTGGACGTGACGCCGCTGTCGCTCGGCATCGAGACCCTGGGCGGCGTGATGACCAGGCTGATCGACGCCAACACCACGATCCCGACCAAGAAGACCGAGGTGTTCACCACGGCGGCCGACAACCAGCCCTCCGTGGAAGTGCACGTGCTCCAGGGGGAGCGCCCCATGGCCCGCGACAACCGCACGCTGGGGCGGTTCCATCTCGACGGTATCCCACCGGCGCCGCGCGGCGTGCCTCAGATCGAGGTGACGTTCGACATCGACGCCAACGGGATCCTGAACGTCTCGGCCCGGGACAAGGCCACGGGAAAGCAGCAGAACATCACTATCACGGCCTCATCCGGCCTCGCCAAGGACGAGATCGAGAAGATGAAGAAGGAGGCCGAGGCGCACGCGGCCGAGGACGCGAAGCATCGAGAGGAGATCGAGATCAAGAACCGGGCGGATTCCCTCGTGTACACCACCGAGCGGACTCTCCGCGAGCACGGGGACAAGGTCTCGGCGGGAGACAAGCAGACCATCGAGACCGCGCTCAGCGAGGCGCGAGAGGCGCTGAAGAGCGACGACCTGGAGCGGATCAAACGGGCCGAGGAGGATCTCCAGAAGGCTTCGCACAATCTCGCGGAGGCCATGTACCGGGAGGCGCAGGCCAAGTCTCAGCCGTCCGGGGCGCCGGGAGGCGCCGGAGACGGAGGGCAGGGGGGTGGCCAGAAGGGCGACGTAGTCGACGCCGAGTTCGAAGACCTCGGCGAGAAGAAGGACAAGTAGGCGACTGGCCGGCGGGAGGGACCGTGGCGCCCTCTTCGCCCCAAACTAACTATGAGACGCGATTACTACGGGGTGCTGGGAGTCGCCACGAGCGCCAGCTCGGCAGAGATCCGTCGCGCGTATCAGCGGCTGGCACGCCAGTACTCGCCGGACGTCAACCTCTGGGAGCAGGAGGCGCGGGCTCTCTTCGAAGAGATCGCGGAGGCCTACCGCGTGCTGAGCCACCCCACGGCGCGCGGCTTCTATGACCGCCAGTCGGGGCCGGCCTCGGGCGGGCGGGGCAAGACGTCCGCCGAGGCGCCGCGATCTAGCGGCCGCCGCGGCGACGACCTCCACGCCCCCGTCGAGGTCGCGTTCCAGCAAGCGGTGTCGGGTCTCGAGGCCGACGTGCCGGTGGAGCGGCTCTCCCCCTGCGCGAACTGCGGCGCGACGGGAGCAATGCGGGGCGCGATTCCCACGCCCTGCAGCCGCTGCGGCGGAACGGGCGCGGTCTGGCGGGGCCGCGGCACGCTCGAGCCCGGGCCCTGTGCCGCCTGCGCGGGCTCAGGCGTGCGCGTGTCCGATCCCTGCCCGTCGTGCCGCGGACGCGGGGTGGCGCCGAGCCGGAGCGTGGTTCATGTGGTCCTGCCCCCAGGTCTCGACACGGGCGCGCAGTTCCGCATCCCCGGAGAGGGACACTCGGGGCCGTTCGGTGGTCCCAGGGGCGACCTCGTCATCATCGCGCGCGTGCATGACGACCCCGTCTTCACGCGCAAAGGCGACAACCTCTACTGCGAGGTGCCGGTGACCATGATCGAGGCCGTGCTCGGGGCGCGCATCCCCGTGCCCACGGTGGACGGCGAGCTGAGCCTGGGGCTGCCGCCGGGCACCCAGAGCGGGCACATGTTCCGATTGCGCGGCAAGGGGATGCCGCGCCTGTCGGGGGGCGGGCGCGGCGACCTCTACGCGACCGTGCGGGTGGAGATCCCGCGGGGCCTTGACGCGCACACCCAGGAGCTGTTCCGCGAGCTGGGACGGCTCCTGCCGGGCAATCCGCGGGCGCGATCGCGGGCAGCAGGCTCGGCATGACGCCCAGCAGCAAGCCGCTCTACATGATCGGCGTGGTGGCGGAGATGCTCAAGCTGCACCCCCAGACGCTCCGGATGTACGAGAAGAAGGGGCTTATCCGCCCGAGCCGCACGGTCGGGCGGACGCGCATGTACTCGCCCGAGGACGTGGAGGAGATCGCGCGCGTGACGCGGCTGGCGCGAGACCTCGGAGTGAATCTGGCGGGGGTCGAGATCATCTTAAGGATGAGGCGCCGCATGCTGGAGATGCAGGCGCAGATCGAGGACCTGATGAATTACGTGCGAGCCGACATGGCTGAGTCGCGCGAACCGGCGGCCCGCGGCAAGGGCGAGGCCCTGGTGAGGGCGGCCTCGAGCCAGCTGGCGCCGGTGGACCTGTTCTGAGCGTCCTGATCCGGCCAGAAAGGATACGAGGTCATGGCTGACGAAAAAATCGCAGCTGCCGGGGCCCAGCAGGAGCCGAGCGTCGTGGTCCCTGATGAACTGGCTCTCCTGCCGCTGCGGGACACCGTGCTCTTCCCCCAGTCCATCCTGCCGCTCGCGGCCGGACGGCGATCCTCGCTCAATCTGATCGAGGATGCCGTGCGCGGCGGGCAGCTCATCGGCGTGTTCACCCAGCGCGATCCCGCGACCGAGGAGCCGCAGGGCGCTGATCTTTACCGTATCGGCACGCTCGCCGCCATCCACAAGGTGCTCAAGCAGCCCGACGGAACGGTTCGGCTCATCGTGCAGGGGCTCGCGCGTGTCCGCCTCGCAGATGTGGTCCAGGTCAGGCCTTACTTGAAGGCGCGGGTCGAGGAGCCTGCGGAGGTGCCGCCGCCGGCGGGCGATCTCGAGACGGAGGCGCTCGTCCGGAACGCCTCGACCCTGTTCCGCCAGGTCGTCGCGCTCTCGCCTCTCTTGCCCGACGAGCTCGCGGCGGTGATCCAGAACGTCACCGAGCCCGGCCGGCTGGCCGACCTGATCGCCGCGTCGCTCCCGGGGCTGAGCACCCAGGTCAAGCAGGAGCTCCTTGAGACGACCGACGTCAAGGCGCGGCTCGCGCGGCTGGTGGCGGCGCTCACGAAGGAAGCGGAGGTCCTTGAGCTGGGCTCGAAGATCCAGTCCCGGGTCGAGTCCGAGGTGGGCAAGAGTCAGCGGGAGTTCTACCTGCGCGAGCAGCTCAAGGCCATCGAGAAGGAGCTGGGGCAGACCGACGATCGCGCCCAGGAGCTGGATGATCTGCGGCAGAAGATCGAGGCGGCGGGCATGACGGAGGAGGCCAAGAAGGAGGCGCTCCGGGAGCTGGACCGGCTGAGCAAGATGCCGCCCGCGGCGGCCGAGTACACGGTGGCGCGGACCTATCTCGACTGGCTGGTAGCGCTGCCGTGGAGCAAGGAAACCACCGACAACCTGGGCATTGCCAAGGCCCGCGCGGTGCTCGACGAAGACCACTGGGCGCTCGAGAAAGTCAAGGACCGGATCCTCGAGTACCTCGCCGTGAAAAGCATGCGGCCGGCCGGCAAGGATCCGATCCTGTGCTTCGTCGGTCCGCCGGGTGTCGGCAAGACCTCGCTCGGCCGCTCCATCGCTCGGGCGCTGGGGCGGAAGTTCCATCGGATCTCCCTGGGCGGCATGAGGGACGAGGCGGAGATCCGCGGCCACCGGCGCACGTATATCGGCGCGCTCCCCGGCCAGATCATCCAGGGGTTGAGGAGGGCGGAGTCCAAGAACCCGGTATTCATGCTGGACGAGATCGACAAGCTCGGGATGGACTTCCGCGGCGATCCGGCCTCGGCCCTGCTCGAGGTCCTCGACCCCGAGCAGAACGTGGCCTTCCGGGATCACTACATCGACGTCGCCTTCGACCTGTCGAAGATCCTGTTCATCACGACGGCCAATGTGCTCGACCCGGTGCCGCCGGCGTTGCGCGACCGGATGGAGATCATCGAGATCGCGGGCTACACGGAGGAGGAGAAGATCCACATCGCCCGGAAGCACCTGCTGCCCAAGCAGGCGAAGGACCACGGCTTGCCGGGGGCCGAGATCAGCTGGACCGACGCGGCCCTACGGCTCCTGGTGCGCAACTACACGCGCGAGGCGGGCCTCCGCAATCTCGAGCGCGAGATCGCGGCAGTCACCCGAAAGGTCGCCAAGCGCCGCGTGGAGGGCCACACCGAGCCCGTGGAGGTGACGGAGGCGCTGGTGGGCGAGTTCCTGGGCGCGCCCAGATATCAGATCGAGGAGCTCGAGGAGCGCACCCGCGTGCCCGGCGTGGCGGTGGGCCTCGCCTGGACCCCGACCGGTGGCGACATCCTGTTCATCGAGGCGACCCGGATGAAGGGGAGCAAGACCCTGACCCTGACGGGCCAGCTCGGCGACGTGATGAAGGAGTCGGCTCAGGCCGCGCTCTCCTGGGCGCGCTCGCACGCGAGCGATCTGGGCATCCGCTCGGACTACTGGGAGACCTCCGACATTCATGTCCACGTGCCGGCGGGAGCGATCCCCAAGGACGGCCCGTCGGCCGGGGTGACCATGGTCACCGCCCTGGTCTCCCTGATGACTCAGCGTCCGGTCCGGCCCCGTCTGGCCATGACCGGGGAGGTGACCCTTTCGGGTCGTGTGCTGCCGGTGGGCGGGATCAAGGAGAAGGTGCTGGCCGCCAAGCGGGCCGGCGTCACCACCCTGATCCTGCCGCAGCGCAACGAGAAGCACCTCCTGGAGGACGTGCCCCACGACGCCCGCGAGGGCATGAGCTTCCGCCTGGTGGACTCCGTGGATCAGGTGCTCGATCTTGCGCTGGAGGAGCCTATCCCGCGTGGCAACCGCATCCGGGAGTCCCTCCTCCGGGCCAGTAACTAACTCCCAACTCACTGTCCTGAAAGGCCGAAATGGGTCACTGGCCTCCGGTGGCCCATTTTCGTGTTTGCGTCCGGATCCAGGCTCAGCTATGTGCTATGTTGGAATTACTGTGCTGCTACAGATCTTGGTCGTCACTGTTGCGTTGCTGGGCTCTTCCTGGCCCGTGTCGGGGGTGGAGGCCGCGGGCGCGTTTCGTCTGGTCGATGAGGAGGGTGTCACCCACATCACCGACACGCCCAACGACCCGCGCTACAGCCGCATCCCGGGCTTCTCGGGAACGGCCTCCGGCTGGCTCAAGGTTCCAGAGGCGGTGCGCGGCGGTCCGGCCTTTGCCCAGGCGATCCGAAATACCGCCGAGCGGTATGGCGTGAGCGCTACCCTCGTGGAGGCCGTGATCCGGGTCGAGTCGGCCTTCAACCCCTGGGCTGTCTCGCGCAAGGGCGCTCAGGGGCTGATGCAGCTCATGCCTCGGACCGCCAGCGCCTTGGGAGTCCGGGACTCGTTCAACCCGCAGCAGAACATCGACGGCGGGGTGCGGCACCTACGCTACCTTCTCGATCGCTATCCCGGGAATGTGTCGCTCGCGCTGGCTGCCTACAATGCGGGCGAGGGCGCCGTGGACTACCACCGCGGGATCCCGCCGTACGCGGAGACCCGGCAGTATGTGCAGAAGGTGCTGGAACGGACCGGGCCAGCCCCCGTGAAGGCCGAGCCCCTCCCGGAGCCGGTCCACGTGATCTATCGCCACGAGGACCCCGACGGGACCCTGACCTTCAGCAATGTCCCGCCGGTGAGTCGGGCCAAGGATAGCCGCTAAGAAACTCCGAAGGGGGCATCGCGGCCCCCTGTGGTTCGTCTCGCCCCACCGCCGCTTCCAGGCGCCTCACGTCGAGCCAGAGCCCCCGGCTCGCGCGCAAGTCCACCAGTGGCCCGCATTCACCGACAACGGCTCCGGGGACGCCACAGGCGCTGCGAGCCTCAGGCCTCGCGGCGCCAGACCAGATCCAGGAAGTGATCGAGGAAGCCGTCGCGCACGAACACCAGGGCCGCCTCCCGCGTGGAGCGGTTGTCCATGCCCCACAGCGCCGCCCGCTTGCCCCGGTCCTGGTCCATCTGGATGAAGACCTGCTGGTCGCGGGTGAACGCCACCGGCAGATCCTCGTAGATCTGGGCCGCGAATGCGTTGACGCCGGGGCCGCCGACGGCGATGGCCGGGAACAGCTCGGCCATCTCCTGGTTGAGGATCCACATGTCGGTGACGACAACGGCGGCACAGCTCTCCTTGCCCTTGCCGCGCGTGTTGATTGCCTGCTTGACCTCGTAGGCGATCGGCCGGTCTTCCTCCTCGGGCAGGATGCCGTAGCCGACCACGAGGAGCACGGTGTTGCGGACGTCGAAGTAACGCGGCATCAGCGGATCAGGCGAGCCAGTTCGCGGAACTCATCGGTGTCCGCCTGGCGCAGGAGCTGGAACAGGACGCTTTCGGTGGCCGTGACCACCACGCCTGCCTGCCGGAGCTGGTCGATGGCCAGGCGCCAGTTGCCCTGAGTGCGGGAGGTGACAGCGTCGGCCGCCACGTGCACCGTGTAACCGAGGGCGATGAGATCGATCGCGGACATCAGCACGCAGACGTGGGCCTCGATGCCCGCGAGCACCACGTGGCGCGCGCCGGTGGCCTCGAGCCGAGCGCGGAACGTATCGATCCCGCAGCAGGAGAAGGTCACCTTTGGGAGGGGCTCGACCCCGGGGCCCAGCGTGTCCTGCAGCTCTTGGAGCGTATGGCCCAGCCCCTTCGGATACTGCTCCGTGAGGAGGATCGGCACGCGCAACCGCCGGGCGGAGGTGGCCAGGATCTTGATGTTGCGCATGACTTCTTCGCGGTGGTCGGCGTCCATGGCATGGAAGAGGCGTTCCTGGACGTCGCACACCACGAAGGCCGTGCGCTCTGGTGTCAGGGTCATGAGATGGGGCTCCTGGAGTTGGCTCATCGCGACCTCCCGAGATGCTGGTCGGAGACGGCGCTATCGTCTCACATTCCGGGGCATCTGCAACCGGAGCCGCCCTCGTATGATCCATCTCATATCGCAACGGACCCGCACCGGCTATCCTCAAAGACAGGACGGGTGCGCCGCTCAAGGACAACACGCTCGATTGCCAGACTTGGACGAAGTCGTGTAAAGCCGGCTCAAGGGAGCCGACTGACGGCGACCCATCGACGGCCAGTTAGAGTCGGCCGTCGGAACGCCCCGATCCTCGAGGAGGAGAGCCATGGCCCGCCGCACGGTCTGGGGAGTCTTGCTGGCAGTCATTACGGTGTTGGCGGCGTGGGTCTGCGGGGCGGGGTCCGGATCCGCGCAGACGACGCCGCGCGCCGTCGGCCCCAACGGCGGCGCCGCGGTCCGTGGCGATGCCGGAGCCTCCCGTGGAGAACCCATCAAGGCCGTGGTGACCGATGCACCCAATGTCCCGCCTCCGATCAAGCGGCGTGAGCCCGCCAAGATCATCGTCGAGCTAGAGGTACGGGAGGCCGTCCTGCCCATCTCCGACGGCGTCGACTACACGTTCTGGACGTTTGGAGGCAAGGTCCCCGGCAAGTTCATCCGTGTGCGCCATGGGGACACGGTCGAGTTCCATCTCATGAACCACCCCGACAACAACATGCCGCACAACATCGACCTGCATGCCGTGACCGGCCCCGGCGGCGGCGCCACTTCTACCTTTACGGCCCCCGGCCACCAGTCGCAGTTCACCTTCAGGGCCTTGAACCCGGGACTGTACGTCTACCACTGCGCGACGGCCCCCGTTGGCATGCATGTTGCGAATGGCATGTACGGCCTGATTCTCGTCGAGCCAGCGAACGGCCTCGCGCCGGTAGACCGCGAGTTCTACGTGATGCAGGGCGATTTCTACACGGTGGGCAAGTACCGTGAGAAGGGGCTCCAACCCTTCGACATGCAGAAGGCCATCGAGGAGCGGGCCACCTACGTGGTCTTCAACGGGTCCGAGAACGCCCTGGTTGGAGACAACGCGCTCCAGGCCAAAGTGGGCGACCGCGTCCGTGTCTTCATCGGCAACGGCGGCCCCAACCTCGTCTCGAGCTTCCATATCATCGGCGAGATCTTCGACCGCGTGTACTACGAAGGCGGCAACCGGTACCAGGAGAACGTCCAGACCACCATCGTGCCCGCCGGCGGCTCCGCCATCGTCGAGTTCAAGCTCGACGTCCCCGGGACCTACATCTTGGTGGACCACGCCCTCTTCCGCGCCTTCAACAAGGGCGCCCTCGGGATGATCAAGGTGACCGGGCCCGAGAACAAGCTGGTCTACTCGGGCAAAGAAGTCGATACGGACTACCTGGGCGACAAGGTCGCCTCGGCCCCGGCCGTGGCCAGGGCCGCGGCGGCCCTGCGTCGGGGCAACCTCGACCCGCAATCGCAGATCGCGGCAGGCGAGGCGCTGTTCAAGGGCACCTGCTCGGTCTGCCACCAGCCCACGGGCCAGGGCCTGCCTGGCGTCTTCCCGCCGCTGGCCAAGTCCGACTTCCTCATGGCTGACAAGCGGCGGGCCATCGAGATCGTGCTCAACGGACTCACCGGCCCCGTGACGGTCAACGGGCACACCTACAGCGGGGTCATGCCCCCCATGAGCCAGCTCAACGACGATGAGGTGGCCAACATCCTGACCTTCGTCCGCAATTCGTGGGGGAACCAAGGGGAGCCGGTCTCGGTGGCAGAGGTTGCAGACGTCCGCGCCAAGGTCCGGCGGCCGCCCGGCGCCGCACGTTGAGACAGCGTGCCCGCGTCTTCGCCGGGCTCGTGCTCGGGGCCCTGGTGGGAGCCGGCGCCACACCGGCTCCGGCCGGGTCTCCGGGCCCTATGGCGCGCGTGGGCCCGGGCACGCTGCACCCGCTCTACGCGCCCGCCCCGGAGGTCACCCAGATCGCGGTGGTGGCTTTTTCAGCTCGACCGCCTTCCGGTCACGAGCGGAGACTTCCTGGCCTTCGTCACCGCGCACCCAGATGGTCTCCGCTGGCGGCGCGGCGACCTCCCGCGAATACTCGCCGACGACGGCTACCTCACCCACTGGGCCGGCCCGTTGTCGCTGGGCTCGGAGGTCCACGCCGACCAGCCCGTGACGCGCGTGAGCTGGTTCGGGGCCAAGGCGTACTGCGCGGCCCAGGGAAAACGGCTGCCGACCGAGATCGAGTGGGAGTTCGCAGCAGGCGCCGGGCAGCGAGGGCCGGATGGCCGCGACGAAGACGGATTCCACGAGCACCTGCTGAGTCTATATGACCGGCCGGCGCCAAAGACGCTGCCGCTCGTCGGTCGGGGACTGCCGAACTACTGGGGCCTCTACGATCTCCACGGGCTCGTGTGGGAATGGGTGCTGGACTACGGCAGCACCCTCGTGTCAAGCGACAGCCGCGGGGGCAAAGGAGCCGACAGGCTACCGTTCTGCGGTGTCGGCGGGCTGGCGCTCGGCGCCAAGGAGGACTACGCGGGCTTCATGCGGTTCGCCTTCCGGAGCGCCCTCGAAGCCCGCTACACGATATCGACCCTGGGTTTTCGCTGCGCCCAAGACGCGGCGGGGCCGCACCGGTGAAGCCGCCTGGGCGCGCGCCGCTCGTCCCGCTGCTCCTGGTGCTGTCAGCTGTCGGCGCCGCCACGCCCGCCCGGGCCAAGGACGCCCACGGCCACGCCCACGAGGCCCCGGCCGCCGGGGAAGCGCGGCTCGCCAGGTCGATCTACCATCTCGGGGTCTCGCTGCGCGACCAGACGGGCGCGCGCGTCGGGCTCGATCTCTTCCGGGGCCACCCGGCCATAATCAGCATGTTTTATGCCTCCTGCCCCGATGCATGCCCGCTGCTGATCGAGGAGATCCGTCAGCTCGAGTCCATGCTGCCGGCGCCGGTGCGCGCCGACCTGCGTGTGATCCTGGTGAGCCTGGACCCCGAGCGCGACACGCCCGAGGCCCTGAGTCACCTCGCCCGCGTCCGCGGCGTCGGAGGTGAGCGCTGGCGCTTCCTGACCGCGGATGATGACGTTGTCCCGGAGGTCGCGGCGATCCTGGGCGTCAAGTTCCGGCGACTCCCCGACAGCACGATCAATCACTCCACGGTGATCACCCTGCTGGACCGTGCCGGAGGCATCGATTTGCGCATCGACGGCCTCGGGCAACCGAAGGCCGCCCTCGCGGCGCGGCTCCGAGTTATCGCCGCCCAGAAGCCGCCCTAGCCCAACTTCCGCACTGCGCAGCAAGCAAAGGGCGATTTGCGGGCGCGCATGCCGCGCAAGTCTCTGAAATGTCGTGGGGCGAGTCGAGAGATCGCCAAAATAGTCACTAATTTCAATCAAGATTTTCCTTGACAA
>WNGB01013604.1_pt1 | contig 45079 bp, 39 predicted proteins | sample 5400681 | NCBI WGS metagenome assembly WNGB01 (sample SAMN13153367, study PRJNA577476) | soil metagenome | isolation source: 115 cm soil or saprolite under grassland replicate 2 | place: USA:California | collected 2016-06-15 | reverse complement strand
CACGAACGTCCTCTATTGGGAGCTCACCAAGACACGCCTGCCCGCGCTGCTGCGCTACGAGGATCGACTGAGCATGGCCCACTCGATCGAGTCGCGCGTGCCGTTTCTTGACCATCGCCTGGTCGAGCTCGCCTTTGCCTTGCCCGACGGCGCCAAGCTGCACAACGGTTGGTCGAAATACGCCATGCGAACTGCTCTCGCGGGCCTGCTGCCGAAGGACGTGGTCTGGCGTCGCGACAAGAAGGGTTTTCCAACGCCCGTTGGAAACTGGCTGCGCGACGCGCGCGGTGCTCCCGCGCTGAGCTTGCTGCGCGATCCGCTGCGCCGTAGCGGGGCCATGTTTCCCGACCGCGCGCTCGAGCCGACGATCGCCGCCCACGTCAGCGGCCAGGCCGACCGGTCGTGGCAGCTGTGGCGGGCACTCAGCACCGAGCTGTGGCTGCAGGCGTTCGATCTATGAAGGTCCTGACGATCGCGCACAACGCGGTCGCGGCATCGAACCGTCGCCGGGTCGACGCGCTGGGTGCGCACGGTGCGGACGTCACGCTGCTGACGCCGCCGTGGTGGCACGAAGAAGGCCGCCGCATTGACGTGCCGCACAATGCGCCCTGGCGCGTCGGACGCACGCTGGGCACGGGCAACGGCACCCGCCACGTCTACCTGACCGGACTCGTCGACGCCATGCGCGCCCGACCAGATGTGATCGACCTGTTCGAGGAGCCGTTCAGTCTGGTCGCGCTGCAAACCCTGGTGGCGCGCGAGGTGCTCGCGCCGCATGCGGCGCTGGTGCTGTACTCGGCCGTCAACGTCGCGCGCACGTGGCGGCCACCATATCGCTGGGTCGAACGCCTCGTGCTGCGTCGCGCCGACGGCGCCCATGCGCCCAACGCCGACGTTCCACCGATCCTGCGCGCCCGCGGCCTACGCGGCCCAGCCCAGGTCATTCCGCTCGGCGTGGACGTCGAGCGCTTCAGTGCGGCCGACCCGATGCCGCGGCCGGACATTCCCAGGCCCAGAGTGGGCTTCGTCGGTCGTCTGGAGCCGGTCAAGGGTCTCGATGTGTTGCTGGCGGCCTTCCGGCTGTTGCAGTCCACGGCTGCGCTGGTGATCGCGGGCGACGGTCCCGAGCGGCCGCGCCTGGTCGGCACGCCCGCCCATGTGCTGCCGGCGCTGCCGTATGAGGACGTGCCGGCGTTCCTGAAGGCAATCGACGTGCTGGTTCTGCCGTCGGTGACGATCCTGCCGCTGCACCGTGAGCAGTTCGGCCGCGTGCTCGTCGAGGCCATGGCCGCCGGCGTACCGGTCGTCGGCTCCAGCTCTGGCGCCATCCCCGAGGTCATCGGCGACGCCGGCCTGGTCGTCCCCGAGCGCGATCCGGCCGCGTTGGCCGCTGCCATCGACCGCGTCCTCACCGACAGCGCCTTGCGCGCGAGCTTGACCGATCGCGGCAGGCAACGTGTCACTGCTCGGTTCGCCTGGCCCGTTGTGGCCGACCAGACGGTGGCCCTGTTTCGTTCGGCTATGCTGCATCGGCGGCGCGCGCCCGCCAGCCTCGAGGAGGGTTACGCATGAAAGTGGCGGTCACCGGCGGCGCCGGCTTCATCGGCTCCAACCTGGTCGACCTGCTCGTCGAGCGCGAGCACGACGTCCTCGTCGTCGATAACCTCGCCACGGGCGATCGAAAGAATCTCAATCCGGCCGCGTCGCTGGCCGAGATCGACGTCGCGGTCGATTCGGAGTCGCTCGCAAGCGCGCTGCACGGCCGCGAAGTCGTGTTCCACATGGTGGCGCTGCCGCGCATCGCGCGCTCGATCGAAGATCCGCTGGGGACCCACGCGACCAATGTCACGGGCACGCTGCGCGTGCTCAAAGCAGCCGTCGATGCCGGGGTGCGGCGGGTCGTGTACTCGTCGTCATCGTCGGTTTATGGCGATCAGCCCGTACTGCCGCTGACCGAGGACATGGTGCCGAACCCGCTCAACCCATACGCGTGCCAGAAATACATGGGCGAGCTGTACGCACAGAACTTCCAGCGCATGTTCAACCTGGAGACCGTGGTTTTGCGCTACTTCAATGTGTATGGTCCGCGGCAGGTCATGGAAGGCGCATACAAGCTGGTGATCGGCATCTTCATGGAACAGCGCCAGAACGGCCAGCCGCTAACCGTGCACGGCGATGGCGAGCAGACGCGCGACTTCACCTGGGTTGGCGACGTGGCACGCGTCAATGCCCTGGCCGGCGAGAGCGCGAGCGTTGGCCACGGCGAAGTGATCAACGTCGGCTCCGGGCGGGAAACGAGTGTGAATCGCATCGCCGAGCTGGTCGGCGGTCCGGTCGTACATGTCGAACCGCGCGGATTTGACGAGCGCTTCAAACGCGCCGGCATCGAGCGGGCCCGAACGCTGCTGGGCTGGCAGCCCGAAGTCGGCATCGAGGACGGCATTCGCCGCCTGCTCGGGGTCTACCAGCTCGTCCACTAGGACAACAGCCCAGGTGGTCGCCGCCTCGCCGCGCGTGCTGCTGATCGCGCATGGCTTTCCGCCGGCCAGCGGCTCTGGCTCGGTCCGCGCGCTGGCGTTCGCGCGCTACTTGCCGATGTACGTCTGGCGGCCGACGGTCCTGACGGTGGACATGCCGTGGGCGGCCAATCGCGACGACGGGTTGCTGGCCGAGGTGCCGGGCGGTCTACGCGTTGTCCGTACGCCATCTTTGGAGTCACGCCCCGCGGCTCACATGCCGGGCGCTGCGACTGCCACGCCGGCACCGCGCAAGCCGTCGGCCATGCGCCGCCACCTGGGCCATCTCAAGCGCTTTCCCGATGCGCACCTCGGCTGGGTACCGTTCGCGGTCGCGGGCGGCCTACGCCAGCAGTTCGACGTGCTCTACTCGAGCAGCGGCCCGTTTAGCAGCCACGTGGTGGCGTTGACGATCCAGCGCCTCACGGGCCGGCCGTGGGTCGCCGAACTGCGTGACGGCTGGTACGAATGGAACCGCGCCATCTTTCCTGACTACCCCGAATGGCGTGGCGCCCTGGAGCAGCGCCTGGAGGCTGCCGTTATCCGCTCCGCGAGCCGGGTCGTCCTCGTCACCGAACGCATGGCTACGGCCTTCCGACGCCAGTACGCCGACTTGCCGGCCACACACTTTAGCGTGGTCGCCAATGGATTCGACCCCGCCCACTTCGCATCCGGGCCCACCGAGCGCGACGACGATGCTTTCGAAGTCGTCCATGCGGGCGCGCTGTACTACGGCCGCAGCCTCGCCAGCTTCCTGCGCGCCGCCGCGCGTCTCGTCGAGACCGATCCCGAATTCGCGGCTGCGTTCCGGTTGACACTGCTCGGCACGCTCGACGGCGCGGCCCAGTCTGAGCTGCGGCAGTCTGGCCTCTGCGACCGCATCACGTATCGCGGCCAGGTCGACCACGCCTCGACAGTGCGGGTGCTGCGCGCGGCCAACCTGATGCTGCTGATCGCCAACACGACCGTCGGCGCCGAGGCGACCGTGCCCGGGAAGCTCTTCGAATATCTGGCCGCCGGGCAGCCGATCCTGGCCATCGCTTCATCCAGCGCGTCCTCAACTGCGGATGTGATGGCCCAAACCGGCGCTGGCTGGCTCGCCCGAGCCGATGACGTGGACGAGATTGGCTGCAGGCTCCGCCAGGCGTTCGCGTCGCATCGGGCCGGGCGTCCCAGGCGGGCCGAGCCGCGGGCCATCGCAGCCTTCGACCGGCGCGTCCTGGCCGGCCACCTCGCCGCCATCTTCGACGAAGTCCGTGCTGCGCGTCGGCTTTGACGGGCGCGACCTGCTGCGCCAGCGGACAGGCGTCGTCAACAACGCGGTCCACCTGGCGCGGCTGCTGGCCGACCGAACCGACGGCGCGCTCATCGTGTACGCCGACACGTTCGTCGACGCGGCTGTCCGCCCACCTGACGAAGTGCCGCTGAAACGCCTGACTGCTCCGCCCATCGTGTGGAAGCACCTGGCGCTGCCGCTGGCGCTGCTGCGCGATCGTGTCGACGTCTTTCACTCGCCCACGAGCACACTGCCACTGCTGGCGCCGTGCCGGCAGCTCGTGACGATGCATGACCTGTTCGCGGCGGTCGAGCCGGCCTGGTTCCCATCACAGCGCGCCGCCGCCCAACTGCGCTTCGCGCAGCGGCTCGCTGTACGCGCCGCCTCGAGCGTCATCGCGGTTTCCGAATGCACCAAAGGCGACCTCGTTGAGCGCTATCGCGTGCCGCCGGAGAAGGTCCATGTCATCTACAACGGCATCGACCACGCGCGCTTCGCCCCGGCCGAGGTCGACGCCGAAGCCGTCGCGCGCAGGTACGGCGTACCTCACCCGTTCATCCTCTGCCTGGGCTCGCTGATGCCCTGGCGCAACGGGCCGCGCCTGCTCGAGGCCGCGTCGCGGCTGGGGATGGGCTTGCTCTTCGTCGGCCGCGACATCTGGGGTCGAGATCCCACTGCGCGCATCGCCGCCGAGCGCGGCTGGGAATGGGCCCGTTTCACTGGCTATGTAGACGACGAGGGGCTGCCTGAGCTGTACTCCGCGGCGCGCGTGTTCGCCTACCCGTCGTTGTACGAGGGCTTCGGCATACCGCCGCTGGAGGCGATGGCGTGTGGCACGCCGGTCGTGGCGTCGACGGCGGGCGCCCTGCCCGAAGTGCTCGGCGATGCCGCGCTACTGGTCGATCCAGTCGATACGAGTGCGCTCGCTGATGCGCTCCAGGCAGCGGTGCACGATCCTGGCGAGCTGCGCAGGCGTGGCCTTAAGCAGGCCGCCCGATTCGACTGGCGCACGACGGCCGAGCAGACCTGGCGGCTGTACCAGGCCACTGCGCGCCCGCGATGAGGGCGCTGTTCTACCTGCTGGACGGCGATACCAACGCCAGCAGCTACCACCGCGCGCTGCAGTTTTTCCCGCTGCTGCGCCGGCACGGTATCGAGGCTGTTGCGAGTCGTCCCGTTCCACGCGCGGTGTACGAGCGCCTCATTGAACGTGGCCGCGGCGGCCGCGGCTGGTCGGCCAAGCTCGCGTTCTATAGCCTGTTCCTCGCCTGCCGAACCCTCGATGTTCGACGTGCCGAGCGCTTCGACGTCGTCGTCATCCAGCGCGATCTCTTCCCGTTTGGCCCGCCGCTGCTCGAGCGCGCGTTGCGACGGCGTAACGGGCACCTGGTCTACGACACTGACGACGCGACCTACCTGAGACCATCGTTCACGCCCGACACGCCGTTCCAGAAGCTGCGCCGCTTCGACAAAGTCGCCGAAGTGGTCCGCCACGCACGCTGGGTCAGTGTGGCGACCGAGCCGATCGCGGCCTGGGCGCGCGCGCTCAACCCACGCGTCACGGTCGTGCCGATGGCAGTCGATCTGGCCATGTACGACGCCTTCGCGCGCGCCCGCCAGGCCACGGGCGCACCGATCGTGCTCGGCTGGGCCGGCACCGCCGGCGGCGTGCGCTACCTGAATGGCCTGGCGCCCGCGCTGCAGCGCCTTGCCCGCGAGCACTCGATCCTGGTGCGCGTCGTGTCCGGCGGCTACGCCGAGGTCGACCTGCCCCGCGTACCGCTCGATGCGCGGCCGTGGCGTACTGAGGACAATCTGAGGCTGCTGGCCACCTTCGACCTCGGCCTGGTGCCGCTCGACGACTCGCCGTTCGAGCAAGCCAAGTTTCCCTTCAAATTGCTGCAATTTCTGGCGCTGGGCGTGCCCACGGTCAGCGCGCGCGTTGGCGCGACGGCACAGATGATCGAACACGGGCAGAACGGCCTCCTCGCCGGCTCGGCCGACGAATGGCATGCCGCGCTGAGCTGGCTCATTGCTGACACCGAGCTGCGCCAGCGCCTGGGCGCCGCCGGCCGTCAGACCGTGGTCGAGCGCCACACCGTCGAACGGGTGCTCAAGCTGGTCGTCGACGGGCTGGAGTCCGCCGCCCGTTGATACGCGGTGCGCTGGGCCAGATCGGCCGCGATGGCGTCGATTGCGCTGCGGCGCGCTCGATGGAATGTGCCCTTGCTGAGCAGGTAGCGCTGCATGCCTGCTTGTTCGGCCGCCCGTCCGCGTAGGCCTCCTTCAGCACCAGGTAGTGCAGCCCAGCACGACGCCCGTCCCCAACTCCATATCTCGGGTCGAGTCCAGGCCCGGAGTTTTTCAAAAACGAGAGCGGCTAGGAGACGGCCAGGGCAGGCGAGGAGATGCCTGGCACCCAGACGTTGACCACGTTGGGGGCTTCGCGCGGGTGCAGGCCTGAGTGAGTGTCGATCACCAGGCGGGCGCTGCGCACGACTCGGTCATAGTCGATGGTCGTGTGTGGCGTCAGGAGGACCACGGCATCGGCACTGGCAACCGTGCGCGGGTCCAACACGACGGACTCGAACAACGAACCGCCCACAGCCACGGACGGCATGACAGGGTCGTGGTAGCTCACGCTCGCGCCGCGGCTCAGCGCCTCCTCTAGCACGCGGAGAGCCGCCGACTCGCGCACGTCGGCGATATCAGGCTTGTAGGTGACGCCGACCAGCAACACGCTGGCACCAACGAGTGAGCCGCCGAGCGCATCGGCCAGCTTATCGACGATCAGCCGCGGCATCGCATTGTTGATGCGGTACGCGGCCGGTATGAGCTCACTCTGCAGGCCCACGTCCTGGGCCGCCGCGTCCAGATACTGCGGCACGACGGGGATGCAGTGACCGCCCACGCCGGGGCTCGGGTAGTGTGGCATGAACGCGAACGGCTTGGTCTTGGCCGCTTCGATCACTTCCCACACGTTCACACCCAACCGATCGCACAGCAGCGCCATCTCGTTGATGAAGCTGATGTTGATGAAGCGGAACGTGTTCTCAACGAGCTTGGCCAACTCGGCGATCTCGGGCGAGCTGACCGGCACGACCTCGTCGATGCACGTCTCGTACAGCACGCACGCCAGGCGCGTCGACTCAGGGTTGACTCCGCCGACCAGCTTCGGCGTGTTCTTGACCGTGAAGCGCTGATTGCCCGGATCGATGCGCTCGGGGGCGAAGACGACGAAGAAATCCTCGCCGGCGCGTAGCCCGCTGCCGTGCTCGAGCAACGGCGCCAGCAGTTTGCTGGTCGTACCCGGACCGCACGTGCTCTGCAGCACGACGAGCATCTCCGAGTGGACGTGCTCGGCAATTGTTGAACCCGCGGCGTGGACGAAGCGCAGGTCTGGGCCGCCACCTGGCGTGAGCGGTGTGGGGACACAAATGATGGCCACGTCGGCGGTGTCCAGCACGCGCGCATCCGTGGTCGCCGCGAAGCGACCCGAGGTGACCAGCGGCTCGACCTCCGCGTCGACCACGTTGGAGACCGGGCTCTGGCCGCGCGCAATCGTTTTGACTTTGTGCTCGTCGACGTCGAAGCCGACGACGGCAAAGCCCGCGCGGGCGATCTCGACGGCCATGGGCAGCCCGGCATAGCCGAGACCAACAATCGCCACGCGCGCCGTACGCGCCCGCAGCTTTCGTTCGAGGGGCACGTCGTTCACCGACGAGTGCCCTCCTTCGTTCTGATGCCGTGGCGCGTATACAACAACCGAGGGCGATTCTTCCAAGGCGTCTCGCACATCGTCAAGACGAACCACTCGCGGCGCTGTTACGCGCGGACCCCAGCGTGGCGAAACCGGCCCCTGAAACGTTAGTCACTTGACATGTCGAAGCCAGCCACATTTGACCGGTGCGACTTGACAGCCTAGCATCGAACGCAACGAGCGACGTCGAAGTGCCGTTTCAGATCGCCCAAGACCAGGTCCTATTCATCACCTGTTTTGGTCTCGCACTTGGCATCTCTGTCGTATTGACACCGCTTGTTGGGCGTTGGGCTCGCGCATCCGGCATCGTCGCCAAACCACGACAGGATCGCTGGCATCAGAAGCCAACGCCGCTCTTGGGCGGCGTTGCTATCTACATTGCGAGCACCATCGCAATCCTGGTCTTCGTGCGTACCGATACACGCTTGCTCGGACTATTGGCTGGCGGTGGGCTGCTCTTTGTCACTGGCCTGATCGACGATGTGCGGCACCTGCGACCACACGCCAAGCTCATCGTCCAGATCGTCGCGGCGTGCTCGCTGATCTGGTCGGGTGTCCAGATCGGCACGCCCGATCTGGCGCCGATCGCCATTCCATTGACGATTCTGTGGGTCGTCGGGATCACCAACGCGTTCAACCTGCTGGACAACATGGACGGCCTGTCGGCGGGCACGGCGGCGATCGCCGCGGCGTTTCTGTTCGGCTTCAGCGTCTCAAACGGAAACATCGGCATTGCCCTGCTGGCGCTGGCCGTGGCGGGCAGTGCGATCGGTTTTCTGATTTACAACTTCAACCCGGCGCGCATCTTCATGGGCGACTCGGGGAGCATGTTCCTGGGCTTCTCGCTCAGCGGCATTGCGCTGATCGGCACGCGCGAGATGGCTTCGGACATCTTCTTCGTGCTGCTGGTGCCGGTCGCGATGATGGGTCTGCCCATCTTCGATACGACGTTGGTCACCGTGGTGCGCACCCTCGAGGGGCGACCCTTGTCACAGGGCGGACGCGATCACCTGAGCCATCGCCTGGTCGCCGTCGGCCTGTCCGAGCGGCAAGCCGTGCTCGTGCTGTACGCGCTCGCGGTGAGCTTTGGCAGCCTGGGCTTGATCGCGCGTGCCGTTGGCGTATGGGTCAGTCTGGCGGCGGCGGGCGCATTGCTGGCCAGCGCGGTGCTGTTCGGCGCCTACCTGGCACAAGTTCGTCTCATTGGACCCGTGCAGTTCGCGGAGCGCTCGGCGGCGCTCAGCGGGCACCCGGTCGTCAACGGCATGATCATGTTCAAACGCGAGCTGGGCGAGGCCGCGTTGGACTTCGTGCTGGTGTGCATCGCGTATTTGTGCGCGTTCATCCTGCACTACGGCTTGCCGAACCCCGCCGCGCCGGGGCCGGATCCGTTTGCCACACTGCCCGCGCTGCTGTCGGCGTCGCTGCCATTCGTGCTCGCGGTCAAGATGTCGATGCTGCTGCTGTTCCAGGCCTATCGCGGCATGTGGCGCTATATCGGCGTGAGCGACTTGCTCACGCTAAGTCGGGTGTCGGTGCTGAGTAGTCTGGTGCTGCTGATCGGACTGCCGCTGCTGGTGCGCGACGGGCTGATCATTCCGCGTTCGGTACTGATCATCGACTTCCTGCTGTTCACGTTCCTGCTGATCGGCTCACGAGTGTCCTTCGTGGCCCTCAACGACACCTTCGTCCGGCTACAGAGCAAGTGGCTGCCACGCGTGCTCATCGTCGGCGCAGGCGATCTCGGCGAGCTGGTGCTGCGGTCACTCATTCGCTCGCGGCCGGCCACCTATCGTCCGGTTGGCTTTCTGGATCCGGATACGGCGAATCGCAATCGCACCATGCACGGCGTGCGCGTGCTCGGTACGACCGACGACGTCGCCCGCGTGACGGCCGAGCTGGACGTCGACCTGGTCGTGCTCGCGCTCGCGCCCGCGCACGCGGCCTTGACCGAACAGGTCCGCGAGAAGTGCGACATCCTGGGCATACCCGCCTTCGCGGCGACCACCTTCGTGGAGATGCACTTCGCGGGCGCGCCGATCCTCGATTCGGTGGCGCCGCCCAGGCTGCGCGATCCCGATATCGCGCCGAATCGCTAATGGCCATCCCGGCCAATCGCACGCCATGGCCTGCGGCGGTCACGGCGACGGACTCGGGCACCCTGAGGTTGCCCGCGCGGACCGAGCTTGGTGCGCACACAGCGAGCGCCGAAACGAACGTGCGACGCTTTACCCACGGCTACCTGTGGATCGTCCTCGGCCTGGCGCTGCTGGCCGTGCTGAGCCGCATCTACACGACCAATAGCCTGCTGGGCGAGCCCACCTCCGACGAATACCTGTACGCGGTGCACGCGCGCGATCTGGCGCGTGCCTGGAGTAGCGGCCAGGCCGTAGCGCTTGCGAATCTTGGCGTCGAAGGCCGTTCGGTCGCCGTGGAGTCCGCGGCGCTGTCGTTGATCCTGCCCTGGGATCCACTGACGATCGGCCGGACGGTGCAGGCGCTGCTGAACGCGCTGTGCATTCCGATGACCTTTGTGCTCGCCCGACAGCTTGGCCTCCCACGCGCGGCCGCGGTCGCCAGCGCGCTCCTGCTTATGGCCGTGCCCCAGTTCCAGGAGCTCGCCTGGCGGTTCTGGACCGATAGCCAGGCGACGCTGCTGGTGCTCGTGTACCTGTCGGCACTTGTGTCGTTCGTGCGCCGCCCGACGCTGCTCAACGCGCTGCTCGCGCTGGTCGGTTTGGGCGGCCTGGTACTGACCAAAGAAAGCGCCGCGGTGACGTTCGCGCCATTCCTGGGCCTGGCCGTAATCCCGCTCTGCCGTCGGCTGACGCATTCGGGGCGCACGTACGCGCTGCTCGCGGGTGGCATGCTGCTGCTCCTGGTGGCCGGCCTCGTCGTGCTGCTGCTCGTCGCGCCACGGGTGCTGGCCAGCACGCCGCTGCTGCAGAAGACCTTCGGCGCGGGGCCACTGATTCTGAGTAGCGTCCGCGAAGCCATCCCGCGCGCGCCGGCCTACTCGACGCAGCTGACGCAGGCGATTGGTCCGCGCGACCTTGGCTCGGGCTTTCTGTGGGCCACGCTCGTGGGCTTCAGCTGGGTCGTGTTGCACAGCGCGATCGGTCTGATCACTGCCCGACCACGACTCAATCCGTGGCTGCTGGGCTGGGTCGCAGCGGCACTCGCGTGGGTGATTGGCATTTCCGTTCCGGCGCGCGATATTGCTTTGCTCAATCAGTCCGACGTGTGGATCCTGGCGGGTGGGCTGCTGGCGCTGATCGGCTCGGTCGAGCTGCATCTGCGCAATACTCGGCGCAGCGGCTGGGGCCTGGCCTTACTGGGCGTCGTGGTTCTGGCGGTGCTGGCCGAGCGACTGATCATCGTCGCGACGCCGACGGTCAGTCGGGCCGGCTTCGACTTTCGATTGTTCATGCCGATCGTGCCGCTCTACGCGGTGCTGGCGGGTGGTGGTTTGTGGGCGGCAGCGGGAGCCCCCGCGCTGCTCGTGCCGCTCCGCTCGGGCCGAGCCATCTTTGCCGTTGTCGGCAGTGCGCTGGTGATCGTGTTCTGGTCGCCGCTACTGCGCGAGCGCCTGTCGACCCAGCCGCTGCTCGGTCGGGTTGCCGATCGCGGCGCCGACCCGGAGACGCCCCAGGGACTGCGCGTCGAGACCATGGTCGAAGCCGAAAGCTGGCTGAAGGCGAACATCCTGCCAACGGACACCGTGATCGTCGGGCCGGGCATCCTGCGCCACATCGCCTGGTATGCCGACCTGGGCGTGGACGGCATGGACAACCTGATCGACTCGAACTCGCAGCCACGCACCGAGGAGCAGAAGCGGCAGTGGATGCTCGATCGGCTCGGTCCGCGCGGCGCCGCGTACCTGATCGACTTCAACGTGAACTGGATGGATCCGGGTGGCGACAATGCGCGCCAGTGGCGTCAGACTTTCGAGTCGTTATCGACGCGGCCGAATCTCGAAGCGGCGTACATGAAGCGCGATCGCTTCGGCCACCCGGTGTTCTATGTGATTCGAAATCACGGCTTCGCGCTCGCGCCGACGCGCTGAGAGCAGCGTGAGCAGCGCCACGCTCCCGCTCACGCGATCGTCTGCCGTGGCCCGTGCCCGAACCTCTGACTCAGCCGTCATGGGCATGCTACTGCTGCCCGGCCTCCTGCTGCTGGTTGGCGCGCTGGTCGGGTTGCTCGGAACGCTGGACAGCCGGGTGGCATCGGAGCGCCTGATCGGCCTCGTGTCGGCTGCAATGCTGGCTGTACTGGCGGGTCTGGCCGTGCAGCGCACCACGCCAAGGCGGCCGCTCACCGGCGTGGCCGTGCTGGCCATGCTGGGCGGACTGTGGATCATCGCCGCGACAGGTCCCGACGTTTTCCGTGGCACCGTCGGCACCGCATTGACGGCAGTCTCCCGGCCGATATTCGGCGTGGCGCGGGTGACCGACTCTGTCGACATCGCCAATACCCGCTTTATCGTCGGCTATAACGGTTTGGCCGACCTGTGCCTGGTCGCGATCTTCTCGGCGGGCGCGGTGCTGCTCGAGCGCACCGGCCGTGCCCTGCGCCTGGCGCTATTGGCGCTGGTGCTGGTGGCGACGTTGTGGCTGGTGGGCGCAGGCTCGCGTGGCGGGCTCATCGGCCTGGCCGCCGGCATGTGCGCCATCGGCCTTTACGCCTGGCCACGCCGGTACGCGCTATTGCTGCTGCTGATCGCGCCGCTCGGCGCCGCCGTGCTCGCGCTGGGCGTACTCGACAAAGGTCTCGAGTTCACCTCGACCACCGGTCGACTTGCTTACTGGACGGACCTGGCGCGGCTGCTCGTCGAGTACCCGCTGACCGGTGTAGGCCTGGGCGTGGGTACGGCGAATCAGATCGCACTGGCCTACGAGATCAACCCGGACCCGGAGCGCATCTTCTACGCGCACAACACATTCGTGCAGGCGTACCTGGAGCAGGGCCCGCTTGGCGCGCTGGGCATGCTGATCGTGCCGCTGCTGGCGTTCGGCGCGGCGCTCCTCGCCCGGCGCGGCGTCGTCCCTGGTCGACGTGCCTTCCTGATCGCTGGACTGGGCGTGGTTGGTGGGCTGGAGGCGCATGGTCTGACCGATCAGGGAGTTACCACCAACGTGGGCACGGGCCTGGTCCTGGTCGGACTCGCCGCCTGCCTGGCGTCACTCGCGCCGTCGGCCCAGGCGACCCTGGCACGGTACTGCCGTATGGCCGTGTACGCGTTGGGCGCACTGGCGGTGGCAGCTGCCGTGGTCCTCGCGGCCGTGCCGGCCGGCCGTGCGCTGGTGTACCTGAATGCTGGTGGCCTGCAACTGAATCGCGCGCTGGTGCTGCCGGCACAGGCGCCTGAGCGTGCCACGGCCCTGACCGATGCAGAAGCCATGCTGACACGGGCGCTCGATGTGGCGCCGCACCATGCGGCGGTGCTGCGCGAGCTGGCGCGGGCGCGCTCGGCACGCTACGACGATTTCGGAGCGCTCGAAGCGCTGCGCGGTGCGGCCGAGACGCCGAACCTGGATGCCTTCGACACGCTGCAGATCGCACATCTGTATCGCGACGCCGGATTCGCCCAGGATGCATACGCCTGGGCGGCGCGGGCGTACGCGACATGGGGTCGACCGCCCGAAGACGCAGTGATGCGGGTATACGCGGAAAACACGCTGCGCGACGACGAGGGCGGGCATCGCGCGCGTACGCTCGCCGAGCAAGCCGAGGCCGCGATGCGAGCGCGGTCCTTCGGTCTGGCAGCTGACTTGTTCGGTCAAGCGCTGAGCTTTGCGCCCGACAACGCCTATCTCCACGATCGCCAGGGAGCCGCCCAGCGCGCTGTCGTGCGCTACGGACCTGGATGAAACCTATACTGGCCGAGGCTGTCGGTGAATGACATAGCAACCGCCCCGATTCGGATCTTGCGCGTCATCACGCGTCTGAACATTGGGGGACCTGCCATTCACGCGATCCTGCTGACACGCGATCTCAACGATGGCGTCCGCTTCACCTCGACGCTGGTGACGGGCACGCCGGGCGAACGCGAAGGCGATATGGCCGACCTGGCGTTGCGCAATGGCGTCACGCCCATCACCATGGCCGCCCTGGGACGGGAGATCAGTCCGCTCGACGACCTCGCCGCGCTCGCACGCATGATCAAGCTGGTCAGACAGATCCGGTCTTTCACAGTTACTTCGGGCGGCGCAAGACACAGGTGTTCTTGACCATCGAGCGTGCGCTCGCGCTGCGCACGCATCGCCTCGTGACCGTCGGCGACAGCCAGCGCGCTGAGATCGCCAGCTACGGCATTGCGCCGCCCGCCAAGCTCGAGCCGATCCGGCTCGGGCTCGAGCTGCGGCCATTCCTCGAAGCCGAGACACACCGTGGCGATCTCCGCCGCGAGTTGGGTATCGGCCACAGCACCAGGCTGATCGGCATCGTCGCTCGCCTGGCGCCCATCAAAGCCCATGAGGATTTCTTCGCGGCAGCCCAACTGGTCCAGCAAGCCCAACCGGATGTGTCGTTCCTGGTCATCGGTGACGGTGAGCGGCGCGCCGAATTGGAGGCATTGGTCAGGCGGCTGAGTTTGACGGACCACGTCCGGTTCCTTGGCTGGCGGCGCGACATGCCGCGCATCTACGCCGACCTCGACGTGGTCGCCCTCACGTCGCGCAACGAGGGATCGCCGGTCTCGCTCATCGAGGCCCTGGCCGCGGCGCGGCCGGTCGTTTCGACTGCCGTCGGCGGCGTACCCGAGGTGGTGCTTGACGGCGAGACGGGACTGACCGTGCCGGTGTCGCAGCCACGCGCGTTGGCCGAGGGCATCGTCCGTTTACTGCGCGACCCTGTCGAGGCAGAGCTGCTTGCCCATGCGGGACGCCGCCATGTGTACCCACGCTACGATTCCAGCCGCTTGGTCGAAGACATGCGCTCGCTGTACCTGCGCGAGCTCGCCCAGCGCGGACGCCCGGTGCCGAGCCTCGGGGCGGCGGCGTCTTGACGCGCGTCCTGGTCACAGGTGGCGCAGGCTTCATCGGCTCGCACCTCGTCGAACGCCTGATTGCGCGCGGCGATTCGGTCGCCGTACTGGACGATCTGTCGACGGGGCGGCGCGAAAACCTGACCACCGTCACGAACAGCCTGTTGTTTCGGCTCGTCGAGGGCTCGGTGCTCGACGAGTCGCTCGTCGACGGCCTCGTCTCGCAAGCCGACGTGGTTTATCACCTGGCCGCGGCCGTCGGCGTCGCCCATGTGCTGCGCCATCCGCTGGCCTCGCTCGAAACGAACATTCGCGGCACCGAGAACGTGCTGCGGGCGTGCGGCCGACTGCAGCGGCGAGTGCTGATCGCGTCGACCTCCGAGGTCTACGGCAAGAACGACAAGGACGCGCTCGGCGAGGACGACGATCGCACCCTCGGCTCAGCGCGCCTGTCGCGCTGGTTCTATGCCGCGGCAAAGTCCATCGACGAGGCGTTTGCGCTCGCGTATTTCGCCGATCGCGGCCTGCCGGTGATCGTGGTGCGTCTGTTCAACACGGTCGGCGCGCGGCAGCGCGGCCACTACGGGATGGTCGTGCCGCGCTTCGTGCGCTGGGCGCTCGATAGCGAGCCGCTACGCGTCTACGGCGACGGTCAGCAGACGCGCTGTTTCACCAACGTCCACGACGTCGTGCGTGCGCTGCTCGTGCTAATGGATACGCCGGCGGCGGCCGGCGAGATCTTCAACATCGGGCAGCCGGGCGAGATCCGTATTCTCGACCTGGCCCGGCGTGTCATCGAGCTCACCGAAAGCCGCTCCGATATCAAGCTCGTGCCCTACGACGACGAAGAGGCGTACGGCGAGCGGGCTGCGGGCTACGAGGACATGCGCCGCCGTGTGCCCGATATCTCCAAGCTCGAGGCGTTCACGGGCTTTCGACCGTCCATCGGCCTCGATCAGACCTTGCGCGAGGTGATCGATTACTTCCTGTCCGAGGGCGCGCCCGCAACCCCAGCCGGCTCGGGACGTTAGCGAAGTATGTGTGGCATCTGCGGCGTGGTCTCGCCGCGCGAGCCAATCGAGAGCGACCAGATGCGCGCCATGACCGGCACGATGACGCACCGCGGACCAGATGCCGATGGCTTCTTCATCAATGAGGAACGGGATGTCGGGCTGGGCTTTCGCCGCTTGAGCATTGTCGACCTCGACACCGGCGATCAGCCGATGAGCAGCGAGGACGACGCGATCTGGATGGTGTTCAACGGCGAGATCTACAACCACGCCGATCTTCGCCCTGGGCTCGAACAGCGCGGCCATCGCTTCCGCTCGCGCTGCGACGCCGAAGTGATCGTCCACCTGTACGAGGAGTACGGGCCCGAGTGCGCTGTTTGGATCGGAGATCAAGGCGCTGCTGGCGCACCCGAGCCTGCCAACGCGCCTGAACGAAGACGCGCTCTCGTTGTACCTGACGTTCGCCGCCACGCCCGCGCCGGAAACCCTCTTCGAAGGCGTGTTCAAGCTGCCGCCAGGGCATCGTCTGATTCTCGACGTCGACAGCGGCCAACGCGCCGTCGAGCGCTACTGGCAGCCACTGCCCGACCCAGAGGAGCTCGGGCGAACGCGCGCGCCCGAGGAGTACGTCGACCGGCTCGAAGCGCTGGTGCGCGAGTCGATCGGGCTGCGCATGATGAGCGACGTGCCCTATGGGGCGTTTCTGTCGGGCGGGGTGGACTCCAGCCTGAACGTGGCGCTGATGGTCGAGTTGGCCGATCGTCCGGTTAGCACGTTCTCGGTCGCCATCGTAGGCGACGCCGCTTCGGACGAGCTCGCATTTGCGCGGGCCGTGGCCGAGCGGTACGGCACGCAGCACTACGAGGTCGTGATCAGCGACCAGGATTTCATCGACTACATGCCGCGACTCGTGTGGCACCAGGACGAGCCGCTGGCCGACCCGGTGTGCGTACCGCTGCACGCCATCTCCGAGGCGGCACGCCTGAGCGGGACCAGAGTCGTGCAGGTCGGCGAGGGCTCCGACGAGCTGTTCGCCGGCTATACCAGCTACGCGTTCTTCGCCGACTTCTACCGGCGTATCTGGCGTCCCTATCAAGTCCTGCCTAGCGGCGTCCGGCGGCTCGTGGCCGGTTCGGCGGGCCAGTTCATGCGCCAGGATCGGGCCGACGTACTCGACCGCGCGGGACGTGGCGGTGAGCTGTACTGGGGCGGCGCGATCGCCTTTTACGATGCGCACAAGCGCGCGCTCATCGGCGATGACGACGGCGGCTCACGTATCGTGCGCCGTCTGTACGCGGACGTCGACCGCGCGTGCCCGCGCGCGGGCCAGCTGGATCGCATGATCGGCATCGAGCTGCGCCAACGCCTGCCCGAGCTGCTGCTGATGCGTGTCGACAAGGTCACGATGGGCTCGTCGATCGAGGCGCGCGTGCCGTACCTCGACCACAAGCTGGTCGAGTTCGCGCTGGCCATTCCGGGCAGCGTCAAGTACCGCAACGGCGTGACCAAGTGGGTCCTCAAGCGCGTCGCCGAGCGGATCGGCCTCGACCGAGAGCTGATTTATCGACCGAAGCGCGGCTTTTGCGGCTCCGCATCGAACATGCTCAGCCCGCGCCTGGTCGACCACGCGGAAGCCGCGATCCTGGCGTCACCACTCGCGCACGAGCGCTTCAACCTGGCATACGTGCGGCGCATGCTCGCCGAGCAGCGCTCGGGCCGCGCCGATCATCTGTTCCGCTTGTGGAACCTGTGGAACCTGGTCGCGTGGCATGCGTGCTGGTTCGAAGGCGCTGACGCTGGTCGGTCAGCGGGGTTTGAACGCCAGGCAGAGAAAGTTCTCAGTCCAGATTGACTGGCGTTTGCCCGTCTCAATCCTTCTGGCCGCATTCGCCAGCACCTTTAGCATCCGCCAGGCGGCCACATTGAGCCGGCCGCGTAGACGGATCGGAATTGGGCCCGTTTCGTAGAAGCGCAAGTCGGTGAAGCCGCAGGGCCGCAGCAATTGCGCCAGTGATTCAGGGGTGAAGATCGTCAGGTGGGTCAGGTCGCCGTAGATCACCTGGCGGGGAAAGAGGCCAGCGCCGTTGGCAGTTTGGATCAGCAGCCTGCCGCCTGGCACAAGCGCTTCGAACAGGAGTGGCGCGAGCCTGACCAGCTCATCCCTGGTCAGGTGCTCGAACACATCCACAGCAATGACTGCCCCAAATGCGGCGCCGCCGCGGAGGCTGTCGAACACATCCGCCACGGTGGCATCGACGCCCCTACCTTGGGCCAACGCGACCTGCTCGGCTGAAATGTCCACCCCGCGGGCGTTGGTGAAACCGTGCTGCGCCAGGAACGCCAGCAGCTCGCCGCCACCACAGCCAATGTCCAGGATGGGCGCGTCTGCCGCGAGCCCGTGCAGGAGCGGCAGGTATTTGGCCCGCCACCAGTCGTGTGATGCCTGACTGGTCGTGGCTTTGAACGTTGACACATAGCGGCGGTACAGCGTGTCGCGAAAAGCCACGGCTCTGGGCAATGCTAGCCTGAGGCAGTGACGTTTGCGCGCCAGAGCCTGGGGAGTCTGGCCGTACTCGTCTTCGGCCTGACCGTCAGCATCCTGCTGCCACGCTTGCTCGGCGCCGAGGCGCGCGGCGAGTACCAGCTGGCGGTGAAGCTGGCTGGCCTGGTGCTGGCGGTAGCTCAATGGGGCATCCCGGAGGTGCTGCTGCAGCTCATCGGCGAGCGGCGCGCCAGCGTTGGTGCGTTGCTCGGAACGTCGCTGGTACTCGGCATCGGCGGCGCGGCCGTGACCGCTGGTGCCGTCGCGCTGGCCACGCCACTTCTCCAGGACAACCTGTTGCGCGGTGTCGAGCCACTCCTGCTAGCGCTCACATTGGGTGGCAGCCTCGCCGCACTGATCGGCCTCCTGGCACGACGCTTCGTGCAGCTCGACGGCAAGCTGGCGGTCTACAACGGGCTGGACGTTGCCCGGACCGTCCTGTTCCTGGTGTTGATAATCGCCGGCGCTGCGCTGGCGCCGAGGCAGGCCATCGTCCCGACACTAGCGTGGCTGACTGGCGAAGTCATGCTGGCGCTGGCGGCGTGTGTATACGTTGCGCGCCGAATCGCGCCGCTGGCCACTTGGACCTTCCACGGCAAGTTGGCGCCCCAGCTCGCGTCGGCAGGGGCGCCGATCCAGCTCGGGTTACTGGCCATGTTCATCGGCAGCGAGGGCGGCGCCTTCGTGCTCAACGCCAACCTCGACATTGCCAGCGTCGGCATCTACAGCGTGGGATTGTCCATCGCACGGCTGGTGCTGCAGGTCTCGATGGCGCTGCGTACGGCGCTCCAGCCGCGCCTGGTCGGATCCGAAGCGGACTCGGCGGCGATCAGCGCGCGCGTGACGCGCCACGGGCTGCTGTGGATGCTGCTGGCCGCGATCGCGCTGGCCATTGGCTCGCCCCTGGTGCCCGTGGTCTTCACCAGCGAGTTTGCCGCGGCTGGACCCGTGCTGGTATTGATGCTGCCGGGCATGGTCGCCTATGGCGTCTGGCAGTTGCTAGCTGGACATCTCCTGCGCATCGGTCGACGCGGTTTTCTGGCTGCGACGGCAGGCGCGTTCGCGGTCGCGTCGATCGTGTTGCAGGGCGTGGGCATCCAGACCATGGGCCTGCCCGGCGCGGCGTTGGGTTTGAGCCTGTCGTACCTGCTGGCAACAGCCGTGGTGCTGGTCGGCTTCGTGCGCGCGAGTGGCCGGTCCTGGCGTGAGCTGCTACCCGTGCCGGGTGACCTGGCCTTCTACGTCGGCCTGACCCGGCGTGCACTGGCCACACACGGCTAGCGCGGAGTGGTGCACTCGCTGCTGCTGGCCTCGAGCTTTCCGCCCGCGGTCGGGGGCATGGAAACGCTGCTGTACCAGACCTCGCGGCGCCTGGCTTCGCCACCGCTGGTGATCGCGCCGCGGCCTGTGTCGTCAGGTCCGCCCCCGTCCGACATGGACGTCCGCTGGGTTCAGCCGGGCCTGCTGAGTCGCGCAGCCTACCGTCCCATATGGGCGGCGCATCCATCGCTGTTCTACTTGGGCTCGATGTGGCAAGCGGTGATGAGCATGCCTCGGCCCGAGGTAGTTCAAGTCGGCCACGTGGGTCTGGCGCCGCTGGGCTGGTGGCTCGCGCGCCGGCTGCGTCGACCGTGGCTGGTCTACGTCTACGGCCAGGAGGTGTGGCGCGGCGGGCGCCGCAACGGGCTTGGTGCGCTTGATGCCGTGCTGCGCGGACGAGTCTTGCGCGCTGCTGATGCCGTGCTCAGCCCTGGCACGTTCACGACCCGCTTGCTGGCGGATTGGCGCGTGCGACCCGAACGCATTGTGTCGGTGCCATATGGGGCAGAGCCCCAAGCCCCAGCATCGCCACCCTGTGGGACGACCTTGCTGTCCGTCGCCAGACTCGTGCCGCGGAAAGGGATTGACACCGTCATTCGGGCGCTCCCGCGGCTGCGCAATGAGGAGGTGGAGTACCGCGTCGTCGGCCGTGGACCCGATGAACCCCGGCTGCGCGATCTGGCCAGGCAGCACGGCGTGGAACAGCGGGTACATTTCCTCGGCCGGCTCGACGACGCCGCACTCGCCAGCGAATACCAGCGCTGCGCGCTCTTCGTTCTGCCATCGCGCCGCACGCATGACGGCGAACTCGAAGGCTATGGCCTGGTCCACTTCGAAGCGGCGGCGTGGGGCCGACCGGTCATTGCCGGCCGCTCCGGCGGTGAGGTCGACGCCGTGGTCGACGGCGAGACTGGTGTGCTGGTCGACGGCGCATCGCTCGAAGCCGTGACTGACGCACTGCAGGGGCTACTGGCCGATCCGGAGCGCATGCGCCGCATGGGCGAAGCCGGCCGGCGCCGCGTCGAGACTACGCACAATTGGACGCGTGCGGCCGCCGTCGTCGACCAGGTCCTGGACCGGCTGCGTTGACCTCCCTGCTGGCGGTGCACCAGGGTGGTGGTGTCGGCGGCGCGCCGGTGTCGCTGCTCAAACTGCTCGCCGCGCTCGACCGCACGCGGTTCGAACCGCACGCGCTGTTCACTGAGCACGGCGGCGTGGTCGACTACGCGCGTGCGCTCAGCGTCCCAGCGAGCGTCGTGCCAACGGGCGGCGCCTTCTTCTATTCCGCCCACGCGCGACTCGAGCCCAGAGGATTGGCCCGGTTCATCAGGACGTTCCCCGCCGCGGTACTGACTGCCCGCGCAGTGCTGCGTCGGCAAAGCCCAGACGTTCTGCATCTGAACACCAGCGTGCTGCTGGCCTGGGCGGCCGCGGCGCGGCGCGAGCACGTCCCCATTGTGTGGGTGGTGCGCGAGGTGCTCGGTCCGAACCGCACGCTGCGCACATGGCACGCGGGGTACATACTGCGCCGCGCCCGGCGCTTGGTGGCCATCTCGGGCGCCGTGCGCGCGTGTTTTCCGTCGGACGCCCGCGTCGACGTGGTGCACAACGCGGTCGACCTGACCGAGTTCAGGCTCGATATAGATCGGGCTGCGGTGCGCAAGGAACTGGGTATCGGCGCTGACGAGCACGTGGTCATGCTCATCGGCTCGGTGCAGCGCGCCAAAGGCCACTGGCTGGCGCTGGACGCGTTCGCCAGGCTGAAGGCTCCGTTTCGGCTGGTGCTGGTCTCTGGCGGCGTCGACGCCAACTACGCCCACACCGCGCGTGGGCGGATCAAATCGGCGTTGAAGATTCCGATGGACAACCTGGACGCACTGCTTTGGGACGCCCAGCACAAAGGCATCGGCGACCGCATCCTGGTAACCGGCTTCCGCCGCGACATTCCGCGCCTGCTGGCGTCGGCCGACGTGCTCGTGTTTCCGAGCCTGGCGCCCGAAGGCTTCGGTCGACCTATCATCGAGGCGATGGCGATGGCGCGGCCGGTGGTCGCCACCGACGTCGGCCCGAGCCGCGAGTTGCTCGGCCCATACAGCGGCATCGTCGTCTCGCCCGGCCCGCGTGCCCTGGCCACCGCGATTGATAGCCTGCTGCAGGATCCAGCCACGCGTGCCAGGTTGGGCCGTGCGGGCCGAGCACGGGTCGAGGCGTGCTTCGGCCTCGACAAGCAGGTCGCCGCCATGAGCACCGTCTACGCCGAGGCAGCGCGCGTGTGATCGGGCGCGACGACGTCGTGTTGCTGTACGGACCACCCTGGGACGGACCGACTCGATTCAGCAAGCATCACCTGGCGAGTTACCTGGCCGAGCGCGGTAGTCGCGTGCTGTACGTCGAGGCGCCGCTGACGCCGCTCGGGCTGCGTCGCGGCCGCGCCTTTCTTTCGGAGCTCCGAACGACGCTCCGCGCACCACGCTGTGTTGCCGAAAGGCTGTGGACGCGCCGTTACTTCCTGCCGCTGCCGTATCACGCAATCTCGCCGCTGACGAGCTGCCGCGGCGTGAACCGCATCGGGCAGCGCCTGCTGGCGCCCGTCCTGCGGCGCGACCTGGCTCGGCTCGGCTTCAGCCGCCCCGTGCTGATTGCCGGTCTGCCACACGCCGTCGACATGCTGGACGCGCTGCCGACATGCTGCGTCATCTACCACTGCGCCGATGACTACGCCAGCGTGCGCGGCTTCCCCGCCTCGCTGCCGGCGCTCGAAGCCGACCTGTGTTCTCAGGCAGACCTGGTGATCACGACGGCTAAAACGCTGTGTGAGGACCGCCGACGGTTCAATCCGAATACCCACTGGGTCGCCAATGGCGCCGACGTCGAGCACTTCGCGCAGCCCGCCGAGCCCGCGCCCGAGCTGACTACGTTGCCCAAGCCAGTCATCGGCTTCATCGGCGGCCTCTCGCAATGGGTCGACGTCGACCTCGTGGCATATCTGGCGCGCCAGCGGCCTGAGTGGACCTATGTCTTGATTGGGCCCATCGGCATTGACATCGCACCCGTACGCGGCCTGCGCAATGTCGCCGTTCTCGGGCCACGCCCGTACGACACCCTGGCGGCATATATGGCGGCGATGGATGTCGGCCTGATCCCGTTCCGCGCCGAGCCCGTCACGTACCACGCCGACCCGATCAAGACCTATGAGTACCTGGCGGCCGGCCTGCCGGTCGTCTCGACCGACCTGCCCGCGCTGCACAGGCTGGAGCATGTCGTGCGCCTGGCCAATACGCCGACCGAGTTTCTGGCCCAGCTCGACGCGGCCCTGGCTGAAGGGCGGGCAACGCGACGTACTGAGCGCCAGGCCGAAGCGAAGCGCCACGGTTGGTCTACTCGTTTCCAGGACATCGAGCAGTTGATCGCGTCGGCCTGCGCCAGATGAGGCTGCTGATCTATGCGCCGGCCGCGCGCATGGGTGGGGCGCGCGCACACCTGCTCGGGCTGGTGCCTGAGCTGGCACTGATCGCGCCTGAGGACGAAGTGCTGCTGCTGGCGCAGCCCGACCTCATCGCCGAGCTGCCGCCGTTGCCGCCGACCTGGCGCGCCCACGCCGACCGCGCGCAGGCGCGCGGGTTCCTCGGCCGCCTGGCCTGGGAGCAGGGTCGACTGCCGCGCATCGCCGAGCAGTGGCGTGCCGACGTGCTGCTGTCGTTCGGCAGCTTCGTGCCGCTGCGCTGCCCGTGTCCGACCGTCCTCGAGGCTGGCAACGCGCTGCCGTTCACGCGCGCGTTCTGGGACGTCGTGTGTACGGAGCCGCCGCGGGTGCAGCTCGAGGAGCATGCTCGCTTCGCCTTGCTGCGCGCCTCACTGCACGCCGCTGAACGGGTACTGGTGCCGACCCGCGCCATGCGCCAGGACGTGGTCATGCGGCTGCCCGAACTGGGCGGTCGGGTTGACGTCGCGCTGTGGGGCGTCGCGCCGTTCTTCCATGCCGCGCGCTGGCAGCAGCCCAGCGAGACAACCGTGCTCGGCGTGTCCAAGCACGGCATCAACAAAGAGTTCGACGTCCTCATCCGCGGCGTGGCTGGGCTGCGCCAGCGGCACCCCGACATCTGCCTGACGTTGACTGGCACGCCTCAGGAGTCACGCTGGTCACGCCGTACCGCCGACCTGGCGCAGCAGCTCGGCTTCGCGGAGCGGGTGTGCTGGGCAGGCGATGTGCCAAACCCGCGCATACCCGTCCTGATCCAGATGTCACGGGCATTGGTCTTCCCGACCTGGTGCGAATCGTTCGGCTTGCCACTCGCCGAGGCGACGCGGCGTGCTACTACGCGCCCGGCGACCCCGCCTCCCTGGCCGCTGCACTGGAACCACTCCTGACCAGCGATACCAGCAGTTTGTCGGACCGCGCCCGTGAGCGGGGCAAGCAGTTCTCGTGGCATGACAACGCCGTGGCGGTACGCCAGACGCTCGAGCGCGCGATCGAGGGGCGCGCGTAGGGTGGCGGTGCCCGTGTCGGTGTTGATTCCGACGTTGGACGAGGAGGTCAACCTGCCTGAGTGCCTGGCCAGCGTCGCCTGGGCCGACCAGGTCTTCGTCGTCGACTCGTTCAGCCACGATCGGACCGTGGCCATCGCCCGCGAGCACGGCACGCACGTCGTTCAGCATGAGTTCGAAAGCTATTCGCGCCAGAAGAACTGGGCGCTCGACACGCTGCCGTTTCGGCACGACTGGGTGCTGATCGTGGATGCCGACGAGCGGGTCACACCCGAGCTTCGCTCGGAGCTAGAGACAGTGCTGGCAGCGCCCCAGTGCGCGGGCTACTACGTTAACCGCCGCTTCATCTTCCTCGGTCACTGGATCCAGCATGCGGGCTGGTACCCGAGCTGGAACCTGCGCCTGTTTCGCCATCGACTCGGCCGCTACGACGACCGCGCGGTGCACGAGCACATCGTCCTCGACGGACGCGCCGGGTACTTACAGCACGACCTGCTGCACCACGACCGGCGCGGGCTCGACGCGTACGTCGCTCGCCACAACCGCTACTCCACGCTCGAGGCCCAGGCCCGATTCAAGGCCGAATGCAACGCCGCCGACCGTGCCAAGCTACCCGTTTCGCTATTGGCGTCGCCGGTGCAACGCAAGCGCTATCTACGCGAACGAGTCTGGCCGAAAATACCGCTCAAGCCGCTCGCGTTGTTCGTATATATGTACGTCATCAGACGCGGCTTTCTGGATGGCTACCCCGGCTTGGCACTGTGCGTGTTTCATGCGTTTCAGGAGTTCATGGTCGGCCTGAAGCTCGCCGAATTGCGCCGCTCACGCGCCGGTCTGCCGTGACAACTCTTGCGATGCGTCGCGTTGGTACCTCCCGCAACCATCCGGAGCCTCCCCTTCGGGGGCGACGGCTTCGGGTGGCTCGAGCGGTGCACTGCCTTGGTACGACCCGCCACCATCCGGTGGATCCCCTTCGGGCCGGACGGCTTCGGGTGGCTCAGGCGGTGCACTGCCTCGGTACGACCCGCCACCATCCGGTGGATCCCCTTCGGGCCGGACGGTTTCGGATGGCTCGAGCGCTGCACTGCCTTGGTACGACACGCCACCATCCGAAGGATCCCCGTCGGGGGCGGACGGTTTCGGGTGGTTCAACCGTGAACGCCTGCCGCGCGACGCAAGATGCATCGCCTGCCGTGAGGCGTGTGGCGCGGGCTCGGTAGACTCACGCCGACGATGAAGCAGGTGCTGCAGTTTCGTCGCTCGGGGGCCACGCGCGTGGTCGACGTCCCGGCGCCGCTGGTGCCGCCGGGCGGCCTGCTCGTCCACAACCGCTACTCGCTGATCAGTCCAGGCACCGAGCGGATGCTCGTCGAAGCGGGCGGAGCCAACCTGCTGAACACGGCCCGCCAGCGACCGGAGTTGGTGCGTCAGGTCATCGACAAGGCCAGGCGCGAGGGCATTCCCGCCACGCTAGAAAGCGTCCGCTCCAGGCTCGACGTGGCCGTCCCGCTCGGCTACAGCAGCACGGGCATCATCCTCGAAGTCGGCGACGACGTCGAGGGTTTCGTCAAGGGCCAGCGCGTAGCGTGCGCGGGCGCAGGTCTGGCCAACCACGCCGAGCTCATCGCCGTGCCCAAGAACCTCGCGGTAGGCCTGCCCGAGACAGTCTCCTACGAAGAGGCCGCGTTTGCCACGGTTGGTGCGATCGCACTGCAAGGCGTGCGCGTGGCCGACGTGAAGCTGGGCGAGGTGTGCGTCGTCATCGGTCTTGGGTTGGTCGGTCAGCTGACGGTGCAACTGCTCAAAGCGGCCGGCTGCCACGTCTTCGGCATCGACATGGCCATCGACAAGGTCGATCTGGCGCGCCAGATGGGCGCCGACGCGGGCTGCACACGCACCGACGTGAAGCTGCTCGGCAAAATGAACGAATTCACGCGCGGGCGTGGCGCCGACGCCATTCTCATCACCGCGGCAACGGAGTCGAGCGATCCGATCGAGCTCGCGCCTGGTCTGGCCCGCGACCGCGCCGTCGTCGTGGCGGTCGGCATGATCGGCATGGACGTGCCGCGCAATGCGTACTACGAGAAGGAGCTGCAGCTGCGCCTGTCGCGCTCGTACGGCCCGGGCCGCTACGACCGCACGTACGAGCAGGACGGCGTCGACTACCCGATCGGCTATGTGCGCTGGACCGAGCAGCGCAACATGCAGGCGTTCCTCGATCTCGTCGCGGACGCCAAGCTTCGCCCGACCAAGCTGGTTACGCATCGCATCCCCATCGCCGAGGCCGAGCGCGCCTATCGCATCGTCACCGGCCAGGAGCCCGAACCGTTCATGGGCATCCTGCTCGAGTATCCCTATGCGCCGCGCGGTGGCTCGCGGGAAACACGCATCGAGCTGCGCAAGGATCGCCCGCTCGAGCACGCCGTTGTGCGTCTGGGCGTGGCCGGCGCGGGTAGCTTCGCGCGTTCGGTACTGCTGCCGCGGCTGCGCAAGCTGCCGGTGGACCTGCGCGGCGTGGCCGCCAGCTCCGGGCCGAGCGCGCACCAGACGGCGACGCGCTTCGGGTTCGGCTACGCCTCGACTGAATGGAAGCGGATCGTCGACGACAGCACCATCGATGCCGTGCTCGTGGCCACGCGCCACGATCTGCATCCGATAATTGCCGCGGCGGCGCTCAGCGCGGGCAAGGCGGTGTTCCTCGAAAAGCCGATGGCCCTCTCGAATGAGGGTTTGACGGCGATCATGGATGCCTGGCGGCGGACCGGTCGGATCCTCCAGGTCGGGTTCAACCGTCGCTTTGCGCCGAGCTACCGCTGGCTCAAGGAGGGCTTCGCGGGGCGCACCGGTCCGCTGGTCATGAGCTTCCGCGTGAACGCCGGCGCCGTGAGCGCCGGCTCGTGGGTGCTCGATCCGGCCCAGGGCGGCGGCCGGCTGCTCGGCGAGGTGTGCCACATGGTCGACCTCCTGTACGACCTGGCCGGCTCGCCCGTGGTGTCGGTCTACGCTCAGCCGCTGCCGAATCCGGCTTCGAAAACGGCCGACGATGTGCTGCTGACGCTGACGTTCGACGATGGCTCGATCGGCACGATCGTGTACGCCAGCGGGGGTGACCGCGCGATGGCCAAGGAGCGCCTCGAAGTGCTGGGCGGCGCTCGCTCAGCCGTCCTCGACGACTTCACCACGGCACAGCTGCATGCGAACGGACGCCTGCGCCGTTACGGCGGACGGTTCCCGACGCAGGACAAGGGTCATCTGGCCGAGCTCGAAGCGTTCCTCGCCGCGGTGCGCGCTGGCGGGCCCTCGCCAGTTGATCCCGAGGGTGCTGCGCACGTCACCCAGGTGACCTATGCCGCGCTCGAGTCGGCGCGCACCGGTCTGCCCGTTCAGCTGTAGCGGGTGCGCATCGCCTACGTCTCGCACTATTTCGTGCCCGAGCCAGCCGCGCCGGCGGCGCGCGTGCACGAGCTCGCCCGCGCCTGGGTGCGCGGCGGCCACTCCGTGGACGTGCTGACGGCATTCCCCAATCATCCCGTGGGCCGCATTCCCGCTGCCTATCGCGGGAAGCTGTGGGCCACCGAGTGCCTGGACGGCATCCGCGTGCTGCGCTGCTGGCTGCTGGCCGTGCCCAATCGCGGCGTCGCCCGCCGCGGTGTGGATCACCTTTCGTTCATGCTCAGCGCGGTGCTGTTTGGGCTGCCTCGGTTGGGCCGGGTCGACGTGGTGATCGCGTCGTCGCCGACGCTGTTCTCGGCGCTGGCCGCCTGGCTCATGGCCCGCGTGCGGCGTGTGCCATTCGTGCTCGAAGTGCGCGACCTGTGGCCCGAGGCAATCGTTAGCCTCGGCCTCATGCGCCCGGGCCTCGGCGTTTGGATCCTGCATGCGCTGGCCGACTTCCTGTATCGGCAGGCCACTTTGATCGTGGTCGTCACGGAGGCCTTCGCCGACTACCTCGCCGCGCGTGGCGTACCGCGCGCCAAACTGTCGGTGATCCCCAACGGCGCCGACACAGCCGCCTACGACGGTCCCGCCGACCGCGCCGCCCTGGGCTTGGCCGCTGACGACTTTGTCGCGGCGTATATCGGCACTCACGGCCTGTCGCATGGCCTGGGCGCCGTCCTCGATGCGGCCGCTCTTGCGCCTGACGCGACGTTCCTGATGGTCGGCGACGGCGCCGACCGCGAGCGTCTCATGGCTGAGCGTGACCGTCGCGGATTGCCCAACGTGGTCATGCGGCCGAGCGTGCCCAAGGCTGATGTGCCGGCGCTGTACGCCGCCGCCGACGTGTGTCTCGTGCCGCTGCGCGATGTGCCGCTGTTCGAGACCTTCGTCCCGTCCAAAGTGTTCGAAGCGCTGGCCGCGGGTCGGCCGATTGTTGGCGCGGTGCGCGGTGAGGCCCGTTCGATCCTCGAACGCTCGGGTGGTGCGCTGCTCGTCGACCCCGAGGACGGTGCCGGGATAGCGTCCGCCGTTGCCACACTGCGCGCCGACCCCGAGCTCCGCGAGCGCATGGCCCGCGCCGGCCAGGCGTTCGCCCACGCGCACTACGACCGCAACGCGCTGGCAGTGCGCTATCTCGAGCTGCTGAACGCCGTCGTCGCCCGCTCGTGAGCGGCCGCATCCTGCTGATCGGCGGCACGGGCTTCCTGGGCAGCTTCGTCGCCGCGCGCCTCGCCGCTCGCCCCATCGCCGCTCTGGTGCGTCCAACCAGCAATCGTGCGTATCTGCCAGATGGCATGCCAGTTTGCCTGGGTGACCTCGATGGCCCGCTCCTGCTCGAGGGCAGCGACACACTCGTGTACTGCGCCTCAATGGGCTTTGGCCACATCCCGCCGCTCATGAAGACGCTGGAGGCGTCGGCTGTGAAGCGCGCCGTCCTCGTCAGTACCACCGCAATCTTCACCTCTCTGCCCGCACCGAGCCGCACGGTTCGTCTCGACGCCGAAGCCGCCGTTCAAGACTCATCACTCGACTGGACGATCGTCCGTCCCACGATGATCTATGGCACCGAACGCGATCGCAACATCAGTCGTCTGCTGCGCCACTTGCGCCGATGGCCCGTGTTCCCGTTGTGTGGCAACGGGCTGTGGCAGCCCGTCCACGTCGAGGACGTCGCCGACGCCGTGGTCTCTGCCCTCGACTCGCCGTCGACCGTGGGCCGCGCCTACAACCTCCCCGGCGCCGCCCCGCTGCGCTTCACCGAGCTCATCCGCACCGCCGCTCAAGCTGTCGGCCGCCGCCACGTCCTCCAGATCCCCGTGCCCATCAGCGCCGCCGCCCTCGCCGCCCGCCTGACACGCGTGGTCACCCCCGAACAAGTACACCGCCTGGCCGAAGACAAAACCTTCGACTACGCCGCCGCCACCCGCGACTTCAACTACCACCCGCGCACCTTCAAAGAAGGCGTCGCCGCCGAAGCCCGGCTCTTGTTTTCAGTCTGACGGCGGCGCGCCGAGCGCGGCCGAAATGGCGCGCGCGGTTACACGAGTCGCTTCGCCTGTCGCGGCCAGGTCGCGTACCGGCATCGAGGCGGTCAGCCCGACCACGAGCACCGCCGCGATCACCCGACCGCGCGCGTCCAGTACGGGTGCGGCTGTGGCTCTGACGCCCGCCAGGTACTCCTCGTCATCTGTGGCATAACCAATGCGCCGCACCCTTTCAAGTTCGAGGGCATACTGCGCCGGGTCGCGAATTGTCCGAGGCGCGGGCCGCAAGGCGGTCAGGTACTTGTCGACCTCAGCCGAATCGATCGCGCTCAAGAACACTTTGCCGCACGCCCCTGCGGCGAGCGGAATGCGCCGCCCGACTGTCGCCGAGACCTCGACGGCCACCTGGCCGGCGTCGGCTTTGTCGACGATCGTCGCCCGGTCGCCATGGCGCACCACCAGCAGCACCGCGCCCCCCAGCTGATGCGCCAGGTCGATCAAGTACGCGTGTGCCACGCGCGCCAGGTCCATCTGGCCCAGGGCGGCCATGCCCAGCCGCGCGAGGCGCGGCCCGAGCCGGTACTGCTTACGCGGTTCGTCCCGCTCCAGCAAGCCGTGTGCGCGCAGCGTCTCGAGCAAGTCGCGCATGGTGCCCTTGTTGATGTTGAGCTCGCGCGCCAGCTCCGAAATCGTCATGGCACTTTGCCCAGCCTCGAGCAAAGCCAACAGCCGCGCCGCCCGATCGACCGCCGGGACCAAGCGTGGTCGAGCTCGTGCGGGGGTCGGCACAAGCTCAGGATAGTTGGCTATCGTCCGGTTGGTTTTCCAAGAGGACGAGACGGGTGCGGGGTACAATACGGCGTTGCGTAGGCCATACGCGCGCGCACCCCGCGTCGCCGTGACTTTGCGGGTCAACGGCCAGGACACGGACCTGTTCGTGCCCGTCCACAAGACGCTCTTGGAAGTCCTCCGTGAAGAGCTTGACTTGACCGGCACCAAGCACGGCTGTGAGCTCGGCGAGTGCGGCGCCTGCGCCGTACTGATCGATGGCCAACCAATACTGTCGTGCCTTGCTCTGCCGATTGAGCACCAGGCGCCAAGTGAGATCGTCACCGTCGAGGGTCTGGCGAAAGGCGCCCAGCCGCACCCACTGCAGGACACCTTCGCGGAGTTAGGAGCGGCCCAGTGCGGCTATTGCACGCCGGGCATGCTCGTCACGGCCAAGGCGCTGCTCGACACGACGCCCGCACCGACAAGGGCCCAGATAACGGAGGCGCTGAGCGGCAATCTGTGCCGCTGTACGGGCTACGTCAAGATCTTCGAGGCCGTCGAGCTCGCGGCGACGCGCCTCAACGCACCAGTGGCATGACCACCACCCAAGAGCCCGAGTTCGACGTCGTCGGCACCTCGCTGCGCAAGCCTGACGGCCTGCCCAAGACGACCGGCTCCGCCCGCTACGCCGACGACCTCAAGCTGCCACGCATGGTCTTCTGCCGCCTCCTCCGAGCCACGCGCCCGCACGCCCGAATCCTGTCGATCGACACGCACGAGGCTGAACAACTGCCAGGCGTGTGTGCCGTGATCACCGGTCAGGACATGCCCACGAAGTACGGCGTCCTGCCAGTCGGCCAAGACGAGCAAGCGCTATGCACCGAAAAGGTTCGCTACGTCGGCGATGCCGTCGCAGCCGTGGCGGCAATAGATGAGGAGACAGCAGAGCAGGCGCTGGACCTGATCCAGGTCAGCTACGCCGAGCTGCCGACATACCTGTCAATCGAAGAGGGGCTGACCAAGCCCGGCGAGCCAATCCATGAAGGTAGGTTCGGCAACGCCCACCGCGCCGCCGCGCTCGAGTTCGGCGACGTCGACGGCGCGCTGGCGGGCGCCGATCACGTCTTCGAGGACACCTATTTCTTCCAGGGCAACACCCACCTGCCGCTCGAACAGCATGCGTGTGTCGCGGAGTGGAATCCGGCCGGCAAGCTGACGCTGTGGACCAGCACGCAGTCGCCGCACTACGTGCACAAAGAGCTGGCCAAGGCGCTCGGCTTGCGCGAAGACCAGGTGCGCGTCATCGCTCCGCCAGTCGGCGGCGGCTTCGGCGGCAAGCTCGAGCTGTTCCAGCACGAAGCGGCCGCCGCCAAGCTGGCCATGATCACCGGCCGACCGGTCAAGTCCGCGCTGAATCGAGAGGAGGTGTTCTACTGCCACCGCGGCCGCCATCCGGTGCTGATGTGGGTCAAGACCGGTTGGTCGAATGACGGCAGCTTGCTGGGCATGGACTTTCAGTCGTTCGTCGACGGCGGCGCGTACACCAGTTACGGCGCGGCGTCGCTGTACTACACGGGCGCGCTGCAAACCGTGTGCGAACGCATTCCGGCCTATCGCTTCCAGGGCATACGGGTTTTGACCAACAAGCCGCCGTGTGGTCCAAAGCGCGGCCATGGCACTCCGCAGCCGCGCTACGCGCTGGAGTGCCATTTCGACACCGTCGCCGAACGGCTCAAGATGCCGGTGCTCGACCTGCGGAGAAAGAACTTCCTGGGGCCCAACACGCAGACCGTCAATCACCTGCGCATCACGAGCAACGGTCTCGAGGAGTGCGTGAATATCGTGACGCGCGAGTCGCGTTTCGAGGCGCGCCACGGCAAGCTGCCGCACGGCAGGGGCATCGGCTTTGCTGTCGGCGCGTATCTGTGTGGGGCGGGGCTGCCGCTGTACTGGAACGACATGCCGCACAGCGCGGTCGACATTCGCCTCGACCGCAGCGGACTGATCACGGTCTCGTGCGGCCAGATCGACATCGGCCAGGGCTCGAACGCCATGCTGACCACGGTTGTCGCCGAAGCGCTCGGCGCGCGGCCGGAGCAGATCACCTTGATCTCGGCGGACACGGATCTCACGCCCATCGATCTCGGCAGCTATTCGAGTCGCGTCACGTTCATGGCCGGCAACGCGGCCATCGCGGCGGCGAATCAGCTCCGGACTTTGCTGGTCAATGCGGCCGCATCCGAATTGGACGTGCCGGTCGAGGAGCTCATCCTCCGCCGCGGAGTGCTCAGTCGGCGCGATGGACTCGGACCCAAGCTCAGCTTCGCCGAGCTGGTCAAGCTGGCCGAGTCGCGCGGTGGCGCGCTCACAGCGACCGGCAGCTACAAGCCGCCGCGGCTGGGCGGCCCTTTCAAAGGCTCCGGAGTGGGACCGAGTCCGGCGTACAGCTATTCGGCGGCAGTGGTCGAAGTGGATGTCGATCCGTTGACCGGTTGGGTGACGGTCGAACAGGTGTGGCTGGCGCATGATATCGGACGCGCGCTGAATCCAGTCCTGGTCGAAGGCCAGGTCGAGGGCAGCATCTACATGGCGCTGGGCGAAGCGCTCATGGAGGAGCAGGAGTTTCGTGGCGATCGTGGGCCGCGTGTGCTCGGCGTGCATCGCATTCCGTCGATGCTCGAGTACAAGTCGCCTACGACATTTGAAACCCCCGAGATGCACACGTTCCTGGTGGAAACGTTGGATCCAGAGGGTCCGTTTGGCGCCAAGGAAGTCGGTCAAGGACCGCTGCTGCCGGTCATCCCGGCCGTTGCCAATGCTGTCCACGACGCGGTCGGCGTGCGCGTGGACGAGACGCCAATCACTCCGGAGAAGGTGTTGAAGGCGTTGGAGTCCGCATCCAAACGCCACGGCCCGACGCGGATCCCGTCGTATCCATTCCCCAGATTGATCAAAGTGGCTCCGCCGTGGGCATCGAACGGCACAGCCGAACCACAGTCGGTGGACGGCAAAGGGGCCTAGCCATGCTCCGCCTACCGCATTTCGAGTACGTCGCCCCGCGCTCGGTCGCCGAAGCCGCTGACTTGCTGCGCGAGCATGGCCCGCATGCCAGCCTGGTGGCCGGCGGCACCGATCTGTTCCCGAACATGAAGCGCCGCCAGCAGGAGCCGCGTGTCGTCATCGGGCTGCGCGCCATCCCAGAACTGCGGGCCATAACGCCCGTGGACGGTGGCCTGCGCATTGGCGCCACCGCAACTCTGCACGACATCGCAACTCATCCGCGCATACGTGATGCCTACGGCGCGGTAGCGACGGCGGCGCACCTGGTGTCGACGCCGCATCTGCGACGCATGGGCACGCTGGGTGGCAATCTGTGCCTCGATACGCGCTGCACCTACTACGATCAGACGTATCACTGGCGCAAGAGCATCGACTTCTGCATGAAAAAGGACGGCGCCATTTGCTGGGTTGCGCCCAACAGCGCGCGCTGCTGGGCGGTGTCCAGCTCGGACACCGCGCCCGTCGCGGTTGCTCTCGGGGCTCAGTTGCGCCTCGTCAACGCCGATGGCGACCGCCGCATCTCTGCCGCCGCCTTCTTCCGCGACGACGGCATTGAGTACCTGACCCGCGGCCCGGACGAAATCCTGGCTGACATCGACCTGCCCGACATGACTGGTTGGCGCATGACCTATCACAAGCTGCGCCGACGGGGCTCGTTCGACTTCCCTATCCTCGGTGTCGCGGCCGCCGTCAAGCTGAGCGATGACGTCGTGGAGGATGTACGACTGGTGCTCGGCGCGGTCGGATCGTCGCCGGTCGATCAGTCTGCGCTCGCGGCGCCGCTCAAGGGCACGCGGCCGACCGCCGAGGCCATCGAACAGGTCGCTAGCGCGGCGTACAAGGGCGCTCGGCCGCTCGACAACACCGATCTCAACTACGCCTGGCGCAAGCGCATGGCACGCGTCTACGTCGCGCGGGCGCTGGGCGAGGTCTGCAGCGTGCAGGTACCCGATGGCCGAGCGTGAGCCAGTGCGCTGCCCATTCTGCAAATCAGAGTCGAGCGAGCTGATCTCGTTGTTCGGCTCACAGCTGCTGCTCAGCCAGTACCGCTGTAAGCAGTGCGGCAGTTATTTCGAGGGCGTGCGAGGAGAAGACCAACATGGCAGTTGAGCTCAAGACCGAGGCGGTGACGCTGCAGCGCATCAAGAGCGGCAAGCTCGTCGAAGGGCTCGAGCACATGTCGCCGACGTACCTCGAAGGCATCAAGCGCATCTTGACCGTCTCGGCCGACACCGAGCTCATCAGCGCCCCTGCCTACTTCCGCGCCGCCCAGGACGCGCCCAGCCTGAGCCTATCGCCTGTTGGAAGACGTTGGCGCTGACAAGGACTGGCTCATCTACGAGCGACCCGCGGGGCAGTGGAAGTACCCGTATGCGTTCGACGTGCCGCTCGATACCTGGTACGAGCTGGTCGTCGCCAACGCTTTTTACGATCAGGCTGGCTACGAGCTGTTGTCCGATGTGTACCACTCCACGACGTTCGGCCCGTGGAAGCGCGCGCTGGCTAAAGTCGACAAAGAGGAGACCTTCCACCTGCGCCACGGCCAGCAGTGGATCCGTCGCCTGGCACCTGACCCTGAGGAGCGCGCGCGGCTGCAACGGTGCGTGGACTGGATGTTCATGCTGACGGTCGAGTGGTTCGGCCTGCCGGACTCCGAGAAGCGGCACACCGAGCAGCTCGACTACGGCTTCAAAGGCCGCAGCAACGATCAACTGCGCCAGGCCTGGATGAGCAAGGTCGTGCCATTCTGCGAAGAAGTCGGCCTCTCCGTACCTGCGCACTTCGCCGACGGCGCCTACATCCTGGACGTACCGTTCCCCGCCCGCTTCGACGCCAGCGCGAAACGCTGGGCCTTTGAAGAAGGCCCGACCACCTGGGAAGAGGTCCTCAAACGCTGGAAAGCCCGCGGCCCGATGAACCAGGAATACGTCGCCGCTCTCCAACGCGGCTGGAGCGCACCCGCGTGACCGAAACGCTGGCGCGGCTGTGGCTGGCACTGAAGGACGTCGAGGATCCGGAGATTCCGGTGTCGATCGTGGATATGGGGCTAATCGTGTCGCTGGACTACGCGGACCGCCGGGCGAAGCTGCGGATTACCTACACAGCGATGGGCTGCCCCGCGATGGACATGATCCAGGACGATATCCGTTTTCGGCTCCTGCGCGAGCCTGATGTGGACCACGTGGACATTGAGGTGACCTGGGACCCAGTGTGGACGCGCAAGCGGCTTAGCGACAATGCCAAAGCGGCGATGCTTGAGCTAGGGATCGCAGTATGAAGCCGGTGTGGGTCGTGCTGGCGAGGCGCAAGTACGAGGAGCCGCTGTACCAGGTTGGCGCGGTCACCGCCGACGATGCCGAGATGGCGGCGCTCTTCGCCCAGAGCATTTACGACGAGCATCCGTGGATCGAGATGGTCGTTGCGCCACGCGACGCTTTGCGCACGGTCATCGCCGCGTGAGCGAAGAACCGGCCCCGCCGGCCCAGGCGATCTTCGAAGCCGCGACCGACGCCGAAGCCACTGCACGCGCCGTGGCCGCCGCGGCGCCCACCACAACGGAGCGCGCCGATCTCACCAACGTTCAGTCACTCAATACTGAGCAGCGCGAGCCCATGCGCAAGCTGCTGTCGTCGCTCGCCGACAACAAGTATCTGCTCGGCCGACGCTACGCCGAGTGGTGCACTGGCGCGCCCCAGCTCGAATCGGCCGTCGCGGCGGCCGCCATGGCGCAGGATGAGCTCGGCCACGCCCGATCGTTCTACCCGTTGCTGCGCGGGTTTGGCGTCGAGGCGGCGCAGATGGAGGAAAAGGGCTGGCAGGACCGCCCAACGCACGCCGTCGCGTGCCTGGACCAGTCGTTCACGAGCTGGACAGACTACATCGCCGTAAACGTCCTGGTCGACACTGCCTACACGGTGCTCTTCGAGTCAGCAATGGAGTCACCGTACGAGCCGTTGCGTCAGCGCGCGCGGAAGATCGTCCAGGAAGAGCGCACGCACTGGGTCCACGGCAGTGGCTGGCTGCACCGTCTGGCTTCCGAGCCGTCGATGCGCACCGCACTGGAGACCGTCTCGGATGACGCATTCACCTGGTACGGCCGCGACGACGACGACGCCGTCCTCGGGCCGCTCTCCGCCACGGGTCTGCTCTCGGCTGGACCGTCGGCGTTGCGCAGCAGCCTGCGTGAGCGGCTCGCGCCACTGCTCCGCGACACCGGCCTCGACGGACTGCTCGAGCGCGAACTGCCCTGGGACCGCTGGAACGTCGAGCGCCGCCGATTACGCCGCTGACTGACGGTCCTGACGTGGGCGCGGCAGGCGCAGCAGCGCCACACGCATACCGTGCGACGACACGTACAGCGCAGGATTGCCCGGATGCTCCGGATCGGGCGCGACGCGGAGCACGTCGCCGGCTCTGACCACACCCAGGACGCGGCTCCAGAACTCGTTGTCCGCGGTCACGATGTCGAGCATCGGACCTCGGGTGAGCCGCCGCTGCCCGCCGGGCACGAAGGCCGTCGGCAGCTCGTACAAGACCTTGGATCGCGCTGGCAGCCGAATGATGCGGCTCATGGCGCAAGCGAGGATGGCGATGGTCAGCTGATCGTCGATCCAGTAGCCAGTGCGCCAGTGTTCAGCCCTTTGGCCGCGAGCAGCACGCGCTCGGCGCGGCGCAATCCGTCCAGGATGTCTTCTGTTACCCCTTTGCGAATATCGACGACCAGCGGGTCGGCCATGGCAGCCTCAGCCTCAACTCAGACGAGGACGGCTTCCTCGTAGCGAGCGCTCTCGGCTTGTTCGGCCGAGAACAGGTCCCATTGCATCATCCAGCGATGCGTTTGTTCGAACATGTCGCGCGTATAGGGCTCGAAGACGATGCGTTCACCTGGTCCAAAACGCCGTGGATCGGCAATCGCGCGCAGATCGTCGGGCATTTCGCGCAGCCAGTAGTGCTTGTATGTCTCAGCCTCCAGATCGATATCCCGTTGTGCGCTGCGCAGTGCATTGAAGTACTTCGTCAGGTCGTCAGTTTCGGATTCTGGCGCGACGAGAAAGCCCATCATGAAAGTCGTATCGACGATTTTGCGGAAGCCTTCCTGCTCGAGCAGGTAATACTGGGCGCCGAACACGTTCGCGGCTGGTAATTTGCGATCGAGCATCAAGCGCACGCGGTCATTCGGCAGGCCGACGAACTTCAGGCTGATCTGGTTCTTGTCCAGGAAGGGTTCGAGCGCCTGAATGGCCGAGTAGTGGCTGCCGCTGTGGAACCCTACGCCTATTGCCGTATTCGCCAGGTCGTCCGGCGCTGTGATGTTGGATTCCGGCGGGACCATGATGCCCGAGACGCACATCGAGTACGCGTGGCCCCACATGCGCCCGCTGCCGCTGCCCGAGGCCGCGGCGTTGACCGCCCAGTGGCAGGCCGAGCTGACGTCGCACGCGCGCCCGGCGGCCATATCTTCGAAGGCGCCGCGCCGCACTTCCACCGGCGCCGAATCCGCCTTCCTGACGACTGAGGTGGACAGCCCTGCTGCCGCAAAACTCGACACGAACTCATACGTGAGCCCCTCGTCCGAGAAGTAGCCCTTTTCCTCAGCCACCCACTCCTGCAGCCGGCTGTGCGGCTGAATGCGAAACACCATCGACGCTCCTCTTGATCGGAAGCCTACGCCCGATATGCGCCGTCGGCAAGCGAGTTTGCACCCCATTCGCCGCTCCCGCCACTCGCCGCCGCCCGCGCTGAGCATCGGCGGCACGTGGCCCGCCCGGGCCGTGGCGGCACGTGACCCGCCCTGCGTCGCCCGGCCTTCCAGGATCCTCGGGTACCTCCCTACGCAAGGCAGCGGCGCAGGGCGCCGAGGATCGATGCCATACCACAGCGCCGAGGCCCGTCGGCTAGGCTCGCGCGCCATCCACAGATTTCTGCGCCCTCGGCGGATGGCGGCGGCGCAGCACGCCGAGGATCGACGCCACGCTATGCGGCAGGCGCCAATCGACGGTGGCGGCGCTGCCTGCCGAGGGGCGCGTGTGGTTGTACCCTTCCCGACGAGATGGTGGCGGCCCTGGCGCTTGCATTGGTTACGGCGCTCGCGGGCGCAGACCTTTATCGGCGCTGGGCTCTCCATCGGGTGCTGGACATGCCCAACGAGCGCAGCTCACACACGCGGCCGGTGCCGCGCGGCGGCGGGCTGGTCATCGTCGCGGGCTTCGCGGTCGGGCTCACTACCTGGGTCCTCACGGGGGGCGCGCTGTCGCCAAGGGCCTGGGGCTGGCTAGGCGGGGCGTTGCTCGTCGCGGGCGTCTCCTTCATCGACGACCTCAGACCGCTGCCAGCGGCGCCGCGCCTGGCGGTACACGCGCTCGGCGCACTCGGACTGACGATCGTCGGCGTCCAGGAGCGCGAAACCCCGCTCGTACTGGCAGTGCCGTTGGCGTTCGTGTGGGTAGCGCTCGTGACGAACGTCTACAACTTCATGGACGGCATCGATGGCCTTGCGGCGTCGCAGTCGGTCATCGCGGGTATCGCACTCGCCCTGGCGGGCACCATCGTCAACAACCCCCTGATCACAGCCGCATCAGCCATCCTGGCGGCCGCTTCAACCGGCTTCCTCGCCCACAACCTGCCGCCCGCGCGGCTGTTCATGGGCGACGTTGGCAGCACGTTCCTCGGCTTCAGCTTCGCCGGTCTCACGCTGCTCGGAAATCTCGGCGTGGGTGGCGGACGACTGCCCATCGAGTTCGGCGTGGTCGTGCTCGCACCGTTTCTCTTCGACAGCATCGTCACGCTCGGGCGAAGAATGCTGAAAGGCGAGCGCTGGTACGCCGCCCACCGCAGCCACTATTACCAGCGGTTGGTGATCCGCGGCGCCTCGCACGCCCAGGTGACCGGTCTATACGCCGGCCTGGCCGTCATTGCCGCCGTGGCCGCGCTGGCCGGCCTGGTCCTGCAGGAGCCGCTCAGACAAGCCCTCGCCGTAGCCGCCTACGCACCGATGCTGGCTGTGGTCGCGCTGGTGTGGCGATTGGAGACGTCGAACGTTGTCACCCCAGGACAGAGCTGACCGCTGATGGCGCGCATTTGCATCCTCGGCCTGGGCTACATCGGTCTGCCAACGGCAAGCATGTTCGCGGTCGCTGGCCAGACGGTCATCGGCGTCGACCCCAGCCCACGGGTTCGTGAGGCACTGCAACAAGGCCGCCTGCCGATCGAAGAGCCAGAGCTGGAAACGCTGGTCACGGCGGCCCTGCAGTCAGGCCATCTGCGGGTCCGCGCCGAGCCCGAGCCGGCCGACGCGTTCATCATCGCCGTGCCGACTCCGTTGCAGAACGGCCAGCACGCCGATCTGAGCTACGTCGAGCGCGCCGCCCGCGACATCGTGCCGTTGCTGCGCCGCGGCAACCTGGTCGTGCTCGAGTCGACCGTCCCACCGGGCACAACAAGAACAGTGTTAGCGCCAATCCTGGCCGAGTCCGGCCTGCAGCCGGGCCGCGACCTGCACGTCGCGCATTGCCCCGAACGCGTTCTGCCCGGCCGCATCATGCTCGAGCTCGTGCAGAACGATCGCCTCGCCGGCGGCCTGACCCCCGAGTGTGCCGAGCACGCCGCGGAGCTGTACAGCGCCTTCGTCAAAGGCGCGATCATGCGCACCGACGCGACGACCGCCGAAATGGTCAAAGTGATGGAGAACACGTACCGCGACGTGAACGTCGCCCTGGCGAACGAGTTCGCGTTGATCGCCGAGCACATCGGCGTGAACGTCTGGGAAGCGATTGCTCTGGCCAATCACCATCCGCGTGTCAACGTCCTGCGACCGGGTCCGGGCGTCGGCGGGCACTGCATCGCCGTCGATCCGTGGTTCCTGGCCGATGCCGCCCCCGAGGCGGCACGGTTGATCCGCACCGCCCGCGCCGTGAACGACGGCATGCCCGAGCACGTGCTCGACGTAATCGGCGACCTGGCGGCACCACCCGCTTCGCTCGCACTGCTGGGCGTCACCTACAAGGCAGAAGTCGACGACGTGCGCGAGAGTCCCGCGCTGCGCGTGGCGGAGCTTGCCGTCGAGCGCGGCTACCACGTGCGCTTGTGCGACCCCTGCCCATCGAGCAAGCTGTGCGTGATGTGGACGCCGTGGTGCTCCTGGTCGATCACGCCGCGTTCCGCGAGCTCGACGTGGACCTGGTCGCCGCGCTGGTCAGACGCAAGAAGGTGTTCGACGCGCGCAACGCGTTGGACATCGCTGCCTGGCAGTCGCGCGGGTTCTCGACGACGGTCCTCGGCACGGCTCGGGCAAAGTGGGCGGAACGCACGAGTGCATAGCCGGGCGCTGCGCTTCAGCCCGTCGGCGACCCAGCTCCTGGCGCTGGACGCCGCCGTCGGCGTCCTGGCCTACGCCGCGGCCATGTGGCTGCGCTTCCTGGACGAGGGCGTGCCTGGAACGTACGCGCAGCGCTTGCTGCCGTGGCTGATCGTCGGCGCGCTGGTGCAGGTCGGCGTCGGGGAAATGATGAATCGCCTGCGCAAGCCGGGCTCCGTGCTGGCGCACCGTCCGCTGGCGCCGTTCCTCGTTGGCGGCCTGGTCGCGCTGGTGCCGACCGCGTTCAACGAGCTGCTCGGCGAACCGTGGCACCTGCCGCACAGTGTGGCCATCGTGGCACCACTGCTCGCGGTGGCCGGCAGTGCCGCGCTGCGCCTTGCTGCGAGCCGGACCTTTGACGCTGAAGAGCTGCTGCACCGACCGATTGTCGAGCTGGACGTCGCGGCCTGCGCGCCGGCGCTGGCGGGTAAGCGCGTGCTGATCACTGGCGGGGCGGGCTCGATCGGCGCCGAGCTGGCGCGTCAGGTACTGGCCGTTCGGCCATCGTCTGTGGTGGCGGTGGACATGAACGAGACCGGCCTGTACGAGCTGGAGGGCGATCTGGCCGCGCTCGGCGCCGGCGTCTTGCGGACATGCATTGCCGATGTCGCCGACGAGCGGCGTATGCACGAGCTCTTCCTGCGCGAGCGGCCGCAAGTCGTATTTCACGCCGCGGCCTACAAGCACGTGCCGCTCGTCGAGGCCAATCCTGACCAGGCCTTTGTCAGCAACGTACTCGGCACGCTCTTCATCTGCGAAGCCGCCGTCGCGGCTGGCGTCGAGCGAATCGTGGTCATCTCGACGGACAAAGCCGTTAACCCGTCGAGCTTCATGGGCGTCACCAAACGCGTCGCCGAGCTCATTGCCACTGCTGCTGGCGAGCGTTCGGCTGGGTCCGTGTTCTCAGTGGTGCGGTTTGGCAACGTGCTGGGCAGCCGCGGCAGCGTCATTCCTACCCTGGTGCGCCAGATCGAAGTCGGCGGACCGATCACGATCACCCATCCCGACGTGCGGCGCTTCTTCATGACGCTGTCCGAGGCGGCGAGCCTGGTCCTGCTGTCGTCCGTGCTTGGCACGCCCGGAGGCGTGTTCGTGCTCGACATGGGCCACGATGTGCGCATCGTCGATCTGGCGGAACGCCTGGTGCGGCTGAAAGGCCTGCGCGTGGGCCGCGACATCATCGTCCGGACGGTCGGCTTGCGGCCGGGCGAGAAGCTGCGCGAAGAGCTGTGCTCGGCCGACGAGACACTGGTGCCCACAGCGCATCCCGCGGTGCGCCGCGTCCAGACTGAACACGCGCTCGACGCCCCGCGCCTGATCGAAGGCGTGCGCGAGCTGGATGCCCAGCGCCGAGCCGGCGCCCTCGAGCCAGCCGACTATGCCACACGGCTGCGCTTGCTCATCGACACCGCGCTCCAGCCGCCGGTGACGGTCCTGTCATCCTGAGCGATCGGTTGTCATCCCGAGCCTGCGAGGGCTCTCGCGTGCATGTCGCTCGCTTTTGGGCGAACATCGGCCAGGCGAGATTCCTCGCGGAGCTTGCCCTCGAGCGAAGCGAAGGGCTCGGAATGACAGTCAAAACCGCGCGCTACCTCCGCCCGGAGCAGGTTGTCGCACGCGCCGCGTTCGTTGCTGAACGCAAACTCGCGCGGCTCAGGCCGGGCATCCTCGAGCGGCACATCGTCCGCAAGATGCCCGCCATTCTGGCCACAACGCGTGACGCCGAGCCCTTGTGGCGCTGGCCGCCCGGCCCACTCGATCCAGCATCAAGGACCAGGCCCGGCCTCGTCGACGACATCCTCAACGGCCAGTTCACGTTCCTGAACGACTCGCGCCAGGTCGAAAACTGGTGGCCCGAAGGCGCGTCGCGCCTATGGCTGTTCCACTTGCACGGCTTCAGCTGGGCGATCGATCTGGCCGTGGCCGCGCGCCGCGGGCGCGCCGACGCCGCGGCCGCCCTCCAGCGCGGCGTCGACGACTGGCTGAAGCACCACCCCGTCTCGGACAGCGACGCCTGGCACCCGTACGTGGTATCCGAGCGACTCATGGCCTGGCTCACCGTGCGCGACCTCCTCCCGGAGTTGAACAGCGCAGTGCGCGAGCCGATCCTGGAGCACGCCGCGTTCCTCGACCATCACCTCGAGCACGATGTCGCAGGCAACCACCTGCTGAAGAACCTGGTCGCACTACTGCTGGCCGGCTGCGCCTACGACGGCCCGTACCCCACCGCCTGGCGCACTCGGGCAGCCCGTCACCTCGAAACCGAGCTACAACGACAGGTCTTACGCGACGGTGGCCACTACGAGCGCTCGCCGATGTACCACCTGCTCGTCCTGGCCGACTTGCTTGCCGCCTTGTGGGCCTCTGGCCGACGCGAGCTGCCAGTCTCGGTCACCCTGGCGGATGCGGTCAGGCGCATGCAGTCCGTCGCGCGCGGGCTCGTTCATCCGGACGGCGAAATCCCCCTGTTCAACGACAGCGTCCTGGGCGAAGCGCCATCACCCGCCAAGCTCATCGGACCGAGCACCACGAGCGCGCCAGACATCCTGCCCAGCACGGGCTACGCCAAGCTGCCCATCGCCGAGGGTGTGCTGATCGCCGACTGCGGTCCGCCGGGCCCAGACGACCTCCCCGCGCACGTCCACGCCGATGCCCTCAGTTTCGAGCTGTCGCTCGGCGAGCAGCGCGTTTTCGTCGACGGCGGTGTCTTCGACTACGTTGCCAGTGCACTAAGAACCAGATTGCGCGGCACGGCCGCCCACAACACCGTCCAGATCGACGGCCACGACCAGTCAGAGGTGTGGAGCGCGTTTCGCGTGGGCCAGCGCGCCCGGGTCAGGCTGGTCCACGCCGCGCCCGGCACGCTCGTCGCCGAGCACGACGGCTACGCCCGAGTCGGTGTCCGCCACGAGCGCCGCATCGACGCTTTCGCGGACCGCGGCTGGCGCATCCTCGACACCCTCGTAGGCACTGGCGAGCACATCGCCGACGCTCGTTTGCGGCTGCACCCAGCGCTGCAGTTCCGGGTCGGTGTGGGCGAGTGGCTGGTGTGCGACGACGAAGACCGTGTCCTGCTTGCCGTGCGACCCATTGGCGGGCCCGATCCCGAGCTGGAGTCGGGGGTCTACGCCGAGCGTTTCGGCCAGCTTCAGGATGTCGAAGTACTTCGCCTGCGGCGAACAGGTCCGCTGCCGCTGGTCTTTGGCTGCTGGCTGCTGCTGCCTGGTGCCGAGCCTACGCCAGGATGAGGTGCAGGTCGCCGAACTCGTGCCACAGGTACCGACCCGCCAGGGCGGCCTGATAGGCGACCTCGAGGTGGCGCTGGCCAGCGATCGCTTCGAGCATCGCCAGGTGGCTCGCCTTCGGCTCGTGCAGCCCAGTCAGCAGACTGTCGACGACGCGTACGCCACGCTGCGGGGTGATGACCAGGTCGGTCCAGCCGTGCGTGGCGATGACCTCGCCGTCACCTTCTACCGCGGCGCTTTCGAGCGCCCGCACGACCGTCGTGCCGACCGCGATGACACGTCGCCCGTCATGGCGGGCTGCTTCCACCGCCTGGGCGGTGTGACGGGGAACCCAATACTCCTCGGCGTATGGCCGCTCGTGACCCTCGAGGCTGGCGACGCCCGCATGCAGCGTCAGCGTCTCAAACTGGACGCCCTTGTGGGCGAGCCGCTCCAGCACGTCAGGCGTAAACGCGCGACCGGCTGACGGCATCTCGGCCGAGCCAGGGTGCTCGGCGTAGACCGTCTGATAAATCTCGATCGGCCAGCTTCCCGTAACATATGGGTATGTGATCGGCCTGCCCCAGTGCTTCAGGTAGCGCGGCACGTCCATGCTCGGGCTCGCCACCCACAGCCGCTGCGAATCTCGATAGGGCACGAGCAGGCGGACCGTCTCGCCACCTGGCAGCTCGAACAGCTCATCTCGACGTGCGCTGATGCGCCGCGGCTCCACGACCCACAGGTCGCTCGGCAGAAGGGTCGAGAAGTGGAGGTCGACGCTGCTGCCATCCTGTCGACGGGCACTGACTGCCGCGGGCAGCGTGGCCGAGTCGTTCGCCACGACCAGGTCGCCCGGCCGCAACAGGTTGGGCAGGTCGCGAAAGACGTGGTGCTCCACGGAGTCGTCCTCGATATGGCTCACCAGGAGTCGCACCGCGTCGCGCGCCAGCCCGCGCGCCTCGGGTGGCTCATGCGCCTCGAGCGCCGGCGGCAGTTCGAATTCGAGTGGAGCCATGTCGAGCGTGACCACGGTGTGTTCCTCTCGTCAGCAGTCAGCAGTCAGCAGTCAGCAGTCAGCAGTCAGCAGTCAGCAGTCAGCAGTCAGTGTGTTGCCGCCGCCGCGGCTGATGGCTGATGGCTGAAAGCTGATAGCTTCTGCGCCTCGAAGCGTCCAAACGGCGTCGCCTCGTCGAGCAATTGCACGAACGCGGGCGCCACGACCTCTGGTCCGGGCAGGTGCGACAGATCGACTCCCGGCTCGGCCGCCTCGTGCATGGCGGTATTCATGTCGCCGGGGTCGACGACGAACACCCGCACCCCCGTGTCCTCGAGCTCCGCCGCCAGGATGCG